>OUNM010143924.1_pt1 | contig 18880 bp, 11 predicted proteins | sample 1769961 | NCBI WGS metagenome assembly OUNM01 (sample SAMEA3914820, study PRJEB12502) | metagenome | biome: forest; material: soil | place: USA | collected 2012-03-12 | depth 0.3 m
ATGAACGCCTGGCAACCACTCTTGCAGGCATCCATTGGGCCGCATTCGCCTCTCTCATGCTCAATGCTCTCTTCCGCCAAAGTGCATGACAGGCTCTAATCTCCCGGTTTTCGCTAGCTATTTCCCCCCCCCAGACTTTATGCGACTCCCCCTTTGCGCGCTCGGCTTGCTTGTTACGGTTCTTGGCGCTGTCCCTGCAATGTCCCAGGACCTTCCACGCCGGCCGGAGATCCGCAAGTTGGGCACGGTCGACCTCGATCTGCGGGAGACTTCACCTTTTGTATTCAAGAGGAAAGCCTACCGGCTCGAATGGGATCGAAAAGGTAGTTATCTTCGCATTGTTGACCATGCGACGAATAAGGAAGTCTCTCATTTTGGCGCGCACTCCAGTTATCCCTGCGCCTATGCCGATGGGGACACGGTTTACATTTTTGGCACCAGGGAAGATGGACGGGAGATAGCCAGCACTGTATCCGTTTTTACGTCGAAGGACCTTCTGCATTGGGAAGAGCAGGTTGGCTTCCATGATCCCGGATACAACGTCAGCCATCCATCCGTGTGCAAGGCGGATGGACGCTATGTAATGTCCATCGAGGTCAAAACGGGTAGCAAGGATGCCAATCGCTCTTTTGTTGCTCGATTCCTGGAGTCGAAGGACTTGCTTCACTGGAACGCCATGCCAAGCGAATGCAGTTACGGCTTCGGTGGAAAATCGCGTTCCGCACACCTGCTGCGCTGGGGCAATGGCTGGTATTATCTCTTCTCAACCGCCGGCGGTGATACATCCGACAATGTGCTGCTGGTGGACCGGTCCCGTGATCTTCAGGAGTGGGAGGAAAGTCCTTTCAATCCGGTGATGGCCGCCAGCGTACAGGACAAGCAGATCCTCAATACCCAATTGACCCCGGAGCAACAGGCAAAGGTGTCCGCAGCGCACGACTCCGATAACTCCGACATCGATTTTTGCGAGTTCCAAGGCAAGCTGCTCATCGACTACTGCTGGGGCAACCAGGTCAGCACCGAGTGCGTGGCAGAGGCGCAATATGACGGCACGACGGGACAATTCCTCGAAGCCTGGTTTCCAAATGCCGCCGACTGGGCCGGGATCAATATCAAGCAACCGCTTTCGACTTTTGCCGCGCATCGCAAACAGTATGGACACGTTCTGTCGGCGACCGGCGCGATCGTCACCACGAGTTCCCTGTTCAGGGGCAGCGAGGAGTCGAATCAGGCTTTGCTTCGTGGTGACTTTTCTGCGCCATTTGCGTTCCACACCTTGGCCGAGGCGAATCCATGGGTGACGATTGATCTCTGGCGGAATGCCGTGATTACAGGCGTCCTTGTCCGGAATCGCACCGACAGCTCGAAAGATCGTGCGACGGGGCTGCGGCTGCAGGTTTCCGATGATGGCGAGAATTGGAAGGAGGTTTGGACTGCGGCGAAGGTGGAATCGGTATGGGAAATTTCATTGCTGGAAAAGAACATCAGCGCGCGCTTTCTACGCTTCGACACCCGCCCGGTCCCTGCGGTGCATTTGCACCTTCAGCACGTCGAGGTGTGGGGGCGGGAGCAATGAGCGATGCCTAGATCTGTCCGCCAAGTTGAGTATTAGCGATCGAATCAGGAAAGCGCCTCGCACATTTGTGTCATGAAGAAGGCTGGAAAATCCGAAGCTGTTTGCGATGTATCAAGGCTCTCTCCGCACTGTATGAAGTACCTGATTCCTCCCGCGTTATTGGTCACCGCATCTTGCATGGCTCCGGCAATGTCCCGGGCAGTGGAGCCGCCGATCCCATATGGTGCGATCCCGTCACCGGCCCAGGTCAAACACGCGGAGCGGGGATTTTACGCCTTTTGCCATTTCACAGTCGATACCTTCACCGACCGTGAATGGGGGACCGGCGGCGAGTCGGAGACGATGTTTAATCCCACCCAATTCGATGCCGACCAGATCGTGAAGGCGATCAAAGCCTCGGGCGCGAAGGGCGTGATCCTGACTTGCAAGCATCACGATGGTTTTTGCCTTTGGCCGACTTCGACGACCGAACATAATATTTCAAACAGCCCCTTCAAAGGCGGGAAGGGAGATGTGGTGCGGGAGTTTTCGGAAGCCTGCAGGCGCAATGCTTTCGAATTTGGTGTCTATGTCTCGCCCTGGGATCGCAATCATGCAACTTACGGGACACCCGATTATCCGACGGTCTATCACAAGCAGATCGAGGAGCTGACCACGCGGTACGGCAAAATCTTCGAGATCTGGTTCGACGGAGCAAATGGCGGATCGGGTTACTACAAGGGGAAGGTTGGACCGGTGGAGGTCACCACGGGATTCAGCGGCAGGAATATTGACGCTGGCAAATACTATGGCTGGCCGGAGATCGAGGCGATGCTGAAGAAGACGCAGCCTGAGATCATCGTCTATTCAGACGTTGGTCCGGGTGTTCGCTGGGTGGGCAACGAACGCGGGGCGGCGCCCGATCCTTGCCGCGCGACGATTACTTACGACAAGAGCGATGCATGGGGACATATCTCCACGCAGAAACTTTCCACGGGCACGCTCCATGGGGTGAACTGGGTTCAGGCGGAAACCGACGTTTCGATTCGCCCGGGCTGGTTCTGGCACGCTTCGCAGAATGCGAATGTCCGGCCGCCGGAGAATCTGATGAAGATCTATCTGGAATCAGTCGGCCACGGCACGACCTTCAACCTAAACTGCCCACCGGATCGGCGTGGCATCCTCCATGAAAACGACGTGGAGAGCCTGCGCCAGTTTGGCGATCACCTGCGCGAAACCTTTGCAACGAATCTGGCAGCCGGCGCAAATCTCGCAGCCAGCAACATTCGCGGAGGCGATGCAAAGACTTATGGCCCGGAGAGGCTTTTGGATAACGATCTCTGGAGCGCCTGGGTGACGGATGATGCAGTGACCACTCCCGACGTGGTGATGGAATTGAAGGGCGAGAAGACCTTCAATTTGATCCGGCTCCGGGAAGATATCCGGCTAGGCCTGCGAGTGGAGGGAGTGGCGGTGGATGCCTGGGATGCGAAGGCTGGTGATTGGAAGGAGATCGCAAAAACTGAATCCGTGGGCTCCTGTCACCTTTGGCGCGTGCCAAAGACCACGACGACCAAGGTGCGCATTCGGGTGACCAAGAGTCCAGTATGCCCGGCTCTGTCGGATTTTGGTCTGTTTTTGGAGCCGAGTTTTGGCGCATGGATTCCACCAGTGGGCGTCGATCCAAAGATGGCGCAGAAGGCAGGCTGGAAGATTCTTTCCGCTTCCTACGAAGCGCCGGGCGGAGAGGCGATCCATGCGATCGACGGCAATCCGAACAGCCTTTGGCATACGCACGGGCCGGATGGCGAGCATGGCTTGCCACAGGAGATGGCCGTGGACATGGGCAAGACAAAGACGCTGAGTGGCTTTACCTATCTTCCACGCCAGGACCACACCGCGCATGGAATGGTGGATCAGTATGCTTTCTGTGTTTCTGAAGACGGGGTTAAATGGCAGCAAGTGGCGGAGGGCGAGTTTGGAAACCTGGCAGCCAATCCCGTGGAGCAAACGGTTCCGTTTCCATCCGTGAGAGCCCGCTATTTCAAGTTCATTGCCAGGCATGCGCTGGAGCTGAATCACGCCGCAGTGGCGGAGATCGGCGTCGTGGAGTCGAGCAAGTGAAGGCCGCAATGATGTCGAGCGATCCCGCGTTGCTAGCGTGGCTGGAATGTTAAACCCCGTCAGCGCCATCTTATTTCACCTGGAATTGCTATGTTTAGTCGATTGCTAGTCCTGGCGCTGATCGCGCTGCCGACCGTTGTCACGTCCCATGCGGCTGACGCACCGCAACTTCCTGCGGACTGGTTGGTGGATCCGGCCCCGTTCAAGGCAAAGGTATCCGAGATCGCAGCAACCCACGAGCTAGTTATCGAAAATGGGCTGGCTCGGCGCGTCATTCGGTTGGTGCCAAATGCTGCAACGATCGACCTGCTGAACGTCACTTCAGGTGAACATTACCTGCGTGCGATTGCGCCCGAGGCCCGGGTGAGGATCGATGGCACAGATTTCGACGTGGGGGGACTTCACGGCGCGCCTATTGCCAATTACCTCGATCCGGCGTGGTTCGAATCGTTGCATGCGGATCCGCGGGCTTACCAACACGCTGGCTACAGCGTGGAGGAAACCAAGGCGCGGTTTCCCTGGAAAAAGCGTCCGGAGTGGCTGGCCCGGGATTTGCCATGGCCGCCGCCGGGCAAGCACGTGGTGATGCGCTATGCACCACCCGCTGCGGTACCGGCTGCTCTTGGCGGTCCCGTGGTGCTCGAGCAGGATTTCGCTTCGATGCCGCTTGGCACCAAGTTGGCTGCGGAGTGGCGGGAACTCAGGGATCCCGATTGTGCGCGCGCTTCGTTTTATAACGAAGGCAAGGTGGGTGAGGTTGCCTCGGCCAATGCGGGCACCGCCAGCATTGAGCACGGGTGGCCAGCCGGCGCGCAATCCGTGGAAGTGCTCATGGATAGCGGTGAGGATACTTCCAATGCCTGGGGCCCCGGTCTCGCGCTGGTGGCGGGCGGCAAGACCATTCGCTTCATTACCCATCCGGGCGAGGGCGCGTACGAGGCTGCGGGTAAGACCGGTGGAAAGTTCAACCATAATCAACCCTGCCGGCTCAGGGTTCGGCTGTCGCAAGGCGTCGCGATTTTCGAGGCGGCGCAGGGGAGCGATGCCTTCGTCACGATTAGCTCCGTATCCTGTCCGGGAATACCGAGTGCCGTGCGTTTTGGCAAAGTTGGGATGAATGGCAGTGGGACCGATGCCGGCGCCGATAAGGCAATGGTGCGCAGCCATATCGCAAAGGTGACGTGGCGCGGAACCGAGCCTGCTGCGCGCCAGGTTACGCGCACGGATTTGCCGGAGATCGAGATCCACTACGAGCTCTACGACGGCATTCCGCTCTTCTCCAAATGGCTGGTGGTAAAGAACAACACCACCAAGACGATCCGCGTGAATCGCTTCGTGGCGGAGGAGCTCCGCATTGCTGAAAACGAGATGAGCACCGGTAAGGCGCCAGACCACGAGTTATACAATCTCTACGCCGAGACCGACTATGCCTTTGGCGGGAACATGAATCCCTACTTTGATAATCCTGCGGTCTCGCTGGAAACGGATCCGGATTATCCGACCCAGGAAAATTACTCCCGGCAGACGAAGTGCCTGTTGCGATGCACTCCGCCTCAAATGGGGCCGGATGCCGATATCGCTCCGGGGGCGGAGTTGGAATCCTTCCGGACATTTGTACTCCTGCAGGACTCCTCCGAGCGTGAGCGCCGGACGCTTGCCAAACGGCGCATGTATCGGACTATCGCTCCGTGGACTGCCGAAAATCCGTTCATGTTTCATAAGACGCAGTCGGATCCAAAAACGGTGCGTGGCGCGATCGATCAGGCGGCGGAAGCGGGCTTCGAGATGGTCATCATGTCGTTTGGGTCCGGGTTTAACTTCGAGTCCCATGATCCTGGCTATATCGCGACTTACAAGGAATTGGCTGAGTATGGTAAATCCAGAGGCATCGCTCTGGGTGGGTACTCGCTCCTCGCCTCGCGCGGTGCGGCTACGCCGGGAGACAATACCCAGGGACAGCCCACGGCATTTGGCGTGATGCCCTGCCTTGGCGCAACGTGGGGGCACGAGTATCTCGATACAATCCGTAACATGTGCGAGAAGACCGGCTTCGGTGTCTTCGAAAATGATGGCTCCTATCCTGGCGACCGTTGCGCGGCGACAAACCATCCCTATCATCATGGGCTGGAGGATTCGCAATGGGTGCAGTGGCGCGCGATTACCGGGCTTTACCAATGGTGCACGGCCAATGGTGTCTATCTCAACATTCCCGACTGGTACTTCCTCTCCGGGGGAACGAAATGCTGCATGCACTACCGGGAATCGAACTACGGATTACCTCGCGCCGAACAGGTGATCGTCGAGCGGCAGAATATGTACGACGGCACTTGGGACAAATGCGCGTCGCAAGGCTGGATGCTCATACCTCTATCGTCTTACAATGGCGCCGAGGATTCGACGATCGAGCCGCTCGACCAGCACCGGGATCATTATAACGAGCGGTTTGCCGATCTTATCGGCTTCGGAGTGCAGGCCTGTTACCGCGGGCCGCGTCTCTTCGACTCCGATGCGACCAAGGGGATCGTCAAAGGCTGGACGAGCTTTTACAAGACGCACCGCGAAGTGCTCGATGGAGACATCATCCATCTGCGCCGGGCCAATGGCCTTGATTGGGACGGTGTTCTGCACGTGAATCCGCAGGGCAGGGAGAAGGCCATGGGCTTTCTTTACAATCCACTTCAGGCAGCGATTGAGCGTGAGATCCGCATTCCGCTGCACTATGCCGGACTTACGGGGAAGGCTGAGGTCTCCATCGATGGTGGGGCACTCCAAACCGTGGTGCTGGACCCGTCCCAGATGGCGACGCTCAAGTTGAGGATTCCCGCTCGAGGGCACACGTGGGTCCTCTTCACAAAGTGATATGACCTTGGAGGCGCAGCTTCTGAATCATGTCAGCCCGCTCATTTCGCAGCCGCAAGGGGCGTCCAGCGGGTGGAGATTTCCCATCCCTTATTTGATTTATGGTCATGCCTTTCCTCTCTTTCGAAGACCATCGGTCTGAGTCGTTTCGATTGAAGCTGGGTAATCTTCTGCGCGGCAGAACTGGATGTGTGGTGGCGGCCTTACTCGGATTGAACCTTTTGGTTTATTCTGTGCCGGAGGCGGTAGCTGCAGTCATGAGTCCGGCTGAGCAGCATTGGCAAAACGAGCTTGCCACTTACAACGTCGTCTGGACGACCCAAAGCAAGGATTCGAGCGAGTCCATGCCGCTTTCCGGTGCAGTCATCGGCCTCAATGTTTGGGTAGAGAATGGCACCTTGTGTTTTCTCATCGGAAGCCCGGATGCGATGGATGAGAACGGGATGCAGGTGAAACTCGGGTTGGTACGGCTGCACTTCTCGCCCGAGGCATTTGCGAGCGATTTCCGACAGGAATTGCACCTGGAGCAAAGTGAGATCGTGATCAGTGGCAGGACTTCTTCCGGCGCGGATGTAAACATCAAGCTGTGGTGCTCGACGGACAAACCAGTCATCCACGTCGAGCTTGTTTCCAAAGAGGCAGTGACGGTGGAGGCCTCGTATGAATCCTGGTCCGGCCACGAGACGAAATTCGTGGATGGCGGCCTGCAGTGGGTAAAGCGACTCGCTGAGACCAACGCGCGACGCCAGACCAACATGAAGTCTCAGAAGGTCGAAGAGTTCGCTGCCGAGATTCCCGATCCGCTGAGCAAACTGACGATTGGCGGCCGCTTGCTTGCCCCGGGACTTATCCCTGCGGGGACGAGTGAGGGCACGTTCAATGGGCTGAAGACCAAGGTGGCCGCAGTCAAGACTGCGCAACCGGTAAAGACGCTGCAACTTTCGCTCCCGCTACGAATGGAGCAGGATGCTTCGAAGGATGTATGGGAAGCGAAGCTCGGAGCGCTGGCGCGCGAGGCTGCGGCCTCATCGGCGAAAGATCGTGAGACAGCGCTGGCCTTTTGGAACGGCTTCTGGAATCGCAGCCACATTTGCATAAACCCTGGCGGCTCGCAGGAGGACAAAGCCTGGCTGACCGGGCGCAATTACCAATTGGCTCGTTATCAATTGGCGGCGAACGTGAGCGGCCGGGCGATGACGCTATTCAATGGCGGTATATTTCCCTGCCAGGGAAATCCGGATAGCCGCATGTGGGATGGCTGCCAGTACATGGCGCAAAACGAGCGGTTGATTTACTGGCCGATGCTGCGTTCCGGGGATTTCGATGAGCTGGAGGTGGCGCTGAATTTCTATCGGGACCGCACGGAGTTTCAGCGACGGCGTGCGAAGAAATTCTGGAACGTGGATGGCCTGGCGTTTTCCGAGGCGTTCAGCATATTCGGGATGGATGCGATTGGCACGACGGCCGAGGATCGCTGTTCTCCAGACCACCTGCATTACCATTTCACGTCGGGAATGGAGTTTGCCCTGATGATGCTGGAGTATGGCCATTACACCGGCCGCGATATCAGAAGCTATCTCCCGGCACCCGAGGGGATCATTTCTTATTACGACCAGTTTTATCAGCATGCGTATGCCAAAAAGACTGGCAAACCGCTGGATGAGAAAGGGCACCTAGTCATTTACCCCAGTGACGCGTTGGAGCCTTTTCATGGCTGTACGAATAATACCGACGTAATCGCCGGGCTCACGGCGCTTGCAAATGCGCTTCTGGATTTGCCGACGACTTATCTGACGACTGAGAAGCGCACTTACTATCGTGACTTCCTGAAGCGGCTGCCCCCGATTCCAGTGAAGGAAGTGGACGGGCATCGCGTCATTGCGCCGGCGGAGTCCTGGGAATCGGTCTTTTACAACGGGAACATGGACTTCCCGAACATGTACGTGCTTTTTCCGTTTGGCACTTACTCGCTGGGGCGAAAGCAGGCTGGCAATGACGAAGGCCTGACGCTGGCTTCGAATACATGGGATTTCGGCGCGATCCGCCCGCAGGTGCAGCGTCAGTCGCAATGCTGGTATCAGAGCGCAATCAACCTGGCCCGGCTCGGACGCACGGCGGATGCGACCAAATACATTGTTCGGAAATTTGTCCAGAATCCTAGCTTGCGCTTTCCAACCTTCTGGACCAATTACGGCTTCTGCCATGCACCGGACACCGATCACGCCGGAGCAGGCATGATTGGATTGCAGGAGATGCTGATGCAGTGCGATGGCCGGCGTATTCTGCTCGGGCCGGCGTGGCCTGCGGAATGGTCGTGTGACTTCAAACTCGTGGCTCCCTACCAGACCACCGTGGAAGGGCATGTGTCGGATGGCAGATTGGTTGTCGATAACGTGACTCCGGCATCGCGACGTAAGGACGTGGAGATTTTTCCGCTCAAGGAGGCAATTGGACCGACACCGGTATCCCAGGGCAAGCCAGCGACAGCTTCGTCGTCGTGGAGCGGGGATTACGATGCGGCAAAGGCCTTCGACGGCAACCTGGATACCCGCTGGGCCTCTGCCCTCGGGCACAAAGCCGGCTGGGTGGAAGTCGATCTCGGCAAGCCGGAAACCGTGAGCCGTGCAATGATCCAGGAAGTGAGTTATCCGCGAGTGACGAAGTTTGCCGTGGAAATGCAGACGCCCGATGGGCAATGGTCCACGATAGTCGAAGGCGGAACGATTGGAGCGGCAAAGGAGCTCCGCTTTCCAGCGCCGGTAACAGCGCAGAAGTTCCGCCTGGAGATTTTCGATGCCAGCGAAGACGCGCCGACCATCGATGAGATCCAGCTATTCACGAAGTGATACTGGCCGGTGGGGAGAAGGTGCGGATTCTCAATTTCGGCAGGACTTATAGGGCTCATGAGACCCATAGGTCCTATGCGATCTGTGCCCAACGTCTTCCGCGCGGCTGAAAGCTAGGCGCTGTCCCGCTTGAGCTTCGTAGTGAACTTCTTCGGTGACTGGTGAAACCGTTTGCGGAAGCAGGTTGCAAAATACTGGCTGGAATTGAAGCCATTCTCGAAGGCCACATCGGTAATGGAGAGGTCGGGCTGTTTTCGCAACTGCTGTGCGGCCCGGTCCAGGCGGCATTGGTTGAGGAATTCCATCGGTCCGCAATTGACCTGCTCCCGGCAATATTTTGAAAAGGCGGTGACGCCCATCCCGCACCGTTCCGCCATCCGCTCCACCGTCCAGTCCTCGCCAAGATCGATGCGGTGGTTCCGAAGTTCGCCCAGAAAGATTTCCACGGTGCGTTGAAAGGAGGTGAGCCCTTCGTCTTCGTGTGACTGCTGCTCCTTCAAGGCGTCCAGAATTCCAATCAGCACCTGGTTGAGGTGCACCGTCATGCGAGAAATTGCATGCGGTTGATCCCAGTTCGCAATGTCGCGGGCGAGATCGCGAAAGGCATGGGCAATGGCCGGTGTGGAATTCCAGACAGGATTCTCGTTGTGGCGCAGCTTCCGGGTGAGTTCGTCGAGATCTTCCTTGGTGAGCACCACCCACTTCGGCCAGCGCCACGCTTGGTGCGGCCGCGTAACGCCGACGTCCAGGATGAACCAGTGCAGCTTCCCGGGCCCGATATTCGGCGCGCCAAGTTTGTGGAATTGCCAGGGGCGAGTGATTGTGAAGACGCCGGCGTGCAGATCGAAGGTTTTGTGGTCCGCGACGAAGGCCATGGACCCGGTCTCGAGAAACACAATCTCGATGCCTTCGTTGCAATGGGTATCCAGGCCCCAATCCTGGGCACCGCGTGCGTCCCAGAAACCAATGCTCGACAGCCCCGGCAAGACATTCCCTGGAATCGGCGTGCCCGGATAATGTCCTTTTGTCAGGGCGTGAAGCTCGATCTTGCCTTGGCGCACAGCGGCGACTTGCGGTTCGCAGCGGTCGATCTCGTAACGTTGTTTGGACATCCGAATTCGGAGGACGATCTGTTGTGGGGATTAGGACTCGATATTCCGAACTATCCCGTTTTGCAAGCTGACGCTGCGCCGGTGAGCGCTGGCGCGCCGACGGGCTGAACCGGAATTTTGGGGGCGAAATGTTCAATTTTCTTCGCCGAAGGATATTGGACGCAAGGACCGCATCGGCTCGCTACTTTTCGTCGATCTCAGAACCGGAGTCCCCCGTATGCGCTTTCTCTTTGGTCAAAAGAAACGTCCGTATCTCGTCGGCTCATTTGTCGCCATCCTGCTTACCGGTTTGGCTGCCAAAGTTACCGCATTCAATATTTTCGATGGTTCCAGTCTCGGTGAGAGTTGGAATCTTGGTTCTAACTGGAGCGCCAACAGCACTCCGCAACCAAGCGATGGGGTGGTATTGAACAGTAGTTCGCTGGCATTCGGATCTGCGAGCACGTTGGACGCGTCGTACACTTTTCAAACTCTGAGTTTCGATACGGGATCCGCCCCGGTGAGCATCGATGCTAATCGCACGGGGACAACCGCGCAGGCGCTGACGCTCAACGGCGGCGTGGACGCTCTGGGGGCGTCGGGTAACTTAATCGATCTGAGTAGCACGACGACTGGGGCAGTGAATATCGGCACAAATACCACTGCCGGGACGCTGAACGTCATGCTAGGCGCAAATGGTGCATTTAATATCGGTAATGCTTCTGCAGTCCTCAATTTTGGGAGCAATTCGATCATTTCGGGAGCAAGCAACTTTTCACTCACTGGCGAGGGAACCTTGATCCTTGCGGGAGCCAATTCCTTCGATGGCAGCGGGCACTCCTTTACGCTTGGTGCGGGTGCTACGCTTTGCATCAACAATGCTAGTTAATTCCTCGAGCGTAAATGGCAGCAATGTCGTTGCGAGTAGCGTGGATTCCATTACCGGAAATCTTATCCTCGGTACGATTGCTCCCACCCTGGCCATTAGCGACCTGGGGAGTGGACTTACCCTGGCGATCGGGGATACCATTCCCTTCGCTACCTACACCGGCACGTGGGACGGTAACCTATTCGCGGTGGGCGGCACACAGCTGTCCCCAATGGAGGTATCTTCAATGTCGGGCCGAATTCCTATCAGCTGACCTATAATGGCGGAGCAACCAACAACACGCTGCTGCTGACTGTGGTGCCTGAACCTGGCGCTTTTCGCGAGCCTGGATGGCGGTCTTGCCACGCTGGCTGGTCTGCAGCGTTTCCGGCGTCGCCGGTTCTAATGAGATTTGGTGGATGTAAGCGTGTCTGAGGGGGCACTCTTACGGGCGGGTACCCCGCCGACTGCAGCGGCGGGGTTCAGCCCCTTTGATCTTCGCGCTACCGGGGCTAGTTGCCGATGAATCGGCCTTCCTCGCACTCGACGCGAACGGTATTATCGGGAAGGAGTTTTGGATTCAGTTTGATTGCGAGGACATGCTCACCTGCGGCGAGATCGGTCGTGGACCGGCCGGCAGGCACAGTTGATCGGCCATCGAGCCAGGCTTCCAAGACGCCTTCAAATTTCAGCGTCGTATAACCGGCGGTCGGTACCTGGAACTTGGCGACTGCGATGACAAAGTCACCGGCGTTTGGAAGGAGCTGCAACTCGCGTTGCAACAATTCAGGAGTAAGGCGGCCATCGACGAGCGTGTAACCTGCGGCGGGAGTGGCTGCACTGCTATTGGTAAGGACCTTGTTCTGTTCGGCCCCGGGGTAGAGCGCCCAGTAACGGGCGACATTGCCTTTGCTGGCGTCGTATGCTCCGGGTTTGCCGAGCTGCGCGAGGAAGGCGTAGAGATCTGAACGCTCCAGATCGGAGAGGGGATCGGCGAGACCGGCTGGCATGATGGAGCCGATGTTTTCGCGGCTGACCACGTTTGCCTTCGGTACGCCGGTTTCCTGGCCGACGACATTGCGCAGGAAGAACTCCTGTGCCGTTTCGCGGGTCTGAATACCGGTGGCGACGGTGCCGTCCTTGAGCGTCAGGCTTACGGCGTTGAAGCCTTCCTTCACCTTGGCATTGGGAACTAGCACGCTCTCGATGATGTAATCGAGCGGGGCGCTTGCGCCGAGGCTGGTGAGCTCGGGACCGACCTTGCCGCCCGCGCCGCCAATGGCGTGGCAGGTGAGGCAGGCGAGTTGCGGGCGACGGAAGATCATTTCACCGCGGGCTGGATCGCCGTCGCGTTTCGTAAGTTCGGCGAGTTTCTTGTAATCGTGCGGGGCGAGCGTCGTATCCTGGGCGCCGCCGCTTTCCGCAAGCAGCTTGGCGAGCGCTTCGCCCTTCTTTCCGGCTTCACGCGCTGCGCGCAGGCCCGCGGCGGCGATGGTTGGTGGCAGATTTGCGGGCAGATGCTTCGCGAAGGTCTCGGGAGCGGCGCGGATCTGCATCAGGGCGCGCCACGTGGCGAGCGCGGTGTCGGCATTGGTCAGCGTGGGCAGGACCTCGCCGGCGGCGGCGATGCCTGCCTCGAGATCCAGTTGTGTGACCGCGATGAGAGCGTGCTGACGAATGTCGTCGGCCTGGCCGGCTCGAGTCAGTGCGCGCAATGCAGACAGCGCCGGAGCGCCGCCGATTTCGCGGAGACCGTCGATGGCTGCGACGCGGAGCGCGGAGGGCGTCTGGGCGTCCTTGCCAGAGGCAATCTGGACCAGCAGTTCGCGGCCGTTGCCGAGTTTCCAGGCACCGACCAGGCGCGCAGCCGGGGTACTGATCCGCAGATCGTGATTGGAAAGAAGCGATGCGATTCCGGCGAGATCGCCATCCGGGCGGGCGTTGCGAATGCGGGCTGCTTCCGCGAGGGCTGCGATGGCGCGTTCCGCGGCGGCGGGCGTGAGATGCTGGCCGGTCAGCGCATCAAAGAGTTTCCGCAATTCTGCGGGGCTGCCGGTCTTGCCGATGAGTTCCACCCACGGGCCGCCGTCGGCAGGAATGCCCTGGGAACCGATTACTTTTGTAAGCACTTGCTGGCCATACGCGGGATCGATGGAGTTCAGCGCGAACTCAAGCTGCTTCTCGTGTCCTTCGACTTTCCATTGGCCGCTCATCACAGCCCTTGCCCAAGGCTCAGAGAGGTCGTTGATCGAGAGCCAAGCAGCGTAATCGTAGTACGGATCATTGGACGGCGCGTTGAGCGCGGCGTCTAGAATGAGCGAGGCGCTTTCGGGTGTCTGGATGCGAGCGAGGGCGCGCATGCCTTCCACGCGAACCCGTGGATTCGGATCTGTGACTGCGGATTTGCATTTGGCAAACAGCTGGTTGGCGGAATCCTTAAGCAGCGCGCGATCCGTTTCTGGTGCGGTCGGAGCAAGTCTTTTTTGGGCTTCCAGCGTTTTGAAGAGAGCGGCACCAGCCTGGCGTGCTTCGATGGCGCGGACGTGGAGATCGGGTTCGCTGCCGGCAGGAGCGGAGCTTTCCTTTCCGGCGAGAGCGGCGCCGTCTGCTGCATTTTGGTTCAAGACGGTGCGGGCCTCATCTTTCTCCCACGCTGAAGGACTCTTAAGTTTCGCGAGTAAGTCGGAGTTTTGGAGCGAAGTCAGCTTCTCCCAGCTCAGCGGCTGTTTATCCGCCAGCGAGATGCGCCAGATGCGGCCGTGGTGGTGGTCGCGGCGTGGGTCGCGGAAGTCAACTTCGCCGTGGTTGATGACGGGATTGCTCCAGTCGGCGACATAGAGCGCGCCATCCGGTCCGAGTTTTACATCGATCGGGCGGAATGACAGATCGGACGTCCGCACGAGATCCGGCGCTTCCTTGGTAATGTAACCGCTCTTGGCATCGGCGGGATTGGCCGTTTTGGCGAGATCGCTGATTCCGAAATGCACGATGCGATGTGCGCGGAAATCGTTTGTAATGAAGCTGCCCTGCCAGTCCTCCGGGAAGAGCGGCGAATGGATCATCTCGAGAGAACAGAACTTGGGATAACTCCCCGGTGAGACGCTTTGCAGGATGCGGCGGCCGTTTTCGTAAGTGAAATACATGCCTCCGAGGACGCCCCAGGCGATTCCTTCGCCGCCTGCGCCGTCGGTCACGAATTCCTCTCCGTGTTCGTCCCATACGTGTCCCCACGGATTGCAGAAGCCCTTGTAGAGCACTTCGACGCGTTCCGTGCGCGGATCCCAGGCGAGCACGCCACCGGAATTCAGACGCACCATTCCCCAGGGCGTTTCAAAATGGGAATGGATGTAGATGGATTGGTTGAAATAGAGCCGACCATCCGGTCCCCAGCGCAGGGTGTGGACGATGTGATGCGTATCTTCCGTGCCGAAGCCGGAGAGGATGATCTTTCGCTGGTCGGCATGGCCCGCGCCTTTGGTATCGACGAGCTGGACCAGTTCCGTGCTTGCGCCGACATAACATCCCCACTGTCCGGACGGATCACGGAATGGCGCCACGCCCGTAGGAATGAGCAGGCCCTCGGCAAAGACCGTGGATTTGGTCGCCTTGCCGGTGTGATCGGGATCTTCGATGATGAGGATCTTGTCGTTGCCTGCCGACGGTGCGTCCTTTTTGGCTTTCGAGGCATCGGATGCCAGCGAAGCCGCGACGTCCTCCGGATTCACCTGCGGGTAAGTATTGGACGACGCAATCCAGAGGCGGCCATCGGAGTCCCAGTTCATCTCGATGGGTTTTTCGAGCAGGGGATTGGTGGCCCAGAGATCGATCTTGAAGCCTTGCTCGATGTCGAACTTCGGCGACTCGGGAATGGTATCCGGAGGAACGGGAGCGGCGGGCGCGGTGCTGACGGCAACGGTCGGCGCACTGGCTGGGGCGGCCTTTTTCAATTGCTCGATTTCTTCCTCTTCATGCGCGATGAGCGGGTCGAATTCGGGAATCTCGACGGCATTCTTGCCCTGCTCGTGTTTGCGGAAACCGAAGAGGTAGGTCCAGTTCTCCGGGCGGAAGCGGTGGAAGAAGAGTTGGTTCTTGCGGATGACGGCTTCGCGGAGGGGCGAAGGTTGAGAGGCGGACGCGGCTGTGTTTTCCGACGGAGATGACCAGCCCAGTTGGTGGCCCAGATAGCCGGCCAGCGCCTGGTATCCGCGGTCGCCGAGGTGGATGCCGTTCGTCGTGAGTTCGGAGTTTTTGGCTGCGGGTGCGTTTGCAGGGAAAAGGTTTTGCAGCGAAACGAAGCGAGCCTGGCGCTCGCCGGCGAGGTCCGAGATGGCCTTTGTGTAATCCTTCAGGAGTTCATTATGCGCCATCGGATTCGGGAGACCGGGACGGGTCGCGCTCAGATCTTCATGCGGAATGGGCGAGAGGAGGACGAACCGGACTGCAGCGGCATTGGGCGAAGCGCTGCGATTCAGATCCGCAATCGCGTCCATGAGCTGACCAAGCTCCTTTTTGAATCGATCCGCCGTCATCGGATCGTGGCCATAGCGGGCAGGATCGGGATTGAAGCTGATGTCGCCGGAACGGTCGCTGATTTCCTGAAGACTCGCGGCCATGCCGTAGCCGAGGAAGACGACGGTCGGCTTGACGAGGGCGATTTGTTCCTTGAGCCGTTCCCAGCCCTTGGCCGGTGGATCGAACATCGCTCGTGAGACGCCGAGGGGCGTATCGCCGCTCCACGAAAGATTGCGGACCGTAAAGTGGTAGTCGCGGAACTGCTCGATCATCCGCGTTTCGAGAAAGCCGTAGGTATTCTCACGCTCGAGCAGGGTGTCTCCAAGGAGGAGCACGCGATCGCCTTCCTGAATTTCAACAGGCGCGGCAGGGGTATCCGCATAGAGCGGGCATACTATCGCGAGGGAAAGCGACAGGAGGGTGAGGAGTCTGCGCAATGGGGACATGAGAGGAGAACCTATATAGCGTAGTGGCATTAGAACAAGCTGATCGGGAACCGGAATTCCTTGCCGATTCACGTCCGGTGTTCGATCCCCTCAAATGGGTGAGCGGACATTCGTGCTGAGCAAATCTCGCCACCGAATTTGGTCAGAAGAAGGCAGGGGCGATGTCGTTCGCGAAATTGCGAATCACGCTCACGAACGAAAATGATGGCGAATCGCTTGTATTCATGCGGGTGCCAGCGATGAGGTGTATTTGTGTCATATAGCTGGCATCTGTGGTGCTAACGGTCCTGCCATGCTTTTCCTCATCCCAAAGCAGAGACCGATGCGCTGCCGGTCGCTTCTGGCTGTACAGGCAGGAATGGAGGTGTGGCCATGAACAACGCCGCATGCGCCGACAGCCGCATCCAACGGGGTTTCCAGGGAGTGATGCACGGCGCGACATTGCCCGATTTGATTCAGATGGAGTGTCTCGGCATGACCACTCGCGCCGTGCGCGTGGATCGCGCGGGACAATCCGGGCGCATTTTTTTCGCGGGTGGACAGGTCGTTCACGCGGAGATCGGGGACCTGCGCGGGGAGGCCGCACTTACGGAATTGATTGCCTGGCCTGACGGCAGCTTTTCCATCGAAGAAGGAGTGCGGCCCTATGAAGAAACGATCACCCGCCAGTGGCAATCGCTCCTGATCGCAGCAGCCCATCTGCACGACGAGATGAAAGGGGCTGCGCCGACGACTCACTCCAGCTCCGCCGCCCTCACCATGTCGAACCTCAACGATACCGCCCTCAAAGAAGTCCTCAATGATGCCGAAGTGCAGAATGCTGCCTGCTTTACTGACGATGGAGCCCTGCTCGATGGCAAAGGGGACGGGCAGGAAGAACTCCACGTCACGTTTTCTTATGTCGTCCAACTCGCGCGGCTCATCGGAGAGTCGCTCGGCGCGGAGAATTTAAGTGAGATCCAGATCACCGGAGCCGATTACCGCTCGCTCTGCGTGGTCCATGAACATGAAACGGTGGCGCTGATCACCACCGCCAAGGGAAACCTCGCCGCTCTGGCCAAAAAGCTAAGTTAGTCCCATCCCATTATGTTGAAAATCCTGACTGCCCTGAAAGATATCCCCGGAGTCGTCGGCAGCTTTGTGCTGGCCGATCAAGGCGCGCTGCTTTGCCGAGAGATGCCGGCGATTTATCCCGACGCCATCTTTCCCGAGTTGGCCCGGCGGTTGGTGGGAATGAAGGAAGCCGTCGAGACACAGGCTTCTCCCTTCAGCGACCTGCTTTTGAAGTTCGACGCTTTCTGGCTGCTGAATCGGCGCGCGTCCAAATGCACGCTGAGCATCCTTACCACCCAGGCGGTGAATTATCCGGCTCTGCGGATGGCGACGAATGTAGCGCTCAAGCAGATCGAGGAAAAGATCGCGTCTGGAGCGGTGAAGATGGATGCGCCGGTGGCAACGGGCATCGCGGCGGCCGTGGAAGAGCCGAAGGCACGGAGGTTTTTCCGAGGGCAGGCGATCGGGTAAGATCGCAGAGGGAGGTTAGTCTTTCGTCGTTGCCCATTGCGGCATGTTACCGCCCTGACGCATTGGCTGCGCCATGTTACCACTCGTCCTCGCGATAGCGCGGGAGTGGCGGGGGATGGCGCTGCTGAAAAAGGAGGATCAGGACGAGTCCGGCAACGAATCCGCCAATGTGCGCCATGTAAGCGACTCCTCCTGTGCCGGTCGGAGCGATGACCTGAAGATAGAGCTGCATCCCGATCCAGAAGAGCAGGAAGAGATACGCTGGGATATCGATGATCCGGATAAAAATATAGATCGGCACCAGAGTGCGCATGAGCGCGCCGGGGAATTTTAAAAGATAGGCGCCAAGCACGCCGGAAATGGCGCCACTGGCTCCGACTAGCGGGATGGTCGACTCGGTATTGCCCAGCGTGTAGGCGAGCGTCGCCGCAGCACCGCAGAGAAGATAGAAGAAGACGAACCGGAAGTGTCCGCAGATATCTTCGATCTTTTTGCCAAAGATCCACAGAAACCACATATTTCCGATGAGATGCATCCATCCGCCGTGCGTGAACATCGCAAGGAATAGATGCCGGATCGCGCCGGGTTCATGATACGTTAGCTCCGCGGGAATGAATCCGGCGAGGGCGACGGTGCGGTGAAGGCCGTTGGGAAGTTGCCAGAGGACGAAAACCAGGACGTTCAGAACGATGACCGTCACGGTTGCAACAGGCGGTCGTCGCGTAGGCTGATCGTCATACAAGGGAATCATATGCGAGCGCCGCTAGTATCGGACGAGACCAGTTCGGGAGCAAGCCGATGGCTTTTTTCCTTTCCCTGCGCCTGTCGAGTGCTCACGGTGCGAATAACTTGGTATTATGCAGACGCGCACCCTCGGAAATTCAGATCTTCACATCACCCCTGTCGGATTCGGAGCCTGGGCGATTGGCGGCGGCGATTGGCAATTCGGCTGGGGTGCGCAGGATGATCAGGAGTCTGTCGGGGCGATTTTGAAGGCGCTCGAACTCGGGATTAACTGGATTGACACCGCTGCCGTGTACGGGCTCGGGCATTCC
>OUNM010643977.1_pt1 | contig 18869 bp, 13 predicted proteins | sample 1769961 | NCBI WGS metagenome assembly OUNM01 (sample SAMEA3914820, study PRJEB12502) | metagenome | biome: forest; material: soil | place: USA | collected 2012-03-12 | depth 0.3 m
ACCATCCGCTTCTTCGGCAAGGCCGACCTCGCCTCCGAGAATCCGGCGCTCGTGCTCTCGACCGCTCGGCGGTACGCGGCCGCCGCGATCGTCTCGATGATCGTCGCCGAAGGGGCCGTCGAGCGTGTCCAGCCCGACGTCCTCGTCGCCCACCACGGGATCTACGTGCCCCAGGGGATCCTCGGCGAGGTGGCTCGGCGGCGCGGCGTTCGCGTCGTCAACTGGGGAACCTCGTACCGCGACCGGACGGTGATCTTCAGCCACGGCGACACCTACCACCGCACGTTCCTCGACGAGCCCGAGGCCGACTGGGACCGCCCGCTCGACGAGAGCCAGGAGACGGAGCTGCTCGCATTTCTCGCACAGCGCCGGCGCGGCCAGGGGGACTGGGTCTGGGTGACGCCGGAGGCGGCACTCCGTCCCGACGAGCAGGCCCAGCGCGACATCGTCGAGACGCTCGGGCTCGACACCTCGCGCCCCACCTTCGGGCTCCTGACGAATGTCCTGTGGGATGCGCAGCTCTACTACGAGGGCCACGCCTTCGAGAACATGCTCGACTGGCTCTGGGCGACCATCGACCACTTCGCGCGCCACCCGGACCGCCAGCTGATCGTGCGGATCCACCCGCACGAGGTGAAGGCCGGCAACCGTCAGCCTGTCGGCCCAGAGATCGCCGCGCGCTATCCGACGCTGCCGGCGAACGTCTTCGTCGTCGAGCACGACAGCCCGTTGAACACCTACGCACTGATGGGCCTCTGCCAGGCCGTGCTCATCTACGGGACGAAGACCGGCGTCGAGCTCGCGCCTCTCGGCCAGCCCGTCGTGGTCGCGGCGGACGCCTGGATCCGGGGCAAGGGACTGACAGTCGACGTCGCGACGCGCGACGAGTACACCCACGTGCTCGACGAGCTGACGGAGCTCCGCCCGCTGCCGCCGGAGACGATCGACCGCGCCCGGCGCTACGCATACCACTACTTCTTCCGCCGCATGATCCCGCTCACCTCGCTCGTCGCCGGCTCGAGCGACGTGAGGCTCGGGATCGAGAGCCTGGACGAGCTCTACCCGGGCGTCGACCCGGGGCTCGACGTGATCTGTGACGGCATCCTGACCGGCACGCCGTTCATCTTCGATGAATAGCGTCGCCGGGCGGCTCGCGGGTGCCCTGCGCGAATGGCGCGACGGAGCGCCGAGGCTCCGTCTCTTCGTGCCGGTACTCGTCCGCTCGCTCCTGCGGCCGCGACCCGTTCCGACCACGGTCGTCGTCGTCCCGCACCGGCGGGCGCCGCGCCCCCACGCATCACCGTCGGGCTCCGTCGTCGCGTTCTCCGTCATCCGGAACGGCGTCACTAACGGCTACCCGTTCGTGGAGGCATACGGCTCGTGGCTCGACACGTGCAGCCGCATCGTGATCCTCGACGGCGAGTCCACCGACGGGACCCGTGAGGCGCTCGACGAGCTCGCGTCGATCGACGACCGTGTCACGGTCGAGTCGGCGTCGTGGCCGCACGCGTCCGCCGGCGGCTCGGCGATCGCGGAGTTCACGAACCGCGCGCTCGAGCTCGCACGGGGCCACGGCGACAGGCTCGTCTACCTCCAGGCGGACGAGATCTATCCGCGTGGGCTCCGTGAGCTCGTCGCCCGTCCGCGCGACGGAGCGCTCGAATTCGCGGGCTGCATCAACTTCTGGAACTCGTTCGACACGGTCGTCGCCAACGAGTTCCCGATGCGGTACGTGCGTGCGTTCCCCGGCGACGCAGGCGTCCACTCGATCGCCGACGGCTTCAGCTTCGAGCTCGGCTCACTCACGGTCGAGCGCTCGCCGCTCGAGATCCTGCATTACGGCTGGTGCTTCCCCGTGAACATCCTGCGCAAGCACGTGAGCCACGCGCGCCTCTACCGGGACAATCCCGTCTACCGCGCCCGTGGTGCGCTCGCGGCCGCGATGCTGCGAGCCGGCTCGACTGACCGCCGCCTGCTCGACGCGCTCGCGCCCGGATACCGCCCGGCGCCGTACCGAGGGGAGCATCCTCCGGCCGTCCGGCACCTCCTTGCCTTGACCGCCTACGACCCCGAGCCGGGGCTCGACCTACTCGAGCGCGGCGCCGCCTGGTAGGCGGGCGGCCGCGTACAGGATCTCCTCGAGCCGTGCAGCCTGCGCCGACCGGAGGCGCGGCCGCACGGCCTCACGTGCGTTGCGCGCGAGGCGAGCCGCCTCCTCCGGATCCGCCGCCAGCCGTTTGAGCGCCGCTGCGAGCGCGGCGGGATCCTCCGGCGGCACGACGATCCCGGCGTCGGCCTGTTCGACGAGCGCGGCGGACTCACCCGCGGCCGCGAGCACGACCGGGCGGCCGGAGGCCATGAAGTCGATCAGTTTCGACGGGACGAAATCCCTGAACGTCTCGTGCCCCGACAGCGTCACGAGCAGCGCATCCGCGGCAGCGAGGAACGGCGGCACGTCCGCGAGCGCGACCTGGGGATGGAAGTGGACGTTGTGAAGCCCGCTCGCCTGCGTCTTGCGAATGAGCTGGTCACGGACCGGCCCGTCGCCGAGGAAGACGAGGTCGATTCCCTCGCCCACGAGCGCGGCCGCCTGGAGGACGCTGGGCAGCGCCTGCGCGATGCCGAGCGTCCCCGCGAACATGACGAGGAAGCTGTTCGGCGAGATGCCGAGCTCCTCGCGCGCGGCCGGTGAAGGCTCGATCTCGAAGAACATGTCGAGCGTCCCGTTCGGCAGAAACTGCGCGCCCGGCTTCCGCCCGCGGATGCGATCGATGTGCTCCGTGAACGGCTCCGTGACCGCGGTCACGACCGCTGCGCGCCGGTAGAGGAAGCGCTCGAGCCGCTCGCCCGCCGCGATCGCCTTCGAGCTCGGGATCTGGTCGAGGCTGACGGCCGCCGCGGGCCAGAGGTCGCGGACGTCGAGCACGAACGGCGCGCGGTTCAGCCGGGCGAGCGCCCAACCCGCAGCCCCCGTGAAGAGCGGCGGCGACGTGGCGACGACGACGTCGACGCGACCGACGAGCGGGGCCACTGCGGTCGCGAGCGCCATGTACGAGAGGTAGAAGTTCATCCGCGTCTTCTGCGTCTTCTCGCGTGCCGCCTTCACCCAGACGCGCAGGATGCGATACGGGTTCGTGCGGTCGTCCTCGTAGAGCCGGCCGTGATAGCTCGCGGGGATGACGCCGTGCGGGTGGTTCGGGAACTCGCAGATCACCGTGACGTCATGGCCGCGCGCCGCGAGGTACTCGGCGAACGCCTGCATGCGGGACTGCGTGGCGCCGATCTCCGGCGCGAAGTACTGCGAGAGGAGCGCGACCCTGAGTCGCCGGTCCGCCCGCTCGACGGAGAGGTTGGGCAGCGTGGGCGTGAGAGAGCCGACACGCGACGTGCGCGCCCGCGTCGTGCGCCGCTCGTCGAGGAGGCGCCGGTACAGATGGTCGACGTCGTCGACCAGGCGCTCCACCGAGTAGCGCGCGCGGACGTCGGCGCGTCCCGTGGCACCGAACCGGAGCCGGAGCTCCGGGTCGGCTGCGAGGCGCGCGAGCGCGTCGGCGATCGCGCCGACGTCGCCGGCCGGCACCAGCAACCCGCTCTCCCCGTCGCGGACGACGTCGCGCACGCCGCCGACGTCGGTGCTGACCGTCGCGGTGCCCGCTGCGAGCGCCTCGATCAGCGTCACCGGCGTCCCTTCGTTGCGTGAGGTCAGCGCAACCACGTCGGCCGCGCCGTAGACCGGCCCAACGTCGTCGACCATCCCCACGAAATGGGCGCGGTCGCCGAGCCCCAGGTCGGCTGCCAGTCCCTCGATCGACCCGCGCAGCGGCCCGTCCCCGGCGAGGAGAAGATGCACGTCGGCGCCGCGGCCGTAGAGCTCGGCGACAGCGCGGACGAGGTCGTCGACTCGCTTGATGTCGGTCATGCGCCCCAGCCACGCCACGAGGAACCCCGACGGCGGGACACCGAGCTCGGCACGCAGCGCCGTCCCCTGCGCGGGCGTCGGTGAGGCGCGGCGGTCGAGGTCGAGGCCGAGCCTGATCACCTCGAACTTCGCCGCAGGCGCGATCCCTTCCTCGACGAGCTCGTCACGCACCTCGGAGCTCACAGCGACCAGCACATCGGTTCGCCGGGCAAGCGTGCGCTCCACCTCCCGGAAAACGCGCGTGCGCACGGGGTCGAAGTACTCACGCAGCACGTGCCCGTGGAAGGTGTGGACGACGATGGGCGGGTCGGGGACGCGTGCGATCGCAGCCGCCATGCGGCCGACCGCGCCGGCCTTGGCGGTGTGCGTATGCAGGACGTGCGGGCGCACGGACCGGATCAGGTCGCGCACGTGCAGGACTGCGCCGAAGTCGGGCCCGGCCGCGATGTCGCGCTGCAGCTCGGGCAGGAAGACCGGCTCGATGCCGAGGTCGCGCGCCGCGTACTCCATCGATCCCTCGCTCGCCCCGACGCGACCGGCGACGAGGGTCGTCTCGTAGCCACGCTCGTCCAGCCCGCGCGTCAGGTACGAGACGTGGAGCGCAGGACCGCCGACGTTCATGCGTGCGATCACGCGCAGGACACGGATGGGCTCGGCCACGGTCACGTCCCCCAGCGTAGGTGCCAGCCGCCTTCCCAAGGCAGCGCGACCTCCAGCCGCTGCACGACCGCAACGGCCTCGCGACGCTCGCCGAAGCGCTCGCTGACCGTCCGCGGCTCGAGCTCCGTTTCTCCCGAACACGCCGTGACCCTGATCGCCGACTCAGGCGACAACGGAAGCGACGAGACGATCTGCGCCACGCCGCGGCCGTCGATCCGGTCCTCGACGTCGAGCCCGTGCGCCGCCAGACGGAGGGTGCGGCGGTGCACGACGCCCGACGGCAGCCGGGCCTCGCCCGTGAGGACGTCCTCGGTCGCCTCGAGGAGTCGCACCGCCGGCAGCGGCCCGGACCTGAAGGCCCCCCAGACGCGGAACTGGTCGCCGTCGACCGCCACGGTCGAATGTGCCGGGGTCCCGCGCTCGTGCGCGCGAACCGGCCCCGGCTCGTACGTGGAGGTGCCGGGATCGACGACGGCGGGCATGCCGTCGACCCAGAGCTGGAAGGACAGCGCGTCGGCGTGCGCGTGCGCCGGCAGGAAGGCGGGCGCGGGGACGCCGCAGTCGAAGGCGAGCCACACCGGGTCCCGGTGAACGAACGCGTACCCCGTCTGGGGCCGCACGTCGAGCCGGCTCCGAGGCGCCGCGAGCGCCAGCACGGGCGTGATGTCGAGCCCGCCGTCGTTGAAGAGCGCGGGCGCGCCGTCGGGACGGGACGAGGCGACGGCGAAGGAGGTCATGCGCTCGACCGCGTCGTGCACGGGCGCGAACGCCGCCGCCTCGAGCAGATCGAGGAGGACGAGACGGTGGTAGGCGGGGCTCCGCTCGTAGTGACCGCCGTCCGGGAGCACCTGTTCGGGAAGCTCGCGCTCGAGCAGCCGCCGCCCCTGCGCGACCGCCGCGGTGTCGCCGAGCGCGCTCCCGGCGAGCACGAGCGCCTTCGCGTTCCTGACCACATGGTTCCCGAGGACGTCCTCCTCGATGTTCCGTCGCAGGTGCATGAGCTGCCGCTGCGCGGATTCCGCGATCCGCGGGGTGACGAGGTCCGGAGCGAGCGTCGAGGCGGCCACCCAGCTCGCGAGCCGCGTCGAGACCACATACGGATGCCATGCCGCGCCGGCGCGGGGCGGCGAGGCGTCGACCCATGCGTCGGCCAGCCGTCGAGCCTCTGCCGGGTCACCTGCACGCGCCGCCTCGAGCACGTCGTCGCCGTAGTTCGCGGCGAACTCGGCCAGCAGGCCGGCGGGCTCCGACGCGCGGCGGGCGAACGCCGGTGACAGCCACAGGTCGCGGTTCGCGTCGAGAGGACGCAGGCTCGCGGCACCCGGCGCCCGTGGGAACAGGCGCCTGCGCACGGGGCGGCTCGCGCGGCGCGCGAGCTGGCGGGGCCGCGCGGCACGCAGCGCGTACGCGTACAGCTGGACGCTCACTGCTCGAGCAGCACCGCCGCGATGCGCCCGGCCGCGTGGCCGTCCCACAGCTCGGGCGGGGTGACCGGCCCGCGCTCGGCGGCGAGTGCCGCTTCCACTGCGGCGACGATCGCCTCCGCATCGACCGGAACGAGAGCGTTCGTCCCGGCCGAGATCGTGATCGGGCGCTCGGTCGTCCGACGCAGCGTCAGGCAGGGAACCCCGAGCCAGGTGGTCTCCTCCTGGATGCCGCCCGAGTCGGTCAGCACGACGGACGCGTGGGCCTCGAGAGCGAGGAAATCGAGGTAGCCGAGCGGCTCGAGGATGCGAAGCCTCTGCGACCCGCGCAGGCCTGCGCCGCTCCGCGCCCGCGTTCGCGGATGCATCGGGAAGACCACGTCGATCTGGCCTGCAAGCCGCTCGACCGCCGTCTGGATCTCCTCGAACGCCTCCGGCTCGTCGACGTTGGTCGGGCGGTGCAGCGTCACGACGGCGAACCGCTCGCCGAGCCCGAGCTCGTCGCGGAGCGACCAGAACCGCTCCTGCGCGCGCGGCAGGAGGTCGACGAGCGTGTCGATCATGACGTTCCCGACGAAGCGGATCCGGCTCTCCTCGACGCCCTCGGCCCGCAGGTTCTCGTCGGCGTCGCGCGACGGCGTCAGCAGGAGGTCTGCGATCCGGTCGACGACGATCCTGTTCACCTCCTCGGGCATCGTCAGGTCGCGGGACCGCAGCCCAGCCTCGACGTGCGCCACGCGCATCCCGAGCTTCACCGCGGTGAGCGCGGCGGCCAGCGTCGAGTTCACGTCCCCGGGCACGACGACCCAGTCCGGCCGCGCCTCGACGAGCACGGGCTCGAGCCGGCGCATCACGTCGGCGGTCTGCTCGGCATGTGTGCCGGACCCGACGCCGAGCCTCGCGTCGGGCTCGGGCAGCGCGAGCTCGCCGCGGAAGATCTCCGACAGACCGTGGTCGTAGTGCTGGCCCGTGTCGACCAGGAGCTGCTCCGCTCCGCCGCGCGCCGCGAGCGCGCGCATCACCGGCGCGATCTTCATGTAGTTCGGCCGTGCGCCGACGACGTGCACGATGCGCATGCCGCCAGTATCGCGACGGGACCCGGCGGGACCCAGGAGTACACTCGCTGCGGATGGTTGAAGGGCCGCCGGTGCGCGTTGTCGAGCGGGCGTATGCGGGGGCCGCCCTGACCGCGGCCACGGTCTTCACCGCCGGCGCCGCGCTCCTCGCCGTCACCCTGCCGTACCACGTCTGGGATGCGTTCTCGCTCGGAGACTGGTCGCGGCGGATCGCGGCGGGCTCGTGGCTCGATCCCATCAACGCGGGACAGCTCGCGGCGGCGCGCCCGTTGTTCTTCTACCTCCAGGGCGCCGTCTGGTCCGTGACGGGACTCAGCTTCACCGCGGGCCGCTTGCTCTCGCTGGCGTTCGCGCTCCTGTTCCTCGTCCTCGTCGTAGGGTGCGCGCGCCGGCTCGGGGCTCCACGCCCGGTCGCAGGGATCGCGGCGCTCGTTGCGCTCGCCGTCCCCGCCCTGAGCGCGGAGGCCGTCGCCGGCGACACCGACGTTCCCGCGGCGGCGATGACGGCACTCGTCGCGTGGCTCGCCCTGGGGAGGCGCTCCGGGTATCGGCCGGCCGCGGCCCTGGCCGCGGCGGCGGTCGCAGCATTGCTGACGAAGCCCACGACCGTCGCGCCGCTGTGCGGGCTCGCGATCTGGATGGCGATCGACGACTCACGGCCGCTGCGGGACCGGATTCGGTGGAGCCTCGCGCCGCTCGCGCTCGGCGGCGCCGTGGGCGTCGGCTACTACGCCGTCATGGCAGCGCGGTTCCACACCTGGCTGTTGCCGTTCCTCCGGACGACGACGAGTGAAGGCCTCTGGGCGCAGCGCGCCGCTGCCGCCCGTGCGGATGCCGTGCTCTCGCTCGACGTCCTCGGCGGGGCACTCCGGCTCGCGCTTGCCTATGCGCTGGTCTATTCGGTGGCCCGCGCCGTGGGCGCCCGGCATCGACGGGCCGGCTTGCTCGCCCTCCCCGCTTCCGCCGTCTGGGCCGTCGCGGGTCCGATCGCCGCGGGTGAGTCGGCGATCTCGAGCGCCTGGCAGGCGTTCGCACTCGTCGGCTTCGCCGCAGTCGCGGTCGCATCCGCGCTCGGCGATCCCGGCGACGCGCCGGGACGGGCCAGGTTGCTCGGGCTGCTCGCGTTCGGCGGGCTCCCGCTCGCTGTGTGGATCTACACGACGGCGTACGCAGACCGACTCGCCGCGACGAGCTGGCCGGGACTGGTGCTGCTGATCACGGTCGCGCTCGTGCCCGGGGTCCGCGCGCTCGCGCAGCTGAGCCTCGGCTTCGGCCTGGTGCCCGTGACCGCCTTCGCCGCCGCCGCCTGGCTCGCGGTCGCGGGCCTCGACGGTCTCCACGGCCACCAGTGGATCGAGTATCGCTCCCTCGGGCTCCACGGCGTCTGGAACAAGGACCGCACGCTCAACATCGTCCTCCCGCAGGTGCAGGAGGCCCTCGCCGCCGTCGAGCCCGAGCTGGGCGCGCGCGGGAGGCTCTCGGTCTGGGACCCTCGCTTCGCCTACTTCCTGCCCGGGCGCGTCGACACGACCGAGGCGCTCCACTGCTCCGACGTCCGGCGCGACGCGGTGCTGCTCGTCCTCACGAGCGACGAGGCGGTCGCGGCGGCCCGGGACGCGGCCGGTCTCGCGACGCCGGAGGACTGGTCGAAGTGCCGCTCGCCCCGCCTCGTACCGCTTCCGGCGCAGGTCGACGGCTTCGCCGCGTTCCGCGTCGTCAGCTAGCCGCGGCGGCGTACACGTCCGTGAGAGCGGCGCCCACCTGCGCGGGGGCGAAGAGCCGAGCCGCAGCCGCACGCGCGGCTTCGCCGAGCACGGCACGGCGGGGCGGATCCCCGAGGAGCGACGAGAGCGCGTCGTGCAACGCTCCGATGTCACGAGGGGGGACCAGGGCTACGCCGTCCCCCGAGAGGTCGGCGAGCCCGCCGACCGCCGTCGCGACGACGGGGCGGGCGTACGCCATCGCCTCGCGCGCGGTGACGCCATACCCCTCGCGGCGCGAGGGGACGCACACCACTGCGGCGCGCTCGTAGAACGCCCCGAGCTCGGACGGCGGGACGAAGCCGACGGCGTCCGGGACGCGGGCCCGCAGCGGCCCGTCGCCGACGACCACGCGCGGCAGGCCCTCCGTCGCGTCGAGGAACTCGAGGATGCCCTTCTCCTCGCTGAGGCGCCCTGCGAAGAGAACGTGCGGCGGCTCGTCCGGCTCGCCGACGCGCTCCGGGAGCGTGACGGGCGAGGGGACGACCTCGACCCGTCGGGCACCGAGCGCCCGCGCCTCGTCGGCCAGGAACGACGACGCCGAGAGCACGACGCGGGCACCGCGCACGAGCGGGCGCACGAGCCTCGGGAAGCGCCGCGCAAGCTCCACGTCCGTCCCCCACACCTGCAGGACGTAGGGCTTGCCCGTCGCGCGCGCGGCGATCGCCGAGGGGATCCAGTGGGCGTGCACGAGGTCGGCGTCGCCGGCCGCTCTGCGCGCGGCGACCGAGAACGCCGCGAGGAAGCCCGGCACGAACGCGAGGCGCCACGGTGCAGCCCGAAGGTTCTGCGCAATGCCCGCGCCGTAGGCGATGCCGAAGTGCGGGAACGAGGACGGCGACACGACGTCGACCTCGACGCCGGCGCTTCGCGCCGCATCCACCGCGGCCTGCACGAACGCGCCGGCGACAGGATGGTCCGACGACGGGTAGGACGTCGTCAGGACGACGACCTTCACGTGCGCTCGGCGAAGACGACGGGGACCGCGAGCGCGAGCGCGACGAACGCGTAGAAGTAATAGAACTGCATCGTCAGGTAGAAGGCGTTGGACGCGAGCGTGCCCGCGAGCGCGGCGGTGCAGCCCCAGGCAAGCGGGCGCACGCGTGCCGCGAGCGGGTCGCGCGCCGCCGCGAGACGGCGACCGAGTTCCCTCGCCCGGCCCAGGCGGTGGAACACCCAGAGCACGAAGCCCGCGAACAGCGCCGTGCCCACCAGGCCCGTCTCGACGAGCAGCGCGACGTAGTAGCTGTGCGGCCCCCAGTTCGTCTTGCCGGTGACGAACTCGTAGTAGACGGAGAACGTGTTCAGGCCGAGACCGAAGAGCGGGTCGACGTGCAGCACGTGCGGGATGAACGAGTACACCTGGAAGTGGGCGTTCTCCGAGCCGCCGCTCGTCTGCACGCGCGACTTGAGCACGGTCGTGAAGAACGACCTGTGTGACAGCACGATCGCGACGAGCACCCCGAGCGCTGCACCGATCGGGACGAGGAGCTGGGGCGTGCGCAGGTAGCGGCGGTACGGCACGGCCAGGATGAGCGCGCCGACCCCGAGCCCCAGCAGGCCGCTGCGCGAGAGAGTGGCCGCCTCGACCACGAGCAGGAAGCCGATCGTCAGCATCAGCCACTTGCGCAGGGGATGACCCTTCTCGAGCCGCAGGTACAGCGGCGTCAGGACGAGCAGTGGGACGATCAACATGATCCCGAGGTGGTTCGGGTCGCCGGTCAGCGCGTTCGGCCGGTAGACGTTCGCGCCGTTGATCGAGCCGTAGATGTTGATCTGGCTCGCACCGCCGGTGATCGGCGAGAGCAGCAGCGCGTCGAGGTTGCCGCCGCGCCGCGCGTCGAGCAGCTGCAGCACCCCGTACAGCGCGTTCATCACCATGCCGGCGCTGAAGAACGCGAGCGTGCGCCAGAAGTACCGCTGACCACGGCGCGCGAGCCAGGCCACGGCGGCTGCGAGGAACGCGAAGTGGATGATCCACTTGGTCAGCCCCTTGCCCCACTGCGCGAGCGCGTCCGCGTCGGTCAAGTCGAAGTAGCCGATCAGGTACACGACGAGGAAGCAGGCGAGGAAGCCGACCAGGACCGCGGTCGTCCGCGGGACGCGCCAGCGCTGCGTCGTGACCAGGAAGGAGACGAGGAAGAGGATCGCCAGCATGTCGGCGAGCGAGACCGTCCCGGCGAAGCTCCAGTGGATCTTCTCGAACGTCACGCAGAAGACGCTCGCCAGGAAGAGGAAGCTCGTGATGCGCCTCACGCGGTCACCTGCTCGAGCAGCCGCGCGAGCTCCTCGGAGCGCGTCCGCCGCGCCACCTTGCGCCGCCAGTCGGGCGAGAGCGGCGGTCCGTCGAGCGTCCCCGTGCGCCACCGGTCGTGCAGGTCGCGCAGCGCCGCCGCCATGCCGTCCACGTCGTCGGGGGCGACGACCACGCCTGCGCCCGCGTCCCGAATGAGGTTCGCCGCGGCGCCGTCGGCCGGCACCACCGCGAGGATCGGCCGCTCGGCCGCGAGATACTCGAACACCTTCCCGCTCAGCACCCCCTTGCCGCGGCCGGCCGCGTCGGGGATGAGGAGCAGCAGCGCCTCGGAGTCGCGCTGCAGCTCGAGCGAGCGACGCCGCGACGCATAGGGGATCAGCTCGACCCGGTCGCCGAGCTCGAGTGTCTCCAGCCACTCGCGGTCGGCCGCGCGAAAGTCGCCCAGGAAGCGCACGGCGACGTCGTCGAGACCGGACTGCTTCAGCGCCGTGAGAAACGGGCGCGGATCGCGCTTCCCGAAGAACGACCCGGTGTGCGTGAGGCGGAAGCGATCGGACGGCTGCCGTTCCAGCCCGGCGAAGTCGTCGAAGTCCGATCCGTTCGAGATCGTCACGACCGGGCCTTTCGGCGAGCGCTCGCGCATCTCGTCGGCGATCGCGTCGGAGACGCACGTGATCGCGTCCGCCGAGCGCGCGACGAGCTTGGCGACGGCGTGCTCGCCCTGCTCCTTGGCGCGCACCGCCAGGCGCTCGGCGCGCCGATGGGGGTGCGCGACGACCGAGTCGCGCAGGTCGGCAACCCACTTGACGCCGGTCGCACGCTTCACCGCGGCGCCGATCAGGTGCACGGACGAGGGCGGCGAGGTCGTGATCACCGCGTCGATCCCCTCGCTGCGCACGATCCGGATCGCGGCGGGTATGGCGGTCAGGTTCCAGCTCACGTTCTCGTCGGGCACGAGCAGCCGCCGGCCGACGAGCTGCGCCTGGCGCGACCAGCGCTCGAGCCCCTGGGTGCCGTGCAGCTCCTCCGCCGGCTTCCGGCCCTTGGGGCCGAGATAGCGCGCCCGGTGCACCCAGGCGAGCGTCGGGGGCTGGAGCTCGTCGTCGCGGTGGATCCACTTCGGGTCGTCCGGAGCGAGGACGTGCGTCTCGATGCCGAGCTCCGGCAGGTGCGTCGCGAACTTCAGCGGCCGCTGCACCCCGCCCCCGCCGGCGGGCGGGAAGTAGAGGCTGACGATGAGCACCTTCATCCGGGGAGACGATAGAGGCGCCCTGCGCGGATCGCCCACGTCGCACCGTAGCGGCGCGGGATCGACGGATCGCGGGTCTGGAGCCAGGTCTTGACGTCCCGCGCACGCAGGTAGGGGCGGTTCGCCTTCGTGTTCGCCGCGTGCGTGACCGGAACGGCGACGACGTACAGCGGCGCGACGGCGGAGACCTCGTAGCTCGCCTTGAGCGGCGCGATCACGACCGCTCCCTTCGGCACCCTCGTGCGCAGGTTGTGCACGAGCCGCGGGGAGAGCGCATTCGGATCCGTAGCGTTGCGTGGGCTCCAGTGCCACAGGCCGTGGACGAGCACGGGCAGGACGAACAGCGCGGCCGCGGCGGCGGCGCGGGTGTGGAACTCACGCGGGGCCTCGGGCCGCACCAGGAGCACGAGCACGAGCGCCGCCGCCCCGCCGTACAGCGCGACCCACGTCGCGAGCGCCGGCCCGCCGTGCTGCAGGCCGAGCCCGAAGTCGCCGGGCCACAGGCGCTCGAGGACGATCCCCGCCACGAGCGCGAGCGGCACGACGACAAGCCGGCGGGTCGCCAGGGCGAGCGCGCCCGCGAACACGAAGGGCAGCGGCGCGAAGCCGGCGGCGCGCCGTGACTGGGAGAGCGACGTCGCGTCGGAGAGGTGGACGAAAAGCCACGGGATCTCCATCAGGCAGAGGATCAACAGGGTCCCGCCGAGCGCGTACTGCGCCCAGCGGCTGCGGAACGCGAGCGCCGTGAGCGGCAGCAGGAAGAGGGCCGCGACCACGACCGCACCACTGCGGCCGATCACCTGGGGGGCGAGGCGGAAGTGGTGGGGGCTCGACACGACGAGCTGCGACCCGTACTGCGCGAGCGAACGGGCGCGCTCGCTCGGGCTCGGGTTCTGCGCGAGCGTCTCGGCGACGAGCGGCCGCTGCCAGAGGAGCACGAGCCCGACCGGCAGCGCCGCCGCGAGGTACGCACGCCACTCCCAGACGGCGATCACCAGCAACGGCAGGAGGATGAAGACGGCGTATGTGGAGTGGACGAGCGCGAGCGCACCGAAGGCGACGGCGGTCGCGGCGTAGCGGCGTGAGAAGAACAGCGCGATCGCGGCGGGTGCGAGGATCTGGCGGGCGGCGTTCGCGGGCTGCGCGAGCTGCGCGTACGAGCCGCCGTGCCCGGGCGCGAAGCAGAAGGTCGCCACCTGGGCGAGCGCGACGCTGACACCACCCCACGCCGCCCGGAACACGGCGGCGCCGGCCTCGTAGGCCGCCGCGACGGCGAGCGGCACGAGCAGCGACGGCTCGTGACGGAGCACGACGGCCGGGTCGAGGCCGGAGAGCCACGCGACCGTCGCGTCGAACTCGTGCCAGAGCGGGAATGCGTAGCCGGGGTGCAGGCCGCCGTCCTTGAACTCGTCGACGGTCCGGAGGTGCAGGTTCCCGAAGTCGAGCAGCTTGCGGATGCGCCCCTCGTGGAACAGCCCGTCCCCGACGACCGCGCCCGCCGTGTGCCACAGGAGCCACCCGAGGAGGACGCCGGCGACGACGACCCACCCGGTACCGGGTACCCGACGGGTGCCCGGTACCCGTGTGCGAAGCGCGAACGCCCCGGCGGAGAGCAGCGCGAGCAGCCCCACCGCGAGCACGACGTCCCCGTGCACCGTGAAGACGACGGCCCAGGCGACGAAGAGTGCGGCCATCGCCCACGCCACGACCTCCGAGACCATCCGGCCGAGCAGCAAGCCGGGGAGCAGCACGAGCACCGTGCCGAAGGCAAGGCGGAGGTACTCGATCACTTCAGCAGCGTGGTGGCGTCGCCGGACGAGAGGAACCGCACGCCCTCGCGGTAGGCCTCCCGACGCAGGACGAGCGCGCGCAGGCGCAGCGACCAGAGCAGGAGCAGACGCACGCGCTCGGCAGCCCTCGGCCCGCGGTGCTTCGCGAAGTAGCGCAGGTGCCCGCGGAGGTTCTCCACGTAGAGGCTTCCCCCGTGCGTGGCGCCGCCGACGTGCACGACCTCCGCGCCCGGGAAGAACAGGACCTTCCACCCGGCGCGGCGGAACCGCGTCAGCCAGTCGACCTCCTCGCTGAACATGAAGAACGCCTCGTCGAAGAGGCCCACCGCGTCCACGGCCTCGCGACGCACGAGCAGCGCCGGGCCGTAGAGCCAGTCGGCCTCGGTCTCGGACTCGTGGTCGAAGCCGCCGGCGTAGAGCGGGTTCAGGAAGCGCGAGTTGGGTGCGAGCTTCCGAAGGAACAGGTACTCGGTCGCGAGCCGCCAGAGCGTCGGCTCCGCCCGCACCGAGCGCTGGATCGTCCCGTCGGTGTTGCGCAGCCGCGGCCCGACGACGGCCGCCTCCGGGTGGGCGTCGGCGTAGGCGACCAGACGCTCGAGCCCGTCACCGACGACCCAGGCGTCCGAATTGAGCAGGAAGAAGTAGCGCCCGGCCGCGACGCGCATGCCGGCGTTGTTGCCGCCGCCCATGCCTTTGTTCTCCTGTACGACGATGCGCACGTCCGGGTAGCGGTCGCGCACGAGGTCGAGCGTCCCGTCCGTGGAGCCGTGGTCGACGACGATCGCTTCGTGCCCCTGGACCGAGTCCAGGCACTGCTCGAGCCACGGCAGCGCGTTGAACGTGACGATGACGACGGAGACGGGAGGCCTAGGCTGTTCCATCGGGCACCGGCGCACGGTGGAGCACGTTCTCGTAGAGCACGATCGCGACGCCGGGCAACGCGAGCAGGACCGTCATGATGAAGAACAGGAACCCACAGGCGAATGCCTGGTCGTGCGGCACGGACAGCTTGCCGAGGAAGCTGACGAAGAATGCCTCGCGGACCCCGATCCCGTTGAGGGTGAACGGGACGAGCATCACGAGGAAGAGCAACGGGCCGAGCACGACGTAGGGAAGCACCGATAGGTCGATCCCGACGGCGCGCCCCGACGCGTAGATCGCGACGACGCGGGTGAGCTGCGCGGCCGCGGTGACCAGCGCGACCACCACCAGCGTGCCGGGATGGTTGCGGTAGCCGTGCAGGCCCTCGTAGACCGCACGGGCCGGGACCTCGACGCGCAGGCGCCGCGACAGAGGCCCGAGGATGACGAGCCGGCGGCGGACGGTGCGCGAGAAGAACACGAACGCGACGACGATCGTCCCCACGACGAAGAGGAGCTCGACCCACAGGTAGGCGCCGATCGGGTACCGCCCGATCGCGAGGAGGAGGCCGACGCCCGCGAGGACGAGCGTGACCGCACCGCCGAGCGCGCGCTCGAGCAGGACGGAGCCCGTGATCGGCGTGATCTCCCCGGGGTGGCGGCGTGACGTCTCGAAGATCCGGGACGCATCACCGCCGACCGAGGTCGGCAGCACCTGGCCGACCGCGTAGGAGACGAAGTACGCGCGCAGCAGCCACGGCCACGACTCCTCGACGCCGCGGGCGGCGAGCAGGCGCTGCCACCGCCACGCCATCGGCGGCACGGTCGCGATGGTCAGGACGAACGAGAGGACGAGCCAGGGGACGCTCGCGGACCGGATGATGTCGGCGGTCTTCCCGAGGTCGACCTTCGAGATGATGTACGCGATCGCGGCGCCGGTGACGACCAGCGTCGCGAGAACGCGAAGGGAACGCTTCATCCTGCGAGCCGGGCGTGGACGCGCCTCAGCGCTGCGACCGCGTCGCGCACGTCGTCATCGCTGTGCGCCGGCGAGAGCGGCAGCGAGAGCACTTCGGAACCCGCCCGCTCGGTCACCGGCAAGGCGGGCTGGTGCGCTGCCAGGCGGTCGCGGTACGCGCTCAGGCGGTGGACCGGCAGGAAGTGGATCGACGTCCCGATGTTCTCCTCGGTCAGCGCGCGCTGCACCTCGTCGCGGTCCGCGAAGGTGATTCGCACGACGAACAGGTGGTTCGCGTGCACGTCGCGCGGGTCGCGCGCGACGACGTCCACGCCCTCGAGGTCGGCCACGCCCTCCTCGTAGATCGCGATGTGGCGCCGGCGGACGGCCGCGTGCTCCTCGACCTTGTCGAGCTGGACGAGCGCGATCGACGAGAGCACGTCGCTGAGGTTCGCCTTGTACCCCGGCACGGCGATGTCGTAGAGCGAGCCGTGACCGCGGCGCATCACGCGCAGGTCGTCGAGCGCATCGGCGAGGTCGTCACGGTTCGTCGCGATCAGCCCTCCCTCCCCCGCGGCGATGTTCTTCGTCGCGTAGAGCGAGAAGCAGGTGAGGTCCGAGATCGACCCGATCTTCCGGCCGCGGTAGCGGGACTCGGCCGCGTGCGCCGCGTCCTCGACGAGCGGCAGACCGATCGCGGCCAGCTCGTCGAGATCGGCCGGCTGGCCGTAGAGGTCGACCGGCACGATCGCCTTCGTCCGTTCGTTCACGAGCTCCTGCACACGTTCCGGGTCGATGTTCAGCGTGTCGTCGCGGACGTCGGCGAACACGGGGGTCGCGCCGGCGTGCACGACCACGTTCGCGGTCGCGGGCCAGGTGAGGGAGCTCGTGATCACCTCGTCCCCGGGCCCGACGCCGAGGGCGACGAGCGAGAGATGCAGCGCGGCCGTGCAGGACGAGACAGCGAGGACGTGCTTCGCCTCGAGGTAATCGCGCATGCGCGCCTCGAGCTCGGCGGTGCGCGGCCCCGTGGTCAGCCAGCCCGACCGGAGCGTCTCTGCGACAGCCTCGATCTCGGCGTCCGTGATCGCAGGCGGCTGGAACGAGAGGAACTCAGATCGCTTCGCTGAGACTTCCGGCATCTGCGGTGACGAAGCGTATGCGGTCCGCCGCGGCGGTCGCGCGGGCGAGGGCTTCTTCACGGGTCGCGGCAGTCACGAGCACGGCGCCCGCACGGTCGCCTCCCCGCCGGAGCGGCGCGAACACGTACCCGGGTCCACGGTAGATCCGCACGGTCCGCACGCCCGCCAGCGAGTCCGGGACGTCCACGTGGTCGAGCACCCCGGGCGGCGCGACGAGGAACCGCGTGACCGCGCCGCCCACGAGCGGCCCGTACTCGGGCAGCCGGAGCTCGTTCCCGAGTGCCGCGTCGATCGCGAGGCCGTTCAGGTCGATTCCCGTCACCGCCTCGACGAGTTCGGCGTCGTGGCCGCCGCCCAGGCGCGCGGCCACCTCGATCACCTGCGGCCCGTCCGGCCCGATCCGGAGCTGGGTGTACGACGGCCCGCTCGTGATGCCGAGCGCGGCCACGGCCGCACCGGCCACGCCCAGGGACTGTCCCTGGACATGGCTCGGCCAGACGTGTGCGAGAGCGACGCCGAAGGCCGGCGGGTCGGCGACCACGCGGTCGGTGACCGTCAGCGCCGTGAACGCGCCGTCGATCGAGAAGCCGACGACCGTCACCTCGGGGCCGTCGACGAGCTCCTCCACCAGCGCGACGCCGTTCCGCGCCGCGCTGCGCGCGCGCTCGACCGCCTCCGGCAAATCCTCCGGCTGCTCGACCAGCGTGAGCCCCTTCTGACCCTGGCGGTCGGGCGCCTTGACGACGACCGGGCCGTCGATCGCGGGCGGCCCGTCCTCCGCACCGACGACCCACGAGCGCGGCTGCGGGACGCCCGCCTCGGTGAGCCGCTCGCGCTGGCGCAGCTTGTTCGTCGCGAGCACGGCCGTCGCGGGCGTGATCGGATGCGGGAGCCCCGCCCGCTCGGCGATGCGGGCCGCCACGCCGACCGGCCAGTCCGTCCCGGGCGCGACGATCCCGTCGATCTCGAGCGCCGAGATGAGGCGCTCGATCGCGGGCTCGTCCTCGGTCGAGAGGATGCAGCGCCGGTCGGCGAAGCCGAAGCCCGGCGCCGCGGGATCGCGGTCGACGACCGCCACCCAGAGGCCGCGACGGCGCGCCGCCTCGAGCAGCCCGAGCTGTGCGGGACCCGCGCCTAGGACGAGAAGGCGCGGGCTTCCCGAGCGAGAATCGCCCTCCACCACGCCTCATTGTCGCGATACCAGGCGACGGTGCGGTCGAGCCCTTCGGCGAACGACGTCCGCGCACGCCACCCGAGGAGCCGTTCGGCCTTCTCGGTCGTCCCGATGTGCCGGTCGACCTGCCCCGGTCGCTCCGGGACGTTGCTCACGAGCTCCTCCGGCTTGCCGAGCGCGGCGAGCACCATCGACGCGATGTCGCGCACCGAGATGTCGATGCCGGTCGCGACGTTGATCACCTCGCCGGCGACATCCTCGAGCGGCGCGGCGATCACCGCCTCGATCGCCTCCGCGTCGTCGAGGACGTAGAGCCAGTCGCGCGAGGCGTGCCCGTCGCCGTGGACCGTCAGCGGCTCGTCCGCGAGCGCCTGCGTGATGAAGCGGGGCACCACCTTCTCGGGGTGCTGCCGTGGCCCGTAGTTGTTGAACGGGCGAACGATCACGATCGGCAGGTCGTACGTCGTCCAGTACGAGTATGCGAGCCGGTCTGCGCCCGCTTTCGTCGCCGCGTACGGCGAGCGCGGGTTGAGCGCGTGCTCCTCGTCCATCGGCGCGCGCTCGGCGGTCCCGTACACCTCGGACGACGAGATGAGGATG
>OUNM011020211.1_pt1 | contig 18869 bp, 24 predicted proteins | sample 1769961 | NCBI WGS metagenome assembly OUNM01 (sample SAMEA3914820, study PRJEB12502) | metagenome | biome: forest; material: soil | place: USA | collected 2012-03-12 | depth 0.3 m
CGGCAACGCGGTGTTCTGACCGCCGGTGATCGTGCCGCTGAGGATCGTCACGCACGGCGGAGTCGAGGCCCCGAGCCGGCTCCCCTCGGTCCAGGCGTCGCGGACTCCCTGCTGGATGGCCGTCAACGCCCGGCCGGCCGCGGAAGTGCGTTTCTCCGCGACGTTGAGCCGTCGGATGAACTCCCGGAGCTCGTGGTCCATCATCCCCCCCGCGCGTCGCGGAGCTGCTGCTCCAGCGACGTGATCTTGGCCGCCATCTGCTCCAGCAGCTGGAAGAGGTAGTTCAGCCGCGCGATCGCCGCTCGGAGTTCCGCCTGCTGAGGGCTCACAACCAGTCCTCCGGGAAGAACGACGCCGGGTTGGTGGGCGCCCCGATCGACTGCAGGTACTGCTCCGGCGACGTCGCCGCGCCGACGGACCCCAGGTACTCTCCGGGCGAGGTCGGAACCCACGACGAGCCGCCGCCGAGCCCGGCCAGCGGCTGCGGCGCGTTCGCTTGCGAGAACGCCAGGGCGTCGGCTCCCGCCTCGAGGGCCGCGGCCGAGTCCGACGAGCCCGACCAGCTGAACGAGCTCGCGCCCGACGGCAGACCGACGGGCAAGCCGACCTGGGACGGACGCTGAAAAGCCTCACCAGAGTATGGGACGCGACGGTTCGAGAGATGGATCGTCGTCGTGTAGTTGGTCGGCGACTTCGACGAGTGGTACTCGAGCGCGCACCGGGCGATCGGCAGGTCCACCGACTCCCAGCCCGTCGTGTACCCGGCGCCCGGCAGGTTGACGGCGTGCCCGGGGGTGAGCGCGTCGCTGAGCAGGCCCCGGTACGCCACGTCCCCCTCGAGGATCGTGTCGCAGATCGCGCCGTGGAGCTGCTCGGCCCACGCGGCCATCTGGGTCGACTGGCCGTAGTCGCGCCACTCCCTGCAGGTGACGGTTTTCGTTTCCTCGAGGCCCTCGACGGTGTTCGAAGTGCCGGCGTACTGCGGCACGCCGGCGACGTCGGGCGGGTACGCGACCGAGAGGTTGCCGACGGCGATGGGCAAAAAGAACTGCACGTCATTCACGGGGACGAGCGTCGTTCCATTCGGGCTGAAGACCAACGCCGTCGGCTTGGCCAACGTCACCGTGCCCGCGTCGGGGTCGATCGACGCGATTCCCACGCTCTGGACCTGGTACGGAGGGAGCCCGTTCGCGCTATAGAAGACCGAGGCCTGCGGGGTCGAAACGAGCGTCTCGGCCAACTCGGTCCCTCGCCGGTACGGCACCTCGTATGGGAACATCTGTTGCATCAGCTGGCCGAACGGGGCCGGGATCCCATACCGGCGATAGACCACCCCGTTCCCGCCGCCGGTGCCAAACAACTGGAACGCAGTGAACGACAGGTCGGGGACCGGGTTGTCGATCGTGAGGTCGCAGGTTCCCCCGGGGCTGAGCGACGTACAGGCGATGATCCGCGCCTGGTGCCTCGAGGTGACTCCCGCGATCGTGTCGCTGAGCAACACGACGTACCCCTGGTGGCCCGTCCCGGTCTGGTCCCAGTAGTTCGTCGTCCACTGGACCTTCCCGTCGACGGGGGTGATCCGGATCGTCACCGTGTCCAGGCAGCTGCAGCTGCCGACCACCGACTGCCCGACGCCCGGGGCCGTAACCGTCACCGTCGGTGGGGTCGTGTAACCGGTCCCCCCGGCCGTCACCGTGTAGCCCGTCACCTTGCCGCCGCTGACGGTCGCCGTCGCGGTCGCGCCGGTACCGCCGCCGCCCGAGATCGACACCGCCGGCGCCGAGCTGTAGCCGTACCCCTGGTTGCCCGGGGAGATCGCCGTCACCGCTCCCCCTGAGATCGCGGCCGTCGCCGTCGCCTGGCCCCAGCTCTGCCCCGGGCTATTCCAGTCCGACGCTGTCATCGCGGCCTTGGCTTGGGCGTTGGTCAAACCGTCGTGCGCGAACTGCTCGGTCGCTCCGCCGTCGGCCTGGCTCGAGCCGGCCCAGGGCGCGAGCGAGAACGTGAGGCCCTGGACGAGGGTGTCCCCCCGGAACTCCACCCGAGGCGAGCAGCTGTTCCAATCGCGGACGAACGTCGGCAGCGGGACGCGGGGGTCGGAGCCCGAGAGCTCGAGCGTGATGTCCGCCGCCCAGGTCCGGGGGTCGAGGAACCGGATCGTGCCGTCCGGCTCGACGTGCAACCAATGGTTCGGGTAGTACGTCTGGACCATGGACTCGAGCGACTGCAGGATCCGTTCGCCGGCGACGAGCACGCGCTGCGGGGGGATGATCGTCATCGCGGCCAGGTCGGCCAAGGTCGCCGTCGGCAGGGTCGGAGTCCCCGGCATCCCGGTATAGCCCCCGAGCCCCTTCGAATCGAGCGCGGCCGCGTTCCGGCCCATCGTGAGCACGGCCTCGACGATCTGCCCCACCGTGCGGCCGGCGCGCGACGGGAGGTAGTCGATTCCGTCCTCGGGCCGCAGGTTCCAGACCGTGGTGTCCGTCAGGGTGATCGAGTCCGTAACCGGGATCCGGTTCGCCCGGTTGACCAGGCCGGCGCAGGTCCATTCCCGGACCCAGCCGTATTCGGGGTCGAACCGGTCCAGCGACGTGACCGTGTCGCCGGCGAAGATGTCGACGCCGTCTTGCGTGACGAGCACGGGCTTGTTGTTCCACGCCGCGAACGACGCCAACGCCCGGCCCCGCTGGAGCAGCTTGAACGACGGGGTTTCGCCACGGCCGTACAGCGTCCCTCCCACCAGAACGTATTCCTTGCGGTCGATCACGGAGCCGTTGAGGGTCAGTACGGCCGGCATATCACTGCATCCCGAAGTTGAGGTTGGTCTGGTTCAGGCCGCCCATGAACCGGCTGATCTGCCCGAAGCCGCGACCCAGCTGCATCATCTGGACCTGGTGCTGCTGGATCCGGTTGGCCAGGGCTTCCATCGCCTGCAGCTGCTCGCCCATCGCGGCCTGAACGGCGTCGTTGAGCCCGACGTCCTTCCCCACCAGGTCGATGGCGGTCTTTGCCGCGGCCCGCGACTGGTCAGGGGTGAACCGAAACCCCGTCATCCGGCCCGAGGCGTTGTAGATCTGCCGGGCGAGGTTTTCTTGTCGCCGGGCCGCGGCCTGTTTGGGGGCGTCCTTCGCGGCGGCCGCCGCCTCAGCCTCGGAGCCGTACTGGGCTTCCATGGCCTGCTGCCGCTTCTCGATCACGTCCTTCTCGGCGAGCTCGGCCTTCTCCCTGGCCTCCGCCGATTTGATCGCGGCCTCCATTGCCGGATCGAGCGGCATGACGCCGCCGTTCTGGGCCCGGGCCTTGTCGTTGGCCTTGGCTGTGGCGTCGCGAGCCTTTTCCTTCTCCTGGGCCAGCATGGTTTCAGGAGAGTACATGTCGATGAACGTGTCGAACATGCCCGTGAGCCCCGTTCGATCGGTCGCCGACGTGCGGGCGATCGTGCGGATCGCCTTCTGATCGCCCTCGAGGGCGGCGGAGAACTGGTCCTGGATCGCCTTCCGCAGACCCGGGATCTGGAATTCCGAGGCCTTCAATTCGCTGGCGAGCTGGCGGGTGAATCGCTCGACCACGGCGTCATAGCCCCCCGCCTCGTCCAGGGCCTTGGCGAACCCGGACGCCGCTTCGCGGTCCGCCTGGTTGGCGTGCTCGCCGTGAGACTTCGCGTTCGCCTCGTTCTTGCGGTCCTGAGCGATCTTCGCCTCGAGGGCCGCCTGCTCCTTGGTAAGCTCGTTGTACTTCGCCAGCTCTTCGTTGCTGAGGCTGGTCTTTTCCTTCAGCTCGTCGAGCGACTTGTTGACCTTCTTCAGCTCTTCGTCGTGCCGCGCCAGCGACGTGGTCGCCTCGGGGATCGGATTCCCCGCCCCGAACATGCCGGCCAGGTCGCCCCAATGCTTGACCAGTTGGGCGACCCCGACGGCGAGGACGCTGATGATCGCCGTGAGGCCCGCCCCGCCGCCCAGCGCCATAACGAGGCCGGGGATGTTGTTCACCACCCCGCCGATGCCGTACTGGAGATCCTCTAACGCGCGGCTGCCTTCGAGCGCGGCGTTGCCGAGGTTCGCCCCGGACTTCTTCGCCTCCGCGCCCACCTTGCCCACGGATTCGGCGGCCCGCTTGCTCTTCTCGGCGATGTCCTCCATCGCAAACGACACGGCCGAGCGCATCTTCGGCGCCGCCGCGACGATCACCTCCATGTTCGTTTCGACGAGGTCGTACGAGTCCGCCAGCTCGTAAACCTCGGACTTGGCCGAGGCGATCACCTGCGTGGTCGCCTCGAACCCCTTGGCTTCGGCTTCGAGCGTCAGTCTTGCGACGTCTTCCGTGGTGGCCATGGTTCAATTAGACTCGTCGCGCAAAAGGATAACGTGCCCAGGAATACGAGGTGTCAGATGGACGTGGTCGCCTTGCTTGGCTTTCTGTTCGTGGCCGCCTTAGCGTTCGCCGGGTTCGGCGCCTGGATCGCGGGCGAAAAGGGTCGAGGTCGCACCCAGGGCGTCGTCATCGGCTTTCTCTTCGGCCCCCTCGGGGTCCTGATTCTGGCGATGCTCCCCAACCGGCCGACTCCCACGCCGCGGCCGGCCGGAGCAACGCGCCGATCGGTTGGGACGATTCGTCGTGACGTGGAGGATCCCCGTCCGCGCAAGGAAGACGAGGAGGATCTGGCGCTCCGGTACCTCGGCGGAGACTGAAACGTCATCAGTCGCCCCCCCGTAGCACGCTCTGCGCGTACTGCTTATGCCGCGCCACGATCTTGGCCCACCCCGCCGGCGAGATGCCCCCGACGTCTCGCCGCGGGAGCGACCAGTTCGGCCGTCGAGGGTTCGATCCCTTCGCCGCTCCCTCGAGGTGATACTGCACGAACGGCCGGCCCTTCTTGTCGACGACGTTCCGCCAGCCCATCACCAGCTGGCCGCCGCGCCAGTCGGCGCGGAAGTTCGTGATGAACCTCGAGGCGAGGCCCCGCGGCGCGAGGACGGGCCCGAACCCTCGCTTCGGGTTGCGGTAGGTCGAATCGGCCATCCGGGCGAGCGGCTTGCCGTAGCGGTCCACCCCCTCGAGCAGCCCGCGACCGAGGATCTTCTCGGTGTTGTCCTCGATCACCAAACGCCTGACGTCGCCCTTCACGCGGGTCGACGCGCGGCTGTTCGGGCCGGCGGCGGCCTGGATCTCGGCGAGCCGGCGTTCCAGCGCCGACGACGCGGGCCAGTAGACGGTGACGCGCATCAGCGGGACTCCGGAGCTGCCGACGGCAGGGGTTCGAACCGGACGCCGTGATCGCCGGGGAACGGCTTGGCGTGGTCGTGTTCCCCGAGCAGGATCGCCTGCGGGATCCCGGGCGGAGCCGGGAAGGCGTCGCACACGTACGGCCGGTCCGGAGCGTCGGCCCGGCCGCGGTAGTGCCGACATTGGAAGCACTGCGGGAAGACGGTCATACCTCGGGACCTCCCAGCTTGCGGTAAAGTCGCATGAGCACGTCGGAGAGCGTGCGGCCGTTCTTCAGCGCGGCGTAGGCCTCGGCCACGAATTCGACGGGCGACGACGCGGCGTATTCGCTCACCTCGAGCTTGATCAGGTGAGTCGTCGCCAGCGGCAGCTGCAGCCGGCGTACGACCTTGTACAGGTCGGGGTCGGAGCGGTCGTGGAGCGCGTGGCCGACCTCGTGAACGATGATATGGTCGGCCGCCGGCGAGCTGAACCACTTCTCCCGGAACGACCGATCCATGAACGCCTGGGGCTCAGACCAGCTCGGGTGTCGTTCGTTGATCAGGATCCGCTTGGAGACGGAGTCGTACCCGGCCGGCACGGTCTTCACCCGCTCGGCGCCGAGGATCTGGACGAGCGCGGCGTGTCCGCTCGCCTCGACCTGGACCCCGAGCCGGTCGGCGTACGCAGTGGCCGACTCGATCGCCGTCGGCGGCTTCGGCGGAATCGCTTCGCCGGCGACCACCTTGGGCCGTTGCACGACCGGGGCCCGCGGCGGCCTGGGCGGCGGCGCAGGCCTCGGCGGCGCGACCTTCGGCACCGGTTTCGGAGCCGGCGGCTTCACCGGCCGGGGAGCCGGAGTCGGGACCGGCGGCGGAGCCGGTTTCGGCGGTTCGGGAGCCGTCGGCGTGCGAGGCTTCCGGGGCCGCCCGGCCGGCAGGATCTCGACCTGGATCTTCCGCGACCGCGGGTTCATCTTCTGTCCGACGGGCAAGTACTCCACCCGGCCCGTCGACCTGGGCGTCGGCGGCGGTACCGGGGCCGTCGGAGCGGGAGCCGGCTTTGGCGCCGGAGCAGCTTTCGGAGCCGGGGCCGCGACGGCCTTCGCCTTCCGGACCGGAGCCTTCCGCCGTTGCCCGGTGACGTTCCGCCAGTAGGTCCGGAACGAGTCCTCGAGCTTGCGGCGCCCGGCCGGCGAGAACCCGATCACGTTGCGGACCGGGGCCCCTGGTACCAGGCCGTCGGCGTGGTACCCGAGGATCTTCGCCCAGCTGCCGCGCGAGCCGTCGGCACGCCAGAAAAGCGTGATCCCCTTGTCGTCGAGGTGCACCGCCATAAGCCGGATCGTCCGCGACTCCGCGTAGTGCGGATCGAGCGGCTTGCCGGTCGCCCCGTCCGGCCGGGACGTCGGTTTGACGGGCCGCAGCTGCCTGCCGTCGACGCCGACGCCGCGCGTGATCTCGTCGCGCTTGATCGTGGCCGCGAGCTCGCCGAGCCGGACGATCGCCGCGCGGCGCACCGCCGCCGGGGCCGCGCCCCACTCGGCGGGCGCGACCAGGTCGGCGACGTTGACGCGGATGTTCTTCGCGGCCATCCGACGGGACTCCCGTTACGGCTTACGGCGTGACGGCGCCCGCCGTGATGGTCAGGTCCGTGCCGGCCACGGGGTCCCAATAGTTCTGCAGGCTCAGAGGCAGCTGATAGACCCGGTCCACCTCGAGCGACTTGCCGACCTTCTTGAGCTTGTTCTGGGCGTTCATGCTGCACTGGAAGAAGTTGACCCCGTTGTCGAAACGGATCGACGTGGCCAGTGCGGTGAGGGCCTGGTAGCTCGCGAGGTCGTCAGGCGTCGGCTTGTAGAGCACGCTGGCGTCCAGCGTCGAGCTCCGACCGAGCCGGCGGAGCAGGTACAGGAACCGATCCTCGAACCACTGCGCGTCCAGCTTGTTGACGGCCTTGAGCGCAATGCTGGAGAACGCCGTCCGGCTCGAGTCGATCGTGAGATTCCCTTTCAAATCAATGAACTTGAACACGTCGGTCGGATAGTCCGTGTCCGCGGGAGCGGGGAACTCCGTCGAAGTCGGGTCGGACGACGCGTCGTAGGGGTTGCCCACCCATTTCTGGCTGCGCAGCCCGAGCGTGAGCTTCGCGTACTTCTGTTCGCGCGAGCACTCGATCGCCCAGGTCTCGACCTTCGTCCCGGGGAACCGGATCCGCTTGTACGTGCCGTCGGACCGCTGGACGGCGTGGTACACCGAGCAGCTCGGCAGGTCGCCCGGGGGTTCGGTGGTGGTCCAGGGCGTGGTCTGGCCGGCGTTGATCTTCTGGCCGAACCAGTCCGAGAAGAACTTGGCCTGACTGCCGTAGAACTCGGTCGTCAGCTGGCCGGTGCACTCGAACTGGTCGGTGTCGGCGAACGCCGGCGTCGCCTCGCCGCCGCCGTACATCACCTCGAACCAAACCGGGTCGCCGATGATGGTGAACGCATTGCCGCCGGAGAGGCGGACGTTGATCTTCTCGGTGCCGGCCGTGGGACTCGCCTTGGGGACGCCGTAGGCCGATTCGATGACGATCTGAAGAAACTCGCGTGCCACTCTGGACTCATTGCCGCCCGACCGGATCATCCCGGGCGCAAGTGTGTTTATGGGTTCAGGATCTCGCGGATCTCGACCTTCATGCGACCGTACGCGAGGAAGTAACCGTTCGACCGTGCCGCGTCGGGGTCGAACGCGGGCTCGATAAACGTCACCATGCCGGTGGTCGCACCCGCGGCCATGAGCTTGTTCGCGATCGCGAGAGGTCCGTCCGGGGTCTCCGGGTAGATCGCCCGCTGGATCGCCCACCAGAGGTTCATGACGTCGTCGACGTTGGTGCCGCGCACGAGCAGTTCGACGCCGACGACTAGGTCGCCGAACTGCATTTCCGGGCTGAACCAGTCGTCGACTCCTCCGCTCATCGGGGTGAAGCGCGCGGCCGGCGCCTGCACCAGGGCGAAATCGGCCGCGTCCTCCGTCGAGCCGTCCCAGACGCGGAGCGAGCCCGGCTTGCCGAAGATCCGCCGCAGCGTCGGGTCGCACCCGATGACGCCGAGCAGGGCGCGGAAGACGCTGGTCCGGGGCGCGGTCTTGAGGGGGAGCGTCGGCGTGGCCATGTCAGGTGTACCGGGTGTTGGTGTTGGCCAGGACGATCGGGATCTCGCCGATTCCGTCGCCGTTGACGTCGATCTCACACACGCAGCTTGCGGCCTCGGACCAGGCCGAGGACTGGAAGAACGCGGCGAGCTGCTGGTAATTCCTCGCGTCGCCCCGCCCGATCTGCTGACGGCAGACCGCGGCCAGGGCGTAGTACGCGTTCGCCCGCCGGACCTGGCCCCCGACGGCGCCCGTCGTGATCAGGGCCCCGTTGGCCAGGAGCTGACGGAGCCAGTCCGACTGCAGCAACGTCCCCCGGTAGGCCCACGTGTTCATGAAGTAGCCGCCGGGCCCGACCTGGCTCGCCCCGCCCCCCTTGTAGGCCCGCAACAAGAGCCCGTCCCACCACTCGCGAGCCTTGCCCCGCTGGCGGGCAAACCCGGCCTCGTCCCGGCTTAGGTCGGCGAGATCCTCGATCCAGCCGCAGAGGTCGGTCATGTCTTGGAGCGAACAGTAGACCGGCAGCGCCGTCCCCGCCCCGGGGATCGAGGTGATCGCCACCACGGCGTCGTAGTAAACCCACGTGCTCACCAGGTCCTGCAGCGAGCACTGGATCCGGTACTGCCCCACCGCGAGCCCGGCCGTCTGGGCCTCGGTGAGTCGCACCAGCGTCGAGCCGGCCGACGGCGTCACCCATTCCGGGGTCCCCGTCAGGACCGTCGACAGGTTGCCCCCGGGCCAAACACGGTAAGACAGGAGCTCGGTCCCGTCGTACGCGATCGGGAGGCCGCAGCCGTCGACGATCGCGATCAACCGGTTCTCGGCCGAGCCCTGCGGGACTTGCCAGACCTCGGGCATCGCTCAGGCTCCCTGGGGTTCCGCCGGCGGGACGTAACCGCCGGTGGGGGTGACTCGTTGCGAGGACGCTTGCGCCGGGTCGGGGCCCTGCCGTCGGCTGGTCGCCCGGGCCGGCGACGGCGCCGAACTCGGCTCGAGCGGCGCGATCGCGTTGAAGGTCGGGTTCGGGGGAGTGTTGCTGTTCATCGCAGTCCTCAGTTCGGCGCGATCGTCGTCACGGTGCCGGCGGGGCTGCGCCACTTCAGGGCGCCGCCCTCGCTGTAGAGGATTCCCCCGCCGGTCGGGTTGGCGGTCGGTACGGTCTGGGCGTCCTTGATTGCGACCACGCCGACCCCGTTGGCCCAGGACGTGCCGCCCAAACCGACGTTGCGGGCGTTGCCGGCCAAGCCCAGGCCGGTTCCGCCGTTGCTGTCGATCGTCATGTACGTTTGGCTTCCGGAGCCGTTCTGGACGTTCCAGGAGCCGTACGTGCGATTCCACATTCCGCCGCCGTTCGACAGGCCGATCAGACTGAAATTGGAACCGTCGTTGAGCAGGGTGGCGGTCTGCGTCACGCCGCCGGCCTGCATATCCCACCGCGCGGACCCCGTTCCTCGCATGGTGAACTGCGTGTTGTTCGACGTCGTGCGGCCGAGGCTCAGAACGTCGGTCGGGCTGGGGCTGTTGACCGACACCATCTGAAACGGATAGCCGTTGGCGCTGCTGTCGCTCTCAATCCGCCAGTCGACGTTGCCGTTCGACTGCCGATTCAACCACATCAACTGTTGAGCAAGATACGGCGTCGTCCAGATCCAGTTGGTCCCCTGGCTTTTATGCTGGACGTCGCCGGCGTTGTTCTTGTCGATGTAGACCGAGTAGGTCCGCAGTTCGGCTGGGCCGCCCGGAAGCGATGTCGCGAACAGGTGGCCTTCCAACACCTGCTGGCCGGTCTGTGGAACCAGGTAATTCGATTCCATCCCGATCCGAAACGTGGGCCATAAAGGATCGACCGGCGATCCCAGCCCCAGGTTCCAGCCGGCTTGCCAGATGCTGTTGTTGAGGCCGTTGCCGCCGGGGACGTTGCCGAATGAAGCGACGGATGTGTTGAACGTGATCGGCGGACTGTTGGCAGGCGGCTTGAGCTTGCTCGTAAACCCCGTTGCGCTGACGGACAGATCCTGAACCAGCGTGCCGTCCGCGTCGATCTTCGCCGTGGTCGCGCCGGTCGCCGTCTTGACCTGCAGGAGGTCGCCGGTCTGCCCGGACTTGCCCTGGACCACGAGCGCCGTGCCGTCCGCCGTGCTCGGGGTCAAGGTCTTCTGACCTTCGACGTCCTGGTCCCCGGTCAGTTTGACCACGGATGCGTCATCGGCCTTGCCGGTGACGGCCTGTTGCACCTCGGCGATTGTGCCGGCCGTGATCGTGGCCGCCACCAGGTCGCTCTTGGCGTACGCCCGGTCGACCGTTCCCTCGACGGTGGTCAGGCCCGAAAGCGTGTCCCCGCTGCGAGCCGTCGCGAAGTAGATGGTCGCGGTGGACGTCGGCGCGATCTGTCCGTTGACGAGCGTCGACCGCGCGGCGACCGTCACTCGGACCGGCGCGTCCGCCGTCGGCGTGCCGAACCGGGCCCCGGTTCCGGCCGACAGGACGAGCGTATCGGCCCCCTGGACGTGAGCCGCGGCGAGCACGCTCGAGGCGTTGTTCAGGGGCTGGCTGAATTGCTGGGCGTCGGCCTGGCGATGGTTCGGGACCGCGACCGCGGCGAACGTCGCGACGGCGAGCAGCCCGACGCGGACGAGGTTCTTGAGACGCATGCGAGAGAGCTCCGAGGTGATGACTCGAGGTGGCCGCGGCCGGCCCGACAGGACCGGCCGCGGCGAAGGTTGTTAGGAGCGGATCAGCTGGCAGTGATCCGGGCGGATCACGCCGAGGGCGTAGCCCGCATCCAGGGTGACGACCCAGCCCCGCTTCAGCTGGTTGAAGCCGAACTGGACGTTGATCGGGATCCCCTTGTAGTAGACCGTGGTGTAATCCACGATCCGCGGGTCCGGGTCGGGGAGCAGCCGCAGCCCCAGCGCGATCGCGTTCCGGTGGAAGAGCGCGTTCATGAAGCTGGTGTAGCTGGCCGACGTGGCCGCGTTCGTGGTGCCGGCGTAGTTGGCCGTCAGCGTCAACGCCGTGGCGCTGCCGATCGAGAGGATCTGGTAGTACGTGCCGGTCGTGTCCGACGCGAACTGGAGCCAGCCGCCCGGCACGAGCTGGGTGTTGAAGCTGGTCCCGACGCCGGTGACTGCGGCCGAGCCGTTCGTAACGCCGACGCTCGTCCCGGTGACGACCGTGGCGACGTTCGCCGGCATCTGCTGGTCGTACTCCGACAACGCACCGAACTGCTCGCCGAGCATCGCGGCCCGACGAATGCCGCCGGCGAGCTGGTAGCCCACCTGGCTGTTCGCGGTCCACTTGTCATCGGAAAGCATCGCCGCATAGGGCGTCGAGTGCATGGTGAGGAAGAAGTTCCCCAGGTCGCGCACCGGCACCTTGCCCGTCGCGAGGTTGCCCCACGCCTTGGTGACGTCCGGCACGCCCAGCTTGCCCTGCGTGATCGCGTTGATGACCGCGTAGACGTTGAAGTTGGTCGGGGTCAGCAACGCGGCGATCTGCGCGTTGACGTACTCCGCCATCCCCTTGATCGCCGCGTCCAGGAACACGCCCCGGATGTTCTCCGGCGTGTTGAACTGCTCGAAGTCCCGGACGACGTACGCGTAACCGGGGTGTTGATTGAACACGAGCGATTTCGTGTTCGCGGTGACGTCCTGGACGTTGAAGTCCCCCACCCCGATGTCCGCCACCTGGTTGGTGACGGAGGCCGGGATCGGGATGTTCAGGGTCTGGCCCGGGGACACCGCGACCGGTTTGAAGTCGCGGTACACCGAGTCCAGAAGCGACGTCGTGCCGACGAGGGTCTGCGACGCAGACGTCGCGGCGACGACGAGGGTTTGATAAAAACCGGAAACCGTGTTGGCCACGTGAGGATCGCCTTATGGCAACACCAGGACGGCGAGCGCTGGGGCTCAGCCGCTGACGATGGACAGCAGGCCTTTGGATTGGGCCTCGGCCATCTTCGCCTGGTTCTCGTACATCCAAGCGGCGTTCTGAAGCTGCGAGTGCTTCACGACCATGCCGCCCGAATCCGTGGAGAGTCCGCCTCTCCCCAGGCCGGGCCCGGCCGGCGGAACCGCCGGCGCCGCGGGCGCGGCCTGTGACTTTCCGGCGTCCGCCGGGGCCTGGCCGAACAGGTACCGGTGCGTCTCACGCGCGCCGGACACCACGGCCTTGATCGCCGAGGCGTCGGGCTGGTCCGCCTTCGCCTCGTATTTGAGCTCGCGCATCAGCGTTTCGACCGGCACGTCGGGGTTGATCCCCATCGTCGCGTCGCCGTAGAGGGCCTTGAACGCATCGCGGTGGTCGCGGTCGCGGAGCTGGCCCTGCAGCTCGGTCACTTTGGTCTGGAGCTCGCCCGGGGCCGCGTCGAGGCGTTGCTTGAGCCCGTCGCGGTCGGCCGTCACGGTCTTGAGGTCCGCGAGCGCCTTGTCGAGCTTCCCCTGCACGTCGGCCAGGGACTTCTTGGTTTCCCGGTGCGCCAGCCGGTGGCCCTTGGCCTCGGCCGCGAGCGAGCTGATTCGCTGGAGATAGTCGTTGGTCGTCGCTGCGTCGCTCATTCGTCCTCGTCCCCATCGAGTTCATCGTCGGTGTCGTCCGGGCCGTCTTTCGGCTCCGGATCCTGGTTCTGATCCTGGCTCGAGCCCGGCAGCCCGTCCGGGAAGATGGTCGCCACCTCGGCGTTGTCTTTGGCCACCTGGCGGATGTGCTCGATGGCTTGGTCGCGCGTGAGCCCGAACCGGCGCATGGCGACCATGACGGTCGAGCTGATGCCGAGCTCGATCTCGTTCTGGTCGGACTGGTCGCGTTCCGGGCCCGGGATCGGGATGGTCGGCTCGGGCCAGGCCAGCAGCAGCTGGCAGTCGGCCGCGGCCTTGGTCAGATCGGGCCGGCCGGTCATCTTCGCCCCGATCGCGAGCACGACCTTGGCGAGCTCGCATTCGTACCGGCGGAACGGTTCCTGTCGCTCTTTGGCCCGGTCCAGGAGCGGGGCCTGCTCGGCCACCAGAGCGATCCCGGACGGCAGCGTGCCTTGTTCCATTCGGTAAGCGGTCAGCGGGACGCCGAGCCCGTCCAGGACGGTATTGAGCGTCTGCCGGATCGACTCCCACCCGCCGGCGATGTCCAGGTTCGCCTGCAGGTACTCGAGCCGCGGCTGCGGGGCGTTCTCGAGGTCGGTGGGTCGGCTTTCGACGCGGACGAATTTGCCGGCCTGCGACACGACGTTCCACGCGACGTCGCAGTCGTACGCGACCGGCAGCGGCTTGTGGTACTTCTGCACCGCCTCGGCCAGGTCGGAGGCCTCGACGTCGACCTGGCCGTTGGCCTGCGACAGGAAACGCCCAAGGCCCGGGGTCTCGAAGTCGGACGTCGGCAGGTCGAAGTGGACGGCCGAGAACGGGACGATCCCATACGGGTTCTCCGCGCTGAGGTCGGGCCTGAACTGCGTCACTCGGCCGCCCGCGGTCTGGCCCGGCCGGAGCTTCTCCGTCGTGTAGACGCGCATCCAAGCCTCGGTCCACCAGGTGTAGCGCGTCGTGTTGTCGAACCGGTCGATCGTGATCACGCAGCCGGGCCGGGTGACGTCCTCCGGGTCGGGATAGACGCAGAGCTGCTCATAGCCCCAGAGCTGCAGCTTGATCGGACGCTTGAGGTCGCCCGTCCAGCCGGCCTGAAACATCGAGAGCCCGTTGAGCGTCGAGGCCCGGTCGGCGCGCTGCCACAGCGAGTTCGCGAGGTTGTCGGCGTACGCCGCGTTGAGCCACGCCGCGGCCTCGGGCTGGCCCTGCAGGTTCCTCGAGGGGCCCGGGCCGTAGAGGTGCTTCGTCAGGACGTCGACGACCCGGCGCGTGAACGGGAGCGATTTCTTGGGCCGGAGCTGGTAGTCGTAATCCTGCTCGGCCTCCCGGTACGGGATCCACTGCGCGCCCCGGAGCTGGTAGTAGTCGCAGGCCTTGAGCGCGACCCCGATCCGTTCCTGCTCGTTCGGCAGGCCGGCCAGGATTTCCTTCTCGATGGCTTGGAGGGTCCGTTCGTCAAGCATCGTGGAACGTCGGCTCCGGCTTGGGCTGGAAGGTCGGGTCGAAGGTCCACCCCTTGATCTCGATCGCGCTGGCCAGGATGCGGAGCGCCCGGGCCGGATGCGACGACACGGCCTCGAGGCCGAGACCCCGCGGCCCGATCCGCGCACGCCATTCGCCCCCCTCGAGGGTGCACGTGATCACGTTCGCGTTGCGTACCTCGTCAGCCACGGAGCGCGTCCTCCCGGAAGAGTTGACCGAAGCAGTCGGCGAAGTCCGGGGAGCGTCCCAATCGCTCCATGAAGTCCTCTTTCGCCTCGAGGCGGCTCTTGTCCCCGTCGAGCTCGTACCGGAGCCCCAGGAGCTCCTCCCGCATCGCCGTCCAGTGCTCGCTCTGGGGGATGTGGTACGGGGGGTGGGGCACGCCCGGGTTCGCCGGGTCGGGGCAGTGCTCGGGGTCGAGCCGTCGGGCCGCGGCCATGGCGCAGGCCGTCCGGAGGTTGCTGCAGCGCTTGCCGCCGGAGCCGGACCCGAAGTAGGGCCGGGCGTCCGTCACGCCGAGCGCGACCAGGGCGTTGCCCATCCGCTTGCCCGTCTGGCCAGCCCCGTCGTACGACCACCGGGCCGACGGGATCTTCCACTTCGCCCCGATCTCGCACATGAGCTCGGCCGCCGCCTTGGGCCCGGTGAACTCGCTCGCGTGGGGCGGCGCCAGCAGGCCCAGGTCGTCGCCGGCCATGATCGTGGTCCGGGCGTTGCCGCAACCCTCGCCGACGTCGCAGGCGAGCCGTCGGGGCCCGCCCGGGTGGCTCTGGCGCAGAGCCCGGTGCGCGTCCAGGGCCGCGTAGTCGAGGTGATCGGCCGGGATCAACTGGTCGTGGGAGGTCTTGGGCCGGATCGCCTTGATGTGGACCTGGACCCACAGGGAGTTGACCCCGTAATCCTTGTAGTTCTTCTCGAGCCAGGTCTTGTCGGCCAACCCGAACGGCGAGTGGTCCCAGGTCGCATGCGGGCTGTCGGTCGACGGGATGTTGATGTGAAAGGTTCGCAGCCGGTCCGGGACTCCCTTGCGGGCGTCTTCCTCCGACTGCTCGATCATCCGGACGAAACCGCCGTCGGGCCGGATCGGGTTCCCGATCGCGACCACCTTCGTCGGCTTGAGCCCGTTGATCGCCTCCCACACCTCGTCTTCCGCGCCGCTCGCTTCCTCGACGATCACCAGCAGCTGGCCGGCGTGCTGACCCGAGGCCCGTTCGACGGACGTGGTCGAGAACCCCAGCGCGGCCCAGCCGTTGCCGAGGTCGACCGTGTGCGGGCTGGTCTTGATGCCGGTCGAGATCCGGGCGCCCATCTGGAACCGGGCCCCGTCGACGGCCCGCCGGATCTCCTTCCACGTCACCGAGCCGATCACCGTCTGGCCCGGGCCGGTGACGATCACGAGCGAGTTGTGACGCGTCCAGAGCCACCAGGGGACGATCCCCCCGACCCAGTAGTCTTTGCCGATCGAGTTGCCCGACTCGATGACCACCGAGTGGTACCGGACCACGGCGCGGCTCATCTCGACCTGACGCCACCAGTAGGGCGCGCGCTTGAGGATCGCCGCGTTGAAGAGCGCGGGATCGTCGTGGCACCGGGCCAGGAGTGAGACGAGGCGTTGCCGTTCGGGGCTCATTGGTCTCAGGCAGGCAGCCGTCGGCGACGTCGGCGGTCGGTGGTGTGGAACGCGTGGGCGTCGGGGACGCGCATCCGGCGCGTGCGTCGAGGCAGCTCGGCGGGGTCGGGCCCGTCGGCGTGCTCGTGAAAGTAGCCGGCGAGGAACCGGACCGGCTTGCGAGGCCTCGATTCGTCGGTCTTCTCGGGGACGGCGGACGGCAGAGTAAACGTCTTGCCGATCGCAACGCCCGTGAGCCTGGCTGTGGTCATTGCGTCGCCCACCTGGACGACGCACGTCCTATCGGGCTCCGGGCCTGCCATCTCGTTGGCGATCCGAGCCGTGTCGGCGAGGTATTGAGCGGTCTCGGTGGAGACTTCCATCAGGGGCGTTCCTCGGGCTGATAGGACTCGGCCGCGGCTTCCGCCTCGGCCACCAGGTCGGCGAGCGTCTCGGCCTTGCCGGTCCCCTTCCGCAGCTCGAGCTGCTCGCGGGCGAGGTCGACGGCCTGTTGTCGAAGCGAGAGGCTGTTGAACTGCTGAAGCACCTTGAGGGCGGACAGCTTGAGCCGAGGGGACGCTTTCGCCCCGCGTTCGGTCTCGGGGTCGACCAGGTCGATGACTTGCTGGAGCAGCGTCCGGCGGATCGAGTCGGGGATCGGCCAGTCGGCCCGGAGCGCCCGGGCCAGCGTGTTCAGGTCGGACCGGCGGAGCTCGGGCCCGTCGTCGGGCGCATCCCCCGCCTTCCCCCCGGGGGTTTCGGACACGGCTCAACTCCGATCGGGCAACGGGTCGACCTCGGGCGGCCCGAGGCCTCGGTGGCGGTACCGGGCGACCTGCTCGAGCCGGCGGAGCCGGGCCTGGTGGTCGGCCTCGGCGTGTCGCCGCTTCTGACTGCCGTCCTGGTAGCTCCGCACGGCTCCGAAGACGGCGGCGACCCCGAACAGCATGGGGGGGATCACCTGCCAGCTCGGGCCGTGCTCGATCAGCTGCTGGATCACCCACCAGCCCGAGCCCCCCACTGAGCCGACGGCGACCGTAGTGTGATGGCTCATCGGGAGGCCCTCGAGCGGTGGACGCGATTGGTGTTACTTCGGGGGATCCGCCTGCAGGCCCATCGCCCCAATCAACGGCCCGAGGTTGCCCAGGATCTGGCCGACCGGAACGCCGAGCTCGGCCGCGGCCTGCTCGAGATCCTCGGCGGCGTCTTTGAGCGAGGACTGCGCGGCAAGGTGGTAAAGCGCCAGGCCGACCAGACCGACGGCGGGCCGATACTTGTTGACCAGGGCGAGGATTTGGATCAGGTTCACGGTCGAGGCCTCCAAGGGCTTTCCGGTCGCACAGAGCAACGCATCAACAAAAAAAGTGTTTTCGCTATCACTGGCCAGGCTGGAACGCGACCCCCGAAATCGCGAGGTCGAAGCTGAGCCGACCCACTCCGGGGATTCCGATCGCGATCCGCTGGCTGAATGGACCTTGGCCCGCCGGCGGGGCGCCCGGTTTGGCGCCCGGGACCCCGACCGGCGGGCCGTAACGTGCCTGGAACTCGGCGATATCGCCGGGCTGCAGGCTGCGAATGTTCGGGTCAAGGTTTGGGGCCATCACGTTGCCTACAGGAAGATGGCCGAGCCCGCAGATGTGCCCAATTTCATGAGCGAACATGATCGTCATGAGCCCATCGTCGAGCCGTTCGGCGTTGTCGAACCACTGGTGCAGGACGCCGTCGAAACCGCTGGTCGGCGGGAGTTCCGAAAGCGCCAGCGTGTTCCAAGGCCCGTCGATCGGGGCGGACACGGCGATCACGTCGGCCACTCCGGCCGATTCCGCCGGCGTGAAGGTCAACGCGCAGACGGCCGAGATCATCTCGGTCGCGCGGACGTAATTGGCGGCGACCCGTTCCGGAGCAACTCCGACGTAGCTCATCGACTGCACGTACCGGAGGTCGGTTTTCGACCACTTCCGCAGGCCGGACGCCAACGGCAGGATCTCGGCATGATTGCAGCAATGGCACGTCTTCACGGCTTTGGTTCCTTGGCGAGCGTCACTACGAAGTTCCGCGGCGGGTCGGTGAACACCAGGTCGATCCGCAGCGGATTCCGCCGGCGGTCGAAGCGTTTGGCCGTGATCCGCAGCGGGTTGCCGTCGGCGTCGTAAACGTCGATCGAGTCCCCCTCGCCGACGCTCAAAACGAGACCGCGAGGCGCTTGCTTTGGTCGGGGAACCACGGCGTCGATCGAGTCCCCCTCGCCGACGCTCAAAACGGGTGGCACGATGCGGCCTCCCGACGCCGGCGCAGCCGAGTGGCGTAAATCACGACCTGTTGAGGTCGCGTCGGCCTTTGAGGCACGTCGACTTCGGCGAGCGCCTGCGAGTAGCAGTCGAACGCCTCGCGTCGAGTCAACCCCAGGATCCGGGCCACCTCGGGTATCGAGAGTCCCTCTTGAAAGACCAGCCGCAAGAGGGGACGAACGCCGGCCCGGAACCGCAGGAGCAGCAGCTCGAACGCCTCCACGTGGTCCGGCTCGGGGTCGGGCGAAGGTTCGCCCCGGGGCCGGACGCCGTAGCGCTCGGCCCCGGGGCCCAAGGTCTGGATTTTGGGGGGTGAGCTGCTGCCGGCGTCTCTCGGCTTTCGGAAGCCGCGAGGCCTGCCCTGAATCAGCTCTTTACGCATCTGGTTTTCAATAACACGCTTTGCAAACGAATAGAATTTTACATTCTTTTGCGGATCATAGGCCCGGGCCGCGTTGGTCAGGCCGAGCATTGCGGCGGACTCAAAATCGTCTCGCAGGTGGCGATGGCCGCGGGACCACTCCCTTGCCAGGCTTCTGGCCAAGGTCGTGAAACGTGCCGCAAGCGCGCGCTGCTCGAC
>OUNM010911922.1_pt1 | contig 18846 bp, 16 predicted proteins | sample 1769961 | NCBI WGS metagenome assembly OUNM01 (sample SAMEA3914820, study PRJEB12502) | metagenome | biome: forest; material: soil | place: USA | collected 2012-03-12 | depth 0.3 m
CAGATGAACTTCAAGTGGCTCGCGAGCAATCTCGATCGGAACAATAATTTCGACCTGATCCGGTTGCTGGCGGCCATCCAGGTCGTGCTTTACCACGGCATCGCCCACCTTCATCTTCCAGCTCCGCGTTGGGTGATCGTTTTCCTCGCCTCGTTTCCCGGGGTTCCGGTCTTTTTCTTTGTCAGCGGGATGCTGGTGACGTACAGCCTTTCGACCACCTTGGAGCGCTCCGTGTTTTTCGAGAAGCGGATTCGGCGGGTCTATCCGGGACTGGTGGTTGCGTTTCTGCTGGCGCTTCTCGTGTTTGCCGCTTTCGGAAGGTTGGGCGGGGCGGTGGGGAGACCGGAGTTTTGGGGGTGGGCTTTGGGGCAGCTTACGTTGTTCCAGGCTTACAACCCTTCGATTTTTCGGGAGTTTGGCGTTGGGACGGTGAACGGGAGTCTTTGGACCATTCCGATCGAGGTGACGTTCTATCTGGTGTTGCCGTTTCTCGCGGGGGCCGGTGGCGAGCGGTTACGGCTCGCCAAGCTGGTCGCGGTTTTGTCTCTCTTATCGTTCGGGTTCGCGACGGTTTCCTGGGGAGTCGAGTCGCTCCCGTTTCGGATCGCGAAGGAGACCCTGTTGCCCTTCTTCTACCAATTTGGGTTGGGCATGTTGGCTTATCTCTATTTGGAGCCGTTGCGGGCGGTCGTGCGAGGGAAGGGGCTGGTCTGGTTTTGGCTGACCGTGGGTTGCGGAGGGGTGGCAAACTCATGGATCGCCTGGTACATGCCTTTGGTGAGGCTGTTGGGGATGGGGTTTCTGTTCCTTTTCGTGCTCTCTCTCGCCTTAGAAACCAAGCCCGTGGCGCTGAAGCTTCTGCGCGGTTGGGATCTCTCTTACGGCATCTACATCTTTCATATGCTGGCGATGAATGTGGCCGTGGTTTTGGGTTTTACGGGGAGTTGGGGAGATCTTCTGGCGGTGTTCTGCGTCAGTGCCGCCATCGCCGCTCTTTCTTGGCGGTTCGTAGAGTGGCCCGTCATCTCGGTTCGTCGAGAAGGAGTTGAAACCAAGCAGGCAGACGTTTGGTAAGAGTTCCTGAGAATGTTCATTGCCGCCGTCCCCTTGCTTGGTCGTATTCGGATGACGGGCACTACGTTTGGTTCCTCCTTCCGGCTTACTCGGCGGACCATCTGAGCGCGGTGGTGGCGCGGGGGAACAGTCTCAATGTTCGGTACGGGTACTCCTACGTTTGGCTAAAGTGTGTGAAGGGGAACTGGCGAGTGGTTCGCACGAAGTACCACGATCTCACTTGAGATGCCGCTTACAATGGCCTTGTGAACCCAGAACGGAAGTTTGGAGGCTTCGGATGAGGTATGGCTTGATCGTTACGGCCCTCGCTCTGACCGGGCTATTGATCTGGGTAGACCTTGCCCACCGCCACAATAGTCAGCTTGGCGAGGCCGAGATTCGTGCGGAGGATGCGGAGGTTATCGAGGCGGCGCTGGTCGGGCATTGGGAGCTTGGGAAAACTTCTCCTGGAACGATTTGTTCGGAAACCGCCGAGCCGTGGGCTCTAGGCGATGCGATCGTTCAAGGGTTTGGGAAGCGGCCCATTGCGAAGGTCGATCCCGTCGCAAAGCAGATGATGTGTCGACGCAATGCGTCTTCGGCATCGCTCGCTTGGCTTCATCCAAAAAGTCCATGGCTTTCCGTTGGAACGAGCAAGTCGCTGGACCCTTGGGGGGCTCTTAATCAGGCGCGGATCTTGCTTCCGGGATACTCGGCGGACTTCCAAAGGGCAATTTTTTGTTTTGCGGAGCCGGCGTCGCCTCACACGATCCGCGTGACGACTTGGCTGACCAAGTCTGAGCGGGGATGGAAGGTAGTCGACACCCGACAAGAGTGGTATCCCTGAGCTTCGAAAGGGTAGACTTTGCCCTCGCGTGGAAGACCGCCTAGGCGGTCGTTAGAACCACGAGGTGAAACTTTTGCGAAAGAACGTTAAGAAAGACCAGCACTCGCCCCGTTACGTTGCCATCGCTCCGAAGGTCGATAAAGAAGCGCTTTACGACACCGAGCAGGCGCTCAAGCTGGTGAAGGAGACCGCTACTGCCAAGTTCGTGGAAGCCGTTGACCTCGCCGTCAAGCTTGGAATCGACCCTCGTAAGGGCGACCAGAATGTTCGTGGCATCACCAACCTGCCCCACGGCACCGGTAAGACTCGTAAGGTCGCCGTTCTTGCTAAGGGCGATCTCGCGAAGGCTGCGGCCGATGCCGGCGCCGATACGGTTGGCGGCGACGAACTGATCGCGCAGATCCAGGCCGGTTTCCGCGACTTCGACGTCCTGCTCGCCACCGAAGAGATGGCGCCGCAGATCGGTAAGGTCGGTCGAATGCTCGGACCGCGCACGCCGAACAAGCGAAACGGCACCGTCACCAACGCCATCGCGACCGCCGTCGACGAGATCAAGCGCGCGACCCGTGTCGAGTACCGCGTCGAGAAGGCCGGTATCGTCCAGCTCTCCATCGGTAAGGTGAACTTCACCGACGAGCAGCTTCTTGAGAACTTCAAGGCTGCCCTCGGCGCGATCATCAAGGCCAAGCCGTCGGGTGCGAAGGGTCGCTACATCCAGAGCATCACCGTCTCCGCCAGCATGGGCCCCGGCATCGGCATCGAGACCGCCAGCGCCTCCAAGCTCGCCGCCTAAGGCTGAGCAACAGACACAAAGAAGCCTCGATCCGAAAGGATCGAGGCTTCTTTTATTTCCTTACTAGCGCTCGTCCATTCGGTCGACCAGGGCGCGGAGCGCCTTCAGGTCTTCTTCCGAAAGGTCGGTTTCGCTAAGGTACTGAACCATCGGTGAAACCGATCCGCCGAGCGCCTCCCGAACGAACCGGCGGACCGCTCCCACCCGGATCCCTTGCACCGGCTCGGCCGGGCGGTAGCGCCAGCCGCCTACGCCCCGCTCTCGAACGAGCAGGCCTTTCGCTCGCAACCGCTCCATTGTCTGGAGGATGGTGGTCCGCACCACCCCCATCTCGGCGCCCAGGCTATCCGCTACTTCTCGAACGGTGCAGGGAGCGTGGCCCTCTACGTGCTGAAGGACACGGAGTTCGGCGCCGCCGATGCTCTTCTCATCCACCCTTTTTGACTTCCTTTTCCGGTGTGCGCACGATCCGGTAGCGGTAAGGCGCTTTGTCTCCGAGGCGATAGAGGCGCATCGTGGAGTTGTCTCGAGTCCAGACTTTGATGGGGTCTCCCGGATTCGCGGCAGATGGGATATCGTCTGCGGGTTTGCCGTCGAGTTTTACATTGCCGCTTAAGATCATCGTGTTATTCGTCTTTTCAATGGCTCCGGCCTCGACGATGCCGAAGGAACTCATCTGGCGTTGCACCTGGTACTCGATTGATCGCCGTTTGAGATCGCTCGACTCTCGAAGGCGGTCCATCAAAGCCTTCTTTTCTTCGGTTGCTTGGCGCTTTCGCTCCGTTGCCGTTCTCTCGCCGTCTAGCTTGCCGCGCTCCACCTCGATCTTGGCCCGCAGCGCATCCGTTGTCGCCTTCTCCGCAAACTCCTTCGCCTTTTGGCGATCGATTCCCTGGCGGTTCGGTTCCCGTTCCCGGTCCGTTTTGACGCGCTCGGCGGTGATCTTGGCCCGCAGTGTATCCGTTGTCGCTTTCTCTGCAAACGCCTTCGCCTTCTGGCCATCGATTCCCTGGCGGTTCGCTTCCCGTTCGCGGCCCATCTTGACGCGCTCAGCGGCAATCTTGGCCCGCAGCGCGTCCACTTCCGATTTCTCGGCAACCTCCTTTATCTCTTTGTCGATCATCCTCTTCTGGGCGACTACGAGGGCCGCTTCGGCTCGCAGCTTTCGCGCCGAATCCAGGCTTGCCCGCTTTTGGCTGCTGGCGGCGGTTTTCTCTGCTCGGACCCGGGAGAGTTCGATTCTCATCTGTGCCAGCTGCGCTCGCATCGCGGCCCGCTCGGCCTTCACCGCACGCAGCTCCCGCTCGATCGCCGCTTTAGACGCCTGGGCGTTGGTCGTCTGAGCTTTGGGCGCCTGAGGTTTTGTTGACGGTTTCGGGGCAGTGGCAGGGTTTTGGGCCTCCGCTCGCCAAGGGATGAGGGCGAAAAGGCCGGTAGCGACGAGAGCGCCCGCCGTCAGGCGGGGAAGGTAGCGAGGGGTTTTTTCGAGCATCAGAATCCTGCGAGAGAGTCGGCGGGCGGGGCCGCCAAGGGCGTTGGCGGGTGCGGGACCCGCGAAGGACAAGAGAAGTTCGGCGTAGGCCCGCTTGGCGGCGCCCGTTTGAAGAAGAGCCTCGGCGTCGCATGCGGCTTCGGCCTCCGCCCGCATCTGGCGGGCGCAGATCCAGACGGGCGGGGCGAACCAGAAGGCGATGCAGACGAGGTCGGCCACGAAAGACCATTGCGGGTCGCGACGGCGAAGATGGGCCGCCTCGTGGGCCAGGGCCATGGCGGCTTGGCTCGGCTCAAGGTCCGATGGCACGACGATTCGGGGCCGGAGAACGCCCACGACCCGGGGCATCCGGCGATCGACCTGACGGCGGACGTTGGTGCGAATGGCGAGCACGCCGACGGCACCCGCCACGTAAACAATGGGCCAGAGGTTTGGGTTCTCCGATGGGGCGGGGGCAGCTGGCCGCGGAGTGACAGTCGCCCGCGGGACGGCGCGGACGGAGGCAGGTACGAAGGAGGGAGGAAAGAAGTTAGGCTCGGGGGCTGGGGCGGCTAAGATGGCGACCGGGACCACCATCAAGAGGGCGAGCGGGCCCTTCAAAAGGCCGAGACGCCACACCCAACAGCGGAGAGCCGGGGAATGCCGCCAGAGCAGCGCCGCGGCGAGCGCCGAGAGCGCGCAGCCAAGACAGGCGTGCCCCAAGGCAAAGCCCACCGTTTCTCCCTGAAACTTCGTAACATCCATCGCTTTATCCGACGACAGTCGTCGTCAACGCAGATTATACGACAGCTGTCGTCAAATCGTGAGAGTTTTTGATGAATTCTATTCCGGGGTCCCGGATGCCAAGCGAACGCCCGCCCCGGCGGAGGCTCCGATGAGGGCGGGCACGAATGCCAGAAGACTGGCATACGCTCCTGGTTGGATGGGATAGGGCTTGGGTGCCCGAGAGCCGAGTTCGTGAGGTGCCATGCCGGTACGGAGCCTCCGAAAAGGAGCAGCCAAGCCCAGGCTCGGCGAGGCCATACCGCGGAGAATCCGACGGACAGAACCAGAATCACGGCGACGATTCCCTGGACCTCTTTGGCGTGAAAGTCCAGATAGCCAAGCGGGACGGCAACGGCGAGGCCCAATGCGAGTGGCCAGATAGGGGGATATCCTGCTGACCTTCGTTCCCGGGGAATCGAAAGCGCGAGGTCACCCAGAAGACGACCCCAAGCACGGAATCGACCGAGGTCCGCCACCATCTGGGCGAAATCTCCTTCGATCTGGGCGCCGAATTGTTCGCGGAAACTCGCCGGATACAGTTTGAGAAGCCGCCTCATGCCAAGCCTCCACGGAGCAGCTTCTGCGCACTGGGCAGGCGGACGATCGCTTCGAGGCGGCGGAGCTCTTGCGTTAACTGGCCCTCGCCCTTCTCGGTGAGGCGGTAAAGCCGGCGGCGCGGGTCTTCCCCATCCACCTCCGCCACCAAACCTGCAGTGAGCAGCCGACCGATCGTTCCGTACAGCGTGCCCGGGCCCATGTGCGCCTCCTGCATGACCGCATAACCGTGGCGGGGTCCTGAAGAAAGCGCCAGAAGCACCTGGAGAGCAGCTGAAGTGAGTGGCGTGGGTGTATCCATGGCCGATATATCCGTCACGGATATATTAACACAAATTCGACTTCAGGCCAAAATAGGCGCACGCCGATGCTTTCGTTGCTCGCCGCATTCGCCATGTCCTTCCCTGCGCCTCACCTGGCCCCCCTTCCGCCCGTTCCATCTCCGCGCCAACTCGATTGGCACCAGATGGGGCAGTACGCCTTTATTCACTTCGGACCCAACACCTTTACCGACCAGGAGTGGGGCGGAGGGAAAGAAGATCCTAAGCTCTTCAACCCCACGGCGTTCAATGCCCGGCAGTGGGCTCATGCGGTGAAAGAGGGCGGTCTGAAAGGGATCATTCTCACGGCGAAGCACCACGACGGCTTCTGCCTCTGGCCTTCCAAGTTCTCGACTCACACGGTGGCGCAAAGCCCGTTCAAGGGGGATGTGATGAAGTCGGTGAGTGAGGCCTGCAAGGCCGAAGGGCTCAAGTTCGGCGTCTACCTCTCCCCCTGGGACCGCAACCATCCTTCCTACGGAACCCCCGAGTACAACAAGGTCTTTGCGGGCATGCTTCGCGAGGTTCTGACCCATTACGGTCCCATCTTTGAGGTCTGGTTCGATGGCGCAAACGGCGAAGGTCCGAACGGAAAGAAGCAGGTTTACGACTGGAAGCTATTCATCGACACCGTTCGCGAGTGTCAGCCCAAGGCGGTCATTTTCAGTGACGCCGGTCCGGATATCCGGTGGGTCGGCAACGAAAGGGGCTATGCCGAACCCACCAACTGGGCGACCATCGACCGGGACCGGTACGTTCCCGGCACTCCCCTCTATCAGGAGCTTACGGAAGGGAAGCGAGGCGGTAAAGACTGGGTCCCCGCCGAGTGCGACGTCTCAATCCGGCCGGGCTGGTTCTACCACAAGGAGCAGGACGATAAGGTCAAGTCTCCCCTAGAACTCCTAGACCTTTGGGAACGCTCGGTAGGCCAGAACTCAAATTTCCTCCTCAATATCCCGCCGGATCGGAGAGGCCTTTTTGCTGATCCGGACGTCGCCGCGCTTAAGGGTTTCGCCGCGCTTCGAGAAGAGATCTACGGTCACGATCTGGCCAAGGGATCGCACACCGGCGTGAGCGTTGGCAAAGTGGATCACGGCATCTGGTCTGCCCCCGAAGGCGTGACCACCGGCGATCTCACCGTGGCGCTGCCTGAAGCTCGCCAATTTGACCGCGTCGAACTGCGCGAGCCCATTGCCAATGGCCAGCGGATCGCCGGCTTCACGATTGAAGCCCGAACGGGCAGCCGTTGGACTGAGATTGCAAAGGGAACGACCGTTGGCAACCGGCGCATTGTTCGCGTCGATCCGACCAAGGCCGACGCGGTGCGAATCCGGGTGACCGACGCTCTGGCCGCCCCCATGCTTTTCCCGGTGGGGCTTTATGTCACCCCCGAAGGGAAGACCGCCGAGACCAAAGCCGCCAAGGACGCCCGCATGGCATGGTGGCGCGAGGCGCGGTTCGGCATGTTCATTCACTGGGGGCTCTACGCGATTCCTGCCGGCGCCTGGAACGGCAAGGATGTGCCGAGCGCGGCCGAGTGGCTGATGTTCACCGCGCAGGTTCCGAAAAAAGAGTATGAACCGCTGGCCAAACAGTGGAATCCGACGAAGTTCGACGCGCGGGAATGGGTGCGTATCGCTAAGGGCGCGGGGATGAAGTACATCGTCATCACCAGCAAACACCACGAAGGGTTCGGTCTCTGGCCGAGCAAGTTGAACGACTGGAACGTGGGCCGCACACCGTTCAAGCGGGATGTTTTGAAGGAGCTGGCGGTGGCTTGCAAGGAGGCCGGCATTAAACTCTGCTTCTATCACTCCATCATGGACTGGCACCATCCGGACTACCTTCCCAAGCGTCCTTGGGACAAGGAAGGCGAGGCCAAGGCCAACTTCGACCGGTATGTGAAGACGTTGAAAGGGCAGCTCAAAGAGCTTCTCACCGAGTACGGCGACATCGGACTCCTCTGGTTCGACGGCGAATGGGAAGGCACTTGGACGCATGAGCGTGGTCAGGATCTGTATAACTTCGTCCGTTCACTCCAGCCCAACATCATCGTGAATAACCGGGTCGATACCGGGCGAGCCGGCATGGCGGGGGGGAGCTCGGAGAAGCAGGCCGGTGACTACGGAACGCCCGAACAGGAGATCCCCGCGAACGGCATGCCGGGTACGGACTGGGAGTCGTGCATGACGATGAACGACACGTGGGGTTTCAGCAAGCACGACCACAACTGGAAGTCGGCGACGACCCTGATTCGAAACCTCATCGAATGCGCGAGTAAGGGCGGAAACTATCTCCTCAACGTTGGTCCGACCGCCGAGGGTGTCATCCCGCCCGAGAGCGTCGAGCGGCTCGCAGAGGTCGGCAAATGGACCAAGGCCAATGGCGCTGCCATTTATGGCACCAGCGCCGGGCCCTTCCCGCGGGCGTTGCCCTGGGGCCGCGTGACGCGGAAAGGGAATCATCTCTATCTCCACGTATTCGAGGGGGACCATATCCTGCTGCCCGGCCTGAAGACGGATGTGACGGGGGTCAAGACTCTCGCGGAAGGGAAGGCGGTTCCCTTCAAGTCGTCCGCTGAGGGCGTGGAAGTGGATCTCACGGGTGTCCCTCGCGACGCAAACGCAACCGTCCTGGATCTCGGGTACCGCGGATCGCTTGAGGTGGTCGCCACGTCCCTCCGTCAATCGGCCGACGGGGCGATCGACCTCATGGCTTCCGACGCCACGATTCATGGCGGAACCGCTCGGCTTCAGGGGGACAACGTCGGTTACTGGCTCGATCCAAAGGACACTCTTAGTTGGAGCTTCGACGCGGTGCGTGGTGAAGTCGAGGTCGAGATTGAATATTCCTGCGAGAAGGGCTCGGAGGGTTCGACCTTCGCGGTCGAGGTCGGGGGGCAGGCCCTCACGGGCAAGATCGAGTCCACCGGCTCTTGGTCCACGTTCAAGCGGGTGAAACTCGGGAAGGTTGCGCTGGTCGTGCCGGGGAAAATGGATCTGGTGGTGAAGCCCCTTTCCAAGCCGAGCCTCGCGGTGATGAACCTGAAGACGATTCGCCTTCGGCGGCCCAATTAAATCGAAGCGCCCTCCACGGTCGTGGAGGGCGTATGCGATAACGATATGTCCGTGCGAGATCCTGCCGGATCGGGTGGGCCAAGTTAGTCAATCGATTGACTAAATTTTCCAAGGTTTCAGCGTAAATGACGCTGTTATATTGGGACCGTGCACAAGGTTGTGCCGGTCTGGAAATAGGTTTTTCCAGTGGCTCTAATTCGATCCTGTAGGCTCATCATGAAACGCGCTTTTACCCTTATAGAACTGCTCGTCGTCATTGCGATCATTGCCATCTTGGCCGCGATTCTCTTCCCCGTTTTCGCCCAGGCCAAGGCGTCGGCCAAAGGGGTGGCGTGCCTCAGCAATATGAAACAGGTCGCGTTGGGCGCGGTCATGTACGCCGGTGATTCGGACGACACGCAGGTTCTGGCCCAGTCTTGGTACACGGAGAACCGGATCAACGGCCTCCAGTTCTCCAAGAACGGCGTGAATTTTAACTCTTGGCGCACGCTCATCTATCCGTACACCAAGAACTTCGGCATCTTCACAGACCCGGCCGCGCCGAATATCTTTGTCTCTCCCGCCTTCGCGGCGCAGCGAGACCTTGCCGCGACGATCTACGGAAATATTGGGATCAATCACATGGCGATGGCGCCGATGGAGTACGACGGCACCCACCAGGCACCGATCGGCGTCTCGTCGACCTCCATCGCCAAGCCGGCGGAGACGGTCTACTTCACCGAAATCTTCAACAACGGCATCGATAACCCAACGAACGACGGTTGGGTCTGGACGGGCAACTACTGGTGGAACGGTCTGGTCGACGCGCCGATGTGCTGGGACACCGCCCTTGCCGATGGCGATTCTCGCCAAGTGGACGGCAACACCTTCTGCATCTGGAACTGGGGCACCGGCACTTGGACGCAACTCGGCCTCGACGCCAATCACGGCGGACAGACGGGTGGCGCCATGCCGCGTGTGGCCAACAAGATCGCCACGGCTTGGGGAGACGGCCACGTTAGCAAGATGAGCCTCGGCGGCCTTGCGGTCGGCACCAACTGGAAGCTGAACCAGAGCGGCGACGACACTCACTTTGTGCTGGCCGATTACGACAAGTACCTGTGGGACAACAAGTGAGGTTCATCCCTCTGCTTGCTATCTTCCTTCTGGCCGGGTGCGGCCAGAAGGAGGATCCGACAGAAGTCGCTTCCCCCAGCGCGGGGAAGGAGACATTCAAGCCGGTCACGGGGACGAAGAGTAACCCGGTGGCGAACTACAAGACCGCTCCGGCGGGTCAGGGCGACGCGCTGAAGTAGCGTTGCCCTTGGATTTCCCCTTGGTGACAATGCCCTGGGGGCCGTGGAAGGGCATGCTTTGCCCATGGAAAATCCCAGCCCCCGGGGCTTTCCCAGCGTAAGCCCAGGAGAGCCCCGGGGGCTAAGGATGTAAGAGACCGAAGGCAGAAACCCTTCGGCCCCACGGCATTGCCGTCAGGAAGGAACTTAGGCTTTGCCCTGCAGCGTCAACACTTCGAACGGTGCCAACGTGACGGTCGTCGATCCGCCAAGCGAAGCCTTAATAGCCGTTGACTCGCCCTTCCACGGCGACTTCAACTCAACCGTTGATCCGGCTGCCGGCACCTCGAGCACCTTGGCCAAATCCAGTTCATAGGTTTGCGGCTTGTCGCTCGGGTTGCGGAAGGTAAGGATCGCGTGGCCCGGAGACCAAGCGGCGAAACCGTAGACCTCAAGCTTGTTTGGGTCTCCTCCAAACCAGTGGACGTCGCCGAGTGTCTTGGCGTTAGCCTGAGACCACTTGGCCGCCTCGGCGATGTCGTCCCAATTCTGCGCGGTCAGCAGGGAAGGTGTAATGTACATCTCCTGGAGCTGCGTACCCGTACCGAAGTAGTCTCGGACCTCGTGCCGGAAGGCGCCGGATGGATCGGTGGTGAGCTTCTGGGCGTGCTGGGCATAGATCAGGCCGTGCAGCATCAGCGAGTTGAGGGGATACAGAGGACCCTGCTGAACGATGTCGTGATAGGTGTTGCCGTCTCGGTAGGTGATCCACTTCTCCCGGTCTGGGCCGACGCCGGCGAAGGAGTGGTCGTAGCCGCCCCGCCAGATCGAATCGGCGTAACGGGTCCAGAACGGGGAGGGCCAGGTGCCGGTGGTGAGGTTGATGAACAGCTTTGGCTGGGCGGCGCGCAGATCCGTGATCAGGGAGATCGCGGCGTCGAAGTCGCTGGAGAATGCGCTGCCCGCATATTGACGGTCGGGGCTGCCCGTTCCGTCTAACTTAAACTGGTCGACGTTGTACTCCTTGACGAACTTCATCGTCTGGGCGTGGAAACGCGCATAGTATTTGGGGCCGGAGAGCGAGTAGCCCTCATCTCCTACTTCGTAACCCAATCGTTTCGCGGTGGCCACCCGCTCTTCGTGCGGTTTGCCATAGCCACCCCACGGTGAGAGCCACATGCCCGGGCCTGCCCCGAACTTGGCGGCCGCGTCACGCAGGTTGGCGAAGCCTTGGGGGAAATCGCGGTTGAATTCCCAGGCCGTGGACGTATCGTCCCAGCCGTCGTCGAACATGAACGAGGCCAGCTTGACGCCTCGCTTTCGGCTCAGCTCCTCGCCGATCGAGGCGATTCTGTCCAGTCCTTCCTTCTCGGTGTACCGGTTGAAGTAGCCGATGTCGTACCAGGAGTTGTAGTGGAGGAACGGGGCATATCGTCGCGGTCGCTCGGCCTCCAGATAGGCGAGGAAGTCGCGGCGCAGTTGGCCGGGGCGGTAGGTGCCGACCACCGCCGAGTAGGTCACCGGCGTACCGGTATGGAGCGGGAGTTTCCGCTCCACGCCGAGCCGGACACGGCCGTTTTCCGCCAGATTGGAGGCCATCGGATGCTCCAGCGCCATAAAGCGATCGTCCGTCGCTACCGGAGAACCCTGAACGGTGCCGATTGGGTGGGCTCCGGGGAAGTCCGCTTCGAGGGCATCGAAGCGGGCCACGTCTACGTCGCCCTTGGTGGCAGAGAGGGTGAAGATCCAGCGGGAATAGGTTCGGTGACGGACCGTGCGGGACACCACGCTCAGGCCACTTTGCGGGTCTTCGAATTTCCCAGATCCCGTTGTCCCGTGCAGCTGACGGCCGTCCCTAAGGGTTACCGTGAAGGGCGCTTCGGCAAGGGGGCGGAAGGCCAGGGTGGACAGGAGCAGCGGGAAGGTCATGTTTTTCGTCACCGACAACGGGAGCGGGATCCGGTTGGGCAATGTTCAATCTATCACCCGGTCAATGGCGAAAGGACAACGATTTTTAGTCAATCGATTGACCAAACGCCCGCTCGCTTTTAGGTACGGATAGGGTAGCCCACCCCAGGTAAAAAGATGGCGTATGTCGACCCTACGCGATGTTGCCTTAAAGGCAAGGGTGGATGTCTCGACAGCTTCGAAGGTTCTCAGCGGGCGCGAGATCCAAGTGAAGGATTCGACAAGGCGTCGGATTGAGGCGGCGGCCCGGAGCCTGGGCTATACGCCGAACGCCTATGCCCGCGGACTGCGGATGCAACGAAAGGGGGCCATCGCGATGGTCGTCTGGGATACGACGAATCTCGTGTTCCCCGAGATCGTTGAAGGCGCGGAAGAGGCCGCGGAGCGGCTCGGCATCGGCCTGTTTCTGGTTCGGCATACCGACGTACAGCGGACCGACCGCCTCCTGTCCATCATTCGCCAAGACCGAATGGACGGTTGGATCTTTGCCGACCACATGCCGGACGAGGCGTTCGTTTCGGAATTGCGGAAGGCAAAGATCCGGTATGTCACGCTCGACCGGATCAAGGCGGGGCCGGGTCCTTATGTCTGCCTGGACGACGAGGCCGGATTCCGCGTGCAGGCGGAGCAGATCGTGGCACAGGGGCACCGGAAGGTGGCGTTCGTGGCCGTCGAACCGGAATGCTACATCACCCGGCTTTGCCGCCACAGTTTTCTGAAGAGCATGGCGGGTCACTTTCTCCCTCTGCCGCCATCGCACGTTCTGGGGGCGGACTTCGTGGGCCGAGACGCGGAGCGGCTAGCGGAGACGATCGTGAATCTTCGCCCGCGTCCAACGGCGGTGGCCTGCGGGAGCATGCAGACGGCGACTCGCCTCATCGAGGCGTTGTTGGCGCGCGGCATCAAGGTGCCCGAAGAGATCGGGGTTGTGGGATATCACGATCCGCCCAACGCGCTTGTCTCCCGGCCGCCGCTGACCACGGTTCGCATGCCCTCGCGGGCGCAGGGGAGGATTGCGGTGGAGCGACTGGTCGAGCTTGTGGAGGGTAAACGCCGGCGCTTCGATGGCGAGATCCTGGATGAAGCGCCGGAGTTTGTGGTCCGGGGAAGCCTGCGGCTAGACCAATCGGGCTAGCGCCGCCCACTGCTCTTCCGTGAGTTCCGCAGGACGTACGGTCTCGAGCAATCCAACCGCCTCGACGTTCTCGACCGCTTCATCGCGCGTGATGTGGAGACCGGCGACCAGGTTGTTGGTCAATGTCTTTCGAGGTTGGGCGAATCCAAATCGGACGATCTTCAAGGCTTCGTCGGACAGCGCCGCTTCTCGGGGGACGAAGCGCAAGACGGAACTATCTACTTTTGGTGGGGGCAGAAATGCACCGGCCGGCACGTGGGCGATGCGGGAGATCTCGAACTGCGATTGAAGGGCCACGCTCACCGCGCCCCGCTCGCGTTTGCCGGGCTTCGCGAGGATTCGGTCGGCCACCTCCTTCTGCATCATCAGCACCGCCACATCCAGGTGGGCGCGCGAGTCGGCGATGCGGGCTAAGAGTGGGCCGGTGATGTAGTAGGGAAGGTTACTGACGATGGCCCGTGGTGCGGGCAACTCCAAGAGGATGGCGGAGAGGTCCGCCTTTAAGGCGTCCTCGCCTCTCACTTCGGCCTTTGGCGCGGACTCTTTGAGGAGGAGCGGCATCCGCTCATCCAGTTCTAAGGCTACGAGACGCTCCGCGGCTTCCGACAAAGGGCCGGTCAGGACGCCGGGGCCAGGTCCGATCTCCAGGACGCCCAGACATGCAGAAGCCGCCCCGACGATCGAATCGACGGTGGCGGCGGAAACTAAGAAATGTTGTCCGAGGCCCTTATCGGGCCTCAGACCATGGCGCTTCAGAAAAGCGCGGAGGATTTCAGGTTGGTCTAACCTCACTGAAGGACGTGGACTCGCACGCGTTTGCGGCCGTAGCTGTTCGCCACGGAGCGGGAGTCGTAACAAAGGTCGATGCGGTTGCCCTTAATGGCCCCGCCAGTGTCGCAGGCCAGCGCAAAGCCGTACCCCTCCACATAAACGATGGTGTTGAGCGGAATCACCCGCGGATCAACGGCAACAACGCCATATTCCGCAATGCGACCGGTTCGCGTACGTCCAGTAGCGCCTCGACCAATAGTGGCGGGCGACGGATCGTAGGCGGTGGCCGACATCGTGAGCACCTTGTGCCTCACGTAGGAGCCGCGGTTGGCGATAAAGCCAGACCGACCCATCAGGAACATCGTCGGTTCGGGTTCTCGTCTCTCTTCCTTGAGGAGCGACTTGCCGATGGGCTTGCCGTTCTTCAGAGTGACCCGATAGACGCGGTTCAGAGAACCAGGACTTCCATCCTGCCTCTTAATGAGCCTTCCCGTTCCGACCGAATCGCTGAAGGCGAAACGAACCGGGGCAGGGATCGCGATGCTCTCGGTCTTAACGACCGTATTTAGTTTTTTTTCTTCTTTAGGAACACCGAGCGCGAGCGCGCTGACGGTGAGCATAAAAAATACGATACTCACGCTTAGTGAGCAGTTACGCATTTGGAACCTCCTCTTGCCTGGCTGCAGACGAATGATGTTTTACCCCATCTCGCAACTATGCACCAAACTGAGGTTTATTCAAATAAAATTGCGCTGATGTGATATGCTATTTCGACTATAGTTGTTCATATCTGTCAGAGAGTGGTTCGGTTCTCCGTGCAACAAGCATTTATTAAAAGGCAGTTTTGAGCCATAAAACATGCTCATAATCAAAACATAAAAAAGTTATAAAAAAGTCCGTGCCAAGGTAAAAGTACAGGGGTTTAGCCTAGCGGTTATACGGTTTGATCTGCCGCAAAGCGACTAGAATGAAGCTGGTGGAAAGCCCGCTCGACCGATTTTTACGCACCCGTGGCGCTTCGATTCTTGGGCAAAACGTGTGGGGCCGCTCCTGGAAAATCCAGGCGGGCGTTGGGGCCGTTTGTCTTGCCGCCGCCGCCGGAATGGGGATCGGCGCAGCCGCCTTCGGGCCGCCCGAACTGGCCTTCGGCGCCCTCGGACCCGGGATCGCCGGCATCGTCAATCTCTGCATCGGCCTGGGCTTTCGGGCGGCCGGTCGGAAACAGGGTGCGACGCTTGCGCTCTCGCCGGAGGCGCGCGCCCTTCTCCATGCCCTCGTCGTGAGGTCGATGGTCTGGCAACCCGGTCGCCGTGTGCGGGTCGGTGCTTTCCATCCCGAACAGACTTGGGTCGGCTACACCGCCCCCGCCGAGCCGCCGACGGAGGCCATGGCGCTGCTGGACCGAGGCGCCGAAGCGCACAACCGCCTGACCCTCGCCCTTGCTGACGCGCGGAACGAACGCTCTAACCGTCTCCGTTCGGCCGCCGACGCCGGGATGGTTGAACTGCTGGAACGAACCGTTCTCCTCGCCGCCCGCTCCAGCGACCTCGCGCCCGGCCTCGCTGAGATGGAAGACACCGTCCAACGACTCACCGAACTCGCGGAACGCGTCGAAGCCACGACTTCTCTCCCCGAAGGTACGAGCAACCTTCGCTCCACCCTTGACGCCACGTTGGAGGAACTACGGGCCGAGGACGTCGCGCGTCAAGAGCTCACGGGCTAGCTAAAGCTCCGCTTTAATCGCCTTCCAAAGCCCCGGAGACCTCTCCTTCGGCACGATCTTCAAGATCTCCTCGGTCTGCCAGGCGTATCGCTTCCACTTCGGCCCCGACTTGGTCCGCTTCGCGTCCCGCACGTTCGCCAGCCGGTCCGCCAGCTTAATCCGCTGCGCCTCCGGGCTCATCTCTCGAATCTCATCCAGCAGCATGTTCGCGCGGAGGCTCCAAAGGGCATCCTTGTCCAGCCCCTCCCGCTCCTCGGCAGATGGCTCACGACGGGTCAACTCGCGCACCAGCCCCGCCGCCCGCTCGCCAACCTCCGCCGCCAACTCCTCGATCGAAGCCCCGGACTCCTCCACCACGTCGTGCAGAGCCGCCGCGCACAGCAGATCCTGGTCTGTCTCCCCACCTTCGTAGCGCAGGGCCATAAGCACCTCGACCGGGTGGGTTAGATAGGGAAGCGGAGCATCGCCTTCCCGCTCCTGCCCGGCGTGAAGCCGGGCCGCCAGAAGCAACGCCCGATCCAGCCTGGGAAAGGTGAGATGTGACATGAGAATCCTAGTTTGACCGCTCCCTCAAACCACAAACCTCAAACCACAAGCCACACTTAATCCGTGACCCGCGTATTCGCCGCCGCCGACATCGGCTCCAACACCGCCCATCTCCTTGTGGCGGCCACCGATGGCGAACTTGTGATGCGGATCGACAACTATAACGAGTGGATGGGTCTCGGCGAAATCGTCGCCCGAAAAGGCGAGATTCCGAAAGAGGGAATCGAGCAGCTCGGACAGACCTTGGCCGAGTTTCGACGAATGGCCAAAAGCCGCGGCGCCGGTGGGCTCTATGTGTTCGCGACCGAAGCCATTCGAAAGGCCCGCAACTCGGAAGCCGTTCTCAAGAAGGTCCAAGCCGACTCCGGCGTGAAGGTCGAGGTCATTCCTCCTCACCGCGAAGCCGAGCTTTCGCTCCGAGGAATCGGCCTCGACACCCGTAACCTGGGCGCCGATCTGATGTTCGAAGTGGGCGGCGGCTCCGCCCAGATCGGCAAGATCGGAAAGAAGGGCTTTATCTCCGAGGAGAGCCTCCCGCTCGGCACCGGACGCCTCATCGCCGAATCGGGTCTTCGCCACCCCACCCCCGAACTGGCCCGCCGGGCGGCCGAGACCTACATCGCCCGAACCCTGGAGCGCTGCACCATCGAGGGCAAAGCGACGGTTGCCGTCGCCAGCGGCGGGGTCGCCCGCGGTCTTTGGCGAGCCATCCATCCCGACGGAGAGAAGGCCATCACCCGCGAAGAAGTCGACTATCTGATTTGGGCCACCAGCCGTCTCCCGGTCGACCGGATCGTCAGCCGCTTCAGCGTCAAATCGAAGCGCGCGGCAACCCTACTCCCGGGCGCGATGGTCTACCAAGCATTAATGGAACGGTTCGGCCTGGAGCAGTTCGTGGTCAGTGAATTCGGCATCCGCGAGGGCGCGATCCTCGAAATGGCCGCGGGCAACGTTGTGGGAGGCGCGGTTTGAAGACCCAAGAAAATCGATTCCTCAACCGCGAACTCAGTTGGCTCCAGTTCAACCGCCGCGTTCTCGAAGAAGCGGCCAACGCCGCGAACCCCCTCCTGGAACGGCTCAAGTTCCTCGCCATCTTCGAATCGAACCTCGACGAGTTCTACATGGTCCGCGTCAGCGGCCTCATCGAACAGTTCGAGAGCGGCGTCCTTGAAGCGGCGCCCGACGGCCTGACCCCCAACGGCCAGCTCCTCGAGATCGCCCGCACCGCCCTCCCCCAGCGTCAACGCGCCGGCCGAATCCTGGAAGAGGAGATGCGTCCCCTCATGGAGGAGAGCGGCATCTACCTACGCCGCTACACCGATCTTTCGACCAAGCGAAAGCGGGCCCTCGACGCCCAGTTCAACGCCGAACTCTTCCCGCTGATCACGCCCCTTATCCTCTATCCCGCGCCCAGTGTCCCGTTCATCTCGAACCGCTCGATGAACTTGGCGGTGCTGGTCTCGGACGGCGGGACCGAGCCGCGGCTCGCCCGGGTCAAGGTGCCGGAAGGCGTCGCCCGTTTTGTCCGCATCAGCCGACGACGATACGAATATGTTCTCGTCGAAGACCTGATCGCCCACAACCTCCAGTCGCTCTTCCCCGGTGTCGAGATCCTGGGCGCCTGGCCATTCCGGGTCATCCGGGACGCGGACGTCGAGACCCGCGCCATCGAAGCCGCCGACCTCATGGCGAGCATCGAGGAGACCCTCCGTCTCCGCCGCTTCGGCGCGCCCGTCCTCCTCCAGTTCGCCGCCAACATGCCGCTTGAAGTGCAGGCAAGGTTGGCCGGTCTTTTGGAACTGGACGACACCGACCTCTTCCCGATCGACGGCATCCTCGGCTTCGAGGCTTTCTGGGAACTGGCTCGAATCGACAAGCCCACCCTCCGCTTCCCGCCCTTCGTCCCCCACGCCTACGAGTCACTCAGCGGCGTGCAGCTCTACGACACGATCCGCCAGGGCGACGTGCTGGTCCACCACCCGTACGATTCGTTCCGCTCGGTCGAGGAGTTCGTCTCCAGCGCGGCGAAGGATCCCGCCGTGGTTGGCGTCAAGGGCACGCTGTATCGAGTGGGTAAAGAGTCGCCCCTCGTCGAGAGTCTCCTCGTCGCCGCCGAAGCCGGCAAACAGGTCGCCGCAACCGTCGAACTCCGCGCCCGCTTCGACGAAAGCAACAACCTCGGCTGGGCCCGTGCGCTGGAACGGGCGGGGGTCCACGTCACCTTTGGCCTGCCCGACCTCAAGACCCACTCCAAGCTCTTCCTCACCGTCCGCCGCGAATCGTCCGGCATCCGCCGCTACGCCCACATCGGCACCGGAAACTACAACCCTTCCACCGCAAGGTTGTACACCGACCTTGGCCTCTTCACCGACGACGAGGCGATCTGCCAGGACATTTCCGAGCTTTTCAACTACCTCACCGGCTTCAGCAAGCACACCAACTACCGAAAGCTCCTCGTCGCCCCTTTTAACCTTCGGACCGGAATACTTGAACGTATCCGCCGCGAGACCCGATTAAAGAAAGAAGG
>OUNM010581476.1_pt1 | contig 18835 bp, 14 predicted proteins | sample 1769961 | NCBI WGS metagenome assembly OUNM01 (sample SAMEA3914820, study PRJEB12502) | metagenome | biome: forest; material: soil | place: USA | collected 2012-03-12 | depth 0.3 m
AAGGTGTCATGAATTTTCTTAAAGAGGCTGATTTTACGATCGTAGACTTAGTGATAAAAGAAACCAAAGAAGGGACTATTCGAGGAGCAACTGTTCACAAAACAGTTGACTTGGATGGAAATGAGTCTTATATGGAATTTGATTTGACGTATGAGTCTGCAGGTACAAATAGGTTTATTGCGTGGATTGGAGTTTGGATTGACGTGTTAGAAAAAGGACTCACATTACTTATTGATGAGCTTGGAAATAGCATGCATACCTTGTTGTCAAAACATTTGGTTTCCGAATTTCATACCATTGAAAACAAGGGAGGTCAGTTGATCTTTACGACTCATGACACCAATTTAATGACCCAAGAAATCTTTCGAAGAGACCAAATTTGGATAGTAGACAGGGATAAATTGGGAAATTCATTATTGTATCCTATGTCTGATTTTAAAATAAAAAAAGGCAAAGTATTAGAGAATTCTTATTTGCAAGGAACGTATGGAGGTATTCCACATATTTCATGATTTTATGTTATGCGTCTTTCGAACAGGAAAACGAGTTTTAAGGAAGTAAAGAAACCGATTCTTATCGTCTGTGAGGATAGCAAATCTTCGGTCTTGTATCTGAGAGAAAAAATAAGGGAGTTGCGTATTAATCCTGTCGATGTGGAAGTAGATGGACGTTCGGATTCTACACCACATTCTGTTGTCCAATATGCAATAGGCAGGAAAAAGGAACAAAAGAAAAAAGCGAAGAAGGAAGGGATAGAAGAATATGAAGCAATTTATTGCGTGATGGACGTAGATGAACATCCGACAATTAAAAATGCAATTCAGCAAGCCCTTGATAACGCGTTGATTCCTATCGTTTCTAACCAGTGTTTTGAGCTTTGGTATCTGCTGCATTTTATGGAATATTCTACTGCGTATATGCACAGAGAGGAGATAGCGAAAAGGTTGAAATTACACTTAGGGCAAGAATATGATAAAGCAGATCGGAAAATGTATGAATTGATCAAGGCAAAAGGGGATGAGGAGTTGGCCGCACAAAATTCTAAACGGTTACGAAAGGCAGCCGAAGAAGATTCGGATGAAAGAAATCCTTCGAGAAACCCGTCTACGGATGTTTTCATCCTGATTGAAAAATTGAATGGCTTGGCTAAATAGAAAGGGAGAGGAGGCCCCCTCTCCCTTTTAAGCTAACAATACGCCTTTAGAACTCCTCCCAAAATTTTTAACCCCTCTTCCATCTGACTTTCCGAGCAATTGGAAAAATTCAAGCGGATGGTATTTTTTTGCCCATTGGAAACATAGAAGTTGTCGCCGGGTACAAAAAGCACTTTCTGTTGAAGGGTTTCGTACAGTATTTCATGGGCACTCACATGTTCGGGGAGGGTCAGCCAAATGAACATCCCTCCTTGAGGGTCGACAAAGGAGACATTCGCAGGAAAGTAGCGCCGGATCAAGGCCGTCATCCGGTCTTTTTGCCTGCCGTAAAAATTCCGCAATCGGATCAAGTGGTCCACCAAGTCATTTTCCATCAAAAAGTGATGGAGGATCCGTTGAGCCAAGTGATTGGAATGTAGATCGGAGGCCTGTTTCATCCGGGTCAGTTTTTCGATGATGGGCGTTTCGGCTGCTACCCAACCCAAACGCAAACCCGGAGAGATCGTTTTAGAAAAGGAACCCAAGAGGATCGTTTGTTCCGGATTGTAGGATTTGATGGGATCGGGCTGTTCGTGATCAAAACAAATTTCCCCATACGGATCATCTTCCACTAAGACAGTGTCGTGGTGGCGGATAATTTTGGCAATTTCCATCCTTTTTTGTGTACTATAACAAATGCCTGTCGGATTTTGGTAGTTGGGCACGCAGTAAAATAATTTGATTGCGCGGTCCCAATAGGCTTCTTTCAATTCTTCCAAGTTGATACCGTCCGCTTCTAAGTTGGCTTCCATGAAGTGAGGTTGGAACATGGAAAGGCATTGGATGGCCCCCAAGTAAGAAGGCCGCTCCATTAAGACTGGATCTTGGGGGTCCAGAAATACTTTTCCAATCAAGTCCAAGGCTTGTTGGGAACCATTGGTGATCAAGATGTTTTCCGGGGGAATGTCCAGCCGCTGCCTATGTCGGTAACGGTCGGAGATGTATTGCCGAAGTGGGAAATATCCTTCTGTGACCGCATACTGAAGGGCGTTCTTCCCATCGGATTTGAGGACAGCTTCTGTTGCTCTGGCCATTTCGTCCACAGGGAAGAAATGCGGGTTGGGCAAACCACCTGCAAAGGAAATGATGTCAGGTTGGGCCGCTGCCTTTAAGATATCGCGGACAAAGGACTGAGGGACATGGTTGACCCTTTCGGAAAAAGGGTAGGTGAAGGAAAATGTGGGTATTTGTGACATAGTATAGAGAATTAAAGGGTTGCGCGTGTGTATAATAAAAAAAGCCCGGGTGTCGGCCCGGGCTTTCGATAGTTGGTTTTGGAGCACGCACTATCCCATTTCCCGGGCGCCTTTTGGGGCGACCACCACGGCGATCGAAATGAGGAGTTTGTGCCAAGTTGTATTCATAGAGGTATAAAATGCAAGAAGCCCGACCTGGTTGGGTCGGGCTTCTTTGTGGTGATTTTTTTTATTTCTTCATCCAAACAAACGTTACCCGAGCATCCGTGGCAGCCATGCCACGACAGATACAGAGACGATGTGTTTGGATAGGATCATGCGATTTGTTTCGTAGCGCAATTAAGAAAATTCAACGGAGGATTGCAATTTTTGTAAAGGGAATTGGAGGGTTATTTTTCCAGTGTCCTGACATAGTCGAGAGAAATCCGTGCGTAGGTATGCCACTTCTTTTCATGGACCGCCGACAATTGGACCCAGCCTCCCATCGGCCGATCGCCCATTGGGTTAAACAGATGAGCGCCTTCCAAGGCCAATGCCTCTTTCAATGCGTCTCCTGTCAGCTTGAATACCAAATCCTCTTTGTAGCGCATCAAAGCTGCCTTTCCATTTGCCGCCTTGATGCAGGGAGCCCCAAACATCTTGCTTGCTTTTCCATCCGGAAGTTCGGCCACCAATTGTTGGAATACTTCTTCTGCCTTCGACATGGGAAGATCTGTTATTTTTCCAATACGAGCTCTCCGAAAATGCCTGCGTCGATCCAGCCCCTGTTTTTGTCGGTTCCTTCTACAGGAATGGAGCCGATGAAGCTTTCCCTCCGTTCGCTTCGGTCGTTGTCGCAATAGGCAAGGGCAAATCCGACTTTTTTTCCCGCGGAAAGTTTTACCGGTGTGTTGAGCGTGCTGTCTTTGTAGGTATCGGGAAACAATTTCACGCTGCATTCCCACGTGCTCACTTTCCCTTGCTGGGTCCGTTTCGAGCGGACATCCTGATTGTAGAGATGGGGTTTATGGTCCGGCCCAATGTCCACGACATTTCCATCCAACGCAATGTGATGGGCAAAGGCATTGTGCGTGAATTGGTGGTTCCCTTTCGAGCGGTCTTCATCGACGAAGATTTCCAAACAATCGTCGTCCCACCAAGAGTCGAATTGGTCTTTGTAAATGTCGATGAGCGTATCGTCCCGAATTTCGGCCAGTAGATACAATTGGTTTTCGTCCCATAACAGTTTATAACGTCCTTTAAAATCGTTGGAGTCTAAGGCAGGGCCGATCCAGAATTGATCCAAAGGCAGCCATGAGGCCTTTTGCCAGGCTTTCTCATTTCCCAGTCCATCCAATTGGATAGGGGTGGCAGTGTAGTGGGCAGATAGTTTTTCGCCGGGATGTGCGGCCAAAAATAGGAAGAGGCCGAATAGGGAAACAAATTTTGTCATCGTGTTAGATTTGGAAAAGCAAATCAAGTAGTTTTTGAGGAATTAAAAAATGGCAAGAAGTAGCTTTCGGAGATGTGCGTGTCGCAATAAGATAGTAGAAAATATAAATTCATATATAAAATTTCTTTACAAGTCAAAAATGTCGCTATTTTTAGTACATTTAAAGTTTATGATACCTGTTATGCAGTACGACAAGTATGCCATATTCGACCAATTGATGGAAGGTGCCCAAGTGATCAATCCACAATGGGAATATGTGTATGTGAATGATACAGTGTCGACGCACGGGAAAATCCCCAAAAGCCAATTGCTCGGGAATACTATGATGAACGTGTATCCTGGGATCGAGAAAACAGAACTGTATACCCATATATGGACCTGCCTGCGCTTTAAAACGCGACATCAAATGGTAAACGAATTTGCCTTTCCGGATGGGACGAAAGGATATTTTGAATTGCGAATTCAGCCGGTAGAAGAAGGAGTACTCATTTTATCTTTCGATGTGACGAAGCAAAAAGAAACCGAATTTTTTATTCAACGGACCAACGTTTCCTTGGAAGAAGAAGTGCAAAAGCAGCAATGCGAACTACGTGCCTTGTTCGATTCGGCGGCGGTAGCCATCATTGGGACGGATTTATATGGGACCATCACGCATTTCAACAAAGGAGCGGAAATTTTGCTCGGATATACGTCCGATGAGATGATCCAAAGTTCGATCCCCTTTGTATTAGATCTGAAAGAAGAAACCATCAAGAACGGGGAAGAACTTTCCAAACACTATGGCAAAGGCATCAAAAGCGGCGATTTTTTTGTGGAGTTGGCCCAAAAGAAATTATTCAAAGCCAGAGAGTGTACGTACATCCGGAAGAATGGCACGACATTGCCCGTTTCCTTGGCCGTTACGACTATTTTGGACACTGGTAAAAATGGAGTAGGGTATTTCGGGATCGCGACCGATTCTTCCGAACTGAAAAAGACGAAATCCGACTTGGAAGTATTGGCAAATCGGTTGCAGCACCCCTGATAGGATGCTCCTAACGATAGTTCCGTTCTTGGTAAATGTCTACCATTTCACAGAAATCCTGCGTAAAACGTTTCGAATTGTTCCAGATCCGGTTGTCAAGGTTGACTGTTCCCGTTTCGTCCAACGCAGCGGCAGCGGGAAAGTGTTTTGCTACCAACGATTTTAATTGCAGGTAAAGTTCTGATTGGAATTCGTCCAGCATCTCTTGGTCCTTTAAGGTAGCGGAATATCCAAGCTTAGATGCCACTTGAAAAGTTTCTGGCTGGTTCATAAAAAATTCGCTTTTATCGGTTTGCAATTACAAAATTACAAGGAATTGTGGGATGAGTATTTTAAGTTATTGTTGTCTTTTGAATAAGCCAAATTTTCGTCTGTCATGTTGGGCAGGTGCAGGCTCGGCATAGTTTTTTTCCCTTCATGCCGTAGATAAACTCTTTTTAACTAAACACATACGGCTATGGCTACTTATGAAAAGGCAATCGGTATTATGAATGACTTGATTCTGATCAATAATGACCGCGCATTGGGCTATCAAAAAGCATTGGACGAACTCAAGGGGATCGACTTGGGCTTGCGCACTTTGTTCCAAAATTTTATCACCAACAGCAGGAGGCACATCGCAGAGCTGACCAATGAAGTATTGGCACTTGGAGGGAGCCCTGCTTCGGGAACTACAGTGGCTGGTAAAGTATACCGGGCTTGGATGGATCTGAAAACTACCTTCAAAGGGGAAGATAGAATAGCTGTTCTGAGTTCGTGTGAATTTGGGGAAGATGCCGCTCAAAATGCGTACAAAACGGCATTGGAAGAGTCGTATTCATTGCCTAGCGAAGTAAGGCAAACGATTGCCGAACAGCAACATACACTCCAAAGGTCACACGACACCGTAAAGGAATTGCGGGATACGGAAAAAGTACTACAATATTAAAAGGGGAGGGAAGGGCCTCTTGTAAGTCCTTCCCTTTCATTTATTTAGAAAAGAGAGAAATGTTTTTCTCCAATTCTTTTTTGACGATTTTGCCCGAAGGGGTTATCATATAAGGGGGCCAGTGGCCTTCCGGACTAGCGCCCGGTTTTAACGCGGAGGCCGTTTCGTCCTTGTCTGCAATAGACCAATTGCACCAGCTTATCTTGTATTTGTCCAGAAAAGCGAACCAAAGCGCCGATTCTTCAGGATCAAGGTTTCCATTGCCGGAGGCATCGCAGGTACCAAATTCGGAGACAAACAAGGCCACGCCGTTGTCCATGGCTTTCTTGGCTTCATCCCGCAGCCATTGGCGATGCGTGCCGGCATAGAAATGCAAGGTATAGGCCACATTGGCATCCTTGATCGGATCCAAAGCGGCTTCGTTGACCATCTGGGACCATTGCCTGTTGCCCACGATGATGAGATTGTCAGGGTCGGCTTGGCGGATGGCGCGGATCACTTGTTCGGAATACGGCTTGATGTCGTTGGCCCAGGAAGGATCTTTCAAGGGCTCATTGAAAATTTCATACAGCACATTGGGGTATTTCCCATATTTACGTGCCATCTCCCCAAAGAATTTTTTGGCAGCTTCCGTGTTTTTATAGGCTTCGTGGCTGTGGTAATCGATGATGACATAAATGCCCAATTGGATGGCCGCATCCACTACCGTGACCACTTTTTGTTTTTCCGCTTCCGGATTTTCCATGTATCCGCCCATTTCTACTCCCATCGCGGCCCTGACCACTGTGCATTTCCAGTCGTCCCGAAGCCACTTGATGGTTTCGGGATGGTAAAATTGGCCCATCCATTGGCTCCAAAAGAGGGACATGCCTCTCAATTGCACTGTGTCGCCTTTTTCACTTAAAATGACAGGGCCTTTTGCGGAAAGCTGCCCATAGCGTTCCACGATCGTTTTTTGCCCCAAGACAGGTAGCAGGCCTAAAAACAGGCCGATCGAAATAAGAAACGTCGTTTTTTTCATCTTTTTGTTGGTTAGAGTTTTTATTTGGGGTAAATATAAGCGCATATTTTTGATCCTATCCATTCATATGATTCCTTGATGGTGTTTACGTTATCCACCTTGTGCCACGTTCCATGAAATCACTTTTTAAAAGCCTGTATGGCCAAGTATTGGCGGCCATTTTAATGGGGGTTCTCTTAGGGCATTTTTATCCTGCTTTCGGCATTCAGCTAAAACCGCTAGGCGATGCGTTCATCAAATGCGTGAAAATGCTGATTGCCCCTATCTTGTTCTGTACCGTCGTCATAGGGCTCACAGGATCGGAAAGCGTAAAAAAAGTGGGGCGTGTAGGAATCAAGGCCATTCTGTACTTTGAAGCGCTTACCAGCATTGCATTGCTGCTGGGATTGTGCGTAGTGAATGTGCTCCAGCCTGGAAAAGGGATGCATGTCGATGCTTCTTCGCTGGATATGACAGAAGTGGCAGGATACCAACATCGGACAGAGATGCCCACCAGTGTGGTCGATTTCCTGCTCCAGATCATCCCGGCCAACGCAGTGGACGCGTTTGCGAAAGGCGATTTGCTGCAAGTGCTTTTCTTTTCTGTCTTGTTTGGGATTTCCTTGGCTGCCATGGGGAACAGGGCCGAACCGGTCACGCATTTTCTCCATTCCTTTTCGGAAGGCTTATTTGGGATGGTCCGTTTGATCATGAAATTTGCCCCCTTGGCAGCTCTCGGTGCCATGGCATTTACTATTGGGAAGTATGGGATGGCTTCGTTGCAGCCATTGGCCAAATTGATGGGGTCTTTTTATCTCACCTGCCTGCTTTTTGTGTTTTTGGTTTTGGGAGGAGTACTTCGGTGGGTAGGTGTTCCTGTTTTTGCTTTTCTCCGCTATTTAAAAGAAGAGCTTCTGATTGTCTTGGGGACTTCTTCCTCAGAATCGGCCTTGCCCAACGTCATGAAAAAGCTGGAGGCATTGGGGTGTGCCCGTTCGGTGGTCGGGTTGGTGATCCCTACCGGCTATTCCTTTAACCTGGACGGTACATGCATTTACCTTACCATGGCAGCGGTATTTATCGCGCAAGCGACGGATACTCCGCTTGCCATCTCCCATCAGATCATGTTGTTGCTGGTGCTTTTGCTCACCTCGAAAGGAGCGGCCGGGGTGACGGGAAGCGGCTTCATAACCCTGGCCGCCACGTTGCCTGCAGCAGGGAATATTCCTGTTGCGGGGCTCGCTCTCATCTTGGGCATCGACCGTTTTATGAGCGAGGCAAGGGCGCTGACAAATCTGGTAGGAAATGCCGTGGCGACCTTGGTTATCGCCAAGTGGGAAGGAGAATTGGATCTTGACGTGGCAAAAAAGGCTTTAAAGGGAGAAAATGAATGAATAAAAAATCTTATTTAACTTGAAAATAGCAAAAAGTGAAAAAGAAATGAGATTAATAAAGCGTCATTCAGTTCTTTAAATATTAGCATCCTTATATTTGTAAGCACGTATATGTAACCTTCAAACCAATAAAATGTATGGGAAAAAAAATTTTTACCCTTTCGGCATTGCTTTTTTTTGTCACAGTTCTCTACGGTCAAGAATCTAACGACGCACTCATCAAAAAGTATACCCATTTGGCGGAAAAGACATTCGCCGCCCGCAACTATGCCAGCTCCATCGTTTTCCACCAAAAATTGGACAGTTTGATGCCCGGGGTGGCAGAAATCCAATACAACATCGGCGTGTGCTATCTATATTCCAACAATAAATCGAAAGCGCTTCCTTATTTTGAATATGCGAAGAAAAAAAAGCTGGCCAACAAAGAACTTAACTATATGTTGGGCCAGGCCTATCATTATAGCAACCAATTCGACAAAGCCAAAAAGACGTTCGAAGCGTACTTGAGGGAAATCAAGGACGACACGGCAACTGCTGCGGAGATAAAACGGAAGATCGAAGTGTGCACGTTTGCCAAACAGTTGGTAGAAGATTCCATCCCTGTCCTTATCGAAAATATCGGCAAACAAGTCAATACCAAGTATGACGAATATGTGCCCGTCGTATCTGCCGATCAGCAGACCATGTATTTTACAAGTAGGAGGCCGACGAACCATGATACAAAAATCTCGACCGACGGGAAATATTTCGAGGACATCTACATTACGGAAAAAGACAGCCTCGGGCGCTGGAAAGAAGCAAAGGACATGGCAGCCCCAGTCAACAGCGAAGAGCACGATGCCTGCATAGGGATGACAGCGGACGCACAAAGCTTGTTTATCTATCGAATGAAAGCCGACCAAAACAGGGGGCATATCTATTCGAGCAAATTGAGCGGAAAAACGTGGTCCAAGCCCACCATATTAGGTTCGCATATCAACACTAAAAAAGGTTGGGAGGCCAGTGTGTCCATTTCGGAGGACAACCATAAACTCTATTTTTCAAGCGATAGAGACGGAGGTTTCGGGGGATTGGATATTTGGTATTGCGATCTGATGCCGAACAATGAATGGAGCGAACCAAAAAACATTGGCTCCAGCATCAATACCAAATACGACGAAGATTGCCCCTTTATCCACTTTGACGACAAGACCCTCTTTTTCAGTTCCACAGGTCATAAAACCATGGGCGGGTACGACGTGTTTTCTACCGTTTATCATAAAGACAGTGCTACGTGGTCCAAACCTCGGAACTTGGGATATCCCATCAACTCGGCGGACGACGACATGTATTTCGTCTATTCGGCAGATGGTTCCAAAGGATATATGTCCACAGCCTTACGGCCCGACAGTTATGGGGAACGCGATATTTATGTGGTAAATCGTCCTAAGCACTCCAAAACGATGATCGTGTTGAACGGAAAAGTATTGGACGAGGAGACAAATAAGCCGATCGAAGCCTATATCACCGTCACCGATTTGAGCAATAACGAAGTAGTGGGAGTGTACAACAGCAACTCGATTACGGGAAAATATATTTTGGCGCTGGATTATGGCAAGAATTATTCCATCCAGTTCGAAGCACCTAATTTCATTTTCCATTCCGAAAATGTGAGCGTGAACAACAGCGAGGCGATTTTCCAGGAACAAAAGACGTTTAAATTGAAACATATCAAGGCAGGGAACAGCTTGGTATTGAACAACATCTTTTTCGATTACAACAAACACGACATCAAAAATGAGTCATTGCCTGAAATGGACAAGCTCTTGGATTTCATGCAAAAACACCAGCATGTCTACATCGAGATCTCGGGACATACCGACAGTGTGGGAAATGATGCCTATAACCTGAAGCTTTCCAAAATGAGGGCGAATACGGTATGCAATTATTTGGTGGAAAGAGGGATTCCGAAGAAAAATCTGCGCATCACGGGCTATGGTGAAACCCGCCCCGTAGCCTCCAACGGAACGGAAGAAGGCAGGAAATTGAATCGGCGGACCGAATGCCTCATCTATGACGTAGATGCATTGTCCAAAGAACATTTGGATCACTTGTCTAAAATGGACACGGTAGGAATGGACGAATTTCTGGTGGATGAAGTTGTGCCCAATAAAAAAGTAGGAGATACTCTGCACACAAAAGTCCACTTTCTATACAACAATGGCGTGTTCCTCACCGGCTTCTCGAAAGAACACTTGGACAAAGTTTATATGGTATTGAAAGGGATGCCCAAAATGAAAGTGAAGGTCTCTGCTTCCGTCGATCAAGTGGGGAGCGAATACAACAACAAAGCCTTGTATGAAAAAAGGGTGCACACGGCGATCAATTACCTTTTGGAAAAGGGTATATCTGCAGATCGCTTGGTAGTAGTGCCCTTTCAGCCTGTTACCAGCCAAAAGGTGGACGATTTGACCGCAGGAAATTTAGAGAGGAGAAAAGTGCAATTTGTCTTGGCAGAATTTTGATTCGCCGAGATAGGTTGCCTATTACTTAAGTAGTTATGCCAAGTTAAAAGTACTAGCAAATAGTGAAGGAATCATTATATTTGTTTCCATTGAGATAAAACTTTACCAACAATCAGATGAGAAAGTGCATTTTGGGACTCTCCTTCATGGTGTTCTTTGTGAATTACTCCAATGCACAAGAGATCGATAACTCTACCCAGAGTTTAATTAGGCGCTATGTAAACTTGGCAGAAAAGAGCTTTAAGGCGCACGATTTTGCAAGGTCGATCTTATATCATGAGAAGTTGGACAGCCTGATGCCGGGAACTCCTGAGGTCAAATACAATCTGGGCATTTGCTATTTGAATTCCAAACGTAAAGACAAAGCCTTGCCCTACCTTCAGGCGGCACAAAAAGGCAAATTGGACAATAGGGAGTTGGATTATTTCCTGGGCTTGGCCTATCATCACAATTACATGTTCGACAGTGCCAAAGCCAACTTTCGGGAATACTTACGGGTAGTCGAGAAAGACACGGCGCAAGAATCGTATAACATTGCCGATGCCAAGAGGAAAATCGAGATCTGTGGCTTTGCCGAAGAGTTAGTGTTGGATTCCGTTCCCGTGGATATCGAGAATATAGGCAAAAACATCAACACGCCGTACGACGAGTATGTGCCAGTCGTTTCCTCCGATCAGCAAACCATGTATTTTACAAGCCGCCGGCCTACGGAAATGAACAAAAAACTTTCTCATGACGGGAAGCATTACGAAGACATCCATTATTCCTTAAAGGACAGTGCTGGAAATTGGGGGCCTTCCAAGATGATGACATTCCCGATCAACGACACGGAACACGATGCCTGTATCGGGATTACAGCCGATGCGCACACCTTGTACCTATATAGGGTAAGAACCGACAATCCATACAATGGCAGTATTTTCATGAGCAAACTGAAAGGGGACACGTGGACCAAGCCCAAAAAGTTGGGGACGCATGTCAATACCCGGATGGGTTGGGAATCCAGTGTATCTATTACGGAAGATAACCGCAGGTTGTTCTTCTCCAGCGACAGACCGGGTGGATACGGAGGCTTGGATATCTGGTATTGCGACCTTCAACCGGACAGCGAGTGGGGGGAGCCCCAAAATTTGGGTCCGGCTATCAACACGATCCACAACGAAGATTGCCCCTTCATCCATTTTGACGACCGTACCTTGTTTTTTAGTTCGGACGGCCACAAGACGATGGGAGGCTTCGATGTCTTTTCCTCGGTATACAACAAAGACAGCAGTTCGTGGTCAAAGCCACGCAACATTGGATACCCCATCAATTCTACGGACGATGACATGTATTTCGTATACTCTGCCGATGGGTCAAAAGGGTATATGTCTTCTGCTCTCCGCAAAGAGGGGTTGGGTGGGCAAGACATCTATGTGGTAAATCGTCCCAATCACTCCAAGCACATGATCGGGTTGGGTGGTTTGGTAGTTGATGAGGACAACCATCCGATCGAAGCCACCATCACCGTGACAGATTTGGAGAATAACCAAGTAGTAGGCGTTTATTCCAGCAATTCCATTACTGGGAAATATTCATTGGCCTTGGATTTCGGAAAAAATTATTCTATCCAGTTTGAGGCGGAAAATTTTATCTTCCATTCCGAAAATGTCAACATCAACAATCCGGAAGTCATTTTTGTGGATAGTCGTACCTTTAAGCTGAAGCGGATCAAAGAAGGGAATAGCTTGGTGCTTAACAATGTTTTCTTCGATTACAACAAGTTCGATATCAAAAACGAATCTCTTCCCGAACTGGACAAGCTCTTGGAATTTATGAAGAAAAATCCTAATATCTATGTTGAAATTGGCGGGTTTACCGACAGCATAGGAGAAGAGGATTATAACTTGAAATTGTCACGGAAGAGGGCAAACGAAGTATGCAAATATTTGGTTGACAAAGGAATCCCTAAAAAGAACCTGAAGGCACAGGGCTATGGGGAAAGCAAGCCTGTCGCCTCCAACACTACAGAAGAAGGACGTAAACTAAACCGACGGACCGAATGCCATATCTACAATATGGACGCGATTACCAAGAAGCAATTGGATTACTTCACCCAATTGGATACTCTGAGCCAAGATGACATCGTACTGGATGAAATTGTGCCAAATAAAAAGGTGGGAGAGGTGCTATATCCCAAAGTGCATTTTTTATACAACAATGGAGTGACTATCAGTGAATTTTCCAAAGCCCAGCTCGAGAAAGTGTGCGATGCCCTCAAGCAAATGCCCAAATTAAAGTTGGAAATCCATGGATCAACGGACAAAGTAGGAAGTGAATACAACAACAAAGAGCTTTACGAAAAGCGTGTGAATACCGTATTGCACTATTTTATAGAGAAAGGTTTTACCCAAGACAGATTTGTCGTAAAACCTTTTGCGCCAGTAGAAGATCCCAAACTTCCTAACCTGAGCATGGGCAATGGGGAGATGCGGAAAGTCAAATTTGTATTGGCAGCTTATTAAACATCATTTATAACGCAAGGCAGAGAGCTTTGTACAGCTTGTCGTCCGTGATGGTGCAACCCGCTTGCAACATGTCGAAAATTTCCATTTCCCGCTCCTTTGCATAGGGTTTTTGTGTAGTGTACACGTGCAAGGAGTCTGGAGGAGTGAGCATGGAGCTCGTGATAAAGTCCGGATTGGTGAAATCGATTTCGTCCTGGTCGGCTACTTCCATGGCCACCAGCACAATTTCATCGGGGAGGCAATGGAACACGTGCAGGTAGTTTTTGCCCCTGTTTTCGATGTAGGCGACATTTCGTAAGATACTCGCAAAGACCACATCGCTGAACAATTCCAACATACGTTCTGCCGCATGGGGATCGCGCTCTTTGAGGCGTACCCAATCCGAAGAGCTAATCCCTTTGACGATCAGGTATTCGATGAATTCTTTTTGGAGTTCTTGCAGTTCCTCCAGAGTGAGTAAGCGGAATTTGGGCATGCTGAGGAGAAGGGGACGAATTATTTTTTGTGCCTAGTTTCCAACACCTGCACCACCTCTTGGAGAGAACAGTTCTTGGCTTCCAATAATACCAGATAATGGAACAATAGGTCAGCGGCCTCTCCTAAAAACAGGTCTTTGTTTTCGTCTTTGGATTCGATCACCAGTTCGACGGCCTCTTCTCCCACCTTTTGGGCGACTTTGTTGATTCCTTTTTTGAAAAGAGAAGCCGTATAAGAGCTTTCTGGTGCCTGTGCTTTTCGGTCTTTGATGGTGCCGGTAAGTGTGCTTAAAAATGAAAGAGGGTTCTGGTTTTCCTCAAAAAAACAGGTGTCAGCTCCCGTATGACAGGTGGGCCCGATCGGTTCGGCTTTTATCAATACGGCATCCTGGTCGCAATCGATTAAAATGTCTTTTACCAGAAGGAAATGGCCGGAGGTTTCCCCTTTGGTCCAAAGACGTTGTTTCGTACGACTGAAGAACGTCACCTTGCCCGTTTTTTGGGTCATTTCCAACGCTTCCGGGTTCATAAAGCCTACCATCAGTACCAAACGGGTAGAGTGGTCTTGCACGATAGCGGGAATGAGTCCTCCCTGTTTTTCAAAATCCAATTGGGTCGTTTCCATATAAGGCGCAAAGGTACGCTTTTTGCTGCGGGGTCAAAACAGAAGGAAATCTCTGTGCATAGTTTTTCTTTTGCACCTCAATAGCTAATTTTCCGTATTGGAACTACAAAATCCGTTGCGTTGAAAATTCTTCGTCTGATTGGGAAGGTATTGGGGTGGTGCTTTTTGGTGGTGGCAGTATTGGCCGGTGGTGCCAGTTTTTTGGTGTACCAGTTCAAAGACCGCATCATCCAGATGGTGGTCTCTGAACTGAACAAAGAATTGAACACCAAAGTAATGGTCGAGAAAATCGACATGGCCTTTTGGGAAACGTTTCCCAATGTATCGCTTGCCTTTTATAAAATCGAGATGAAAGGGTCGGACCCGACCGACGATACGCCCTTGTTAAAAGCGGACAAGATTTTTTTGAGTTTCAACATCAAGGAATTGTACGGAGGGAATTATCAAATCTCGGAAACGCGCATCGAAGAGGCCGACCTGCGTTTCGTCATTACGCCCGACGGTAACAACAATTTTACGGTACTTAAGAAGGCGGCCACTACCGAGACATCTTCGAATGTTTCGTTCCAATTGGACAAGGTAACCTTTAAAAATGTGAACGTGGTATTCCTGAACAGGATCAACGCACAGGAATACGACATTTTTTGCCGCAAAGGAGCCGCAAACTTCGCCTCGAAAGGGCGTTCTTGGAACGTCGGGTTGATAGGAGATCTTTTTGTCCATAAGATAAGTGTGGAAAACAGGGACTTTTTAGCTTCCAAGCAATTGGCCCTCAATGCCTCCATGATATACGACGATACCAGTGGCTATTACGAAGTAAAGCCTTCCGATATCACCATCGGCAATTCACTGTTCAATCTGGAAGGCAGGTTTGGGGTCCGTTCCGGTCAAGACATCGAACTGCGGCTGTCCGGGAAACAAACCTCCATCCAGACAATTTTGGCCTTGTTGCCCGCCGATATTCATCAAAAACTTGGAGTCTACAAAAGCCAGGGCAACGTCTACTTCAAAGGGAGCCTGAAAGGGAAGGTAGACTCGCACTATGCTCCAGAAGCCGTGTTCATGTTCGGCTGCGACCATGTGAGCTTTTGGCATCCCGATTATTTGAAGAAGGTGGAAAATCTTTCGTTCAAAGGAATGTATAGCAGTGGCCGAAAGTCGGAAGGTCAGACGTCCTATCTAAAACTGGAAGGGTTGGTAGGGACAGTGGACAACCGGTCGTTCTCTGCCGATTTTGAACTACGGAATTTTGCCGATCCCTTTATCAAGTTCAGTTTTAACGGATCTTTCAACTTAGAGAGCCTCGTGAAGCTCAGCGGATGGAAAGAGATAGAAAACGTCACCGGGGAATTAAGTGCCGATTTGTCCTTTGAAGGAAAACAAAAGGATCTGAACCAAAAGACCACTCTGAACAATATCCTTTCACTGGGCAATATCCAATTGCGGAATACCGGGTTTACGGTAAAATCGAACGGATTTCAGGTGAAGGGGCTGCAGGCGTTGCTCTCATTCGACAATAGTTCGATTCACCTGCACGAGCTGTCGGCCACGGCCCAAGGCCAACAACTTGACCTGAAGGGCTATGTGTATAACCACCTTACTTATTTGGCCGGAACGCGCAAAGACCTGGATGGGGAGTTGCAGCTCCGTTCCGATTATTTGGATTTGGAAAAATGGCTCCTGATCCCCAGTTCCCAGAAAGCAGGCAAGGATTCTTCCGAAGGAATTCCGCTCGCCGCGGAAGCCAAATTCGTGTTCCAATGCCAAGTGGGAAAACTGAAATACAAGACGTTCGGGGCTGAGAACATGAAAGGAAAAGTGTCGCTCCAAGACAAAAAGTGGAAGATCGAGCATACTTCCATCAAAGCCGCAGGAGGAAACTTTACCTTGGACGGTGTGTTTGACCTGACCCAATCTTCTCATAAAGTCTTTTCAGGAAAGGCGAAATGCACAGACGTACGGGTGGATAGTTTGTTTACCTTAATGGACAACTTTGGCCAAAAATCGTTGGTTGCCGATAATATCCGAGGGCAATTGAATGTGACGGCCGATTTGTACGTTCCGCTCGACAAAAATTACCGAATCGTTCCCAAAGAGTTGAAGACCTATCTGACGATTTCCATCAAAAATGGGGAGTTGAACAATTTTGCTCCCATGCAGCAATTGTCCAATTTCATCGATGCCAAAGAGTTGTACAATGTTCGATTTTCGGAATTGAAGAATACACTTCGGATCGAAAATCAAAAAATTTACATTCCGGAAATGGAAATCAAATCCAATTTAAATACCGTATCGGTATTGGGTACCCAAGGATTTGATGGCCAGATGGACTATAAATTGAAAGTGTCCTTGAAAAATTTCAAGAAAAAGGACAAGGACGAAGCCTTTGGGGCTATTCGGGAAGACGGGAGTTCCACCATGTTATTCTTGACGTTGAAGGGAACTTCCGAAAACGTCAAAATAGCCTACGATACCCAGGCAGTAAAGGACAAAATCAGCGACAGCTGGAAAAAGGAAAAAACAGAATTCAAGAACCTGTTCAAGGCCAATACTCCGATCAACAAGGAAAAAGCAAAACCGGTCGAAATCAAGGAAGACGAATATATCGACCTCAATTAAGGGTTCAGTTTATCTTTCCAGAATTGGCTCATCATAGTGTACAGATGAAGCCGCGTCTTACCTCCCGACAGGCCATGGGCTTTGTTGGGGTAAATAAAGCTATCGAATTGTTTGCCCGCTTTGACCAATGCCTCCTGCAACGCATACGTATGCTGTATGTGTACATTATCGTCCGAAGTGCCGTGAATCAAGAGATAAGCCCCTTTTAACCGATCGGCATAGGTCAAAGGGGAATTCAGATCATATCCCTTGGCATTGTCTTGGGGCGTGCTCAAATAACGTTCGGTGTAAATGGTGTCATAAAAACGCCAATTGGTGACAGGAGCTACTGCCACGGCGGCCTTGAAGACACTGTCCCCTAGCAAGAGGCTTTGGGTAGACAGGTACCCGCCGAAACTCCATCCCCAGATGCCGATGCGCGTGTTGTCCACATAACGCAAGGAACCCAGGTATTTCGCGGCTTCTAGTTGGTCCTTCGTCTCCAGTTCGCCCAGGCGTTTGTACGTGCAGGTACGGAAGGCATTGCCTCTGCCTCCAGTTCCTCTGCCATCTACGCAGGCCACGATAAATCCTTGAGTAGTCAGGTAGTGGTGCCAAAGGCATTGCGATCCTGTCCAGGCATTGGTCACCATTTGGGAACCGGGTCCCCCATAGACAAATTGGATGAGGGGATAGCGTTTGGTGGAATCGAAATCCCTAGGAGTGAGCATCCATCCGTTCAGGACCATATTTTCCGAAGTTGTAAATTGAAAGAAACGTGCCGTAGACAAGGCCAGTGCACCCAATTTCTGCTTCAGTTCTTTGTTTTCTTCCAGTGCCCGGATAGGACGTTTCGACTTGGCGTCGTACAGGATATGGGTGGAAGGGCTGCCAATTTCCGAATGGGAGATCATGTAGAAATTGCCCTTGCTGCTTACTTGGATATGATGCACTCCGGGATCAGCGGTGAGAATTTCAACTTTTTTACTTGTCAACGAAAGTCGGCCGACTTTTTTGTTTACGGCCCCTTCCGAAAAGGTAAAGTAGAGCCATCGCCTTTTTTCGTCAAGATATACAAGGTTTTCCAGTTCCTTTCCCTCCAGAGGAAGGGTTTTTTCGGCATAGGAGAACGAGGTGGCCTGTGGCGAAAGAAATTGAAAGGCTTTTTTCGTCCCTTCTTTTTCAGAAGTCCTGACGCATGTGCCGTCGGGAAGATAAAAGAGGGGATCTTGGATTTCGATCGGGGAATTCAGTTCCTTGTAAATGAAAGAGAGGTGCTGGTTCTCCGTGTTGTAATGCGCCAATTGGAGCTGCGTCTGATCACGGTTTAAAAACGACAAGGCCAATACACCGGGCCTATTGGTCCATTGGATGCGGGGAACATAATAGGCAGACAGCGTGTCGAGCGCAAGAGAACGGGTTTTCTGAAGTTGTACATCATATACTTGAATCCCGACTTTGCTATTTTTTTCCCCTGCTTTCGGGTATTTGAAGCGATAGTCCGTCGGATACAAGTCTTCCCACTTTTGCATGTTGTATTCTGGTACCTCCCGTTCGTCGAAGGTATAAAAGGCGATGTGACGACTGTCTGGGTTCCAAAAGAAAGCCTTGGTGAATTCGAACTCCTCCTCGTATACCCAATCGGTGCTGCCGTTGATGAAACTGTTTTTTTTTCCATTGGTGGTGACTTGCACATGTGTTTTTGAGGCAATGTCGAACCAGTAAAGATTGTTCTCCTTCACATAGGCGATTTTGCTGCCATCGGGTGAGAAAGTGGCGTAGCTGATGGCAGGAAGGACATGGAAAGCCCACTTTGCAGAATGGGAAGTGGAAGGTGTAGCCAATACATAATCGGCTGTATATGACCTTCGGTAGATGCCGTGGTAATTTCCTGCCAAAAGAAGCTGTTTTTCTCCTGCAGAAAAATCATACTGAAAAAGGGCAAAGCGGTTCCCCAA
>OUNM010190526.1_pt1 | contig 18806 bp, 9 predicted proteins | sample 1769961 | NCBI WGS metagenome assembly OUNM01 (sample SAMEA3914820, study PRJEB12502) | metagenome | biome: forest; material: soil | place: USA | collected 2012-03-12 | depth 0.3 m
ATAACACTATAAAGTGAGTCATGGTATCATAAACACTGAAACTTCCACCCAACACACCCAACACCCATCAACAACCGCCCTTATGGATGGCCAGTGACGACAAAAGCTCAACGGCCCGACTCGGGCGTCGCAGCCCTCAACTTCTTGGTCGACTTGGCCGTGCCAATATGAGTATTATGCACCTGTATAGACAACCCGCTTGGTCAACAACACATCGCGAAACAAGAGAACAAAATCGGAAGAGGCAACTCACCTTGGTCGCAAACCTCAAGCTCGTAATCGTCTCCTTCAAGTGCGCCTCCAGCGGGCTCACCATGACAAACATGAGCGTCTTCGAGTTCCCGCCCAGCGAGTACTGCAACAGATGCGTCAACTTCGAGTTGCGGTACGGCACATGCGGCGACCCCCGGCCCAGCGCCTCGATGACATCGCCCAGACACGCCAGGCTCTTGTTGATGCTCTGGGTCTCGCGCATGCGGTCGCCCTCGGCCTGGGAGTGCTTGAGACGCTCCGACCCGGCGAGGTCAACCAGGTTGAGGGTGCCCTCGCAGCGCTCGCCCGTCGCGCTGTTCTCGCCGACCAGGCGGAGAATGAAGACTGAGTGGGAGCGGGAAGAGCGCTCGTTGGCTTTGGTGGCTGCTACGCTGCGGTTGCTTTGTGCTTGCTTGAGCATGGCTTCGACCTTGTCTGGAGTGTCGAATGCGACGGTCTTGCAGTTGAGCACGGCGGTTTGCTTGCGGGCGTCGTCGTGGCGGATCTCGAGCTTCTTGCTCATGCGGCTGCCGCCGCCTTCGGAGTCGCGGCCCGGGGTGAGCAGGTCGTGCAGCTCCTCGTTGTAGACCTCGACGAAGCTGCCTTCCATAGTGTAGGACCAGGACTTTTCTTGCAGCTTGGTGATGGTGTCGTAGATCATATGGGTGGCGCGCGGGATCATGCCGTCGGGAGAGGACATGGTGTAAGTCTTTCCGGAGCCGGTTTGACCGTAGCAGAAAATGCACACGTTGTAGCCGTCGAGGGCGCTCTGGACGAGTTGCGAGATCTCGCCAAAGACGTCCTCGTTGTGCGTCGACGGGTCGAAAACGCGGTCGAACTCGAATGGGAGCACCTTGCGGCTGATGGTTCCTAGGCTGCTCTTTTCTTCCGGGCCGGTGACATCGATCTGCGACGACATCTTCAGGTCGGGGAACGCGAGCCTGGCCTCTTCGCCTTCCGAGGAATCGAGGGCTGGGCGAACTCGGCACATGACGCGGATGTTGCCCTTTAGCTCCTGGTATTTGTTGAAGATGGCGCGCCGCTCTGTTTCTTCTTTGATCAGCTTCTCTCTCGCGACGTCGGCCACACGCAAGGCCTCCTGAAGGCGAGCCTCCATGTCTGCGAACGAGTCAGATTGCTGCTTGTTGTCGGACTCAAGGAAGTCGATCTTTGCTCGCAGCCCGCGCATCCGATCCTCCAGTGTCATGCTCGTGGTTGACATCTCGGCGATTTGTTGCTGAAGACTGCCCCTGATCGTCTCCTCTCGGTCGAGATCCGACTTGAGAGCTTCTGTTTGAGAGCGCATTTCTTGGACCTCTCGTTCCTTCTTTAGCAACTCCAAGTTCAGGTCTTGCTGCTCCGCACCGAGCCTTGACCGCAATTCTTGGAGCTCTCTGGATCTTTGAGTCTGCTCATCCGCCAGCTCAACTCTGTAGTGCCTTTCCATCGCCTCCAAGGCCTCCCGGTGCTCCCTCTTTAATTGGTCGACTTCTGCCTTGAACTCTCGCCTGGTCTCGTCGACCTCATGCTTGTGTTCTCGTAGCTTATCCTCAAGATCGTACTTGTGCCTCCTTTGTTCGGCTTCCATGTCGAGAAGCATGGATTGCTTCTCTTGCTTCAGTAAGCGATACTCTTGCCGCTGAAGGTCCAGCTGGCTTTGAAGCTGCGTGTTTTGATCCGCAAGTTGTTGTCGCTCCCGCTCTAGATCACTTGCTAAACATGGCGGTTAGCATTACACCTCAGTTTCCACAACCTCCAAGCACATACCCCGGTTCTTGGCCAGATCAATTGCTTCCTCCATGGCCTTTCTGTCGGTGACGGTGCCCTCGAAGGCCTCCTTCATCACTTTGAACTGCGACTCGAACTCGTTGAGGCGACCATCGACATCCCAGCCTGTGAAAGACATGACGTTAGAATCTTTGGTTAGAAAATCTAGCTTGATCGGAGAAGAAGGCTTCGTGGGTGAGGAGAATCTCATGCGGCGAAAGCTCCTCAGCAATGAGCCGACAGCTTCCAACCCCTCGTTCAACTTGATCTGCGAGGGAGTTGTTGGCAGAAGAGCAGGTGTTCCTTCAGAATTGGCAAGCCAGAATGGGTTGAGTCTGGCTGCTCCTTTCTTGGAGGCCTTGATGGGGGTCATGCTCTCCATCTGGACATCCGACTGGGACGTTCGACGGGGAGGCTGCTGATCAGGCTTGGACGCTTGACCTCCACTTGAGCTGTCATGCGGCTGATCATCCAGCGAGAGGCCTTGGAATTGTTTGTGCAGACCGGAGAAATCCCTGCGCTGTGTCTGTGAGGGAGTCGGCGGTTGAGAGGCCGAATTACGCAAGCGTGGGCATTGCGCATGATACTGTTGGGAAGACGGTGAATTTCTCCTACCCTTCGGCTGGGTGATTTGCCCTGCCTCTTCTTCCGCGTCTCGGTTCGCCATAGCGGTGGCTGGCCGTCCGCGCGTGAATCCTCGTGGGCGGGCGTTGGTGGACTGGGTAAAGCCCATCGACGTTGGGGCTCTCGGTGCGGTAGGGGGGCGAGCTCCGGGGCCGACAGTTTTGGCGAAGTTGTTGGCTGGTCCATATCGTGATGAGGCCGCGCTGGTCGGATTGTTTGAAGATAGAGCTGCGATGGATGTGCCCTTAATAAACGTTGCAGGTCGCGGTATGCCGTTTGGCGCAGAGGGGATTTGAGGCTTGAGTGGCTCGCCGGCCCGTTCCGCCAGTGATTTGCGCTTCGGTGATGGATGCGATACTGTTTGGTGATACCAAGTCAGTCATCATGGGACAGCACCATGAGGCCGTGCCAGACGGAGGTGCGTACCGCTTCCGGTGTGTGTGCGTTTTTGGGGGATTCCCGTGACCGCTTGAGCTCGAGCATTGTGCTGGGAATCGGTGATGGGCTGAAGGCACGCGGCTGTCGTTGTTGCTGTCGGTGCCACGGTAGGAGGACGGCGGACTTGGGGTGGGCGCAGTCCCGATCGGAAGGTCTGGCGGGGGAGGCGATGGCACAGTCAGTCTTCCGTGGTCCGTCTTGTTCTTGTCGCATTGACCAGTTGCAAACTCGGGGATGCATCGCGATGTAAACATACCGAGTTCTCGACCGAGGGGTCCATGTTGAGCGAGCGCATGCGCGGGATGAGTAGGTGGACGAGTAGGTAGGAGGAGAGGAGCAGAGCTCCCGGGGCAGATGCGGTGCGCGTCCTTCGTGGCGCGTCCTTCGTGGGACTATTTGCTGAGTTGCGGTTCTCAACGGCGGGTGCAGCGCGGATCGATGGAGCTGCAGTTTACCAAGTTCACCCAGGCAACCAAACAGCAGCAGGGGAACCAATGACAAGCCGTCCAAGGTGTGGGTCCCTGGGCACTCAACACAGCAACATGCATTTGCGGATTGCGATAGATTGGTGGGGCTGGGCCTCTACCCATCCGCCGATTTTCGCTGCTTCGCACGAATCGTCGCCAGCCGCGCTTGAGGGAAGCGCATGCGGGAACCGTGCCATGGAGGAGACCTGAGACTTGAAATGACAGAACATCTGTCGAGACAAGACGGACTTATTGGAGTCGAACATATGAAGGGTTAGGGTTGCCATCCTCTGCCCATCGTCAAGCGGGCGGCCCGCCCGTCGAAATTCACATGCTGTTTGCGTTCACCCCACCCACAACACACCTTCCCCCTGTCCGTTCCAGAAGCTGCCAGCCTGGAAGTGCGAGGGATGCCTTCCATACTTTTCGCTCGAAGCCTCGTCCACCCAAACACCCCTTGCTTTGAGCTGGAGGCGGATGAATCTATAAGTTACGACACGACATAAGCTTACGAATACCGTGCTGGCTTTTGACTGCTGCCGATACTAATTCCTCGACCCGGAGCTTGCCCAGCATGGAGAAGTTCTCGCAGTTCCGTGACAGAGGCAAGTCCCCCTTTCTCCCATCTCCCGCCTCTCGCCAACCCCAACCGCTCAAACAATGTACTAATCTCTCGTCCCAATAGGCTCCGGCATATCCCCCTTCCTGCCAGTGACCACTCCCTCCTCCATCCTCGGAACGATCAGCCACGCCGTCCTCTTCGTCGCCCGCCTCCCCTTCTTTCTCGTCAACGCAGCCGTCTACTTCCTCCTCCTTCAATACCTCCCTCTCCCCGCCATCGTCAACAAGCTCCTCCTCTGGTACCTCCTCGCCATTCCGGGGATATGGTGGGTTGATCTCCGCCTTGACGGCGTCAAGCCGGGCTCTCTCAGCCAGCAGCCCCCCTCACGCGTGCCCCACGGCGGGTCCATCATCGCCGCCAACTTCACGACCCCTCTCGACGCGCTCTACCTCGCCGCCGTCTTCAACCCAATCTTCGTCTCCGCACACCCCGCCTCCCGCAAAGTCCGCCGCATCTCCCTCCTCTCCGCGATTTTCGCCGCCCTCTCCCCCTCCGCCCAGCTCTCCTCCCTCCCAACCTGGGAAAAGGAAAACCGCGGCGAGCTGACCACCCTCCGCGCGCTGGCCGCCGCGCACCCGAACCGCATCGTCGCCGTCTTCCCCGAGTGCGGCACCACCAACGGCAAGGGCATCCTCCCGCTCAGCCCGTGCCTGCTGACCGCCGCGGCCGACACGCCCATCTTCCCCGTCAGCATGCGCTACACGCCGCCCGACGTCGCGACGCCCGTGCCCGGGTATAAGGGCTGGGCCGGGTTCCTGTGGAAGCTGTTTGGGCGGCCGACGCACTGCATACGCGTTAGGATCGCGGAGGCGATCCGCAACACGGCCGGGGCGCCCAACGGGGTTTCGGAGGAGATTGCGGGCGGTGAAGAGGAGAGGGGCGCGGGGGAGGAGCAGCCGACCGCAGAGGAGCAGAAGGTGCTGGATCGGGTGGCCGAGGCGTTGGCGCGGCTGGGGAGAGTCAAGCGGGTGGGGTTGACGCTGAAGGAGAAGAAGGCGTTTGTGGAGGCATGGGCGAAGAGGTGATTTGCAAGTCTGCTGTATTGCTGTGGTTCAGTACCACGATGGAAGAAGTCGAGAAACTGTATATTTTGGTCACGGACAGTCAAAATCACATATGATTACAAGCCAAAGAAGAAGTAACATCTCGACACTTAAGATCCTAAACTGCCAGCCCGGTTATATTCATTTTTTTTATTGCCAACTAAGCGACAGCATTGGAAGCGCCTTTTCCAGCCCAAATAGAATCCGTATTATGTACAATCAAGTTTGAACCCCCCGCACCCTCCCCTGTATCCGTCCTAAGCACGGTCGGTCACACACCCGTGGCTCGCATCGCTCACAAGAGCGGCATACTTCCTCAGAGTACCGCGCGTCGCCTTGGGCGCCGGCTCCTTCCACTCTTTCCTCCTCGCCGCCAGCTCCTCGGCCGACACCTCGAGATCGAGCACGCGCTGCTCGGCGTCAATGACGATCCTGTCACCGTCCTTGACCAGGCCGATCGGCCCGCCGAGGGCGGCCTCAGGCACAATGTGGCCAATCAGGAAGCCGTGGCTGCCACCCGAGAAGCGGCCGTCGGTGATGAGCGCGACGTCCTTGCCGAGCCCGGCGCCCATGATGGCCGAGCTGGGCTTGAGCATCTCGGGCATGCCCGGGCCGCCCTTGGGGCCCTCGTAGCGGATGACAACGACCGTCTTCTCACCCTTCTTGATCTCGCCACGCTCAAGCGCCTCGATGAAGGCGTCCTCGTAGTCGTACACCTTGGCCGTGCCCTCGAACCGCAGGCCCTCCTTGCCCGTGATCTTGCCGACCGAGCCGCCAGGCGCGAGCGAGCCGCGAAGGATCTGGATGTGGCCCGTCGCCTTGATCGGGTTGCTCAGCGGCCGGATGATGGGCTGGTCGTCGGGGAAGCTGGGCAGCTCCGACACGTTCTGCTTCATGGTCTTGCCCGTGACGGTGACGCCAGAGCCGTCGATGATGCCCTCCTTGAGCAGGAACTTGAGCAGTGCAGGGGTACCACCGATCTTGCACAGGTCCTCCATGACATACTTGCCCGACGGCTTAAGGTCGGCAAGCAGAGGGGTCCTGTCGGAAACGGCCTGGAAGTCCTCGATGGTGAGCTTGATGCCGACCGAGTCGGCGATGGCGATCAGGTGCAGCACCGCATTGGTGCTGCCGCCGAGGATGCTGACGACAACCATGGCATTCTCAAAAGCCTGCCGTGTCATAATATCCGTGGGCCGAATGTTCTCCCGGAGAATGTTCTTGATGGCCTCGCCGACGCCCTCGCACTCGGCCTTCTTCCTCGGGTCCTCAGCCGGGAAGCTGCTGCTGCCGGGAAGGGTCATGCCGAGGGTCTCAATGGCGGACGCCATGGTGTTGGCCGTGTACATACCGCCGCACGCACCGCCGCCGGGGCAGGCGTTGCGGATAATGTCCTGGCGCTCCTTCTCGTCGATCTGGCCGGTGATGTACTGGCCGTAGGACTGGAAAGCGCTGATGATGTCAAGCGACTCCCCCTTGCTGCTGCAACCCGGCTTGATGGTGCCGCCGTAGACCATGATGCTGGGGCGGTTGACACGGCCCATGGCAATCAGGACACCGGGCATGTTCTTGTCGCAGCCGGGCAGCGAGACGTTGGCGTCGTACCACTGGCCCTGCATGACCGTCTCGATGCTGTCGGCGATGATCTCTCTGCTCTGTAAGCTATAGCGCATGCCCGAGGTGCCCATGCTGATGCCGTCGGAGACGCCGATGGTGTTGAAGCGCATGGGGACGAGGCCAGCCTTCGCAACGCTGTCGCGGACGATCTTGGAGAGGTCGAGGAGGTGCATGTTGCAGGGGTTGCCCTCGTACCAGACGGACGAGATGCCGATCTGGGCCTTGGACATGTCTTCTTCGGTCAGGCCGGTAGCGTAGAGCATGGCCTGCGAGGCGCCCTGCGACTTGGGCTGTGTGATGGTGGAGGACACCTTGTTGAGCTTCTCGTCGGCATATCGGCGGGGCGTGGTGGAGAGGAGGCGGCTACAAGGACGATTAGTGTTGTGTCTTCCGTGTTTTCGATGCAAAGACCTACAGCTGGTTCCTCAACGGCAGAGCCCGGGCGGCGGTGACCAGTGCCCGAGGGGCGCCGGCGCGCAGGAGAGACGGCGACAGCATGACGGCCTGCCCCAATTGGCTGTAAGAAGAACTGAAGTGTATCCGACTCGGTCTGGTGCCTCGAAGACCAGTCAATTGGGCCTCGGGTCAATGGGCTTCGGAGCGGGTTGTCGTGTTGTTCGGCTGTGAGTCGAACTTTTGGGCGAAGTCGGAGCTCTCGATTAAAATACTCCAGTGTGTGTTCCCAAGTCACAGGGACAGAGACGGACAGGGGTGCCCCGCGAGCTCCCCGCCTCGAAATACAAGCTTCCCGATTGGCTCGTGGGGACTCTGAAGCTGAAGTCCGGAGCTAAGCTACTGTATGGCCGTCACGCTGATCACTTGCACTCGGGAGGGCGTGCATTTCGAACTTGTCAAGATCGTGGACAAACCGATTCCGTGTACAAAACGCCAGAGACACAAAGCGCTCTTCCAAGTGCGTGTGCCATCGAGTCTGGCGTTCTGGAACTCTTCTGCGCTTTTCTCCATCCAGCCAACCCTCTTGAGAGAGGGACAACAAGGGTTGTTGAATGGAAGACGGAGTATTCTGTACTCTGTAGACTCTATCGTCTCAGCACGCGTCAGGCAACGAAGAACGGTCTGCAGAAGTGTCCCCTAGTGGGATGGCGCATTGGTGAAAACAACAGAAAACAGTGACAGAAGACAATTTTCAACTTTCAGGCCCAGTTGGTTCGTCGCGGCTGGTTCACGGAGTACAATGCTTTTTGATCCCAGCAAAGGAAATCTCTTGGCAACGCTGCTCGGTTCCAACGCCAAGCCAGCATGCAGTTTGTCAAAGCTCCACATCCCGTGCAGCTCTCCAGCCGCCGATTCCCACCGCAAGCATCGACAATTCCAAGCGAAAGTCTTCAACCAGAGTGCCATGGCTACCCAAAGAACAGCGTTTCGCCTTCTCCGCAGGGCGAGCGCGCCGCAATGTCGAAAGTTCTCCCAGTTTAGCATGCCTCCCGCAGCACTGCCACCAACGGGCGGCATCCCGATGCCCTATATCACCGAGGTCACTGTTCGTTCTCCCGCGTCCTCCTCCGCGTCGCATTGCTGATAGATTAGGCCGGCGGCTGGCGAACATGTGAGTTCCAGGCGTGCCTTGTCTTGAAAATTCCCAATTGGTTCTAACCACACTCCGAAGCCGACATATTCTCCAAGTTGCTGCAAGTCAGTGAACCACCTTGAAACCCCTGCTGTCCCCCGATCGATCCCGCCCAGCGCAGCCCTGACTCGCCCTGCTTGAACAGGAACGCATAGTCTGCCTCAACGGAGCGATCGACGACACTGTATCAGCGTCAATAGTGGCCCAATTGCTGTGGCTAGAGTCGGACAACCCCGACAAGCCCATCACCATGTACATCAACTCGCCCGGCGGCGAGGTGAGCTCGGGGCTGGCCATCTACGACACCATGACCTACATCAAGTCGCCCGTCTCAACCGTGTGCGTTGGCGGCGCGGCATCCATGGCGGCCATCCTCCTGCTTGGCGGCGAGCCCGGGAAGCGGTACGCGCTGCCGCACAGCTCCATCATGGTACACCAGCCGCTGGGTGGGACCCGCGGGCAGGCAGCCGATATCCTGATCTACGCCACCCAGATCCAGAGGATACGGGAGCAGATCAACAAGATTGTGCAGGGCCATATCAACAAGTCGTTCGGCCACGACAAGTACGACATGCAGGCCATCAACGACATGATGGAGCGGGACAAGTACTTGACGGCCGACGAGGCAAAGGAGCACGGCATCGTGGACGAGATCCTTCTTCGGAGGGAGAAAGGGGACGACAAGTCTGGCACCGGCGACGGGAAGGGGGTAACGCCATGACGCAGCGTCGCGGGAAAGGAGTGATCAAATGGGCCTGGCTGTCCGAGTTGACTCCAGATTCTACCCGGGATTGCACGCCAGATTACCTGATCTCTGCCGATATAATGGACGTGGTGACACAGTATGTAGCCCGACAGAAGACAAGACAGCCCGATCACGTTGTCGCCCTGACGATGGAAACATCTCGACAGGACAGCCATTGGCCGCAGCCAGGCACTCTCTGTTTTGGTCCCCTCTTCTGTGGACGGGCTGGGTCTAAAGGGGTGGGTGGGGGGCCCGAGGTGGCGTAGGGGGGAGTGCGGAGTGCGAACCTCGACTGCAATTCCAGACCCTCCGGGCAGGCAAGAGCCAAGAACAGCCCCGCAGCTTTGAGACCAAGCACCGCCCAGCCAAACCAACGACCCAGCTGTCCGTACTTCTGTAGAGTCCAAGATGAAACAACCTAACTGTGGTAAGAACCACAAAGCCAAATTCCCATTGTTCTCGTTTGTTACAGTTGCGGGCGATCCTCGCGGTTGCTGGCTGCGCATTCGGGCGCCTACCCCCAAAGGAAGCCCGGGGCGTGGCAAGGCACCAGCAGTTTCAGCCTCAACAAGCGGGGTTCTCGCTGTTGAAGTCTTCGAGGCAACTCACTCTCTTGCCTGCCCACCAAAACACTGCGAATAGGGGATCTCACTTCGGGTCCGCCGCCAAGGGGGCTTCCCCGCTCCCGTCTTGCCTCAGCCTCGAACGTTCGCCCAGTGTCTGGAAACCCTGTGAATTTTCTGGGAGTGTCAGCCCGGCCGGCACAGCCTTACCTCTCCTTCACAAAGTGGGGCCGCTGCCTGTGCAGCTCGCCCAGCAAACCAATCAGCAACAGCCATTCCGTTGCTGTGGAGGGAGAGAGAGCCCCGCAGAATTTTGGTAGAATCGCGTGGAATCACAGGCAGGTCGTTTTAGACACCGGCTGCCCGCCTGCCCAACTTCCTCCAAACCATCTTCCTCACTTTCCTTCCTCATCGCCGCCCTCTCCAAAGCACGCAGAAAGGTCTTCGAGGCCGTGACCGTTGATTCCCTTACAAACCCTCCCTTTGGTAAGTCTATACACTATCACGTCCCCCGCTATCCGCCAAATAGCTTCCCCGCCATCACCTTCCCCCGCCTTTGGCGTCCCCTCAGCCTCGTCGACTGCCTACCATTTGCGTTGCCGTTGCGTAGGCGGTCTCCCCAATCGCACCATCTTTCTTTTTCTTGTGCCAGCAGCACAAGGTTCAATTTCCCATTTTCCCGTGGACCGCGCTGCTGCAATCGCAAACGCAACGGCCGGCGTGAAACAGCACCCCGCATTGGAACGGCGGAAGCCCACTTTTAGGCAGCTCGAAACTGACATGTCCCGCGATAGCAACCGATCACACAACACCGTCAAGATGGCTGAGACCTTCGAGTTCCAGGCTGAGATCTCTCAGCTGCTCTCGTTGATCATCAACACGGTCTACTCGAACAAGGAGATCTTCCTGCGTGAGCTTGTCTCGAACGCCTCCGATGCGCTCGACAAGATCCGCTATGAGTCGTTGTCCGACCCCAGCAAGTTGGAGTCGGGCAAGGACCTCCGTATCGACATCATCCCCGACAAGGAGAACAAGACCCTCACAATCCAGGATACCGGTATCGGCATGACCAAGGCTGTAAGTTTCCTCCTCCGCTTCCTCCTCCCAGGCTAGGGAAGTGGGCCCCCGCTGACAAGAGACCGCAGGACCTCGTCAACAACCTTGGTACCATTGCCCGCTCGGGCACCAAGCAGTTCATGGAGGCCCTCACCGCTGGTGCCGACATCTCCATGATTGGCCAGTTCGGTGTCGGTTTCTACTCTGCCTACCTCGTTGCCGACCGCGTCACCGTCATCTCCAAGAACAACGATGACGAGCAGTACATCTGGGAGTCGAGCGCCGGTGGCACTTTCCACATCACCCCCGATACCGAGGGTGAGCAGATTGGTCGCGGCACCAAGATCATCCTCCACCTCAAGGACGAGCAGCAGGACTACCTCAACGAGAGCCGCATCAAGGAGGTGATCAAGAAGCACTCCGAGTTCATCTCGTACCCCATCTACCTCCACGTCAAGAAGGAGACCGAGACCGAGGTCCCCGACGAGGATGCTGAGGAGGTCGAGGAGGGCGACGACAAGAAGCCCAAGATCGAGGAGGTCGATGACGAGGAGGAGGAGAAGGAGAAGAAGCCCAAGACCAAGAAGGTCAAGGAGACCAAGATCGAGGAGGAGGAGCTCAACAAGCAGAAGCCCATCTGGACCCGCAACCCGCAGGACATCACCCAGGAGGAGTATGCCGCCTTCTACAAGTCGCTCTCCAACGACTGGGAGGACCACCTTGCCGTCAAGCACTTCTCGGTTGAGGGTCAGCTCGAGTTCCGCGCCATCCTCTTCGTGCCCAAGCGCGCTCCCTTCGACCTCTTCGAGACCAAGAAGACCAAGAACAACATCAAGCTCTACGTCCGTCGCGTCTTCATCACTGACGACGCCACCGACCTCGTCCCCGAGTGGCTGAGCTTCGTCAAGGGTGTCGTCGACTCCGAGGACCTGCCCCTCAACCTGTCGCGTGAGACGCTCCAGCAGAACAAGATCATGAAGGTCATCAAGAAGAACATCGTCAAGAAGTCCCTGGAGCTCTTCCAGGAGATCGCCGAGGACAAGGAGCAGTTTGACAAGTTCTACAGCGCCTTTGCCAAGAACCTCAAGCTTGGCATCCACGAGGATTCGCAGAACCGCGGCATCCTGGCCAAGCTTCTGCGCTTCAACTCGACCAAGTCTGGCGACGAGCTGACCTCGCTCACCGACTACGTCACTCGCATGCCCGAGCACCAGAAGAACATGTACTACATCACCGGCGAGTCGCTCAAGGCCGTTGCCAAGTCGCCGTTCCTCGACTCGCTTAAGGAGAAGGGCTTCGAGGTGCTCTTCCTGGTCGACCCCATTGATGAGTACGCCATGACTCAGCTCAAGGAGTTCGAGGGCAAGAAGCTGGTTGATATCACCAAGGACTTTGAGCTCGAGGAGACCGAGGAGGAGAAAGCCCAGCGCGAGGCCGAGGAGAAGGAGTACGAGGGCCTCGCCAAGGCGCTCAAGAACGTCCTCGGTGACAAGGTCGAGAAGGTGGTCGTCTCCCACAAGCTGGTCGGCGCCCCCTGCGCCATCCGCACCGGCCAGTTCGGCTGGTCCGCCAACATGGAGCGTATCATGAAGGCCCAGGCTCTTCGTGACACCTCCATGAGCAGCTACATGTCTTCCAAGAAGACCTTTGAGATCTCTCCCAAGAGCCCCATCATCCAGGAGCTCAAGAAGAAGGTCGAGTCCGACGGCGAGAACGACAAGACTGTCAAGTCGATCGTCCAGCTGCTCTTCGAGACCTCGCTTCTGGTCTCTGGCTTCACCATCGAGGAGCCTGCCGGCTTCGCCGAGCGCATCCACAAGCTTGTGTCGCTCGGCCTGAACCTGGACGAGGAGCCCGAGGCTGCTGCCGACGCCCCGGCCGCCGACGCGAGCGTCCCGGCCGCCGAGACGGGCGACAGCGCCATGGAGGAGGTTGACTAAATGATGACATGACTGGGAAATGAAAAGCGGCCTTGGGAATCGGAGTTGGGACGGGTTTTTCTTTGCGTTTTTCATGATACTTTAGTTGCCCATCTGCATCAACGTCGGCTCCGCCTAATTCTTCACAGCTTCGCTGCTCTGTAACTTTAGTCTCGGAGACGGGCGTGGTCATGATCTGACGCAGACATGAATACAATGGTTAGACAGATTTGATTCTGACGTGCGTTTTCTCGTGAATCCTGTGGTCCAATTTGATTCGAGCGAGGTGTTGGTTGCATCTCTTGTGACCCAGCTTGCCATGGGGTCCGGCTGATCGTGGTAACGTTACTTGTGGGTCCTTACACCACTGACATGGGCTTCGAGATGATTATTTCGACCTGAAGCGGAAACAGTGGGTTCCTTCGCTTCCCGGCCTTCTTACGTATGCTGGTGCGTGTCTCGGGGGGTGTTGCTGCTGGGGAAATGCCTCCCGTCCAGAGATGAGCTGGCGATATGGATCCAGATGGGCAGCAAGAAAAGGGTTCAGGGAGAAAGAAAGTCCATCCCCAGCCAGGGGAAACACCACTTCAACACGATCAAATGATATGCGATAGAATGAATGTGTTGACCTTCCCTCCCATGCGAAGTACACAATGCCTCCCCTGCCTGACGAACCAACTCCCCAGAACCCCTGAGATATAACCCAAGCTAACAACAAAGACAATATTGATGCCAATGATGACAATGACGATGTGATGTAACAACCACCCAGCCCCTTAAAATACATAAACCTTCAAACTCCCCCCAAAAACACCCACACCAACACCGTCGCTGGTTTCCAGGTTTCCCACTGGCAATAAACCGCCGCCCGCCCCTTTTATCTTTCTTCCGTGTTCTTCGTCTTCTTCTTTGTGCTGTCATCAATCAATGCGAAGTAAGGTGGAAGAGAAAAACAAAGGATCTGCTAATATACATCGGCGCCGCCCGAATTCAGTCAGTCCGCAATAGTAAAACACTCCACGCGCTCCATCCGAGCCAGAATGGGCGGGTTTACCTCCCCGTGCGTTACCTCTCCCCTCGCACATACGAGCCCATGATGTTTTCAGGATTCTGGCCAAGGCGCGTGGGAGTCTGGGTGAAATGAGTGAGAGAAAAGAAGGGTTATACCTCCTCTCCCTCCTCTTCCTCCCGAAACCTGATCCCGCCGTCGACACACACCCCCTTCCCAACCCAATCCGTCTCGACCACCTTACTCAAAGGCCACCGGCTCCTGGCGCGCTTCAGCAAGCCCTCGACAACCTCCATGGCGCCGACCAGTCCCTTGGCCTCAAACTTGGCCAAATCAGCCTCATGGTCACCCTCGCCCTCTTGGTCCTCATCAACGCCGTACTCATACCAACGCCACTCGGCCCTCGCAATACGGTGGCTCGTGCGGCTGCGCATGCGCATCTGCATGGCGTGGTCGATGCCGGCGGGACCGCACGGCGGCGGGTCGAAGGGAAGGCGGGCCTCGAGCAGGGCGTAGAGCAGGACGCCGAGCGACCAGGCGTCGGTCGCGCGGCCGTCGTAGGGTTGGCCCATGATGACCTCGGGCGCGGCGTAATCGTCGGAGCCGCAGCGGGTCTCGAGCTTCTCGTCGTCGGCGATGCGCCGCGAGAGGCCAAGGTCCGTAAGCGTGATGACGGCGTGCGGGTAGGTTGTCCAGTCGGCGTCCGGGGAGGAGAGTTCTGAGGGTGTGAGGTTGACCAAGACGTCTACACGGATAAGTCAGCATGAGGTGTGCGCAAAGGGAGGGCGAGGTATCAGGCAAGACATACTCTCGAGCTTGATGTCTCGATGGACGATGTTTTGGTCGTGGAGATAGGTGACGGCGCCGACCAGCTCGGAAAACATGCGGCGGATGAGGGATGGAGTGAGGAGATCGCGATGGCGAGTGGCGACGTCAAAGAGGTCGCCGCCGGGATAGTAGCTGAGCACGAGGATAGCTCTACTTGGCTCGATGCTCCATGCCTTGAGGTGGACGAGCGATGGGTGGCGCACTACCTGCATGAGCTCCAGCTCGCGCTTGAGGCTCATCTCGATGCGGTCCTCGGATGCCCCGCCTCGAGGGCCATGCTCGCAGACTTTGACGGCTACCAGGGACCGGCGTTTATGCGCGAGATGTTTTTGGACGCCAGGACTGCCGTCTTCGTCATCTGAGGGTGAGGAGGAAGCCTGGCTCGTGGCCAGATAGACTTGACTAAAGGTGCCTTGGCCAAGCACCTTGACGGCCCGCCAACGGCGCCGTTTCTGGTCGTACCGGCCATAGGCCTCGAAGTACTCCGCTTCCGCCTGCCTGGCGCTGGTGCTGGAGCTTGAGGGGGCGGCCAAGGACAGGTCCGTTGCAGTCAGGGACGATTCGCTCGGAGGTGGTGTTGGCGGCTTCTCGATGGGGGTGAGGCCTCTCGCCTCGGAGAGGTGGGGCTCTCGGCGCAGATGGCCGTCTGTCTGTGTCTTCAGGTCGGGCTTCGCACGGGTTCCGGACACAGTCGACATGCGCTTCGGCATCAACATGGGATCTGGTATATACTCGCTGATACTCCGGTTCCTAGTGTGCGGCGGCATCTGCGGTTGTGCGAGTCCGCCGTCGGGTTGTTGTCTGGTTTCGTCCATGGGAGGGGGGAACGACATGAGCCCCGTATATCCCTTCTTCGTGTTCTTTGCAGGGGTGCTATAGTCGTTCGTGTCGGGCGGAGCCGACGCCGGTTGAAGGATCGGGGTATCGCGCGAGGTCCGTCGACCCAGCTGTTTCCAGGGACCCGGCGAATCGCTCGCCAACAGAGGGGACGGAAGAGGGGTGATGTCACCCATGGCAGAGATGATGGGGCTCGCAACGGTGGAGCTGGCGGCCGAGGCGGAGCCGAAGGGCCCGTATATGCCGGCCTTGAGACTCGGGGTCCTCGAAACGGCGGCACGGAGCGACTGGGCGGAGTTCTTGTTCCGCAGCGACAGGGCGGGGCGTCTTGTGGACTTGGCCGGCGTCGTGTAGCCGTAGACTGGGTGCGGCAGGTCGGTCTGCAGGTACAGGGCCACCTCTCTGGCGTGGGCCAGATAGTCGGGAGAGCGAGTGAGGTGGCTCAGGTCCTCGGCCGAGTCGTTGGCTGCGGCTGAGGGAGACTGGGATCGGGGAGCGAGAGCCGGAACGGGTGGCGACGGCGCAATGGTGTAGGACCGGAAGGCGATCGGGCTGGCAGATGTTGTGGAACCTGGGATGTGAGACAGGTCAGACACTACTGGTGAAGCGGTGGTGTCCATATCAATGTCAATGGCCGAGTTCGCAAGGGCATTGCGCTGGTTGAGGTCGAGGGCCGCCGCCGCGGCAGCGGCAGCGGCTATTGTAGCCGATGTGTCGTCGACGACGGGATGCGCAACATGGCTGGGGCCGCGGGCTGCGTCGCGTCGGGCGGGGGAAGAGGACAGCGATTGACGAGGAGGCGTTGAGGGCATGGCTGCTGCGCTTTCAGGCGAGACTCGAGAGCTCAAGACAACCGACGTCACGACAGCGAGCGAGGCAGGTGGTTGGGCGAGGAGGACCGTGGGCTCGTCGACGGCGGGCGGGTGTTTGAAGACACTCGCCAGGATGGCGGCGTGACGATTTCACGCTACCTGAGGTACTGTCCACTGTCCGGTAGCTTTCCGGCTGCCGGCTGCTGGCTGGCTGGTCGAATGGTGGCTCGGGTGGCTAGCTGCCACCAAGCAGGTTCGGGCGGGTTCAGGTTCGGTTCCAGGATCCGTCCAGACGCAGCATTGGAGCATTGGAACATTGGAACCTTCTGACTCTTTGGAGGCCGAAGTGGGCGGTAAGTGGGGCCAGGCTCGGCCGGGGTGGGCTCACTGGCTCGGTGGTTCCTTGCGCTTGCAATTTCCCCTTGCTCCCTCCGCTAGTGGATTTGGAGAAGGAAGATGGCACATGATAAGAAGAGATTGACGGCTTACCTGTCAAGGGCGTGGCTGGGACCGAGTGCGGGCCAGTTGTCTCCGAGATCTCGGGGTTGGCGATGAAGCACGAGTCGAGCTTGTGAACTTGAGGGGTGGAAGTCGGGATGCGTTGGAGACAGAAAGGGCGTGGGAAAGCGAGAGACAGCGAGCCGTCTGTAAAAGTGCTGTTATCCGTGTGTAGGCAAGGTAGGCAGTTATGTGTTGTGCTGCCGCAACAACTGCAACAACAAGTGCAACGAGCAACGTTGACTCGGTGCCCAGAGCCTCTGCAACCAAGAGAACGGCGGGTCAGAGGCAGGTCCTGACGCTAACGTTAGCATCGGAACGCTGATGCCATGGCGGCTCCTGTCGGGTCATATTTGAGCTGGAGGAGCGAGCTGCTTCGAACAATGCGCGTCATGGGACCACGGCGGGCACAGACGGCCGGGCATAAAGAGCAACCCACGCCGGGTCGGTCCAAGGAATTATGGGACAAAAAGAAAGCGCCCGAGGGACGCGCAAGGCGAGGCGCAAGGAAGTCAAAGACATTGAAAGGAACCTAAGGACTCGAAGCCGCCAAGACAATGGAAGCCTGGAAGCCTGGAAGCCCGGAAGCCCTGCCACTCCAGCATGCAGGCCGGAGTGGGCCACTGCCCGCAGCTCCGGCCCGCCCCAACTCCGGACCGCGCGACACAAACGTTATCTCTCTTTGGACTTCCATGTCGATGCATTCTCGTCTATAATAAGCACGGGGAGTCCTCTGTTCGCCCCTTGTTGTCCCTGTCTCACCTCCCAGGGCTGCACCGCCGCTGTTTGCCTTATCTCGCAAACCTGGCCGGTATCAGCACAACCACAAAACACATCTCCGGCATCGGGGCTTTGGTCCGCATATCTCGAGTAGTATTTGGTACCTAAGACAGATACCGAGATACTGCGCCGATCGCATCGATTGCTGGTCAATGGACGACAGCATGACTGGAAGGATTGCCGCCGTGCCAAATCCTGCTTGAGTCAAGCCCAGGACTGAGCGAGCATCACCCGCACCACGCGCCGAGACAGAAGAAAGACAGCAGCCCCTCGTTGCCCCACGTGTGTCGGAGCCAGAGTGCAGCTGGGAGCCCACACCTGCAATGCAGCTTAATTATTACAAGGAGAGTCATGGTGCAGCTCCCATCCCAGACCATGCGCGTCAAGAAGCGATGCGTGCTGCCATGCCGAATGCAGTTGCGTTAAATGCGGTGCTGTAAACCATTGACGACGGCACCGTAAACAATATCGACGATGGCCCGAGCAACGCCAAAGACAGCATCGTAGACTGTCAATTTCGTAGACGACATGGTAGAAACCATTGGGAACAACTGCTGACAGCCCGTAAACAGGGTCGTCACCAAGAGCATTGGTAACCTGGTCGACCACACCATCGACAACATCATCGACAAAACGGCGGACACACCAGAGGCAACGCCAAGGAAATGTTGTAAACACCAGGAATCTGTGACTCATGCGAGCAGAGAACTCATAAGCTTAAGAGAGAAAGCCTCAAGAGCCCGAACTTGCTCACTTGCCAACCCGCCAACAACACAACCGCGAAGCCCTGGCCCAACACGCACGCCATGCCCGGGCGCAACATCCACGCCATGACGGGCCGGCCGGGCAGGAGGAGGACGAGGTGATGGCAGTGGCGTTGGCGGCAGGAGCATCATCCAGACCCGGCTTCCGCCCATACACGACCCGCACAATGCTGTAGGCGTGCACGCCCGGATTGCGGTACTGCCTGCGCAGGCGGGCCAGGTAGGCTGCGGTCTCCGACTCGGTCCAGCCCATGACCTCCGTCCAGATGTTCTGGATCCATCCTGTGGCGGACCCGCACGTTAGTCTGGGGATGCTGTCTGGTTGGGGTGGGTGGTGGGTGGGAAAAGGGGGCGTTCAACGTACCCTCGAGATCTCTGTCCATCGCGGCAAGGGCATACGCCCCAATCTCTTTCAGCTTAGGGTCTTGCGGCCATGTACCAAGCGGCAGCTAGACACGGCACACCCGAGGAGGTCAGCACGCCAGATAACTTCCAAATGATACTCCAAGTGGTAGTCCCAAACCACCCACCTTGAACTCCCACACCACAACCTCCCCAAACCCCGCCCCCCTAACCG
>OUNM010006146.1_pt1 | contig 18756 bp, 12 predicted proteins | sample 1769961 | NCBI WGS metagenome assembly OUNM01 (sample SAMEA3914820, study PRJEB12502) | metagenome | biome: forest; material: soil | place: USA | collected 2012-03-12 | depth 0.3 m
CCGGCCCCGGGCACCAACATCCTCTTCGAGTCCAACCACTACGCCTGGTGGACCCACCCGACGATCAACGGCGTGCGCGGCGCCCACCAGTTCCTCGACGACTACCTGGCCGAGAACGGCCCTTTCGACATGCTCATGGGCTTCTCGCAGGGTTGCTCGCTGATCGGCAGCTACCTGCTCTACCACGCGCGCGAGACCCCGCAGCTGCCGCTGCCCTTCGGCGCCGCGCTCTTCGTCTGCGGCGGCATGCCGCTGCCCGTGCTGGAGGACCTCGGGGTGGCCGTGTCGGAGCGCGCCAAGGCCGTGAATGAACTGACGAGCAAGCTGATGAAGAAGAGGGCCGGCGCGATTGTGGAGCTGGCGGAGAATCTGGACCAGATCCGGTTGGGGGTTGGGCTGTGGGACGACGTGGAGGGGCTGATGCACGATCCGAAGCAGATGCCTGGGGAGAAGGACGTGTTTGGGCTGGATTTCACCGCCATGCCGGTGGACTTGAGGATCACGATTCCGACGGCGCATGTCTATGGCGCCAAGGACCCGCGGTGGCCGGCCAGCTTGCAGCTGGCGTACTTTTGCGACGATCGGCGGTTGTTTGACCACAGGGGGGGGCATGATATTCCGAGGTCGACCGACGTGTCGGTGAAGATTGCGGAGATGGTGCAGGAGCTGGAGAAGGAGATACAGAAAGACTGACAACGGGAAGGAGGCGTACCGGTTTGGGGAAGATGGTAGAGGTTTAGAAGAATACCAGGTATCAAGGTAGAGGCCTCACGAGGAAAGTTGGGAGATCCGATGGGAATCCATGCGTCGTTGCTACCTCGCTGCCGTTGCTGTTTTATTGAACTTTCCGGTTATCACTCTGGCTGCCGGTAGCCGCACGAGACATTCAGGGGGTATTTTGTGAGCATCTCAGAGCCATCAAAGAAGTCAGCGTCAAGCAACGTTAGATCCCTATTCGAGCGGCGGCCTTCCGCATTGTCGTGGGAGAACGTTGCGAGACGGATTACTGCTGAGAAACACTCAAAACCATTCAAGCTGACCTCGGTCGTTGTCGTTCGGCGTTGGTATCCTGAAGCGTGTCGCAGTCAAGAACTGCCGGTGTCGATTCCGGGATCCCGGATTTGTGGAGCGTATACGACTCAGAAGCTCAAACGCAAGAAAGGCCGGCCTTTGGATGCGAAGGAGAGAGAAACCGAGTTCTCTCAGATAGAAGAGGATGGTTGAAGTGGTCGAGGACGGTGTAGCTGAGAGCTGAATCAAAGGGGAGAAACACCGCTCGCAGGCTACTCAGTAAAGTGCTTTTGAAATGACACCGGCGGCCCTAAACCTTTTGGTAATAGCGCATGGCTGAATTCCGGCGGAAGGGTCGGCATCTAGCCGCCAGGACAAACTAGGAGGCGGGTATCTCCAGGAATACAGAATACATCTACTTCTACCTCCAACCTTTTGGCACCAACTTACAGTAAGGTACTACAAAATCAAGCGAGGTACATATCTCGGTAATTCTAGTAAGCACCTCAACAAGCACCAACTGAATAGGTACTCACTCCTTGATTAGCAGATAACCTAGAGGGGACAAAGTTGTAACGCAGCGAGGAATTGGAAACCGAGTTCAACTACTGCTACTGCTGCCCTCCTTTCCACCTAGCAACGAAGAACTTCTTCATCGAACCCTCAAGTCTGTTCCATATGACTGCCCGCATCGGGTTCTTTTCAAGACCCTCTAAACAGTTGAACAGTTCTCTGTCGTTTAATCTGAGAGCGAACCGCCGTTGCAAGTCGTCAACTGCCGTGGCAAGCTCGTCGGCGCCAGGAAGCCGTGGTGCCGCAAGTGTTGACGCAGCTGCCTGGGGCGACGCGGCCAAAACAACCATGGCCGATTCGGACGCGAGAGTATCACTGCCTGCGTGCTCGGGTTCGGATACCTTATCGTTGATCTTGCCGGCCATGGCAACAAGACCTCCAGGATGGGAAGGGCGGGCAGAAAGGCTTTTCATAGCGCGCTGGCTGTCATGGCCGTGAGGGGCGTCAGGGGCGTCAGAAGCGCGAAGGGCGTCATAAGCGCGAGGGGGGTAAGAAGCGCGAGGGGCGTTAGAAGGGCGACGGGCGTTTGGAGGGCGACGGGCGTTAGAAGGGCGACGAGCGTCACGGTTCTCGAAGGTGTTGCGTGACGATAATGGAGGATAATAAAATCCTATGGGCTCGTCTAGGGCTGAATCAGTAGCCATATTGGTCGTGTCGTTGAACATCTTGTCGTCCTCTTGGGCGCCGTATGGTGTGGGAACGGTCTTTTGCTGGCAGCTGAGAGGAAGGACCTTGGAAGGTGGCTCCTTGGATACGGCTGGGGTACGGATCCCTAAGTGCCATACCTATTTGTGATGGAAAGTCTACCTACCTATCCACCAGGCAGGAAACAAACTCCGAGGAGGTGCGTAATGGAAGGCAGTACATGCATATGCAGCAGCACAATGATCTACGATCTCATGCAGGCTCAGTCAGGCCCACACATTCCGTGTGGACTGATCCGGCGATTAGGACAGATCCGGTGCGCAAAAATTGGTCCCTGAGGCAAGCATTGTAACAACTTCATGACGCAGCTTCATATTTTTTCTGTGAAGCAGGTGCGCCAATTTATGCGTTGAGGCAACCACGTACTATTTACATACAACACTCTGCCGCCCCTTGAAACCAACTGAAGTTAGTTGAATGACGTTGACTCAGCCTCAGTATGGCATCGGGGTTGTTATGACGTTCGCAGCAATTCCGTTGATGGGGTACGTGGGGGAGAAGAACCGAAGGAATTGGGTTGAAAATGGCGGAGCAGGACGATGCTGTCTGCTGTGCCGTACCCCAGCCTAGGGGCCGTGATATCATCGCATAGAGCTGCCGGCAAAACCAGCTCTGCATATAGGTACATGTATATATCGTGCTTCTAAGCCGAGGTCAGAAGCAACCATTAGAAATCAGAAAGGAACAGCGACTCCAGGGCACCCATAAGCGCCACAGCTCCCAGCGTCCAGAAGGGGATCTGGAGATACCCGACTTTGAGACCGAGGGCAAACAGCTTCCCGGTCACGAGGGGACCAACGGATCTTGCAAAACAGCCAAACATCGCCGCGGCTCCATTGATTCTAGCCAGCGCTTCTTTTGAGGGCGAGGCGTTGGTAATGCTGCAGGGGACGAATGAGCTTTGACGGGTTATGACCGGGCCTCGCGGCCGTTTCACTCTTGCGTTCAACTTACAGAACAGCCGAACATATGTAGCCCACAGATGACAGCGCAACCTTCATCCACAAATCCAGGAGCAAAACCCCAATCCCAAGCGGAGTGGGAAGGTTCGGGAGGAAGGGCGTGGCCAGGTACATGGCTGGATACAGACCGAGGACGCACCGGAAGGCAGTTAGAGTACCCAACTTTGCGATGAGCCAGGGAATGAAGGTTGGCTGTATCGCCACCCTAAAAATGGCCTCCGTAAGAAAAATGATTCCGATCGTGCGCGTGTCGAGGTTGAACCCGCTGTCCGTTTGTGGAAAGGAGAGGATTCGCACTGCGCTTCTGGCGCTGGTGACCTGGCTCGAGGGAGGCCCCAACGAGAGAAATGTCCCCATGACCGCATCCGAGGATACCTTGTGAAAGGCGAGCAGCGAGATGGCCAGGACTTCTAGCACCACTTGAAGAGTGAAGGCCCGAGTGGGCACGGCCTTTATCGCTTGACCTTGATCTTCCAGATCGTCTAGTTGATGTTCCTCAACTGTGCTTGGCAGTGCCTCTACGGAGGCAGGGTCAACCGGAAGCGGAGCATAAGCAGCTCGTCGCAAAGAATCTCTCTTGAAGTGAACAGTGATAAGCCTGACCAAAGATTGGCCCAAGTCCCGCCGTTCGGCCAGCTGAGGATGAGTCTCTCGCAGAAACAAAAATGTCGAAAGAAGAGTGAGGATCTGGAGCAAACCTACGACAAAGTTGGGGAGCAGGTAGGGATAAGTATGCCATATCGGGTTGTGGGCGAATATCGAAGGGTACAACGCCGCAGGGTTTGCAAGAAGACCGCCCAGGACGGGGCCGCCGAGGTGTCTAATGCCTACTTGTAAGACTTAAGGGAAGCGACGTGACGGGTCTCACTAGCACTCACCCAAGAGATCTAATGAAACTGACGAGAGAGAATGCCTGTGCTGTTATGGTATCAGCGGAGTAGCACACACGTTGCTAAGGAAGCCCCGAAGTCGTGCTTTACCCTGCTGTTCCTTTGTCGCCAACTCACTGGCGCATGTCTGCACCAATCCGACGTTTGGGTTGAACAAGCCTCCAAAGGCGCGAGAGACGATGGCGACGGCAACAGATCGGGATAAGCCGAGAGAGAGAGCGGAAACAAGGCCGGCGATGGTCCCGATCATCAAAGTCGGCTTCCGTCCAATGCGGTCACTGGCGTGAGCCCAGGCAAGGCCAGTGAGAAACTCGCCCAAGGTAAAGACCGCGACCAGGGCACCAGCGTAGAAGGCAATGTCGTGCTCGGGCACCTCGAATGACTGAACCATGTAGTAGGCGTAGGGGAAGATACTGCTCCAAGCCACGGCCTCGGTCGCGCGAACGAGTCCTGCTCAGCCATCAGCTTCGCGACCTGACATCTGGGGTTCTGTAGAACACCGAAACACCAAACACGAGAGGTCCGTGTTGACTCCTGATACTCACCGAGAATCCAGAGTTGGAACCGAATGTCAGCGATGGACGCCATTTCTTCTTTAAGCTGATTGTGAGTCATGGGCAATGAGCAAAGAGAGATTGGGCACAAGATATCTAGCAGTGATGTGACAGCCGGCACTAATAAATCAATCTTCTCTTCAAATGGACAGAATAACACTGAGTCACATATCATGTTGGCTCCATCAACCCCTTGCACCCCGCATGCACGAGCGAGGGAATTTCTGCCAATCAAACCGGGCTCGCAAGCAAAACAGCCAGTTCGCTAGGGAAGAACTTGTTGCAGAGAATTGTCATGTTCTCCTTGACTCTTCAAGCTAGGTATTAGAACCGTCTTGGGAAAGAGGATTGAAGACAGCAACTTAGGCACTCACATCTGGCGTTGATTGCAGGGGTGGATCAGGATCGAGCATCCGAGATCGAAACGGAGCGAATAGAGGAGGTTTCGGTCATCCCATTCTTCCACTGAGACGGCAGTTAAGGGACAGTGTCCGAGCAGCACACCAACTAGACGACGGGACTTACCAGGCTCAGACTCTTTGAATGCTTGCTTATAACTGTCTTTGTAGAGCTTTTCACTGGCGCTCAAGCGGTGCCTGACGGCTCTCCAGTTTCCGATTTCGTATTCGTTGTGGGCGTAGAAGGATCCTGCATCGAAGATGAATGGCTCGCCAGTTGCCGCGTCGGTTGCCGTGTTCTCGTCCCACAAATCACCATGCACGAGACAAGGTTTGATGCTGCGTCCGTCAGACTGAAGCGGCTCCAAAAGCCTCGGAATCACTTTGTCCAGAACGAGCTGGCAGATCATCTTGAACTCGGGCCACTCGCCGTTCTTCTCCTCGTCAAGCTTGATCATGTGGGCGAGTTGCTTCCGGTAGAGGACCGCCCACGAGTCTTCCCAGCAGTCGGTGACCTGCCTCAATCTAGCGTGGCACGTCGTCATGTGGAATCCGAACTTGCCCGTCGGCGAGACAGACTTTTGATGCATCTCGGCTAGACGTTGGGTGAACTTCACGGGGTCCGGGGGCTGCTTGCCAATCTCTCGAAACTCGGTGAGAAGAAAGTAGGTGTCCGAGTCATCGTACTGTCCCCAAGCGTAGGGTTCTGGGACCATGTCCGGTGACACGGCATGGATTGCTTTCAGAGATTCGTACTCGCCGTGCATCATGGCTCGACCAGTATCTCCGAGGGAGGCCGTCTGATGTAGATTCGGACCCTTAGTACAGAATCATGGCACTAGTCTCCAGGATCAGCCCGAGGACTCACTTTGAGGAAGTAGTTTTGTAGCTTTCCATCCGGGAGCTCAACGGCAATTTTCCCAACCAGGCCCCAAAGGGACCTGCCATACTTGTTTGTGCTTAGGACTCTCGAGCCCAAAACGGGGAGGGCTTTCATTAACAACCATGTCAGATCAAAACGAGTAAGATTCGGGTTGATCGTCCCAAAGATGGCCCCACCTACCATTGACGACGGCATTGTTCAACTCGAGGACATCTCCGAGCTCAGGCTTAGGTATCTCGCCAGTGGGAGCTTCATTTCCTGCGTGCCGATTAACGTCGAGGACTGCGCCCTCATATATGCCGTGAGCGGGGTGGTTAGATGACTCTATATCCCGAATTGGAGAGGGAGTTCACCAGCCAGGGGGTGAGGATGGGGAGACACCGATACAGCCTGTCAAGCTCAAAGTTGGATGGGTGAGACCGCAAACGAAGCGATAGCTGATGTGAGAGCCAAACACAAGGAAAACCCATTCTTTGAAAAGGAGGGGAAGGATCACGTTGGCGGCCGCTACGCCGCATGTTGGTTTTGTCGCTAGGACACTCGCTAACTCGATTAGAACGCACAATAAACTCACTCGGCGCTCCCAACACACAGTGCATGTAGCAACAAGCGTCTCTTGCTGCTCCTCGGTATTGCATACCAAGTTTTACCTCAACGGTAGAAGGAAGATTGCACTGGTGTGAAAGGGGAACGGAATAAAGGACATGGATGGCATGTATAAAACGATATATCATGCTTTGAAATGCTTCTGAGGGCGGCTGCTTGACGCTTTACTGAACAAAGTCTTACATCTCGGCCCTTTCCCCCCAACACCAACAAAAGCCCGGCTTTGGCTGTCTCTCGCCCTCGTTGAGGTCTGGTGACTAGTAACGTCGCAACAGCGACAAAGATGGCATTGCCCTTAGCAGCATCATGCGATATAAACAAGAGCCGCATACCGGTTTCCATTCGACACGTGGCTATCACAGCCGAGTATATAAGCAACAGAGGCTCCCCGAGCCCTCACCGACACCATCACCAACAATTCGTCACAGCACACCGCCGTGCCATCTTCTTACAACCAACCCGGTACACCGCAGTTATGTCATCCACAACTAGCTCTGACACATTAAATGCCGTACCGGAACCACCGCCGCCCTCGCCAGAACCAATTGTGATCAAGTTTACTTGCAATTGCAAGAAATGCACCTGCCACACCCCAGTCGAGGGAGCCGGCGAAGTTTGCACCGGTTGCTCAGATGACAACCACAAAAAATAGCAGCATACCTACGCGGGGAGGAGAAGTACCAATAGGAGCGGCGTGGCGAGGCAGTACAAGCATGATCAAGGGGGGGCCGAGGCCGGGGGGCGCAGCTGCGAAAAGCTAGACTTTTCTTCAACAATTTCGAGTAGTTCTGGGTCGGTACTGAGACATTCATTTGTCTAACACGTTCTACAGCAATTCGTGTGTTCCGGGATTGTGAGCGTGGTGACACAGATGTGTGCATCTCCTATTCGGGGCTCACCCTCGCTCAGCACTACCTAACAGGCACTTGGCGGTATAGGTAGTCACATTCGTACTTGGCAGGCCATGGAAGCACCAACTATAACTAGGGAGTGAGCGGTTCTGTTGGCAAAACACAGAAAATAGGGAGTACTGCTCTTGCCTAGGGACAGAGAAGTGGACATCGTGAGGTATGCGGGGCTTTCACATCAGGGTTCTCATGGAGCGGCTTTAGAAAATAAAGAGGCAGGATAGCTAAAGAGCCCCGGATTAGTCTACATATCGATGCTTCAAGCCTTTTCAGGGCGGCTTGTGTAGCAGTCTGGTGGAACAAGTCTTGAGCGTTTCTTTGCTCTCATGTCTACCGGATCTGACCTGTACTAACACGTAACCAGCAGTGGTGAAGCTTGATAGCAGGTAAAGCAACCAAATTACCAAAAGGATTAGTTGTCCTTGGAATGATACCGACGACGTATAAAGGTCATCACGCCCGTCTCCTTCTGCGGTGTTGGGGAACAACGCACAAGTACAAGAAACGAAGAGAAGAGAAATCGACCACCGTTTGCCGACCCTCACTACTCACCAATCATCACCTAATAGTCAAAATCACAACAATCTCAATTACCATGGCTTCGTGGGATGCCCCTCTACCTCCGGCCTCGCCATTGCCTCCGCGAGTGCCACAACCGACCAGAAAGAAATGCGCGTGTACGTCCTGTGATTGCCATACACTCGTCGATCCTTCCCGCAGACTCTGCGACAACTGCGATGGTCCGCACTAGATGTGGGTTGGTGATAGTATGAGGGGAGGAGTGTGAGGAGTGATGGAGGCAGGTGGTGACTTGAGCGAAGGGGAGCTAAGGATGGGGAGGTGCAGCTATGGAAAACCAGAATTTGATTCAACCACTTGGATCACTTTTAGACCGGTGTATTCGGGTTATATCAAACACTTTGGTGGGCAACCTGCTGCTGTTAGAATGGTGATGGTGCATATTAGTTTGTGTGTTCATCATTCAGGGGTTGAACCCCTGAATCTCTGACAGCCCAACCCCTGAAACGGAACTCAACCTGTCATCAAACCACCACAAACCTCTCAGCAACTGGATCCTAATCTTCACTCTATTTGACATCATGCTCTTATCAATCCTAATGCATAACAACCTGTCTCAACTCATGATCTCCACCGCGCCTACACTTAACCGCAGCAGCCACCAAGACGACAAACCTCCCCTCCAATATAGCAATAGCGCTCTTTTCATGTTCATTGCGGATAGTATCTGGATTTAAAACCGCGAGAAAGAACGGACTGAGAGAAGGATCGAGTTGGAGAATAACACAACGACGCGTAGGGGGGCATGGGTGATGTGTAACACTTCCACAAAACTGGCTGTTCCCCGCTGGTATTTGTAGGTGTTGAGACTCGTGATGGACAAAACGCAACTGTGGCAAGAATCCCATTGCCCTGAGAACTATCAAAATGTATATATAGCACTCTGTACCCGGTCTCCTGGATACAACCCACCCACCCAAAACACAACTCACAGAAGGGACCAACCTACCTTACGCTTCCACCAAACTATCCAAGATCCTGCACCACACCACATTATTCTCAACTAAACCAAACACCCAACACCGCAGCAATGCCAGATCCACCGCCAGCACCGCCGCCCTCACCGGTTCCACTTATAATCAAAATTCAATGCAATTGCTCGAAGTGCAGCTGTTCCACATACGTCGAGATTCCCGCCAGAAAATGCAGCACCTGCTCAGCTACCGACCACTAGCGGACAACAAGAGAACTGGTGTTGGCAGAAATAGGGAAGGAGGAGTACCGATGAAAACAAGAGCAGAGCGGTGACACGAGGATGCTCAGGGAGAGGGGTTAAGGCCGGGGAAGTGCAGTTGTGGCGAGCCAGGGTTTTTCTTAGCATTGTTCTTACTTTCTAAGAGTGGTAGGGAGAAGTTGGGTTATCTACGCAGAAAATTTCGGGCATCTTGCCTGACTCTCGTTGAGATGGTGGGAGCGTTAGCGTTTTGCGCATAATCCGTCTTTACTGTCTAGCAGTTTACCCCTGAGCTTCGGTTGTGAGAGCCCGACCCCTGAACCAGAACGCTTCTTGTCACCAAACACTAACATCTCAAGCACCCATTACACAGCCAAAAACCCCATTTGACAACATGCTTCCATTGATTCTAATGCATACTAACCCCCTTCAACTCATCCCTTCCCCTGCCGCACACACCAACACACCAGCAAGCACACCAACCCGCTGACAGGCCGACGGGCCTCAACACACCCCAAAAGCTATCCAGATTCATAAACCTCCCTTTCTCTCCCACCATTTCCCACCTCCACGACCACAACACTCCAGACAGGCCCCCACATGGGCTGATGGCACGAGTGCGAGCACGCGGACGGGTAACTTACTTCCACGCACTCAAACCAGCCCACGGATCCTGCCCCTGCCCCTGCTGCGCGGGCCCAGCGCCCCTCCCCATCGCCGATCCAGGCCGTCCACCATTAGGATCCCCCGTGTAATACTCCCTCCCCGCATAATGCACCGTCTGCTGCGGTCCCAGAGGCGGTGGTCCCGGCGGCGGCGGGGGCGGCACAAAGTTCGGCGGGACGTAGCTCGCCTGCTGCTGCTGCTGCTGTGGTTGGTGTTGTTGCTGGGGCGGTAGCATGCCGGTCGGGTTGCCGTAGGTGCTGTAGCGCGCGGCGGTTTGCTGGCCAAAGGTGGTTTGTGTTGGGGGTGGAGAGGCGGGGCCTGGGCGGATGGGGCCGATGTTGAAGGCTGTTTGGGTTGGTGGCGGGGAGGCGGGACCCGGGATGCGGCCGTGGGAGCTAGGGTTGTAAGTGAATGTTTGGCCGGGAGGTTGTTGGGGGAGGTAGGACTGCGGGGCTGTGGTTTGGGTGGGTGGCGGGGAGCTGGGGAGCTGGTAGTGGCCGGCGTAGTTCGTCTTGGGGTAGAGGGGTGTCGTGGTGAAGGATAGCGGGGTGGGTGTTGGTCGGGAGGACGGGATTGGGTGCGGAGATGGTGGCGGCTGCTCGACCGACATGCGCTCCATCAGGCCCCGTAACCGCTCCTGCTCCAGGGCAGCCTGTGCGCCCTTGTTGGCGGCGCGCTCCGATTCGATCTGGTTGAGGAGTTGGGCGCCCTCGGACCGCCGGTTGTTGACAAAGGTCTCGACGTTCTTCTCCAGACTCTCGACAGTCTCTTTCATCTCCAGGTACCACGTTTTTGCGCCCTGTAGGCCCGCTTCTAGATCCAAAAACTCCTGGTATGCCCGCTTGTACTTGCTGATAACGGTGCCTCGCTGTCTCTGGAAGGACTCGTATTTACTCTGCTCTGCCCGGACTCTCTTGTCTTGCAAAAGGCCGTTGAACGCCACCGTCAGCTCTCGCATCAGGGCTGCCTGCTTATGGGTCGCCTGGACCAGACGGTTCTGATATGGCCGGTACTTCTCGAGCTCCTGTTGGAAGAGCTGCTGCTCGTAGTTGGTGATGGACTTTTTGTTCAGGATCAGGATTTGCGATATGTCGTCGTTGTGTGCCTGACCTTGTTAGCTAGGCTCTCTTCGGGGTGGCGGCACCTAACAAACCTTCTCCTTCAAGTCCTTGAGCACTTGGATGCGCTCCCTCTTGATGAGATTCAGCTTCTTCAGGATATCCTCCACCTTTGCGATCTGGTCGACGACGCTTGGTCCGCCGTCGTCAAAGTCGGCATCCAGCAAATTTGGCTCCGTGGAAGGACTCGCACTGCTTGACTTGCGAACCTTCTTCACAGCTCGTTGGAACAGAGAATCAACCTCACCGCTCTCGGCGGCAGAGCGCATCTCGTGGAACTCTGCTTCATTCTGCCGCAGCTTCGTGGCAAGCTGGCCGTCGCTCCTCCCAGCCTCGTCCAAAGCTTCGCGATAGTTCCGGATGTCGCCCCGTAGTGTTGTGGTAAGCCGGGTGCTCGGCTGTTGGGTCCAGTCCGACTCGTATTTGGACCTCATCTTCTCACACACGCTCTCCTCCATATCCAGTTGCTTGCTACTCCTCTCCAGAGACCCTATGATCGCCTGTTTCTGTGCGTGCAGGTGGTCGAAGATCTTGGTGGGGTCTTCGTGGTCGGTCACGTCGACGCACCACGTTCGGAAGTCCTCGTCCGGTAAGATTTCCTGGTCGAAGCCGCCCTTAAGAACCTGCAGGGCACCGGGTAGCCTCAGATAGTCCAGGCTGGCGGCCATCTCGCCATTGGCCGTGTCCACCCTTTCCGTCTCGGCTCTCACGAGCTTCGCCTTCTCCTCGTCGTACAAACTGGCCGACTCGGTAACCGCCAGCGGCACGATCTTGGCAAACAAGTCGGGTCCGGTGATCCGCTGAATGTCCTGCCCCGCGTATAACTCGCTCACCGGGATGGGTTTCGCCGCGGGCAGCTTCGCCACGGCCGGCACGCCCGCGACCTCCGGTACTGGCTGGTGGTAAATGAAGTCGTTGTCTTTTGTCAGCTCCTTGAGCTTCTGTTGGACCGTCACCAAATGTCGTTTGGTAATCTCGGCCAAGAGAGGACCGCAGTCTGCGGTCAGGTTCGAGCTGGGGGGTATCGAGCTCGGGAAGCTGCTCGCGATCTTGTTGGCTTCGCGGGCATGGCCCTCGGCCACCTGGAGGCGGGCGATCGCCATGCCGTGCGAGTTTGCGTCGTCATCGGCAAGCGCCTGGTAGTATTGGGCGATCGAGCTCGTCAGGCTAAACTTGGCCTGCACCATGAGCAGCCAGACTTTTTCGAATATTGCCTTGTTGACGTTGTCCTGCACGCCCTCAAGCGCCTGCCCGTACAGCGTCGCGGCCTGGCTCGCGAGCTTCGCCAGAAGGCCGATTTTCTTCTGGTCGGCGATCTGCTTCTCGAGGAACACCTCCTGTGCCTGGGCCAGCATGATATTTATGAGCGTCTTGACGGTATCTCTGCTCAGGTCGCAGGACGGGGCGTGGAGGAAGTTCTCGTTGATGTAGGTGAACATGCCGGCCGAGGCTTGGAAGGAGTGGTACGACTGCTTGAGCCCTGATTCTTCGCTTCGCGTCTGGTTGGCGGCATGGCAGGACAGGACGGCCGAGATGTTGAAGATGATGGACGCCTTTTCGAAAGCTAGCGAGTACTGCGCCGTGGCCTTGTGCGTGAAGGCATCGAACCTGCGCCGAGGGGTGGTTAGAACCTGGGCAGCCGAGTGGGGGGCAGAGCAACAATTACCAGGTGAAGGAGACCCTTATATGCTGCTCATCGACCGGGAAGCGCAAGTCCAGCAGCTCGAGCTGGCCATAGTACCGGTACAAGAGATCTCTCCCTGCGGTGCTGTCCTTCCCAGCCCCCCGCATGTCCTGCCGTAGGCGGTTGAGGGTGGCGCACTCCTCAGCATACCGCTCCGGGTCGTCGCCGTAGGTGTTTTGGATGTAGGACTTGAGCGGGGTGATCCAGTCAATCTCGTTGGTGGCCTTGAGAGGCACCGAGAGCATGGGCGCTTGCGACATCTCGAGGGCCGTCTGTGTCTGCGCGCACAGTGGAACGGCGGTGTTGGTCTGAGGGATCTTGCGCCGCTATTACCGCCCAGCTGTCCTCCGGACGGACGAGAACTCAAGCTGGCGTGATCTGGCGGTGGCAGGATCGAGAGGACGGCAGATGTGCGGTCGGGTCGGGCCAGAGGGGTCGTTTTCCTGGCAGGGTTACGTCAAGACCAAGAAGGCAGGGGACCGGTATTGGTACTGGTAGGTACTGTGCCGTATTCTGGACCTGGTACTCGGCAGGGAGCTGGCTCGGCGTGGGTGGTCCCGCGAGGATTTCCGAGTTATTCTCTACAGATGTACGGAGGTACTGGTACTCCCGGGTCCGACGCGCAGCTGGTGGGAGAGCGGTGGTGTGGGAGATGCTTGGGACCTCGCAAAACCGTCGGGGCCATTGACGATTACACGCAGCAGTCAGTGGCTGGCAGGCAGCGGCAGCAGGCGGCAACTCGCCAGAGAGGCCGGCCCAGCAGCGGAGCAGGGATGGATGGTCAGCACATGCAGTGGAGGGAGGGTGGGGAGTGGTTCCCGCCAAGGGAATGCTTGACTGCCCCTCTGCTGCCCCTCCTTGCTGTGATGCGCTAGTGCGAGACCCCTGCCACCTCACAATCGGCTGTTAGCCGCAGCAAACCTCATCAAAGCCAACAGCTCTCTGCTGTCCGCGCGTTTATGGGCGCACGGCGGCGGCATTGCGCGTCTGATCAGGCAGATTTTCAGACCGAATCCAGAAGACAGCCGCTGCCCAAACGCGGCGGGTGTTCTGCTGGCGGCTCGATTGGGCGATTGGGCGCTGAAGCGATGCTGCACGTCTGCCTCTCTCCGCTTGTCGCTACCCCGCGGCAATGAAAAAGACTCAATCACCGCGATACCAGGCGCTTGACAAGGCGGGAACTCAAGTGCTATTACCCTTACCGCCATGTCTAGGAACCTTGTGTTGCATCAAACGCATATCCTCAGCCCTTACTCCCTGCCTACCCAAGCTTGCACCCGACAGCGAGCGCGCGCCTGGGACTTCGCACATGGTGATTGATGGTGGGGGCGGACCGCAGCAGGCACATCGTCGCCATGGGGACTTTGGTCAATCATGGCCCAGAGTACGCTGCCCGACGCAACCGCGCTGGTCTAGCGTCTGCACGATTTCCATCTCTTCACACCGACGTCCGTTCACCTCTCCCATCTTGGCGCCTTGCGGAGCCCCCAAGTCACCAACAAAAGGGGCAGCATCACCAACCCATCAGCCCAGGCTGAATTTCGGGAGGCAAAAGCAAATGAATATTGCGAATTACCTCAGCCCCCCGAGCGAGTCGCCCTTCGCTCGGGGATAACCTACCTGGCCTTGACTATTTAACGTTAGTTAGACCATGGCGTTGCCGAACGCTACTCTCCCCCCCCTTCCAACAGCGGCGGCCGCAGAACCACGAGCCAAGAGCTGGCTCCAAGCCTGCGATTGGCTCCGGCGCACTCAAACGCAAGCGCCCACATATGGCAGGGGTCGACAAGGAGCGCTGTGAGCCTGGCGAGCCTGGAGAGCAAGGACAGGGAGAGCGACAGCGGCCCGGCCCCTCCCATTGCGGGCCAAGCAAGTCAAGCAAGCCTGTCCTGCGGGCATGCATCCGTCCATCGAATCCTCTCAGACATGGGATGGATGGTGATGATGGGGGGTTCCTCCGACGATCTTCGACCCGCAGGCAGTCGGGATGAACACCAGAGACACAATTGCACAAACTCACTGATACTGAGAAGGAGGACAAGACAGTACATACATCACATGAGACAGAATATCCAACTTTGCCCACAAACCAGAGTTCAAGGTCGCTGTCACAAACCGCCACCCTGCGCCATGCCGGCGGTTGCGCGGCCCAACCTGCGGCCCAACCTTGACGATGTTGTGCATCCCAAGTGCCGAAGGCCTGCTTTGCCCGGAGCAGCCGCTGCCGTTTCCGTTTCGCATCCCGCACGCTGCCCGGAGCATGATCAGGGGCCGGAGCAGGAAAAAGAAAAACATCAAAGACACCGGAAACACACCGAAAACGACTGCATCCCAAGGCCAGCCTGCTTGAACTTGCTGACGACATCAAGAAGCACACGCAAACGAGTTCGAACCGTCGGACTCCTCCACTCTCCACCGATTGGGCTGATAGAAAACGAACCAACATGACCATCACATTGTACAACGTAGAACTGACCCCGACTAGCCAGTGGCAGTTTGCGCTTTTATATCCATCCCTTATCCAACACCATTACCGGAGCTGCGCTCGGCCCGGTGATGGATGTACCATCACCGCTTGCCGTGGTAGCCCGAAAACCAACCGCGGGTCGTTGAGACTCAGCGCATGCCCATCCATCCATCGCCGTTTCCAGCGCTCGTGTCGAGACTCGTCGCCAGTCCATCACCACCCATCGCTGCGGCAACGTTTAAACCATCGGAATATCCAAACTCATCCCGTTTGTCGGGTCATTGTGAATTCCAAAGAATTGGAACCTATTTCTCTTTCGTCAGCATCGATGCCACTCCTTAAACTCCAAGGGGGAAAAAGAGGAGAAGACAGAAAACAGTACTCACCAGTCCTCCACATTCAACGCCGTCGGCACAGGCTGGCCCTGCGCCGAGCTCGTGCTCCAGCTATCACTTGGGCTTTGCCCGTCGCCCATGGGCGCATCAAACCCATGCCACATGGTGTTGCCCTGCTGGCCCGGGAACCCGCCGGGCTGGAGCATGGCGCTCTGCTGCAGCGGGCTGCCGCCCATGCCGGCCCTTTTGGCAGGCAGGGACTGCCCAAACGCGCCCTGCTGCCCGCCGCCGGCCCCGTTATCCATGCCTTGCAGGTTCTGGCTCTGCTGCTGCAGCTGCGCCATCATGTGCGGGTCGAGGCTCTGGTGCGCCTGCGGCGGCGAGAATTGCTGGAAGAGCGGCACGTGCGCGCTCTCCGGGAACAGCTGGTCCGGCTGGAAGTTCTCCCAGACCGCCTGCGAGAGGTTGGGCGAGTTGCGCGTGACGAGGTAGAGGTCCGGTGGGGTCGCGGGTACGGAGAAGGACGGATTGAACGGGGTCGCCGGCCGAGTCTGGGGGCGCGACGCCGAGCCTCCCATGAATGCGTCGCCGTTGCCCCGCTGGTGCGGCGAGGCGTGGTTGCCGGCGGCGGCGGCGGCGGCGGCGGCGGGAGGCGGCATCGTCGACACCGGCTCGACTTTGGCCGCGAGGCTCGGCGTTTGGGGCCTCGAGCGCTCATACGACTCCTGCGGCTGGGGCGTGCTCACGCTGAAGTCGATGGTCATCTCGTCGTACTTGCGCTTCTGCTCCTGCGCATAACGATACTGCTCGAGTTGCGACAGGCTTTGCTGCATCTTGCGGTGTCGTTTGCCCGTTCCTTTTTGGAGCCGCTCTTCAAGCACCTTGTTCCCCAGAATCGACTCGAACAAGGTATGAACCATCTTCCCGACCAGCCACACCTTGGACACGTCCTTGAGAGCGCCCATGCAGGTTCGTATTCTGTCCTGGGTAACCTGCTGGATAGACGGCACTGGTGACCTCATCTGGTAGACATGCATAATCAGGGCCGAGAATAAGCTGTACACGACGAACGCCGGGCAATACCGGAGCTCTCCGCGGGCCGAGAGGTTCTCGATGATGGACGTGATCATCGCCGAGGCCTGGAAGGCAATGTTTCGAGACGGATATACCGATTCGTCCGGAAACCGGTGGGAGCCGCTTGGTGGCATGTGCGCCCGATGCAGCAAGCAGAGGGTGGTGTAGTAGTTTGAATGCAGCAACGCAGACCAAAAATGGTGTCTCGGCATCTCCCAGTACACGATCTTGGGGCAGTTTTGGAGCCAGTCGGCAAGTGCCATGTCGCTGTGCGTCAGGTCGATGGGGTTGTGTCGGCGCCCCTTGGCTGCGACCGAGTACTGCTGCGAAAGAACGAGTCCCATGATCTCGCACAGCTTGACGTACTGCATGAAGAAGTGCACATGGATCGGGTCCGGGGGGTACTCGCCGGGCTGGCCGGATTCGTCTTCGATAAAATCGTCCTCTGTCAACATCTCCACGTCCGAGTCGTCGAGGTTGATGTGGCACGGCCGCCCCAGTGCGACGGCCACCGATCGGTCTCTGGTGAAGAGAGACCACCAAATCCGCTTCCAGAGCCGCTTGTCCGGCTTGGTGAGCTGCGACCCCTCCACACTGCGGTGCATCCCTGAACCTTGGGCGACGATGGTGGCGACGCGAGTCCAGTAGAAGACATTCTTGGTGACGTCCTCCGGGCCTTCCCAGTACCAGCCCATCAGCAACAGGGACTGTACGATGGTGACTCGGTCGTCCTCGTAATTTGCGTCATAGAGTGCCTTGGCTCTCTTGTAGAAGGTCAGAGCTGCCGGCGTCGACGAGCCGTTTGCATCCATTAGCTGAGGATTGGTGCAGACGCGCGATCCCGCCAGCAACATGGCTTGCAGCAGAAGCAGCGAAGGGGGGTTCTTTGGGTCCTTGTATTGGCGCATAAACTTCGTTTTGTTGATGACGGGGACGATTGGGTGCACCCATTTGAAGTAGGATTCGACCAGCTCATCGCAGAGAGCCCGTGGCGGGAGGAGAAAGGCGCCTCGTTGGTGTAGGATGTCGATCTCGACGTTATCCAACTCGGTCAACCGTGCCCTCGAGCCCCTGATGTTCTCCGGCAGAGGGTAGTGAACCACATCTCCGTCGTGCAGGCGGTCATGGACCAGGAGCGTCAGATTAGACGACTCTCCTAGGTAAGCCACTCTTCCGGCCTCGGTGATTGGTGCTCTGGTAAACTTGGGTTTCATGACGAGGTCCATGTAGTTGGCCAGCGTAGCATTATCGAAGTCGTCCTTTTTCTGTTGCTCGTCGGTCGGGAGCGTCGACGGCGTGCCCTCGTGCGTGTGGTAGACGGCCGGGGGTCGTGTCCCGCTCGGAAACGTCAGTGTGCCAGGCGGGAGCGGCGATCGATCGTCTTCTCCTCGCTCGCTGTCGTCCGTTCATGTCAGCATCAGAATCTAAGCAGCCCCGACGGACTGCTGCCAGGCCTAGGAAACCAGGGCCAGGATAGAGAGGTCGTTTTGGGCGGCTTGCTGTACCTGTCTGAGTCTCTGGCTTGCCCCGAGGTGCTCTGGGCCTTTTTTCGCTTCGGTGTTGGGATGCGGCATTCGATCTGAAAGGCGACACAATTGGTACACGGGACGCCGAGGCTCGCCGCGTCACAGCGGACCTGGAGAGTGAGACGTAAGTATGCATGTCTCGAACGAAAGACATAGTCTAGGTGGATCTGCGGTTGCAATAGGACGAGAGGATCCGTACTTTGCGGGCATGGCATGTCTGGAAACGGTGACTGGTCAGTGTCGCGATTCCCAAAGGAACCGGCGCGCGGATGAGCCGAGGCACGATAGGCGAGCTGGTCGCTATCGGACGAGAGCCTCGGAGGGGTCTCATCAAACCCACCGCGCGGCCGGATTTCCAAGCAAAACATAACTGGGCCGGTGGTGCTCACCTCACACGCTCTTGAAGCTCGTTGTCTTTCGGTGTAGAAAAGACCTGGTCAGCGCAAACCGCTCCCTTCCCCACAGACCCGGGCGAGGCTGCAAAAACCCACCTCCTGAAGCTCAGCTGCCCTGCCGCTGAGCTCAACGCCGCGTCGGCGGCGGCGTTGGCGGATTGCGGCGATGTCGACGTCTGGTTTGGGGACGTGGAATCGCCAGGAGGGGTTGAATCGATCTCCATAGTCGCGGGGACGCCGGCGCAGGC
>OUNM010019006.1_pt1 | contig 18721 bp, 13 predicted proteins | sample 1769961 | NCBI WGS metagenome assembly OUNM01 (sample SAMEA3914820, study PRJEB12502) | metagenome | biome: forest; material: soil | place: USA | collected 2012-03-12 | depth 0.3 m
GATGGACTTTCGGCCGTTCAAGTTTGCATCTAATTTCAGGAGCTCATCCGCCGAGATCGTGGGCACCCAAAGCGGTACCTCCTGCCCTGTGCTCCTATCCGTGCCGAAGACGAAAAACCCCGACTGAGCGCCCCGTTTGCCCGGTGCCGTAAAGAGCCCGGTGCCGCCGCTCTTGCGATTGAGTCCGCCTGCGGGAAGGAAGTTTATCCTATCCGTACCGGGCTCCCTTCCCGGTTCGCCATTGAGGATCTTCAGCAGGTTATTGATCTTGAGGTTGCATTGAAATTTCAGCAGGCCTTGGTAGTTGATGGGCTTGGGGTCAGCGAGCGCGTTTGCCGCAGCGAGAGTCCCAGTCACGAATAGAGCGGTGATGGACGGTAGTCTTGGCATACGGCCCTCTTGCTCATGAGTTTATCCTTTGAAGTCGTAACTTCAAAGTGGTGTCAAAATTTCGACGTCGGCCCGGATTGCATGGTAATTCTTCAATACAGAATGGAAAAGATCCAATTACGAGACGTGGCAGAGGGCGATCTGCCCGTACTCTTCGAGTTTCAGCGCGAAGCCGAAGCCAATCAGATGGCCGACTTTCCCGCGAGGACTAGAGAGGACTTCGTAGCGCATTGGAAGAGCAAGATGCACGGCGATCCCGGCACCGTACAGAAGGCGATCGTCGCAGGCGGAGTCGTGGTTGGCGATATCGTGGCTTGGGAACACGATGGCAAACACCTGGTCGGTTACTGGATCGGAAAAGAATACTGGGGAAAGGGAATCGCCACACGGGCTCTCGCCGAGTTCTTGAGCTTAATCACGGCGCGCCCTCTTCACGCCTTCGTAGCCGCGCATAATGTCGCGTCGATTCGCGTTTTGGAGAAATGCGGTTTCAGGGTCTTCAGTCGCGGAATGACTCACTCCGAGGTCCAGGGGCGAGAGATCGAAGATCTTCTGATGCGATTATCTAAGTTGCCGATATGCGGTCAGGTAAGACACAGCCAGAGCGGGGCTGGGGTGACAGGTCAATGGGGATACATTAAAATGAGGTGATGCGCTCGAGAACGGCTCAATTCGCAGCGACGATCCTCGTGGTTCTTGCCTGCGGGTGTGGCTTGGATCCGAACAATCAGGCGAGGTTGGACGGTTTAATCGCCGGCGGCGGAGGCTCCGCTCCGATCACTGCGCATTTGCTTTTGGCCGATGGAAGCGCGGGGAAGCTCTATTCCTACAGCACCTGTCAGTCGCTGGCCACGGTCAATACCAGCGGCCCGCTTCCTGGAACGGGAGGCGTAAACGAGCCGGAGATCTCGCCTGGTGCTTATTCCGCGGTGGAGGTGCAGGATAGTGTCTTTTACACCGGCTCGGAGTGCCCGATGGCCGGCTCGCAGAATATAATTCTGGCGGAACTGGGATGGGATGTGAGCTCTTTCGACCTGAGCAAGTACACGTCGTTTGCGATAACTTGGGTCGGGCGGCTCGGCGCGTATGGGGGCAGCTGTTCGGGGAGCGCGCCAACGAGCATCAATTCGACCGCTAAAGTGCAAATTTACAACGGCAGTATGTGGAGCGATCTCAGCGGGACCCCGGGCACCACGAGTTCGGTAATTACCCAAACCTTCGGGTTGCCTGATACCTACGCCACGTCTGGCAAGATATGGATCCGAATCTATACGGACTCCGCGACCTCGATGTGCGCGACTGTGCAGACTGATTTCGCTTCCCTGGAAATAAGTCCTTGAAGCCCTGGGAGATTCAACAATTCAATTGAAAAGGCAAGGCTCCGGCGCCAAAATGAAAGGGCTTGAATAATGCGACCGAGGTCCTCAACGAGCTGTCGAAGATCAGGATCCTCGTCGTAGGTCTGGAACCGCACGAGCTTGGGCCGCTGAAAGACGTACTGGACCGGTGCGAAATCCAAGTCGCCGCGCCCAATTTGAGGGCGCTTATGAATCCGATCCAGCCGACGCCGGAGCTGGTATTGTGCGGTCGCGCGCCGAACGGAGTCGGATTCGATGAGCTTGGCCAGCTGATGCGAGCCGTTTACCCCGAGGCGCCGCTCTTTCTCGTGTGCCTCGAAAAGGATCAATACGACCGCAGCTACCTTCAAAAAATGGGGTATCGAGAAGTTTACTTGTCGCCGATCGACTGGACCTCCCTCGGCGCGAGCTTGTTGGCGACGATGTCATCGATCACCGACGGCAGGATCAAGGCTTTTCATCCGGTCAAGCTCGTCGACATCAAGCCGGGGGCCGTGCTTGATTTCGACACGTTTCTATATCTGCCGGTAAATGACCGCTACGTGCATTATTCGAGTAAGGGAGATCCGATCGATCCGAATCGTGCCGCGCAGCTGGTCGGGCATCAGGTTGGAACCATTTACATCCGAAGTCAGCAACTCCCGGCCTTCTACAATTATGTGAAGGCTCAATTCGGGGGGGGCGACACGCACCCGGATCGAGCCGGGATGACAAGCAGCAGGGACGGGTTGAGATCAGCGATGCGCGATTTCTTCGCCGACTTCTTCAAGCCCGGGGCTGCGCAGACGTCCGGGGACGGAGCGCGGCTCACTCGCCAAATCGAGGAGATCGCCCGTACCTATATCCTCAATTTGGAGGTCGGCAACTGGTATCTTCCGCTGCTCAGCTGGAGTGGCGAACCCTATGAGCACTACGCTCATGCATCGAGCGTCGGTCTTTACGCGACGGCGCTCGCCATCGGGCTGGGCGTGAAAGGCGTCGAAGACATCGCGATCGCGGGTCTGTTGCATGATTGCGGCCACTTCAACCTTACCACGGAGATCCTCCAAAAGAACGAAGGCGACTGGACGGAGTCCGAGAGAGAGCGTTACCGGCGGCATCCCGAGCTGGGTCGAACTTTGCTTCGGAACCGTCGTCTCCAGCTCTCGGACACGGCCTGGAAAATCATCTTCCAGCATCACGAGCGCCATGACGGGCGGGGGTTTCCGCTCAAGCTCACCGGCGCCGGGATCAGCATGAAAGCCCAGATCGTCGCGCTCGCCGATCAGCTGGACGAGGCCATCAGCGTGAAACCGGGCCAGCCGATGTCGTCCCCATTGCAGAAACTGCGGCAACTTCAGCGGGAACCGAGCGCGGCGATAAATCCAGAGCTGGTCGAGAAGGTCTTGGCGATCTTTCCGGATCCAGGAGGGGCTCATGTTCAGTCCTAGAACCAAGGTCCTGGTCGTCGATGACTTCAGCAGCGTTCGGGAAATGACCGTCCGGGCGCTGAAAGAGTTGGGTTTCATCCATTTCATCGAGGCGGCGGACGGAAAGATCGCTTGGCGCGCTTTGCTCTCCAGCATTCCGCCGGTGGGTCTGATCATCTGCGACTGGAACATGCCGAACAGCACCGGCATCGATTTTCTAAAGAAGGTTCGGGCCTCCGAGCGGTTCAAGGATCTCCCGTTCATCATATCGACGACCAATAACGAGAAGGATCAGGTGCTGGAGGCGATCGGCCTGGGGGTCAGCAACTTCATAGTCAAGCCCTGCACCGTCGAGACGCTCCGGCAGAAGCTCGAGACGATCGCGAATAAGAAGGCTCAAACCAAGAACTGATCGGGAAGCTGGATTAGGATCTCCGTGCCGCGCGCGAGTCGCGAGGAAACGCTGACTTCGCCGCCCGCGCTCCGGACTGCCGTGGCGACCGCGTCGAGCCCGATGCCTCGGCCGGACAGTGTCGTGATCTCATCGCGCGTGGAGAATCCCGGGTCGAAGATATGCTGGATCGTTGCCTCATCGCTTTCGGAAGGGGAGATCGGTTGGGCCTTCGCCTCCATTTTCCTGCGAATCGCCCGCGGGTCGATCCCTCGGCCGTCGTCGACGATCCTGATCATGAATAGAGGTTTCCCGTCGAGGGATTCGCGAGAGAAGGCAAGGGAGATCGATCCAGCCGGGTTCTTGCCGGCTTCCCTGCGCTCTGCGGGCGTCTCGATGCCATGATCGATGATGTTTCTGAAAACATGCACCAGCGACTCGAACACTTCGTCGTATTGGCCCACGCCGACCTTGAGCTCTCCATTGACGAACCGGGTAGGCAAGAGCTCCTTTCCTTGCGCCATCGCCAGGTCGCTCATCAGCGGCTCGACATGTCCAAAGAGCGACTGAACCGGTATTCTAAGGAACGCGTCGATGAAAGGCCGTTCCAGCTGTTTCGAGGCTTGCGTCTTGCGTAGTTCGACCAGGAAACCCAGGATCGCCTGGTGCGGAATTTCGAGGCGCCTCTCAAGTTGATTGAGATCGCGCCCGATGATTTCGCGGTTCCGATCGAAAAACCCCCGGAGAGACCGCTCTATCTCGCGGCAGCCTTCGAGTATGGAGTCCGGCAGCGGGCCGTTCAGATTCGCGATCTTCTCCTCGAGCTCGTGCGCCCGATCATGCAGATCCTGGACGGAAAAGGTGCCCGCTCCTCCCTTGATGGTGTGCAGCGCCCGAAGCGCGAAAAGCCGATCCGCGGGCCGCTGCTGGATCTCGCTGATCATCGCCAGGGTATTGCCGGCGAAGCCGATGAACTGGGATCGGTTTCGCGCGATTCGGATGATTCTTTGGGCGTGCTCGCGGTCTCTGAGGGCTTGGATCTCAGCGTCCCGCTCCCGAGTTCGATCGGTTGCCACTAGGACTATGGCGGACACGGCCGATTTCGCGTCGCGGACCGGATAGAACTCGAGCGTCACCAGCTTTCCCGCCGAATGCGCAAAATGCGCGGGGCCGAGCTCCACCAGGTCCTCAAAGGGAATCTGTTCCGCGAAGAGCGCAGCGATCCAGGTACCGAGTCGCGTGACTTCGTTGGGAGGCGTCTTGAGTACCTCCGCGATCGGCTTTCCGCCCGGCGACGTCTCGAGCACGCTCATGCAGGCTTTGGAGTGAACCGGCTGGCAGATTGCGTCGCGGCCAAAGACCAGGAAGCCTTGCCCCAGGCTGTCGAGAATCGCGGCGAGAAGCTGATTAGCTTCGAAAAGCTCCGCCGTCCGCTGCTCGACCTTGCGCTCGAGATTCTTGGAATAGTCTTCGAGGGCTTCGAGAGCTTGTTCCTTCTGCTTCAGTTCGGAACGATATTTCTGGTGCAGCGCCTGCTCGAGCGTCACGTCCCGCATGAAAAGCAGCCATTCGCCGGTTAAGGCCGGTTGAATGGAGATCTGAACCCGGCCTTTTCTGCCAGAGGAGGACTCGAAATCCACTTCGCGATAGGGGCTAGCATCGTCGCGCCCCCAGGAGCCGTTGGGCATGCAGAAGAGGTCGTCATCCTGGAACCGGATCAGCTCATGGCATGGGGTCCCCAGCTTGATCTTGCGTCGCGGATGCTCAAGAAGCGTGGCGCAACTCTCGTTGAAATAAGTGATTCGCCTCTCGCCGTCGATGGCAACCACCGCGTCTAGAAGCGTATCGAAGACGGCGTGGTTCATTCAGGCCTGGATTGAAGGAACTTGAAGTACTTGGTTTCGATGACGTCCAACTCCATCGGCTTTCGGCACTTGTCGCAGAGGATCTCCTTGGGCGGTGCGAGCTTGCCGTGGCTGAACTCAGCGCCGCTCCTGAAAAGCACCGGTTTGACCGAATCGCAGCCCTCGCAGAAATAGGGAGTGAAAAAGGAGGAGACGAGCGCCCCTTTCGGCAGGAAACCGTCGACCATATTCATTTGATCGACGACGACTTTCGGGCAGTTTTCGAAGATGATTCGGACCGCCGCCGGGACGCCCTTGATCCATTTGATCCATTCTCGGATGCCGCAAGAGTTCAAGGCGTGGATACCGGATAGGTCCAAGGTAACGTCGCCCCGCTCCGGGAGCAGGATTCCGGTGAATACGACGTCCTCGTCGATAGCCCCGCTGATCTTGATCGCAGGGCCCGAACCTGATGTTTTCGTTTCGAGCTGAATCGAGCTCATTTCCGCTCCTTCTTCTTTTTCTTCGGCATCGTAGCCGATGTGCAGGCTCTTTGGGATGTCTTCAATTTCCCTGAAGCTTCGGCCAAGCGGCAGTTTGCAGCAAAAGACGGTGCGCCGGTTGGGTGAAACCCCCACGTAGAACGAGGAACACATCTCATACATCGTGTAGCTGCCGATTCCGGCGCCACCGCCGATCTCACGAATGCTCCCGGAGACGCCCTTGTCGTAGCAATCGCGGATGCGCCGGAGAAAAGCGTTCAGATCCAGCGAGCCGAAGCTGTCCGTGCAAGCCAATGCGATCGAGCTTCCGTTATGGGCCGCGCTGATCCAAACGCACTCGCCCGCCTCCAGGCCGACCCGCTCCGTCCGCGGTCTGTTCGCGAAGCGATGCCCAAGGTCGCGGTCGGTCGGGGCGTTGTACATGGCATTCGTGAACATTTCGTCCGCGATCCTGAGCAGGGATGCATGGACAGTTGCAGAGCCGGCTATGCCGGTCAGGTACCGGTCGAGGCTCTCGAGGCATGCATCTTTTTGTTGAGACGAAGTGAAGGGCATTCGATAGCGTTCAACCTGGGTCGGGCCGAGCGCGACCGAGAGCGGATCGCGGAAATACTCGCTGGGCTCGCGCAGCATTCGAAGGGCCGAGGCGACTTCGCTCCGTCGGCTCTCCGGCTCCGCCTGGACGACGTGCAGAAGCCCCAGTCGGAGAGCGGCAGAGACCACCGCGTTTCCATCGAGCTTTTGATGCAGATAGATGGTTCGTTTCGGGTCCAACGGGGATGGAGGTTCGTGGCTCTTCGGGTCGGCGGCGTTGAAGAGCAAGAGGTCGTTTGCCTTCTCTTCTTGCGAGATCGCCGTCAGCTCGGGGGGCAACTGGGTGCCCGCGGGAAGGACTTCCATCATGCTTCGCCTTCGTAGCGGCAAAGGAAAAACGTGAGATCGTCTTGGAGCGGAGCCTCGCCTTGGAATCCTCGAGCCGCGCTCACGATCCGAGACATGCAAGCGTCCGGGTCGGTTTCTCCCGCGAGGCCCTGAATCACTGATTTTATGAAGTTTCGCTCGCCCCAGGGCGCGCCGTCGCGGCCCGCGAGCTCGACGATCCCGTCCGTATAGAAGAGCAGGTGATCGCCGGGAGAAAGCGTTATCTTCGTTTCTTGGAACCGTGTTTCCAGGCTTTCGCCTAAACGAGGATGGTTCGCTTCGTCGAGCGGCACGAAGTCCTTCTTGGAAATCGGCTGATCCGTTTTGGGAATCAGAAAAGGCGGGTTGTGGCTCGCGTTGCAGTAAGTGAGCTCGCGGGTCCTGGGATCGAATGCGGCCAGGAAGAACGTCATGTTGAGTTTGCCGCGCGAAGTCTGGAAAACTGATTTATTGAGGAGACTCAGCGCCGAGGCGGGCGTGATGTCGGGCCACTCCTCGATCAGCGTCGCTGCGGATTTCGCGGCGCTTGTAATCAGGGCCGCGGGCGCCCCATGCCCGGTGACGTCTCCGATCCAGAGAAAGATCTTTTCGCCGATCTTGCCATGGTGCCACCAGTCTCCCCCGCATTCGCTCGCGGGCTCATAAAAGCCAGCGATCCGCATCGGTCCCAACAGCGCGTGCGGCGCGGGAAACAGCGTTTCCTGGACAGTTCTCGCGGTTTCCAGCTCTTTTTCCATCCTGGCCTTCTGGACGTTTTCAGACATAAGGCGGGAGACTTCGCCGGCCATCGAATTGAATCGAGTGGCCAGGCTGCCTACTTCGTCCTTGGAGCGCACCTTTACTTGGATGTCGAAATGGCCTTCGGCGACACTTTCCGTGGCAAGCTCGAGCTCCCGCAGCGTCGATGTCAACTTGTTGGAGGAGTAGACGCTGATCAGGATGGCGATCGAGATCAGGCAGACCAAGAAGAGCGCGGACTTCCAAACGAGGACGTCCATCGCCTTGAGCGCGGTGCCGCGGTCGATCGTCGACACGACGAACATCCCGCTCGATCCCACTCGCGCGGCGGAGACGATGGTCGCTCCCTTATGGCCGTCACGGATCTCGGATGTCTTTTCAGGGAGATTGGAGGCGAGCAGGGAAGAAACGAGTCCGGTGAGGTCGAGATTGTCGCTCGGATCGTCAGGTAGGCTCAAAAGACGACGGCTTGATTCGTCCACTAGCTGAGTGGTGTAGGCTGAGCGGCGGCCGAAGGCTTCCAGCAAAGTCGGGATCGTTACGATGGCAACGACTGGAACGTGATCGGTACAGACTACGAACGTGAAAAGCGCTTCGGTTTCATTCTGGCCGGAACTTGCCGAGGAAAGCGCGAACTGGTTCGCGCAAGCATTCGCGACAAGCGGCTCCAGCGCGTGGGTTTCGATGTGCGCGCCGTCCTTGGAAAGTTCGATGACAGAAGAGGGCGTTCCTCCTGGGCTTCGCTTCAGTACTCCGACGGCTTTCAGCGAGGGCTCGCTCGCGAAGATGGCGGCCGCCGTCTGGTCAAATGTCCCCTCTGTTTCGCGATAGCCTCGGAAAATGGGCTTGATGCTCGCGCTGATGCCCCGGATCTCGGCAAGCGTCTGGCTGGCCAACGTTCGCGAGACGGCGGCGCTAGAGTCGAAGACGTAGGCGATCTTATCCGACTCGAAAAGGCGCATTGCCAGCGCCAAGTAAAGGAGCAGCGTCAGGATCGGCAAGACGATCAGCAGGGTCAGGAGCTTGTACTTGATCGAGAGCCCAAGCTTCGGAGCTTTAGCCATTTGATTCGCTGGTTTCGATTGAGTGTTGCGCGCCGGTACGTATACAATGTTAATCAAAAGGCTTTTTATAAACTAGTATTTTCTCTAGGGGATTCGGGTTGGCTAGACTCGACAGCACCGCCATTGATCGCTGTATCGTGGGTGCCGCGGTGGCCGCGCTAGGCGTGTCCGGTGCGATGCTTTCCCCGCTTTCCATGTTTAGCGCTTGGCGCTGGTTTCAACTCGGACCGTCGCACCCAGGCATGGAGGTCATCGGGCACACGTCCAGCGCGGAGAATGACGTGAGACGGCGACAGCAGACGGAGTTGGGTTGGTCGACGCTCCGTCGTTCCGACGAGCTCTTCCAGGCTGACAGCGTATTTACGGGAGAAGGATCGCGCACCGAGCTTTCACTCGACAATCAAACGAAAGTGATCTTGGCGCCGGACAGCCTGGTGAGCTTGTATCTCGGTCAGGGCAAGACCCAGATCGAACTGAAACGAGGAGGAGTGTCTGGACTCATCAGTTCACATGAAGAGCTGAGCGTGTCGCACGACGGGCGCGTCGCCCGCGTCAGCGGGGATCATGCGCAAGTCGCGATCGTGGCGGGAGCCGAAGGCGCTTTGCGGGCGCTTGTGCTTTCGGGGAAGGCAACAGTCCGGACGAATCAGTCCGCGCTCGCCTTGCAGGAGAGCCAGGAAGCCATGATTCCGTCCGATGGCGGCGCACCGGTCATGCGGGAATTTCGATTGGCGCCGCTCGCGCCAGCTTGGAATGCCGTATTGTGGCGAGGTGCCGCCGACCCCCTGGAGCTCAGCTGGAAAGGCGTGAACGGCCTCAGCTCCTATCGTATCGAGATCTACGATCAAGCCGGGGATCCCATGCGCCCTATCGCCACTCAGGAGGTTTCGGGAACTTCCGCGAAATTCGCGGATATTCCGCCGAAGGGCTCCTATGCCTGGCGCGTGATCGGACAGGACAAGCCGGGTGGAAGGGTATTGGCTGAAAGCCCACTCATCCGTTTTTCCTCGGTTTCCGAGATCGGGCCTAGCGCATTGGGACCTCTCCGTGGCGCTGAGCGCCTGGTGGCGCGTAAAATGGGCGACGACGAGGGCGGCGCGATTCCAGGTGGCGACGTGCGGTTTTCCTGGAGCGAGCTGAGCGATGTCCGACGCTTTCAGATCGAAATCTCTCGAAACCTCGACTTCGCGTCGCCCGAGGTCACGGAAACGGTAGAGGGTACGGAATTTCGTCGCAGGCTCGGCTTGGGAGATCATTACTGGCGGGTCAAGGCGGTCGATTTGTCCAGGCCCAGCGCGCCGTGGAGCGCAGTATCGGTTGTATCGGTAAGAAGCGATTTTTTCGCGAGCCCGCCCGGTCTCACAGGCGCAGGCGAGGCTCGGACCATGATCGTTCCGCAACAGGAAGGCGAGATCGCATTCGAGTGGAAACCCGTAGAGAGAGCCAAGGCCTATTCAGTCGAGGTATCCCGCGATCCTGGATTTCCAAAGTCGGGGATCCTTTGGTCGCGTAAACTCGATTCGACTTCGGTCCAAGCCCGGCTTCCATCGCCAGCGACCTACTTCTGGCGCGTCAGGGCGATTGGCGATCAGGAGGCGGTTTCGGATTATACTGAAACCCAGAAGCTGATTCTCATCAAGAAACCGCCGCTCCCGGCTCCTTCGACGCCTAAGGGTGAGACCGAGTACGAGCTTAAGTCCGGACTGGATCCCGAACCCGGCAACTGGATTTCGCGTATGTGCGACTTTTTGATCCCTGCGGCGGAAGCGCAGGAGCACGAGCAAGGGCTTGAGCTCCGTTGGAATCCGATCGCGGGAGCCGTTTCTTACCGAATTGAGATCAGTGCCGCGAAAGACTTCGCTCAAATAATTTTGAAAGGCGAGGCTCGCGACTCGGTGTATGAGTGGAGCGCGCCGGCTCCGGGCGTCTATTATTGGCGAGTGGCGGCAGTCGATTCGGATGGCGACGCGGGCGAGATGAGCGAGCCCGGCGCGGTGAGAGTGGTGGTTGCTCCCCCTAAACCTTCGGCTCCTCGCGAAGTGAAGGAGGAGTTTTCTGACTGGGAGCTGTTCAAGAAATACCCGGCAACTGTCCGGCTTTCCTGGGGCGCGGTCCGGTACGCGAAGAAGTTCGAGGTTCAGATCGGAGATCATCCGGGTCTCGAGAAGGCGGATCGGCTCGAGTCCACTGAAAATCAGATCGAAGTTCGACTCGCGAGCCCGGGGCTGCGGTACTGGCGCGTGCGCGCGCTCGATGACCGGGGCGCGCCTATCGGCAAGTTCAGCAAAGCAACCGCGCTTCGGTATACTCGCACTTTTACGTTATTGCAGCCCAAAGGCGAGCCTCGCCGGGGAGAGGCCGTCTTTGTATGGCAGCCGGTTTCGTCGAGTGCGCGCTACGAGGTCGAGATTTCGAAAAGCCCCTCCTTCGACGAGATAGTTCGATCCCTCACTACGGCGGACAGCCGCTTGCCGGAGCCTGAAGGTCTTCCGCGCGGAAAATTCTATTGGAGAGTGCGCGCCCAGCGGGACGGTTATCTTTCTCCGTGGTCCGAGCCGCTCGAAGTCGATCGCGAGGCGCCGTTGCGGGGCAGCTCCGGGCTCCAGACGCTTCTGGGTGTCAGCTCTTTTTCGTACTCCGAGACGGCGAGCTCGGACTACTCGATGTTCTCGGTATTGGCCGCTCTTCGTTATTCTACCGCGCTCGGTGCGAGTCCGTGGGGAGTTTCAGGAGAGGTCTTTTCAACGCTTGCCACTCTCAGCAGCAATCTCTCAGGGAGCAATTGCAGAGTCACGGGAGGCGACGCGAGTTTCGGATATGCCTTTCCCAATATCGCGAGCCCTTGGGAATTGGAGGCCGGAGCTGGAGGCTTCTACCGGACAATGTCGGTAAGCGATGAGCAGTTCGGGTTTCACAATATGTACGGTCCCCTCCTTTCCCTCCATGTCGCGAGACGATTATCCGCTCATCAGATAGTGCGAGGCTACGGTCGGTTCGGATTCGCGCTTCCCCGAGGCGTCTCGCCGAGCCTCAACGATCACGAGCTCGGGACCGGGATAAGTTGGGTCCACTCGGCGATTTTCAGTTTTCCATTGATCCTCTCACTGGACTATTCGAAGCTGGCCTTGAATTTCGCGGACGTCCTTTTCATGAATTCGACCGCTATCAGCCTGACTTTGGGCACTGCTTGGTAAAGGATGGAGCTCTCGTCATGGACGCGAAGATCAAGATTCTAGTCGTCGACGATCAACAGCTCGAAAGAGACCGGGTCGCGGCACGATTACGCGAGCTTGGTCATACCGTGATGGAAGCATCGGATGGTCCGTCGGCCCTTCGGATGCTCGAAAAAGTCCATTCGGACGTCGAGCTGGTGCTGACGGATCTCGAAATGCCGCAAATGACGGGCGTGGAGCTCACGCAGAGGATCAAGAGCGTCAATCCCCGACTCGAGGTAGTTGTGATTACCGGTCACGGAGCGATTGAGACGGCCATCGCCGCGATCCAAGCGGGTGCCTCCAATTATCTGGTCAAGCCGGTCAAGTTCGAGGAGCTCGAGCTCAGAGTGGCGCGAATCATCGAGAAAAGAGCCCGACCTTCGGGGCCCGGCGCGCACGAAGATGCGCCCGTTCTGATCGCCAAGAGCGCCGAGATGAAGGAGCTCCTCGCGAAAATCGACCTTGCGGCTGCCACGGACAGCAATATCCTGATCACGGGAGAGACCGGGGTCGGCAAGGAAGTCATCGCGCGACACATTCACGGCATGAGCCCTCGCGCCAAGGCCCCGTTCGTCGCGGTCAACTGCAGCGCGATCCCGGACAACCTGCTCGAGAGCGAGTTTTTTGGGCACGAGAAGGGCGCGTTCACCGGGGCGGATCAGCGCTCGATCGGCCTTTTCGAGAGAGCGAGCGGCGGCACGATGTTTCTCGATGAGCTTGGGGAGATGGACCTTCGCCTCCAACCCAAGATCCTGAGAGCCACCGAAGACCGGCATATCCGGAGAGTTGGTGGGTCTTCGGACATCAAAGTCGACGTGAGGATCGTCGCGGCCACGAACAAGGATCTCAAGAGGTGTGTCGATGAAAAGAAGTTCCGCGAGGATCTCTATTTCAGGCTGAACGTGATCGAGGCAAAAATCCCGCCTCTGCGCGATCGAGTCGAGGACATCCCAGCATTGACCGAGGAGCTGGTTCGGAGATTGTCCCTGCGGATGAACGTCTCCATCAAGCGAGTGGACGATGTCTTCATCAACGCGCTCAAGGGATACGCGTTTCCAGGAAATGTTCGGGAACTGGCCAATATCATCGAGCGAGCGTTGATTTATGCGACCGACGGGGTGCTTACTCAAAGCCATTTGCCGCCGGAGATCACCGGGAGCGTTTCTCGCGAGCCGAAAGCGAATGTTTCCGCACCCGTGCCGGCGCATTCAGAAGGGCCGCTCACGGATAGTGTCGCACTTTACGAGAAGCAGTTGATCGAGGGCAAGATCGCGCAACATGCCGGAGATCTCGGGAAAGTCGCCGAGGATCTCAAGATCTCGCGTTCGACGCTTTACGCGAAGATCGCAAAACACAAAATTCAGCACTGACAGCGCTTGGTGTGTCGGGATGGACCTAGGCCAGTCTGGACAGCTGGCGTGTCCGGCGCCGTAGTCCAGCGTCCGGGATTCCGGACGGGCGCGAGACGCGTTTTCGCAATGCTTTCGTGACTTTGGGCCCGGATCGGCGTTTGCAACCTTTCAGGGCGTGAGAGGCAGGGAATGGATATGAAGACTTGGTTGAAAGCCCTTTTCAGCGCGACTCTGGCAGCGAACCTGATCGGATGTATCAATGGAAACGCCCAGTCGGGAACCAAGCAATTACCGGGTACCGCGACGACCGTGCCTGCTGATGACAACGCCGATCAGGGTGACAACGCCGATCAGGGTGATGATGCCGACCCGATAGCCCCTCAATGCACGGACTCTTCGCAGCCGGTTTACTACAATCTTCCAGGAAACTCCTATGGCGATGCCATGACGGCCCAGGTGGTCGGTATCGCTGGCTATCCGATCGACACGTGGGCGCCTCAATGGAACATGGCTTCGTCTTCTGTCTCCTATTCGATTTCTCCGAGCTTGCCCACGGGTCTGACGTTGAATTCAACGACTGGAGTCATCTCTGGTACCCCAGCTACTGACCAGTCGGGCGGCACTTCCTTCATCGTCACCGTACGGTATATCGATGGGCAGGGTCTGCCGGCGCAAACCGCTTGTAAGTTCTTGTACGCGATTCACTCGCCAGGCGCCCCGGGGACTTTTACCGCCGTCGGTCCGACGGGCGTGGTTCGTAGCGCGCCGATTGCAACGCTCCTTCAAAACGGCAAGGTACTGGTGACCGGTGGCTCTAACCAGGGGGAGTTCCTCTCGAGCGCCGAGCTCTTCGATCCGGCACAAGGAACTTTCAGCGCAACCGGCCCTAGCGCGCGTTTTGGCGCGACGATCGCGACGGTCCTCCAGGACGGCAAAGTGCTTTTGGCCGGCGGTTCGGTAGGCTCGAACGGTGTGGTCCCGGATCTCAGCCTCGAGACTTATGATTCCGACAGCGGCATATTCTCCCCGACCGGAGCGTCTCTTGCGAGCAAACCATACGCCGCGGTTCTCCTCGGCAACGGCAAGGTGCTCTTCCTTGAAGGATATGATCAATGCGACGGGGACGGGCATCTGGTCGCGCATATGGCGGAGATTTACAACCCATTCAATCACTCGGTATCGAACGCGAGCTTCAATGGAGGCACGGTCGGAACTGTCCTGCAGGACGGAAGAGTGCTGGTCCGGGGCTTTAAGGGTTGCGTGGCTAACGCCGTGTTCGGAGGTTTCGAGACGGTTTTCGGCGCGGCCGCCAGGATTTATGACCCGAGCAATAATTCCGTGATCGGCACTGGGCGTTCCTTCCACTACGACAACGGCTCAGGACCCGCGCCTCGTCCCGGAATCGTGCTGGCGAACGGCAAGGTGTTTTTCTCGGACCTGGGAAACGGGAACTTCTTCCAGGTCTACGATCCCCAGTCCGCCACTTTCAGCACGGACACGCAGATTCCCGCGTTCGACGCCGGATACCCCGTCCTCGAAACGGACAATGGTCAGATTCTCCTGGCAAGTCCGGCGACCGCGACCTTCAGCTTCTACGATCTTTCGAGCTTTGAGCTCGAGCTTGGGCGAGCACCCATGATCTACAATCACGGAAATGGCGCGGTCGTCGCGCTCGAGGACGGAAAAGTCCTCGTGACAGGCAAGGACGCTGGTCCCGCCGATGCTGAGTTCTACGCTTTCTGATCAGTATGACTTAAGAGGGCCTATCTATGAGAACACCATTCATTCTTTCAATCTCGGTTCTTCTTGTCGCGACGGCCTCCGCCTGCGGGAAAGTCGGGGCCTTGGCAGGCGGTGCAGGAAACGGTAGCGGCGGCGCTTCTTCCGGGAGCTGCTCGATTCTGGCCAACCCAGGCTCGCCTAACTCCGGCTTCTCGGCTTCGGCTGGTTTGTTCACTTATTCTCCTTTGGACGTGAACACGGAGATCAATACTATCGCCCCGTTAGGAAACCTCATCGCGCCCGGGCATGTCTTTCCGTCGGACCACATCTATCTCTACATGCAAGGCTCTACCGCGGCAGGGGCACATAACGTCATCGCTCCGGCTGACGGAAACGTCGTGGGCATCACGACGCTCAATCACCCAGGCGGCTTCGTCGACTATACTTTGTACGTGGCGGTGGATCGGAGTTTCTGGTGGTTCGTGGGCCATGTGCAACCAGCTCCGGGAATCACGGTCGGATCGACGATAACCGCGGGCGATGTGGTCGCGACCAATTCGGGCTGGAGCACGGCCGTCGACTTCGGTGTCTATAATTGGAACCAGTCCTCCAATCCAGGAGTCCTCGATGACTGTATCCAAAATGCGGATGGAATGACGGATGCGCCGCTGAGCTTCTACCAGGGCGCCCTTCGTACCGCCCTTTACAATCGCGTGAATTCCGCGAGTACTCCGGACGGCACGATCGGGCTCGACGTAGCGGGCGAACTGGTGGGTTTCTGGACCCAAGAAGGCAACGCCAACCCGCTCGATCAAAATTTCGACGTCACATTCGGTTACCAGATCGTCGCACCGGGCATCGCGCAAATCGCGTCAGGCGGAACAGGTCTTCCGCAGGGAGATTATACCGTCGGTGTCAGCGATCCCGACTTCAGAGCCGTGACGCCGTCGAGCGGAGTCGTGACCTACCATCTGAGCGGGAGCGCGAGCGGCGTGCTCCTGGTGCAGCTCGTGTCCGCAGGTCGGCTCAAGCTGGAGTTCTTTCCTGGCGCCGGTTCCGCCTCGTTCGACTCAAACGCCGTTTATTTCGTGAGGTAAGTGGGAAGCTCCCAGCTTCCATCCCAGTCTGGTGCCGGCGGAGCAGCCTGAAAGCCCAGGCAGCGTGTCAGGAGTTCCGCTGCGGCCAGGTCGGTCGTATTAGTGGAGAGCGCGATTTTGAAGCAATCGATCGCTTCGGGCCAGCAATGCGCGCGGTAGTGTTTCAATCCTTCGCGATAAAGCGCGAGGGATTCTTTCGCGCGAGCAAGTGGCGCCCCCCGAGAGAATATTTCGTATATCGTTACCGGGACTGAGCGGCCCTTGATCTTCACGGTATCCAGTTCCCGGTAAGCGAATTCACCCGGTTGGAGCAATGCGAACGTCGACTCGCTCACCAGGATACGCGTGCCATAGTATTTGTTGAGCCCTTCGAGGCGTGAGGCCAGATTGACGTTATCCCCGATGACGGTGGGCATGGTCGTCGACCCCACGCTGCCGAACGAGGCGGGTCCCGAGTTGATGCCGACGCCCATATCGATCGAAAATCCGAACTTGTCGTGAAAACCGGTATTGAGCTCAGCCAGACGATCGATCATCTCGACACCGGTTTTTACGGCAAGGGAAGCATGGTCGCTCAGTTCGTCCACGGCCCCCCAGAATCCCATAACCGCGTCGCCGACGTACTTATCGAGAGTCCCTCGATTGGCCTGGAGGATTTCAGTCATGGCCCCCAAATACTCATTCAGAAAACGGCTCAGGTCCTGCGGATCGAGTTTTTCCGCGATCTCGGTGTAACCTCTTATATCGCTGAAAAGAATCGAGAGGTTCTCTTTCTCGCAGCCGGTCTTGTCGAGCGCGTGTTTCGCCAGAAGGCGATCGATGCGGTTCTTGACCTCCCTCGGCGCCGGCGGCTTGATCACGTAACCCGCTGCACCCGCCAGGGTCGCCTCAACGACAGTGTCTATTTCATTTTGGGAGGTTATGACGATGACGTCGATCCTCGCATCGCGCGCTTTGATTCGGCGAGTGAGTTCGACGCCGCACATTCCCGGCATCTGCATATCGGTCAAGACAACGTGATAGGACGAATCCCGTCGTGAAATCAGATCGAGCGCACTTGGGCCGTCTTGGGCGATTTCCACCTCGAAGCCGAGATCTCGCAAGCCCCGCGCAAGCAGGGATCGATCGGACTCTTGATCGTCAACGACGAGGAGCTTGACCCGGGAGCGCATGACTCAATGCTAAGGTGTCGCGCACATTCGCGCAAGGTCGCGCTAACCCGACCGCTCGATCGGTGGCATTTGATGTGTAAATGGATGCGTCTAGTCTGCGATTCGATATCCAGTTGTTTCGGATCGAGATTTAATCACGGAGCGCAGTCGAATCATTAAGTCGTTGTCAGAACCGAGATGCGTTCCTATGATCTCGAAATCCTGCTGTAGATAGAGGATCAGAGCTTCTTTGAAGCGATTGCGTGTGTCGCAGAGGATCTGCTCAAATTGTTTAGATTCTGCGAATGCTGTGATTTCGCGCAGGAGTAATTTTCCTACTCCTTTTCGTCTCCATTTTGGAAGTACGCCGAGCCACGACCAATAGAGGACTTTGGCGCTTTGCGCTCGGCATGCGGCATAGCCGATAATGTCTTCCTTGCCGTTCTGTTCTGCCACTGCCACGAACCAAACGGTCTTGGAGTCGTTTAGCTGCGTTTTCGCGCTATCGGTTGTCTATCCGATATTCGAGAAGATGGCCGCGTGTAGTTGAACAATCTTAACGTCGTCTTTGTCTATTCGTGCTCGCGCAAGAAATTTCATGGCTACGAGTATATCTGATTGGAGCTAGCCTTTGAAATGATGCGTCCTTCCCAGGAAGCCCATGTCGCGGTATTCACGGTCATGGCGCTTGAAATGAAAACCGGATGCGAGTTATGCGGCAAGCCGTTAGTTTCGGAGGCTGAAGCGGCGATTTGTAGTTACGAATGCACGTTTTGTCCTGAATGCACTTCACGGATGAAATCGGTCTGCCCGAATTGTCAGGGCGAGTTGGTGAGACGGCCGAAACGACTGTCGAAATAGCCTCGGTGCTCCATTGGTTCGCCTCTTGCTCTGCCCGTCGGACAAGGAGCAAGTATGAGAACATTCCGTATTTTGGAGCTAGCGATCGAGTTTAACGATATGGCAAGTGATCTTCGAGTCACTGGGCATCTGAGAGAGCAACTTCTCAGGGCGGCTTCGTCGATCGCGCTTAACCTGTCGGAGGGAAGCGCTAAGTGGTCCATATCCTGAATACCGTTTTTTGAAGATGGCGTGCCCGGCAGGGGTCGCCTTGACTCGGCCATCCTGGCCTCGCCCTTCGGGCGCGCTTTCAGCGCGTCACCCTCCGCTCCTGCTTCGGGTTCCGCTCTCGGCGCTACTCGCGCCTCGGCTGCAGGCCGGCCTCGCCGCGCACCCGCGCTCCTCGGGAGCTTGCGCTCCCTGCGGGGCAGCGGGTTCCCGCGCGGCTCCGGCATTCGACCCCTACCGCAGAGGTACCGATCGCTCGCGCGATCGATCTTTATAAAGCACGCCATTTCAAAACCACTTCCGGCGCCGGAAGTAGATATGCGTTATTTGCGGGCGTGATTGTGTGAGTAGATTTGCGGAGATATTTTGTAATGGCGTGCCCGGTAGGAGTCGAACCTACGACCTTCGCCTTCGGAGGGCGACACTCTATCCAACTGAGCTACGGGCACACCGATATGCAGACCCTAAGAGGCGTAACATAAGCCCCGGCGCGCCGCA
>OUNM011034428.1_pt1 | contig 18667 bp, 29 predicted proteins | sample 1769961 | NCBI WGS metagenome assembly OUNM01 (sample SAMEA3914820, study PRJEB12502) | metagenome | biome: forest; material: soil | place: USA | collected 2012-03-12 | depth 0.3 m
GCCTCGAGCTGCGCGTGGACGTCGACGGCCACGCCGAGCGCTGCAGGGGCGCCCTGCGGCCGCGGCGCCGGTGGCGATCGCGCGGGGCACCCAGCAGCTGCGTAAGCGTGTCCCCTGGGCCCTCTGGCGCAGCTAACCCGACCCCAGCACGATTCCGAAATCGTGCGCGCCTACGACGGTGTGCATTAAGCCCTCCATGCACACTATCCTCAACGACCAGACCCCAGGCAAGCGCCGTCGCCGTGATCACTCTCCGGAGTTCAAGCGCGAACTCGTGATGCGCGCCCTCGAGCCCGGAGCTTCCGTGTCGGCGATCGCACTCGACGCCGGCATCAATGCCAACCTCCTGTTCGCTTGGCGACGCGAGTATCGCGACGCGATGGCGAGCGCGCCCGCACTGCTGCCCGTGAAGATCGATGACGCGGCGCCGCCGACGTCGGATCCGCCCGCGACGCGTGCAACAACGGGCACCATCGAGATCGACTTCGGTCGCGCCCGCGTGCGCCTGCGCGGCGTCGTCGACGACGACAACGTGCGCTGCGTGCTGCAGACCTTGGGCACGCTCGCGTGATCGGCCTGCCGGCGCGCACGCGCGTGTGGATCGTTGCCGGCCACACCGACATGAGGAAGGGCTTCGACGGCCTGTCGGCGATGGTGCAGACCGCGCTCGACGCGAACCCGTTCTGCGGCCACGTCTTCGTCTTCCGCGGCAAGCGCGGCGACATGCTCAAGGTGCTGTGGTTCGATGGCCAAGGCCTGTTGCTGCTGTCCAAGCGACTCGAGCGCGGGCGCTTCGTCTGGCCGCAGGCGACGTCAGGCTGCGTGTCGCTGACGCCGGCGCAACTGTCCATGCTGCTCGAAGGCATCGACTGGCGCATGCCCGCGAGAACGCACGAGCCCGAACTCGCGGCCTGAACTACTGGATGAACTTACCTCGGGGCGGTCCCGAATGGCGCGTGCACCGCTCGCGCGGCACAGTAGATCTCTGTGCCGACCTCCTCGAACCCACATCACACCGTCGACGCGCTGCTGCGCGTGGTCGAGGCACGCGACGCCGAAGTGGCGCTGCTGAAGCTGATGGTCGAGAAGCTCAAGGCGCAACTGCTGCGACGCACGCGGGCGTTGTTCGGCGCGTCGAGCGAGCAGCTCGACGACTCGCAACTGACGCTCATCGAAGGTCGACCACTGGATGAAGTTCCGGTGCCCAAGACGCCGGCGAAGAGCAAAGCTGCCGACGCGCCTGCCGGCGACCGCAAGCTGCCCGCACACTTGCCGCGCGACACGCGCGTGCATCGCCCAGAGACGGTTCCCGATCATCGCGACGCGAACGGCCTGACCTGCGGCTGCACGGCCTGCGGCGGGCGCCTTCGACTGATCGGCCAGGACGTCTCGGAACAACTCGAATACGTTCCCGCGCGCTTCAAGGTGATCCGCCATGTGCGCCCGAAGCTGGCATGCACGACGTGCGAGACGATCTTCCAGGCGGCTGCGCCAAGCCGGCCGATCGCGCGCGGCCTGGCAGGCCCGGGGCTGCTCGCGCACGTCATGGTCGCGAAGTACTGCGACCATCTTCCCTTGTACCGGCAGAGCGGGATCTACGCGCGCGAGCACGTGCACATCGACCGCTCGACGATGGCGGGCTGGATCGATCATGGCGACGAACTGCTCGACCCGCTGGTGGCCGCACTCGGCCGCTACACGCTGGCTGGCGCCAAGGTGCATGCCGACGACACGCCCGTCGGCGTGCTCGATCCCGGGCGCGGTCGGACGAAGACAGGACGCCTGTGGGTCTACGTGCGCGACGACCGCGCCGCCGCGAGCGATGACGCGCCGGCGGTCTGGTTCCAGTACTCGCCGGATCGCAAGGGCGAGCATCCGCAGCGGCACCTCAAATCCTTCAAGGGCGTGCTGCAGGCCGACGCCTATGGCGGCTGGGGCAAGTTGTACGAGACCGGACGCGTCGTCGAAGCCGCGTGCTGGGCGCATGCACGGCGCGGCTTCTGGGATCTGCACGAGCGCCTCGGGCGAACGCCCGGCACGGTTGCAGAGCAGGCCTTGCAACGCATCGCGGCGTTGTACGCGATCGAAGCGGACATCCGCGGCCAGCCGGCCGAGGAGCGCCGGCGACAACGCCAGGCACGCGCCGGGCCGTTGCTCGACGAGCTGCATGCCTGGCTCAGTGGACTGGTGGGACGGGTGTCGGCCAAGTCCGAGCTCGCCTCGGCGATCGGCTACGCACTCGCGCGTTGGCGGGCGTTGACGCGCTACCGCGACGACGGTCGCATCGAGATCGACAACAATGCGGCCGAGCGCGCGCTGCGCGGCGTGAGCCTGGGGCGCAAGAACTACCTGTTCATGGGCTCGGACGCTGGCGGCGAGCGCGCTGCGGCAATCTACAGCCTCGTGGAGACGGCCAAGCTCAACGGGCTTGATCCCGAGGCTTACCTGCGCGACGTGTTCGAACGCATCGCAGACCATCCCATCAACCGCATCGACGAGCTGCTGCCGTGGAACCTCGGCGCACGCGTCGAGGCACAACGACAAGCAGCTTGAGCATGGCGACCAAGGTAACCCGGATCAAGGCGGCACCCAAGATCCTGCAACTGCACATCGAACTGCGCGGCACGAAGCCCAAGGTGTGGCGACGCGTGCTGGTGCCCGAGACGATCACGCTGCAGAAGCTGCATTGGGTGATCCAGGCTGCCTTCGGTTGGGGGCACGCGCATCTGCACGAGTTCATCGCGGGCGACGGCGAACGCTACGGAACGCCCGATCCCGACTTCGACGAGCCAGGCTCAGTTAGCAGCGAGAACACGCGGCTGACCACCGCCTTGCGCAGGTCGACGCTGAGCTATGTCTACGACTTCGGGGACTACTGGGATCACCGCATCCAGGTCGAGAAGACGCTCGCGGCCGATCCGTTGTTCACGCTGCCGTTCTGCGTCGGCGGAGCGTGCGCGACGCCTCCGGAAGACTGCGGAGGTGTCCCTGGCTACGCGGACTTCGTGCGGGTCATGGCCGACGCGAACGACCCCGAACACGAGAACCTTGCCGAGTGGATCGGCGTGGAGAACTGGGATCCGAAGTTCTTCGACTCCATTGCGGCCAACGACAGGCTTGCCGAGATCACGCTCTGATCGGAGTCAAGAGGGCCCAGGGCCCTCGCTTACGCAGCTGCTCGAGATCTCCGACGACCAGGCGCAGGCCCGCGGAGGGGCCTGGCGGCCCGCTGGGGCGCCCGCGCCGGCCTCGAGCTGCGCGAGGACGTCGACGGCCACGCCGACCGCCTGCGGGGGCGCCCTGCGGCCGCGGCGCCGGCGCCAATCGCGCGCTGCACCCAGCAGCTGCTCGAGATCTCCGCTGGCCAGGCGTTGTGGGACGGCCTGCCGGCTCGCCCCCAATCAGCCTGGTCTGTGTCAGCTGGAAGGCGCCGGCTCCTCGGGGAAGAAGTCGCGGATATCACCGATCAACTCCGCTGCCTGCGCTGCCAGGGTGATGGCGTAGACCATACGCGAGTCAACGTATGGGACCGGTACCTGCAGACCATCGACAAGGCGACACAGGAGGTTATCGTCATCCAAGGAAACATGCAGACGGCATGACGCCGGCCGCGCCTCGTAGATCGAGCATTCGCGGTCGACGAGAAACGGACATGGCTTACTGGCGCTGCGGTTAGTAAGTTCGCGGGCACCTTCCAACGCGGCCTCGCTGGCGAGTTCCGAGACTCGTCGAGCAGCTGGTGGGTGAGCCGCGATTCGGCCCGACGCGCGCTCGATGAGACGAGCCTCGGCAGACGTGATCGCAACGGGCAAATGGCAACAGTGGGCACAGCCGCGATGACACGCTCCGACAGCGGCGAGGGGGGCGATCCAAGCCGACGCGAAGCGGTGCAGCCAGATGACACGCTGCCGGACGGAGCTTGCACGTTGCGCAGCACCGAGCAGCGAGGCGGCGGCTGGGGACGGCGCGGAAGCCTTCAGAACCTTTGCTGTAGCCCGCTCATGCGCTAGCGGCCAGCGCTCGCGAAGCTCGACGGGAAGTTGCGCAAGGTCTGGCTCACTGGTGGTCCAGCTTGCGCTCTTTCGAATGGCGTCGATCGTCACGTCCCGAGCCCCGCTTGGCCCTTCCACTCACGGGGCATAACCCGGCAACGAATACCCGACTAAGGCGGTGAAAGCGGCTTGGGCCCCCTCCGCCGTCCAAACTTCGTAGTCCATGAAGTCCTCGAAGCCGTCGGAGTCACTCGAGAACAGCGCCTTCCCCTTGTGGGCGACACAGAACGCGCCAAGGGCCGATGGTTCGTCCGCGCCTCGAAACCAACCACTGGATCCTTCCGCGACGTGAATCGCCTGCTTGGTGTCGGGACAGTACAGGTAATAGCTGACGCTCATTGGGTGTCCAGTCGTCCTTTGGCAGAGCCGCTTGAAACAGCGGCGGACAGTTCCGACTTCGATGATGGAAGACGGGGCTACAGCCACGGGTGAGCTCAAAACTCAGTGAACAAAGTTCAGAGTTCAGCGACAACCGCCCAGCGGCCATACGCTTCACGTACGTGCGGAGCGACGGCCTCAAGCGGCATGCTCTCCAGCCTTCCGAGATGCATTGGCGCCCAGAGATCGGCCAGTGCATTGGCGTCAGGATGAAGATGATGATCCGTGCCGTTGGGTGGATGGGCGGCCATGCATCGCTCGAGCGCACGATACAGGTCCGCGAGGTGTAGCAGATGGTCGCTCATCTCGGGTGGTCCCCGTGAAGGTCGACGGGCACCGCGAGCTCGCGATCGCCTTGTCGCCAGCGCTCGAGTTCGTCCGGGCATGCCGAGCAGACACCGACCCTTGCCGCGTAGTCGACCGCAAGCCAACTACACGGTCCGCCGGTCGCCTCGTCATGACAGGCGGCGTAGTCATGGCACCCGCAGCCGATGCAGTGCGCGATTTGCATGACACCTCCTTCAGTGTTCAGGTTTCGCCGGCATGAGCGCTGGGCCGGCGTCAAACTCGCCTTCGTCAGGCAGGGTGCAGAGCGCCTTCGCCCGGTCGACCGGCCCGAAAAGCCATGCCTCCCAGCGATCAGCCGAGAGAGCAACCACGGCTCGCTTGTCCTGCATGTGCTCAGGACGGGACGTATCCGGCTTGTGCATGAGTCGCAGCAACGGATGCGTATCGCAGTTGACCGTAACCATCGAAAAGTTGGGCAGAACCTCGCCCGTGCGGGGATCGATCCACTCGCTCCAGATGCCCGCCATCATCCAGTAGGGCGCGTTGCGCGGACGCATTCGCCACCACACGTTAGTGCGGCCGTCGTCATACCTCGGCTCGTCATAGCTCCGTGCGGGGATGAGGCATCGCTGGCCGCGCGCCCATGGACCGCTGAAGGTCTTCTTCTCGTCGATCGTCTCGAGGCGAGCGTTGTTGGTCATCGGCACGCGCGAGCGCGGCGCTGCCTCCCGTGCCCCAGGAGCGACCATCGCCCACTGGCCAACAAACGCCTGAAGGCGCCCTTCAACGGGCCGAATGAAGGGACCGTGCCCCCACGGCCCGAGCGCGAGCTTGTAGGGCTGAACCGGGGCCTCGACGCCCATGATCGGCCAGAGCTCGTACTGCACAGGTTCGTACTTGTTGCACATGGCCCCCTCACCTCTCAGTGAATTCCGACGACGTGACGCAGTGCGCTCGCAACCCGCGCAGCGCGTTCGAGCGCTACCGCGTCGAGTTTCTGACCGGCGAGAACCAACTGTTCGAGGTCGCACAACGCCGCGGCCGCCTCGGGCCTGTCGGCGCCATGCAGAGCCAGGGCGATCGCCGCTCGCAACACGTTCTGCGCGCTCGGCTCGGAGCCACGAACCAACTCGTCGAGCACGTTGACTGCCACCACCGGAGAGTAGCGACCCAGATCCTCGGTCATCGCCGACCCTCCCGCTCCGAAGTTCGGGCGGCTCGGCGAGCCGGCTTGGAAAACGAGCTGAGGCGCGTCGCAAGTTGATCGCCGTCAATCACCGACTCGGGATTCTGCCCCGCCCGCGCGGCTTCGCGCACGGGCTCTGCTCGGCGCAGCAGGCCGTGAAGTGCACTCACTCGGCGCCGGATGCGGAAACTTGCCGCCCCAAGTGCTGCGCCGGCAAGGCCAAGTAGCCCGGCAACGCTCAAGAACAAAGTGCCGATCCTGTCGGCGCGCACATGATTTGCCGTTGCACGCTCGAAGTACCCAAGCGACACGGGGCTCGTAGCCTTGCCGGAAGTGGCGACATCGATTGCATACACCCTCTGGGCGTCCAGCAGTGTTCCAAGCCCGCCCGGCGCCGTATCCACCAGGCGCACGTCGTCGGCAAGAACCCGGCGTTGCGCCGTGCTCAGTGTCTTGCCATCCTTCTCCGATTTCGCGACGGCACCTTGGGCCAGGACGTAGGCGCTCAGGTAGCGCGTGCGATCGGTCGCCTGAACACCCACGAGCGTCGTCCGCATAGCGTCGACGTCGAGGCGATCGACGAGTTGCTGAAAGGCGACGCGCGGACTCTGCCCCAGGTCTTCCACCGGCGGCTCCTCGCCCCCGGTACCGAGAACCACTCCCAGGATCGCTGGAGCCATTCCAGCCATCGCGCCACCGATGAGTAACGGAAGCACTCTGGAGAAGCTTTGCTGCGCCCAGACCTTGAACCCCGCCAATGCGAAGGACATGAGCGCCATCATGTAGCCGACCGTGCTAAACGTCCCGCCGATGCCGCTCGCGAGCGATTCGACGCCGCCGCCGAAGCTTCTCGAACCGCCGGCTGTGAGGACGGCATCTGAGAACAGGCTCAGCAGTTCGTCGGGGACGCGGACGCTCGAGACGGTCGGATCGACACGCAGCCAGTGCGCGAGCGCGAAAGCGCCCGCGGCGAGGACGGCGCCAACGCCAGCGCCGAGCAACAGCCGATTTCCGTTGCGGCGAACCGCCTCCCCGCGTGCCGCGAGCGTGACCAGCTCGTCGTCGACGGCCTTCGGCAGCGGGATTGGAGCGAGGGCCGCGGCGAATTCGACGGCGCCGACCGCTGTCTTGGTCGACGCGCCGCTCACTGCACGAGTTCCTTGCCGCCGACCGTTTCGTTCGCGAGTTTCGCACCGGCCGCATTTGTCAGCCGGGCTCGCAGCTCGTCGCGCATGCTCCCGAGCTGACGCTCGACGTCGGCGCGCGCCCGTGCCCCTTCCTGCTGGATCTTCACAACGTCTTGCACCGTCTCGATGAGGCGGTTCTGGACGTCCTGCAGCGTGTCGATGTCGATGACCAGGCGCTGGTTCGCCTTGGCGGCGTCCACCGAGTTCTTGTACAGCAGTTCCGCGTTCCCGCGCAGCAGCGCGTTCGTTGCGTCGTCGATCTTCTGCGCGACCTCCACGGTGTTGCGCTGCTCGTTCAACCCCAACGCGAGCGCGAACTGGCGCTTCCAAGCCGGCACAGTCACCTGCCGGATCGTGTCGAACTTGTCCGTGAGCACGTCGTTGTTGCGCTGGACGATGCGCACCTGAGGCAGCGTTTGCAGCGCCGACTGTTGCATCGCCTGCAGGTTGGCGATGCGCAAGTCCAGCGCTTCAGCCATCGCATCCAAGTCGGCGACCTCCTGCACCTGGACGGGCGAATTCGCCTTCGGGCGCTTTGCCGAGGCCTCGGCGCGAAGTTGCACCAGGCGCACCTTGCCTGCCGCGATGTGCACGCCGAGCGAATGGTGCTCCTCCTGCACAGCCTGGAACATCGCCTCGAGCGTCTTGTTCCGCGCACGGAGGTTGTCCTGTGTCTCCTCGATCTCATGCACCAGGTGGTCGACCTGGGTCTTCGTCGATTCAAACTGGCCTCCCATCTTTTTCGCGGACAGCGTGAAGCGGTCGATCACCGGCCCGATGAATGGGAGGCGCGAACGGCGCTTCGACAGCGGCCCCATGTTCAGCGCCTGCACGAGCGTGACCACCTGAGACAGCTTCTTGCCACCGTCCTCGAGGTCACTGTTGCGCACCTGGGACAGCATGTCGTCCGCATAGCTCGCTGTCTTGTTGGCGGCGTCGCGTCCAAACGCGGACACCGATGTGGAGTCGCCGGCGCGGATCTGCAACGCGACCTGCTGCACCTCCGCGATGTCGTCGCTCGAGAGGCCCAGCTCAGCGAGGCTCTTCTCGTCAAGCATTGCCGGGAGGCCTGCCATCGCTTCGTCACCGGCGTGGCTCGTGATTGCCAAGGTCGACGTCGTGCTGTTGGTCGTCATGGTCACTCTGATTTCCCCTGAACTGGTTGGTTAGCTTAGTTCCGCCAGGCTGTCCGACAGGCTGCGCATGAGCGCTTCGTGCGCCTTGGTCGCACTCTTGAGCATCATCGGGTCGAGGTTCTTGGACGAAGCGAGCGCCAGCGTGTGCTGGCGCCACACGGGGACCAGCACCGTCGTCGTCTGGTCGAAGCGATCGAGCATGTCCACGGCCTGTGCCCTGGTCAGTGCCATCTGCGTCTGGCTCATCTCGTGAGACGCGAACAGCGTGGCCATGTTCGCGAGCTTGCGCGCGAATCGCTCACGCACGTTTTCGAAGTCCTTCCCGCCGGCGCGAGGCCTGCCCGCATCCGGGTTCTCGGCAAGGTATTCCCGCCCGGCGTCGATGTGCGCCCTCAGCGTCAACACCTCGGAGCCGTACGAGGCCGTGAGCGCATCGAGCTTGGTCACGGCGTCGCGCACGGACTGCGCGTGCACCGCCGCGTCCACGATCATGGTATCGAGCGTCGCGCGTGCGGCCTGATACCGCACCCGAACTTCGACGCCGGCACCCAGGAACCGTTGAATGCGCGTCGGCTGCTTCGTCAGCTTCTTCGGATCCGCCTCGGCCAACTTCGTGACGATGTCGCCGAGAAGGCTCGCGAGCCGGGTCACCGGCGCCTCCTCGAGCAGTGCGCTCAGCTCGGCCATCGGATCGATCCTCGACACGCCGTCCTTGTCTGCCCCCGCCGTCGCCTGTCCGTAAGCGCCGATGCGATCCGGGTCGATGAAGAGTGCCGGAAGCACATCGCGCTTGATGCGCTCTTTCACGGCTTCAAGTTGATCGGTCATCGCGTCCCTGGATGATTCGTTGTGAGCTGACTATATGTGTTCTTGAACACATCATCAAGCAATCGCTTTTGGCTTGCCGAAGTTCTTCTCGGCGTGCTGGAGCATGTCGTCTCTGAGGGCTCTGAAGCGAGGGCTGGCCGGGTCGACGAAGAAGGCTCGCCAGTGGCTGTACGAGTAGCCGCGTGCCCCTAGCCCACGATTGAAGACTTCGCGCGCAGCGGCATGCGAAAGTCCCGAGGCCTCCACCAGCGCGCGAAGTCGCTCATTGTTGCTGGGTGTGTGCATGAACACATCCTAATGCAATCCGCTGACGGGCTACCGGATGCGCGCTCGCCAAGGCAGCAGGCTTTCGCACTCACAGCGGGCACTACGTCGACCCGACGAGGACCTGCCGGTACCCATGCGCGACGCGCACGTCCAGTACCTCCGCCAGCATCTGTTCAGCATGATCCACGTCCGCCGCGGGACACCGCATCGAATTACCGAGCCTTGAGCCTTTCGCGCCCCACGCCCGCCAGAGCTCCCATCCGCCGAAGAGGTCTAGTTGGATGGCACAGAGGTAGTAGCGCGTGACCGTCTCGAGCCGAATCAGCTGCTGACCCTGCAGCGGCACTGGCGCACCAACGGCGACGCGTGACGAGCGATGCCCTGACATGAAGTTCCTTTGCGGCAAAGTCCGCGGTCGGGACGACCGCCGCGTCATCATGGAACCGCAACGGCTCACTGGGTGAGCCAGCACCGGCCCCGGTCGCGCGGCCGGCGCAGTGTAGGCGGCGCTATGATGGTACGCAATGAGGCCGGCCGACCCCCAGTCCCAACAAGACTTCCTTCGCAGCGCGAAGGAGGCGCTCGACCTCGACTGGGACTCGCTGGCGGTACGCGCTGGGATCGCCCCAAGGGCGCTCAAGTGCTATCGACTGCCTGACGACTCGTCGGGTCACCGAGCCATGCCGGCACTCGCCAGGCGTGCGGTCGAAGGGCTGCTGAACGCACCGCGCGCGGCGCCCCCGCCCTCGCAGCAGGCGTACCTGCGAAAGGCAATGGAAGCGCTCGGCACGACCATGCCCGAGCTCGCCCAGCAGATCGACGTGACCGCGCGGGCGATGAAGAACTGGCTGCTTCCGGACACGTCCCCGAGCCACCGAAGAATGCCCGCGCTCGCGCGCGCCGCGATCGAGCAGCTCGTCGCCGATCGAGCGACAAAGAAGCCGCGAAAACGTCGTTGACGTAAGTCCCATTGCGTACCACAATCGAGTCCATCAAAACCGATGGATCGGATGCGCCATGGCTCTGCACTTCCTCACCGCGCTCGCGGATCTCCAGCCGCGCGACGGCGCCGACGTCCTCGGCCCCGCTGAGCAGTGAGGGGCGCATGGCCGTCGAAATGACTCCCCTGCTGCAGATCCTCGACTGGAGCGGTAGCGCGCTCGGCCTCATCGGGGCGTACACCCTCGCATTCCGGCTGCGGATCTCGCGGTATGGGTGGCTCGCGTTTTTCGCCGCCAACCTCGTCTACATCGCGCTGGCGGGCCGGCTCGGCGTGATGGGCCTGTTGGCACAGCAGGTAGGCTTCATGGGCTCCTCGGCGATCGGCATCTACCGCAACTTCCTGGATCGTGCCGAGATGAGGCGCGCCGCGGCCCAGGAGGCCGCCTGGAGCATCAGCGTGAGACTGGCGGCCATTCCGCCCAGCCACCTGATTGGCACCCCCGCAGATCTCATCCGGCTCATCGAGCAGGCCAAGACCCTGCATCCCGAGATGGCCGCCGGAGCACGCGATCGCGAGCTCCGCGGCGAAGCGTCCGCGATGGTGGGCTGACGGAGCGGTCGTGGAGCAGCTGCAGCTCTCCTTCACCTCGTGCCAGCGCTGGCGCCATCGCCGGGCGAGCTATCGCCCCGCCGGCGAGCTGATCGACGTCGCGCGGCACCAGGTGGCGCCGATCGCCTTCGGCGACGCAAAGCGCTTCGTCCAGGCGCACCACTACAGCGGGACGATGCCGGCCGCGCAGTTGACCCTCGGCCTCTTCGCCAAGGCGTCGCGGTTTCACGCCGAGCAGCTTGCCGGCGTCCTCGTGTTCTCGGTGCCGGTGCAAGAGGCCTCGATTCCGGCCTGGCTCAACGGCCTGTCGCCTCGAGCAGGCGTGGAGATCGGCCGCCTGGTGCTGTCGGACAGCGTGCCGGGCAATGGCGAGACCTTCATGCTCGGCCGCGCCTTCCGCCACCTACGCAATCGGATGCCGCACGTCGACGGCGTGCTGTCGTACTGCGATCCGGTCGAACGCACCGACGCGGACGGCCGGGTCGTCAAACGAGGTCATATCGGAACGATCTACAAGGCCCACAACGGCCGCTTCGCCGGCACGTCGTCGCCGCGCACCTTGATCCTCGCGCGTGACGGTCGCTGCGTGAGCGAGCGCGCCCTCTCGAAGATCCGCCGCGCAGAACAGGGCGCCGACTACGCGACGCGGCAGCTGGTCGCGATGGGAGCGCCGGCGCGCCTGCCGTTCGAGGATGGCGCCGCCTACCTGCGCCGCGCCTTGAGCGAGGGGGACTTCCGCCGCGTGCGCCACCCCGGCAACTTCGTTTTCACTTGGCGGCTGAAGCACCGGTGCGCCGGCGCTATGGCCACCGCATCGGACGCAACCTGAGCCATCAGACAAGGGAGAACCATGCGAGCGACAAGCAGGACAACCAAGAAGCCCGCGCGCGCCGCAGTGCGGCCCCGGCTTCAACTCGATGAGCGGGCTCGAGCCGCCGGCTGCCACCTGGGCTCCATCGGAGAAGTCGAGCAGCTCGCCGGCGTCGACGTGCAATCGCACAAGGATCGCACAGCGCTCTGGCAACAGTTCAGCCATCTCTATCACGGCCCGACGCAGACGCTCATCGATGCGGTGATGGATCATTGCTCGGCGATCGCGCTCAAGCGCCTGGACCGGGGCGAGCTGTGCCTGCTGGCCACCTACCGCTGACGGCGGACCCTACGACCGATTCGGGAGCGACCTATGAGCACCAACCTGGCCACCGCGCGGATCAAGTGCCGGCTCTGCCGCTGCGCCCTGTCCGAAGATGAGGAGGACGACGTCGTCGCTGAGCTCTGCAGCTCCTGCAAGGTTCGCCCCGAGGCGCGCCGGCTCGGCATTCGCCTGGCCGACCCGGTCGACGTCCTCTCGCCCGCGACGCCCAGCCGCCCCAGCGCGAAAGGTGTGCGCGACTTCACCCCCGCCGAGAAATCGCTGATCGCGAAGGTCCACGCCTTCATGCCGCCGCAACAGCTGCTCACGCTCCTGAACGAGCGCCTCTTCAGCGACCTCGGGCCCGACGTCGATCCCTACACGCCGGACCAACTGCACGCCGCGGTCGCGGCGGCCGCCGGCGGCGCCGTGCAGCCCACGTCGTCGTGGGCGGGCCTGCGCAAGCTCATCAACCAGGCGCGCCGCAGCGGCGTCCTGGCGCAGGTCACCGCCCAGGTCATCGACGACTTCGCGATCGTCTACGGGCTCAACGCCAAGCAGGTACTTGTCCTGAAGGACACGCTGCTGCTGAACAACACCGAGGACGCCCAATGAAGCACTCCGTGATCGATCGCCCCGAGATGCTGACCGCGACGCTGCGGCTCGGCGGCGCGCCGCTGCCGCTGTCCGAGTACGCGACCACCGGCCTCCTCACGCTCGCCGTCGGCCCGCGCGGCAACGGCAAGACGAACGCAGGCCTGCTGATGGCCGAGCAGCTTGCCGAGCAAGGATGGGTGAGCGTGCTGATCGATCCCGAGAGCGAGCTCGAGTCGCTGTACGGCGACGCGGTCGCCGGCCCGGACGAACTCGGCGCATTGCTCGCAAGTCGCGAGCGATCGATCCTCGTGGTCAGCGCCGAGGACGCCGCCGAGTTCGTGCCCTACGGACGCGCGATCCTCGAGGCGGCCGACGTCCACCGCAAGCCGATCTTCGTCGTCATCGACGAGGGGCAACTCTTCTCCGCCGCGAAGAAGCGCAAAGGCGACATGGGCGAGGCGGCCGACATCATCAACGACTTCGCAGGCCGCGGACGCAAGCGCGCGCTCGACCTATTCGTCACAGCGCTGCGCTACACCGGCACGCTGCATCGATCCCTGTTCGCCAACAAGAACCTCACGCTGATCGGTTGCCAGGAAGATCCCACCGTCTGGTCATCGCTCGCGCCGCAGTTCCGTGCCTCGAGGATCGAGTTCTCGGACCTGAACGCGCTCGCGCCGGGCGAGTTTTTCTGCGTCTCGCGCCGTGGCACCGAAAAGGTCAAGATGCCCATGGCCGCAGCGCTGGCGAAGGTCGCACCCAAGGCCGCGGCCGTACGTCGAACGCTCCCGGCCAACTACAGCCAGTGGGATCGCGCGATGCGCGAGATCCCCGATGCGCGCCTGCAGGCCCTGACCGACCCCGTCGTGAACCTGCTGGGAATCGTCGCTGGCCTCAGCACGCAACAGATGCTCGCTGGCGCTTCGGCGCTGCAGGACGAGCTCGACGCCCGGGCCTGAACGACAACGCAGAGACGAGCATGACCAGGCGCGGCACGAACGAGCAAGACGGCGAAGGAGACGCTTGGCGGTCCTTCATCCGCGCACACGGATGGCGCGCTGCCACCCATCACCTCGCGGCGGTCGTTGGACGCACCGAGGACGAGATCTCGCGCCTGCGCGGAACCGGTGTGGTCACTCGGCTGCCAAGGGCCAACACCTTCCCGGAGCTCTTCGCTCTCTGGAACGGCCGCGAGCCGACGGATGACGACTGGCCGGCGCCGCGCAAGGCCGGACACGGGACGTACGAGTGGCAGCCGCGCGAGGTCGCGCTGCTGGCAACGTTGGTCGGCCAGTTGAGCACGAAGGACATCGCCGCGGTGCTGACCACCCGGCTGCGCAAGCTCACCGGCGACGCCGGTGCCGAGCGCAATGCGCAGGCAGTGCAGCTGCGCATCAACCTGATCGGGCTGCAGTCCTCCGACGTCCTGGGTGGCCTCACGACGACAGCGGCCGCACGAGAGGTCGGCTCGACCGCGACGGTTCACCAGTCCATCACCAACGGCACGCTGAAAGCGCGCCGCGTCGGCACACGCTGGGTGATACCCCGCGATGCGTGGGAAAAATGGAAGGCCTCTCACGTCACGCCCCCTGACGGCTTCGTCCGCCTGAGCACTCTGAAAGAGCCGCTCGCAATCCGAGGCGACAAGCTGAGCGAATATGCGCGTGCGGGGCACATCCCCGGTGCCGTGCGCTGCAATCCGGCCGGCCATGGCCCCTCGACGCAGTTCGGTACATGGTGGATCGACCCCGACTGCGCAAGGCAGATGGTCGAAGACCGCCGGGCCGGCCGTCCGATGCCTTGGTACGGGAAGCCGATGATCGACAACCTGCGGGTCACCTACAAGCTCTGGCTCTCCCGTCGTCATCCGGCTACCTGTTCGAGCTGCGCGACGATCTGGGGCCAGCCCGGCGCCCCAAAGGACTTCGAGGCGTACTCGAAGCGATACCCGGCATTGGATCACGGTGCCAAGCGGCACCTGACGCGTCCTTGGGGCTCCGGACTTACGGTGGCTGACGCGGCGAAGGAGACGGGCCGCAGCGCGGCCTACGTTCGCCGCGCGATCGCCAACGGCGTTCTCGCCGCTTTCACTGCGGACGGAGCGACCTACATCAGCCGGTCTGAGCTGACCCGGTGGAAGACCCGCAAGTGCCCCACCGGTGACAGCGAGAAGTGCTGGATCTCACTCGAGACGGCCGGCCATCGCTACCTCTTCTCGCAGGTCGAGTTGCGCGCCCATATCGCGGCCGGGCGCCTGGTTGTCAAGACCGGCACCGACGGCGCCATGCGTGGGGTGGAGTACGTGGCCCGGCACCAGTGCGCCCTTCTGCGCGAATCGATCGGGTTCACCGAAGCCGAGGCCGCGCGGCGCGCTGGCGTCAGCATCGAGAAGCTCCGGATCCTCCTGGATGGCGCGAACTGGCGCGGCGCCGAGGGCATTCCACTCTCGACGCTTCAGGTCGTCATCAGGAGGATCCAATCCCGGGAGGGCTTCACGATCGAGGAGGCCGCGAGCCGCCTCGAGCTGCTCGGCGCGACCGTCCCATGGGTCAAGGCGCGGATCACCGACGGCCTGGTCAAGGTCTCCCGTGCCCCGTGGGATCTGCGCCGCGTCTACCTCACGAACACGATGGTCGACCGGTTGCGCGAAGCGCTGCTCGGTGGCTTCCAACGCCGGCCGGCGCCCGAGGTCCCTGGCACCTGGCTGGGCCTCGACGAGGCGGCGATCGAGGCCGGCGTCTCGCACACGACGCTGCGACGCTGGAGCGACGAGGGCTCGCTCGCCCGCATCAGGCACGACCAGCGCTTGCCCTACCACCGCGACGCGGTGCGCGATCGCGCGCGAACCCATTGGGCGACGTGCCGCCTGAAGCGACCGGCCCTGCCCGCCTGGCTGGTCGACGAGACGCGGGGCGGCCGAAGTACTCGGTGACTCGCCGCTCGAGCACCCAGCCCCCCACCCGGAACCGAACGGAAACTGCCATGACGAACACTGAAGACACTGAGCATCTCGCCAGCGAGCATCCCCACCCTCAACCCGCTCGTCTGACGTTCACCGCTGAGCGCCTCGGCCACGAGACGGTCGTGTCGATGACGCAAGCCGGCCAGGCCTCCCGGCCGCTCCCGCTGCACCTGGCGGTGCGCTGCCACTCGCCCACCGGCTTCGACTGGGGCTACGCCGGCTCGGCGCCGGCGCAGCTCGCCCTTGCGTTGTGCATCGAGGTGGTGGGCCGCGCGCGCGCCGAGCGCGCCTATCAGGCGGTGAAGGATCGCCTCGTGGCCCCGCGCCTCGAGGACGCCTGGATGCTGTCCGGCACGACGGTGCTGGCGGTCGTTGAAGCCGCCGAGCAGGCGGCTCGAGCGTCCGGTGGCGAGGCATGAAGCCGAGCGGCCCGCAGACCCGCATACTGACGCGCATGGCCAGCGGCGCGCGTCTGCGCTGGAACAGCGCAACCGGCAACTTTCAGCTGACCGACGGAACGTCGACGAGAACGATCCAGGCGCGGACGGTCATCGCGCTCGACGTGGCAGGGCTGATTGAACGTGACGTGCTCGGTGACTGCGCGCTCAGCGCCCGGGGCACGCAGTTGGCGACGTCGATGTCGTCGAAGCTGGCCTGAGGACGTGTCGTGGCGGCCTTCCGGAGACAGCAGGACATGTTCCTCGAGCTCATCCCGCCCAGGGCCAGACCTCGCGTGCTGATGCACGTCCGCGGCGCGACGAATGTCGATCACGGACGCTACGAAGACCTGGGAAAGCCGATGTGCACGATGTGGTGCCGACGCTGCGGGGATGAGACGGACTGGCTGATCTTCGACACCATCTCCGAAGCGGAGCGTGGCATCCCGTGTCCGAAGTGCAACGCGGGGCCCCTGCCTACCGATACTCCCGGCTAACGCCTTGAGCCCTGCGAATGCGTCTGATACCGTGCCGCGGACACGTCGGCTGGCGAATGAGGAACCAATGACGAATACACACAGAGATCTACCCGAAGCCCTTCAAGGATTGGGACTGACCGCGGCACAGATCGACCGCACCCGCGTCTACCTCGCATCGAGGCTCGAGCTGGCGATGCAACTTCGCAGGTTCTGGCTGACGACGTCGATGATGTTGGTGGCGTTCATCCTCGCTAGCTCGCTGTTGGCGCCAGAGACCAGCTCACCGCAGCCCGTCGTCTCGCTGGTGGATGTTGTCGTTGCCAAAGCCATTCCGTACGTCGGGTCGGCACTGTGCCTTGGCCTGATTCTGACGTTCGGCTCGCTGATGCTCGCCGTTCGACGGCTCGACGAGTCCGTCGCCCAGTTGGAGGCGTCCGACCGTGTTCAAGGCCGCATTCGCCACATCGGCCGGTACGTCGCTTGGGGCATGACCTGCGGCGACCGCATTGCAGCCTGGGTGGTGCCGGCCGAGCGTCCCTGACGGGCCATGCTGCTCGCTCGACCCGACTTGAAATCACACCCCAACCACGATACACATGGTCTTCCTTGCGTCTGTTTCCATCCTCGGCTGGCTCAGCCTGATGCCGTACTTCGTGCGCGCGTTCAGAGGCCCCGGGCTCACGAGGCCAGAGTTCGCCCTGGCGGCGGTGTCATTCATGGGCACGGCTGCCGCCCTCGCCCCCGTGATGCTGGAGCTCGGGATGGTCGGGCGAGAAGCCAGCGGCGCTAGCATTTCGCTCGATCAATCGGCGACGCTGCAGCTGGTGCTCCTGGCGACCGGCGGCGTGCTCAGCATCATTGCGTTCGCCGCACGGCTGCTACGACTGCGCCGAGCTCCGGAGGCTCGGTTCAGCAGCGTCGGCGTGAACACCTTAGGCCTGGCCATCGGGGTCTACCTCTGTGTCGTGGTGGTCGACCAGGTTCGCTTCCTTCGCGCATCGGGTGACGATGTCGGCATGCTGGCTTGGAGCATCGTCCGCACCGAGTTTCGCGACACGGTCAAGGACGTGCGCTGCGACAGCGAGGTCATGATCGTCAGGGGCGTCGAGAGCGGCGTGGCCACCTACCGCTGCCCGCACCTGCCTCAGATCACGCTCGCCCGATACTCCGCGACGCCGATTTTCGCCTGGCCTGCCTACGAGGAGAGCCGCAGTGCCCAGCTCGCGCAGGCACTCCGTCAGTTGACTCCCGACAGCGCGACGCCGGCGCGGCGCGACTGAAACGACCGTGGCTGCATCGTCCGTCCGAGGCTCGGTCAGGGCTTTCTTTCATCGGGTCTTCCGGTGCCGGTTTGACCGCCACGGGCCAGGCCAGAAGGAGGCCGACTCGCCTGCTAAGTTCTGCCCCTACTGCGGCGCGAGCTTGAGGCCCTGGCCCAGGTGGGAAGTCACCTTGATCTCCGGCGAGATGTACCAGGTCGAGGGCATCAACGAATGGCACGCAGGGAGCCAAGTGGTCTACGGCGAGGGACCAGGCAAGATTGACGGGCACACAGGGCGCCCGCTGAATCAGGTGAAGGTTCATCGCGACAACATCGTGTCGATCCGACTGATCGACTGAGCGAACAGGAAGAGCACATGAGATCTGCAACGACCGCACTGCTTCTCGGCCTCGTCGTCGGCGGCACGGCGGCCCAGCCCGTCACGGAGGTCACGCTGGCGTCGCGCATCGCACCTTCGGCTGTTGCGGATGAGCCAGTAGCTTTCTTGGATCGAACCGGATGTCGGTACACCGGGCGCCTCGGCCACGTGGATGCGACAAATGGTGGCATTGCAGCGACGTACACGCAGGCGGCCGGCGTCGATGCGCAGTCGTGGTACATCGTCGTCACGCACCAGGCCTGCGACAGGCCAGCCATCGCCCTTCTAACGATGATCGCCTTGCCGAAGGCGCCATCGCTCGCCGGCGGCGGCGGCATCCCGCCGTCTCCGAGGGGATACGAGCCCGGCACGCGACTGAGGGTCACGCCGCAGTAGCGCGGACGCCTGGCGCACGTCGACCATAGCTGCGCCGGTACCCGGGCGCTTGACGGAAAGGCCCCGGCCATCTGCCACTCCAGTGAGTTCCCGCACGCTTGAATGGATCAGGTGTGCAGGCGTACGCTGTATGCTTATACAGCCTATGCC
>OUNM010992018.1_pt1 | contig 18665 bp, 23 predicted proteins | sample 1769961 | NCBI WGS metagenome assembly OUNM01 (sample SAMEA3914820, study PRJEB12502) | metagenome | biome: forest; material: soil | place: USA | collected 2012-03-12 | depth 0.3 m
GTCATGAAGTCCAGGCACATGTTGCCGCACTGGTTCGGGGTCGGTGGCACCGGATTACAGAGGCACTGGGCGTTCTCGCAGTGCGCCCGCGAGCCGCAGTCAAAGCCGCAGCCGCCGCAGTTCTGGTTGTCGTTGGCCCCAATACCACGTACCTTCTGGCACGTCTTGGCCCCCGAGGTGCAGATGGCGTACTCGGAGTCGGCACAGTTGCAGTTGCAGAGCTGGCTGCTGCCGGACTGGAAGTGCTGTTGGGCAGTCTTGCCCGAGACAGCGTAGTAGTAGAGATCGGCGGCGGCGTAGCAACCCGGGAGAAGCCACGAGCTGTACCAGTGGTCGTAGTCATCGTTGCACGAGTTGATCATACAGCCATGGAAATCGTCGTTGCACTTCTCAAAGTAATCGGGGCAGCTGTCGTAGCACCTGAACATTTTCGGTCAGTTCGTCTTCCTTGGGCAATTATTCGGGAGCACTGTCTCGGAAGATTTGGGGGCCGTTTGAGTCCCGAGACAGTAGTCCTGTTTGACACATACCTGTCGTGGGTGTTGCAGCAGCCGCCGAAGCCCAGGTTCGGCACAATCATGCTGTACCACGAGCCGTCTGGCCCGCAGCCATTGGGAGCCGAGCCAGAGCGGCCGTTCGAGACAGCGACCATCTTGCTGTTGAATTTGGGGCATCGCTGGGCCACACCCCACTGCGACATGTCCCGCTTCCACGGGGTCATTCCGGGCTGCTGCTGCGAGCGGCGCCTCCTGGTGGTCGAGGTGCTGGCACCCTGGTCAAGAGGGGTTCGGACGCGGGCGGGGAGCAGCAGCATAGTGTTGAGGGTATCGCCTTCAGTGGTGGCCGCCGTGCGGGGCGTAGCGACGGTGCTGCTGTCCGTTGTTGTCCACACGTATGTTGTAGAGCCGTAGACAAGCAGCAGGGAGCCCCGGCACGACACACCAAACACGGTCGTGCACTTTCCGTCCTGAGCCACACCGTTGGTCGACGAGGATACAAGCGAGATCACGCCGGTCTCGACATCGAGGGCGACGTAGAGGTCCGGGTTAACGCCGTCCTTGACCACGAGATCGAACAAACTGCATCGAAGCATCAGCAGGGAAAGACAAAGGGGTGGAGATCAGAGCACGTACCCTTCAGGAGCATTCTCGGCGGCCTGGAACTCAAACGTCGGCGGGTTCCAGTTGTCTAGGAGCGCCTTCGCAGCCTCCTCGTCGGCTGGTTCCTCTACAGGACCGAGAGCATCGCCCCTCTTGATGACGTATCCAGCACCAGGAGCAAGCAGGAACTATCCCATTGTCAAAACTCACAATCCCACCATACCATCGGACTCTCAACTTACAAACTCATCACCGGTGGGAGTAGCATCCATCAGGCAGGTCTCGCTTGGGGTAGGATAATCGACGACGACAGACGGGTCCGGCGCCGAGGTGAAAACGGGAAGTGTGTACTCGGAGTATGTGTACGTCTTGGTCCAGCTGTCGTCGGCGGGGAAGGACACGGACGAGCTCGACAGCGGCGGGCTCTCATAGTCGTAGTAGGTCACGGTCGAGGCGATGGTTGTCGTGGAAGTAACGGCAGCAACCGACGCTGTCAAGGTGGGCACAGACACACCCCAGCACGAGCAGGCGCTGCTGTACTGCGTGGCATCGGCGCAACCGGGGCTCACGTACGCGGGGATCGTGCTCCCAGGGGCTGTGGGAGAGACATTGGTGGTGGGCGTGCGTTTCGCGGCCGTGATGGAGGTGGAAACGACGGCCTCCTGGGGCGGCGTGGTTGTCACTGTCACGGTGACGGCCGAGTTGTAAGTCGTCACCCATGTCGTTCTGAGACCGAGTTCAGGGGGTCAGCGAGCAGATCCAGAAGGTCCGGGCCGGGGCTGACGTCGGGAGGAAAGACGGGAATGGAAACGGGAACACCCACTCGGCAGCCGGGGTCACGGTAACAGCGAGGAAGGCGCTGCAATCCGCCTGGCGGCTGGCGTTGTCAGGCCCCGTGGTGGCGTATCGGACGGCACGGGCACATGTGTTGAGCACGCATCCTCCCTTGTTGCAAGAAGTGGCAGATACGCCACCGGCAAGGGCCAGGGCGCCGAAAAACGAGAGGACTGGCCTGGCGGGCGCCATGGCGCAAGATCAGACAAAAATGGGCAACTAACGAACGTTGTGATCCAAATCAGATCGGGATTCCGAGGGTGGCGCCACGTCCGAAACCTCGCAGCAATAGCTGCCGCCAGCCCCGCGTTCACATCGCTCTCTTTTATGATTTTTTTGACAAAGCCCTCCCCTCGAGCATTCAGCAAGTCATCAGGGGCAAAGCCAAACCGTCAACAACTCCCAATAAACTCCACGCATCAATAGTCTCGTGGACGCGTGGGTGCCCATGGCTACTTCGGGCTAGCGGCCATTGTTAGTCCCGCTCTCAGCTGGCGCTTTGGATCTCGCAGACCCATCCAGACCGCCGCGTTATGCCCGTTTCGCAGCAGTTCCGCTCATGTTTTGCGTGTGCTGCTGCCGCCGGTTGCCGGAGCTGAACTTCCACCCCCCTGCAAACCCATGGACGATGCCCATCTTGGCAGTCCCACGGGAATGGTTGTCCTTTGCGGAGAAAATGCTCAGGGACTAGCCGTGCCGGAGAACCGGGGATGAAACGCTTTGTGGAGACAAGTCAAGGAATTCGGCTGCTTGGGATAATTCCAACTTGAGTTCTCCGCCTCCGTCCGTAACTATTTCCGTGCTTGGTGACGGCCTGGTGGGAATCTGGAGCCCATGTAACACCACACCCGCCGCCACCAAATCCACCCTCACCCCCTACTGAGAACCAACATTCCACGACGCCTTGCCCCTGTTTCTCACTGCTCGGCTTGGTGCACTGCAATTCCTCCACTGCAAATAGTAGATCTGCTTGAATGTATAATCCGTCGTCCCCTTCGTCGGCGTCGGCGTCGTCTCGGGCTAGATGAGAGAGAGAAGACGCGTTAGCCATTGTCCCCTAATCATATTATACACATGTTTTGGAGATGACTACAAGCACCTAGTTTAGCTGTTTGGTCGGAAAATATCGGGCTTATCTCGTTGGTAGAGACGACCTCGAATGAAACCGCGTTGTTGCACGTCGACCAGATAGTGTTCTCCGCGCTAAATACAGTTGTCTTGAGGAAGTTGGCGTCAAAGGGACCCTGAATGACGACGGAACTAGTGATCTGTTTGATATTTAGAAGAGCACATCTGTCTTGACCGATAAATCTAGCTATACGTACTTCCGGCGAGCCAAAGAAGGAGTGAACTGTGATACAAGTGCCGTTAAAAATGCCATCGGGGAGATTTGCGTAGCCACGGTAGTCGACCTGGACGACCGAGAACTGCCAGCCCTTGGGAGGGAGGACTGCAAGATTGACTTGGCATGTTTCAGTAGTGTTCACAGGCGCCGTAGCCATAATAGCGTGTATCGAGAAGTCGTTGTAATAAAGCCTCGGCGTCGTTAGGTCATCTGACAGAATGTACACGACCGAGCCGGGTCCGCAGCCTGAGCCGAAAAACCTGAAGTCGCTGGTCTGCACCTGTCCAATGGGGCCAGCACGCTTAGTGAGGGTAGTAGCCGCCAGGCGACGCTAGCAAACAGGATAATGATGCCAAAGAGCTGCATTTTTGGAGACCGATGAGTGAAGCAAGTGCCGGGTTTGATACAGTGTGCTGGCTTTGAAGGGTTACTGCTTGGGAGGCTGTAGAGCTGTAGAAAGCAGCAGGTCTTGGCCCGAGGTGTCGCAGGGCTGCAGTGACGAAAAGGTGGCTGAGATCTCGATAGATATAACCAACGTGTCCACTGGATCGAGGAAACCACCCGCCTGGATATCGCTCGTCGGCCATGATGACGAACTGGCCGACCCAGGCTGAGCACATTCGCTGGATATCCACCTTTTCCGAGTCCCGACACTATCGTAATCCACTCCGTCTGTCTTCTCAGGTGTCCAACCGCCGTTTGTGAATCGAGGCGTCGTATTATTCTCGTGATGCATCGTATGTACAGCGTCACCATGTGGAATAGATAGTTGTTTAAGCGAAGTGTCGATTTGCGAGGGTTAACGAAGCGGTGCTCCCGGATGCGGCGGAACTGATACGACTGGCCGTTGCGCCGAAAGCACAGCACACGTTGATTGACAGTCAATCAACCCGTCAGCTCCTGCCTATATCTCCACTTGCATCCGAGGGTTGGCAACTAGCACAACAGCTGAGGGCTGCCGAAGCCCTAGACCGGGCACAGCTCGTTAATTATTGAAGTCTGGCCAACGACATTTGTCAGTCAAAGACCTCCAGTTGGTAGTTGGAAAATGACTAGCAAATGTAGGACTATGCTGTCGCCTCATATTTGTCTAGTAGAGTTGCAACCGCGCGATATGAGATACCTGATAAGGGGTGCAAGCGATTTGCGGACTGGAATCCATGTGTGGGGAGCCGGAGAGTTGGGACAGCCCAACTGTCTTCAGCCCTCTGACACGCTGTAAACTTTTGCCCAGACACCAGCTTGCCTGTTGAATACCTACCTGACTAATGCGGGCTCGAGTTGCAGCTCACACGCCCTCCGTCCCCGCCCCCGCCCCCGCGGCTGCCGCCAGCGTCTCTGAGACCAAGGTGGTTTGATTGGGTCGTGCCCAGTCCAGGCACCGACAGAAATATCGGGTTTTCTGACATGGCGGCTGACGACACTTTCCAGACTTCGGATCCTTCCCACAAGTGCCTGGCGCAACCCGTTACTCTTATTTCGCACAGCCCCGAACTAGACGAGCTGTGGGCCAAATCTCATGTGTTTCCTGCAGTCGGCAAACGGCTCCCTCCAAACAGCCCCCTCCAAAGAATCCCTCAACGCCTCAGTCAGTTAGTGGAGCAGTACCCCGCATAAGCCTGCCCCCGCTCGCTTTGCGCCAGAACATGTCAAGTTTATTGCGTGGTGAGTCGATGGCCGCATTTCATCCGCGCCGGCCCTTCGTTGAGACGAGGCTCCTTGCCATGCGGTCGGCACTGGCAGCTGCGCGGCCTGCACGCCGAAGGGGCCGCTGGCGCGCCATCTCGTCGGGGCCGCCGAACCACGGCAAACAGAACGCGCAGAGACCCAGCGGTTTAGCGCGTGCCCTGTTGTCCCCAGCCCGACGGCCAAGTGTCGGAGTAAGCGCCCTGTCCCTCCATTACTCGTGAGGGTGTGGAGGTCGTTATACGAGTTTTGGCGTGCCCAGGCAGCCTCGCATCAACATTGTTTAGCGGTGCGGCCTCCGCTGGGGTCGTACCAGCGTCACGGTCAGGCTTTGACGGGCCGGGCCGTGAGGTCCAACGCGTTGGACCGAGGTGAGACGTCGGGGTGCCCGAGCCAGCCTGTCGGCACCAGCGTGAGCGGGCTGACATAGGGGATGCCCGACGTGTCCGCAGGGGGTGTTAAGCTTGCTGGAAGAAAATACGAGAAACCGCAGGGTGTAGCTGCGCTTGCTAATTCGGACTTTGACAAAACGACCTGGTTGGAGTCGACGCAGGGGCCAGGAGCTGGGGCGCGATTCAGGTGCTACCCTGATCGAGAATGCGTAGGCGACTTACCCTTATCTCGAATGCGTGGGCGGCTATCTTGGCAAAGGCTGGTGCTGTGCCATCGGAGTACGAAGTAGAGGGCAGTTGGATGCCTCCTTGGCCCTGGACACACCTATCAAACGTGCATGTTGCCGTTCAGTGGCTGCTGACCTGCAGGCGGTGCAACACACCCAAAATCCCAAAGTTCCGGACGCTCGGGTCAAATGGACCAAGGCTAGCTGACATGGAGTAGACTAGCCGCCGAGGGATTGTCTGCGCCTGGCTCTGAGAGGGTTACACGACGGCCTCGTGGATGATATTCTGCGTGGGAGGCTGGGACCTCGCCCTGACCGGGCGTACCAACGAGAGACTCGGAGAGCCGAGGAGTTCCTGAAAACAGTCTGTACGTGACAGAAAGGACTGTGATGCCTAGAGGTACATAATCGAGGTAGAGTCCTCGTCGGTCCATCGTTTTGCAGAGGGCAGATTCCCCAAACACCTCACCAACCCGCCTACCCTCGCGATTTGCCCTTACGCCGACATCATGAACTCCCCACGCCGTGCTGCTTCCGCCAAACGGCACCGCGTCCCGCGTCTGCTCTCCGCAGTGGAGGCTCTGGTCCGTTTGCAGACCGACCTACTGCGGGACACGACAAGCCAGGAAAGGCATCTTTCTTCTTTGAGGCAGTTCAAGGAGACGCAGCTTCAACTCGACCCAAAGTACATTGAACACCAAGTGACGGGCCGTCAGAGGAAAGAAATTCGGCAGCAGTGGGAGAACGAGATCCTCAAATGCATCGACAACATCCTTGAGACTCCAGCGACCTCCACCCTCGCTGATGCGCTCGACAAGCCTTTCTGGTTGGCGTGGGAATATGAGAAAGCGTACCCCCTGTCCTTCAGCTTCCTGATCCGCGCCGCCGAGAACGCGAAACTTCGGCTGTCCAGCTGCAGGGTGTGTCACTACGATCCGACCCTCCCGAATCCAAAGACCGGCGGCCAACCTGGAGGGCTACACTGGATTGTTCCCTGCGGGGCGGGGAGCAAGAGGCAGACGGTCGCCGATAAACTTTGGGAAGCCGTCACGGTTGGAAACGGGGCGATGACCCCGCGGACAATATGCATCCAGGACATCTCGCCGTCTGTCGGGGCTGTTCTGATGGCCACGACCCCTAGGTATGTCTCATCTAATTGAGCTGCTGACGACACACTTGGGTCGGCTTCCACTAACGGGTGCGGTACTGCTATGAGCAGATCCGTTGCGTCGAAGCTCACCGCCTTCCTCGAACGCTACCTCTCCTTCACGAACTTTGGAAAGGCTTCGCTCCTTGGTATCAAACCTGATCCTCCTGACGTAGGTGTTGTGTTCAGGCGCAAAAATGCATGACACTGCAAACACAGCAGCTGACAGTGGCTTTCCATTTACTAGACAATGAATTGCTTCGTCTTCGAGTATCACTTTGCCTTCTACTACGTAACAAAGCAAGCCACCGAGACCAACCTGGCCCGATACGATGGGCGCGGATTTCGCAGCTCCTCGTTTTTCGGCGGTCACCGGCCCGCGGCCGACACTCTCGTGCGGCACATCCACGAGGAGCAGATGAGCTTCTTTCTGGCAGGGAGCGGTGACAAGTCTTACTACTGCTACCAGCTCGGCGAGAAGTACTTCAAGACGTTTTTGAGTAATGAGGAGCGCACCTGCGTTTACAGCGGCGGCTGGACACCCTCGATCCTCTTCCTGTCGTGGGTTGCCATGGCACTCCACCACGTCGGCATCCGGTGGCAGAACGCCATAGCAGCGGTGGACGACCTCATCGGCTCTGAGAGGGAGGTCGTGTTCCACAAGATTGATAGCTTTGGTAGGTCAAATGACGATAGAAGCCATCAGCGCATCGCAGACGCACACGGCTAACGATTGATTAGATCTGGACGAGCGTGCTAAGGAGCGGAAGATCACGCAGCTGCGAGACTACTTCTGGGCCCTCGAGACCTACACGCTCTTTGAAGACGCGCTGACCAAGACGGTCGAGGCGTGGGAACACTTCAAGAGCACGTCACTCGACAAAGTCAACGACGGCCGCAACGGCGAGGACTACGAGGTGTCCGTGGAACTGATCGAGCAATCCGTCGACCGTCTGCGCGGGAGGATTGAGTGGATCCGCAGAAAGTCGGACCAGGTACGCCGTCTGCGCGAGGGGCTGGGCTTTGCGGCCCAAATGTCCGACACGAGCGTCACCATCGCGCAGAACAAGAACATCCGCATCCTGACCTACTTCAACATTCTGTTTCTCCCGCTCTCTCTGTCTGCGGTAAGCAATTCTCTTCTTCCCCCTGTCTCAGGGATTTCTGGTTTTTATTGACAAAAGTGCGACAGAGCGTGTTTAGCACGCAGTTCCTCCAGGGAAGCCCATGGCAGTCGTTCGCGGCTGTCGCGGGTCTGATGACCGTCACCACGCTGGCCGCGGTGCTCGTGATGATGGGCAAGATCCAAGACGTTGCCTGCGTTATTGACAAGTTGGCTAAAAGATACCGCGGCCTTTTGCAAAGGGCCTTGGCCGAACACTTGCCGGTGAAGGCAGTTGGTGCGGGACGAACACCTGATTCTGAAGCCACAGTCCTCGGGACGGATCCTCCAACCGATATCAGCATCTCACCATTCCTTGCCATAGCCAGCAAGTTGGTGCTCGTCACCTTTCCGGTCAGCGAGATCCGAGAGGCGACCAGACTGTACGGCCTGTTGGACCAGCCACGCAACGGTGACGAGTCGTCCGTCTTGGAGGCCATCGACATGTACGAAAACAACATGTCGAGCCAAGCGGCGCTCCTGGGAGGCAACTCGTCTTCTGGGACCTCACAGCACAACAGAAGCCAAACTGCTCTCCACAACGGCAGCAGTTCCAGCGTTGCAAGTACTACCCAACAGGACATGACCAGCCTCCCCAACCGGGTCCAGTTCGCGCTTCTTGAGTGCCGCGCGGAGAGGCCGAAAGCCCCGCCGAGGGTGCCCCCGATGGTGCGCCGCCGGGCGCAAAAAGTTCTGTTGATCGCCGCACGCGTCTGCATGCTCTGCGTCTGGATTCCCCTTGTCCTGCTCGAGTACTTGGTGCTGCTGATATGGGGGGGGCTTCGCGACGCCGGATCCTTCTTTGGGTTGATATCGCCGCCCAGCGAGGCTGCAGGAGACGGGAGCGACGGTCGAGATCCCGCCACCGCCGTGGCAAACAACAACAACAACCGCCGCTGGGAGAAGCTGCGGAACTTTTTCACTCGTCCGATCTCGGTCCTCCTCGGCGGAGGATCGAGACAGCCGCTGCCACCGCATCATGAAGGGGACCTGCAGGAAGCCTCTCAACTTCCAGAAATGTTAGACTTGCGTGGACAGCGGCCACTCAGGCTGGTCCAGATGAGGTCCGTTTTCGCTCGGGCGGCGGCAGCCCGGGTGGTCCAGAACCAGGAGTCCGCCGAGCGGCAGCAGTGGGAACGGGAGCAGCAGCGGGCGTATTTACAATCCGAGACACCCAGCCTGGGGTTCCCCAGACCCAGCCCAGGTCAGTTGTCTCGGGGGGGCACCTGGAGCTTGCCGCCGCCCACCCACGCTCAGACTCAATCCACGAATCTGGGCCTACGTCAACCGCTAGCGAGTCCGCAACGGCCCATTGCAACCTTCTTGCCCACTAGGGCGCGGGAACGAAGGCGTCGTGATTTGGATTTAGAGGCATAGTGATTGGGACCGATTACTCGCCGAGGCCCAGAAGGTGCAGGTCTTGTACCATGCAGAGCATGGTATATCTGACTTGTCGGTGTTGATAATACTACAATTGGAAGGGGAATTTGGCTGACGAGGCTGCGGCGTTCGATATTTATTGCGTACTGTACTGTGGTTTGAGGCAGGACATTTACTTGAGAATTAAGAAATCCGAATCAGATTCTGACTATTGCAAGGGGGATCCTAACTTCCTAACAAAGGTTCGCACCGGTCGCATCCAAACTCATCTTGTCCCAGAAGGGTAGATAACACTAAACAGCGGTAGTAGAATGCAAGCATCTACCGACAAGCTTGTATCGAGTAGTATAACGTCGACTAGTGTTGAGTAACGTAACTCCTGTTAAGTACCTGGTACCTGGTACTTGTGGTGTATTACCTGGGAATGCATGTCCGTCCTTAGGTAGAGAATACAAAACCGAAGCTTCCCAGGGCTGAATTCCTTCGTGCTCTGTTTGAGACTAGTGTGAGAGCTCTCAGAGAGTTTGGGGGCCAGCGATGTTGCACAGCCGCCGCCACCAGCAAGCCACTCCCGCATGCGTTTTTCAAATTTCAATGCCCATCCGGCCTCTCGCACCATCGGACTCGTTCCCATCAACTGCACTCAACCCAAGCCATGCCTTATTTGCCTCTACCCATCCCCGCTCATGTCCTTGAGCAAATCGACGAGGAGGAGCGACACTGGTCGGGACCAGAGGAGATGAAGGAGCGGGCCGAGATCCGAGCTGAGATCGAGAGCCTCTGGGGCCCCATCAATGCTATCTACGATTCCGGCACCCCCCTTTGGACCAAGGATGCCATCCGCGATCTTGTCCGGCAGATCGACGAGTCGGGCGTGCGCCTCGTCCAGACCGAGCCGATCTCGCTTGAGTTCTCAACAGTGGGCATTGACGGCGAGATCGTGCACATCTCCTTCGAGCTCGGCGTCAGGCACCCTATCCCTCCCCACTGGTCTCCGCGGGCAGACGGCTCGGTCCTGATGGACGCCATGTTTTGCGTCGACTTCCGGCCGGCAGACCACTTGACCTCGATTGCTGCCATCCATATCGAGGACTTCAATCCTGCCGAGGCGTTCCTGACCATGAAGGTAACCCCGCTTAGTGTTCCAGTGATGCTGGACACGGGCGAGGTTGTGCCCCAGTCCCCGACCCGCCCGGCGTCCGAGACACACGCTACCCTGCAGCAGGAAAAGGCAAAGTGGGATGCTAGCGCCGCCTGCCGGAAACTTTTGGCGATATTTCAGGGTGCGGCCAATGCTGGCCGCCTCCCGCGCGTTGACAAGGTGGTTTCATTTGCCTGCAACCGGCCCTCGAGGGTGGAGGAACCCGAGGGTATAGCCGAGGAGCACGCGCTTGTCCTCAGCATCTGGGATTTCTTTGTCTGGCGCGACCCGACGACAACGGTGCGTTGTTACGCGCAAGACCCCGCATACAACGACGTCGATCGCGAAGTGCTGGGGGAGCTAGGCGTGACTATTCTCGAGAACCCGCGCGGCTTCCTCGAGGTGGACGAGACCTCGGTCGTCTTCTCCCAGGCACCAGATGTGCCCGTTCGGCAGATCGTGGCCGACATTGCCAAGCCTGCAGTCATGGTTTGGAACAAGGTCCAGGAGATTCCAAGGGATGGTGATTGGGTTGGTCGGGCGGAGATGTGAGCCTTTTTCTCTCTCAATCTTTTTTGTAGCAGGCTAACGCGTTGAAATAGGGCCGATAATATCTCTCCTCGTGTGGAAGAGATGGTCAAGGACTACACCGAGTTCGCATTTCCTTCAGAGCACGCGGGTTTTGCGAACGAGTTGGCCATTTATATTCGGAACTACTAACGGGGCGGCGGCGACATGGCTACCTGGGTAGGTAAGGTTGAGAACCTAACGTCGAAGGTGTTCAGGAATGGAACGAGTTTTTTCTAGCACAATATTACTCCTTTCGCAACGTCTCACTCATCTTTTCCACGGTCTCCCATCCACCAAGCTCTCCAGCACCATCCTCCGCTCCTCCGGCGGCCTCTCAAAGAAATCCCAGACCGAAAGCACATTGTACCCGTCCCTCTCATGCGACATCTGCGCCAGGCAGTCCCGCATCTTGTCATGCTCCTTAAACTTTCTTGCCCTCTCCTCCGACAGCGTCTGGTACGCGTACATCAGCAAGAAGGCCGCGATCCCCGCCGCGATAGGCGTCGCGAACGACGTGCCCGACTTGCACCGCGTCCACGGGTTCTCGCACAGCGCCTTGGGCCAGGCCGACTCGACCGCCTCGCCGAGCGTCAGGAAGTTGTAGTGATTGCTGCGTGCCGTCGGGTTGGTGCGCGCGCAGTTGGCCCATGCCGTCGCCCGCGTAGACGCAGAAGACGTTGCTGAGCCGGGCGGGGAAGGCCGGCGCGGCCGCGTATGCCCCCGAGTTGGAGGCCGCTGCGAACATAAGCACTTTGGCCGCGTGCGCCTGCAGGATGGCGTCACTGAAGGCGCTGAAGTCGGGGTCTTTTTCGTCGGGGAAGCCGAAGGACATGGCGATGATGTCGACTTGCCAGACGCTGACTGCGTGGAGGACAGCCTAGGGAGGAGAGTGTTAATTGACATACCTTAATATAACAGGTTCTGAGTTGGTCTGAGGCTGATTTCTTACCTTTGCAATCTCGTCTGGAGAGATGGGCCGCGAGTCTGCGATTTGTGCAATGTACACGTCGCAGTCGGGCGCAATGTCAAGGAACAGGGCTGTCACATAGGTGCCGTGGCCACTGGCATCAACGCCGGCGTTCGCATGATCTGAGGGCAGCCAACTCCAGACATCCTTGATGCGACGACGGTAGCCTTGGATGGACGGATGAGTGCGGTCGAGGCCAGTGTCGAGGATGGCTACCTTGGTGCGACGCGTTGTCGATGTCTCCTCGAGAACTCGCTCGTAGATGAGCCGGTAGTGTTGCATGAAATCATCGGCATATCGACATCTTCACGGGGTCAAGGTACACCGGCGGTGTCAGCAGCGACTCATGACAGGCGTGGGGCGTGGCAACCGGCTTATTCATGGGGAACTTACACGTCCGGGGCGTATGCATTCGGCGTCGAATCGTCAAATAACCCTCCACGATCGGATCTGGTGGTCTCGATCTCACGGCTCGGCAACCGCTTCTTCTTGAACTTTGGCCGTGTAAATAGCCCTGCTTTCTCCCACGAGGCAGGTTCTGTTTTGTCCCACGAGGCAGCTGCTGGTTTGTCCCACGAGGCAGCTGCTGGTTTGTCCCACGAGGCAGGTGCTGGTTTGTCCCACGAGGCAGGATTCCATGATCCATCATCGTCTTTATGACCACGAGAAGAGTCACGTTGCTTGACTTTGATGTCGGCAGGCGACTGAGAACAGTAGCTCGGTTCTAGAGACTCGGACCGTTGTCGCTTGTTACGTGCTCGAGGAGTAGATTCGAGGAGCGCCGCTTCGAGCTTTTTGACAACTTCTTGGTAAAGCTCCTTTCGGATGATGAGCTCTGCGTCTTGATTGTCTCCATCATCCTGTCTCAGGGCTCCTGAAATTTGACGATAGATTATCAAGCAGCCTCGGACGGCTTGAAGGTAACTGTTATTGCGCTCTTCCTCGAGCCGGTCGACTATGTTAACCAGTTCAGCCCATGTTCCTTTGTTTGTCTTGTTGTAGACCGGGCTAATGTAGAGATCGATGCTCTGGCTAAACTCGATTTCCAGGAGGAGCTTTGCAAAAGACAAGAGGGTTGGATAGCCGACTTGGAAGATGTAACAATTGGAAGTTGTAGGCAGATCGGAGGCAAATAACAAGTAGAGAGTCTCACTCTGGACTAAAGAGCAAGGAGCCTTTGTAGAGCCGAGGAGGTAGTAGATCCTTTTAGAACTCAGATCGGCATCGAAGAAGTCCATTAAGCAGTAGCTAAGACAGACTGCTAATGCCCTCTTTTCCTGTGTCTTGTATCTTAAAGATAAAAATCCTCTTGACAAAGTTGCAAGGTCCAATAGCTAGAATACCCTGCTCGAAATAAGTTAGTCAAGATTCTCTTTCGGCAGGTCCAAGTTAACCAACGATAGGTACAAGGGGCTCCAGGTGCCGAATAGCCTGTACTGCTCAATAAGTAGAATCAATGCTTCGCCCTAGTCTGCATACTTCATAAGATCGAGGCATATATTTTGGATTTCCGCAACAGGTGCATTCCACGGCCTAAGTTAGGTCAGTCTCGCCCTTATCTCCTTGCCAGGACTCTCCCAAACGTACGAATTAATAGTGCCATATCTCGCTTCTAACTATTGCGCGCCTGAGCGGTTAGTCGGGCCTGTACAAGGGGACAGCCTAAGGTCTAAGGTAGGGATTGCCGTCTCGCTAGCGTCTTCCGAGACATAAAGTATAACCTCGTGGCCTGTTTCGTACCTGAAGTGTCTAAAGACTGGGCTAAGTGCTAAAGTCGCTTGGCAGCGTAGCCTAAGGTCCTGCTAGGTTGTCTTTCTCCAAGGCTCCGACAGTATTAGACAAACTTGAGCTCCCCGAACTAGAGACGCGAAAAATCGCGCAAGCGAGTCGTTGCACTCAGCAAGCGACTCCAGGCTTGCCTTCAGCCTAACAGGGTCCTCGCATAGCTAGAACAACGCTAGCTGCAAACCGCTTGCAAGATCAACACCGGCCTTATCAAATTCAGTCCTCTCTAGCCACCAAACAAGCGACCAGAGGTGCAAGAGGTAGCTAGCTAGATTCCAGGGTCCTGAACCCTGCAGATAACGTAGGTGCATAATCCCGTCCAGAAGCTTGCACACGCGTTTGAGACTAGCTTCGCACTTGTGGAACTCAGTTTCAGATAGCATGCAGGAGCATTCTCTCGGTAGAAAGATACGCCGAACTTCAACCTTAAAGAGATCAGCGGTAAGGTTGTCCTTCGGTTCCAGGTCGAGGTAGTCAAGTACTTTAGGGTTGAATCGTGTCTTTCTGCAATTGATTAACTGTCCCAGGGTTTGCAGGAGACGCTATTCATTGCACTCGATAAGGTACAGCATCGCCTCTAGCGCAGCGAGGGGGGCAGTTAGGAAATCTAGGATAGATAGGGGAAGACGAAAGACGGAGGATATAGCAATTTGGTAGTTACCCTATCTCAGGTAATCGACAGAGCCTGATTTGGTTATAGAAAAGGCAGGGTAATTATCAAATCACGCAGTTGCTGAGGATTCCTATTTTAGCCGCAGCTTGTCTAACCCTGACCATCTGTGTCCATGCTCAAGTATCGCCTTCATCCCTAGGGGCCAGGACGTGAACTTATCACGCCAACTTAATTTAATCTCCAATGGTTTGATACTAGCTTGGACACAAACGCCATAGACACCGACGGCGATATGTTATATAACTTGGCGTATGGATGTGAAGCCCTCTTCAAGGAGCTGCTCGCAAGTCCCAGAGCATATGCGTCCTCTCTGGCCGATTTGGCCACCGAGTACCAACAGAGATTTGCAATATAGGCGGCTTATCTGGGGGTTTTCGCCCGCAAGAGCCAGTCACTTGACACGAGACTCCGGAATCTTGCCGACGTATATGACCTCGTTGCCCGCCTCTTGGACATTTTGCGGCGCAGTCTGCAGCAGGGTGAGGATACAAGCCTAACATAGGAGTTCCCACATGCGAACTAAACCCCCTGAAATTCGATAGCTAACACAGTTCTAGTCGTGGCAGCCACCAAACCTAGCAGATCAGAGGATATAGGACAAGTCGGAGACGACGGTCTCAGAGATGAGGCCTTGTCTGCGGTTGATACCACTCTCACGCAGCTTAATCGACTCATGGTCACCATCCGCCAGTCCTCTCGTGGCAAGGTAGACGCCAAAGCCCAGAGGTTTGCGGCTAGTCTTGAACTTAGAGCCTTCGCCACCCTCTCGCAAGCTGTGGTTCAACAACTTTACCCCAACACTCATCCATCGCTCCAGCAACACCTAGCAAAGACAACAGTGGATAGATATGCAACAATCCTGTTCATGAAGCACCGTACGGGACAATTGCAATCACGGCGCCCCGCAAACCCCCTCGCGTCCTTGCCTACGATTGACAAAGGCAGACCTTCTGCTGTCTCCCAATCTGATATCTCGACTGCCAACGGCACGGAGCTGAGAATCGCTGTCCACAGAGCCAAGAATTTCTTGTCTCCGACAGAGCAACGCCGCGGAACTTCGTCAATTCAAGTCGGCCAAGGAAACTACCCGGGGACACCATCCCAAAGCCAGAGCAGCATGTTTACCTGCGAATAGTGCGGTAGAATGATTGAGGGAAAGGAGATGGACGAAAGTGACTGGAGGTGCGTATAATCTCTGCTGGGTTGCCCCAAAAGTGTATCACAGTGCCTGATCTAACGTGCTCGGGGTCGATCAGACGACACGTTGACGAGGATCTCAAACCCTACACTTGTATCTCGGACACATTTTCGGACGGCCATCCGGCCTTCCCGAGGTTTGCCCCGTGGCTCACTCACATGATGCAACACGACCGCCGTTGGAACCAGAAGGTATTCCCAACATCCGGCTGGATCTGCGCCTTGTGCGACGACAGCTCAGAGATCCTCACGAGTCCGGAAACTCTCCACCGCCATCTAGTCTCCGCTCACGGAGACATGTTCTCGCCCACCCAGCTTCAATCAATCGCCAGACAAAGCAAGGTGGAGCGGCCAAGGCCGTCGAACGAATGTGTTCTGTGTTGCTTTACGGTCAAGGAAGCAGAGGAATCCCTCCCCAAGCGCCGAAAGGAGCAGTCCGTCAACGAAGCCGGCAGTAAACACAGCAGGACAAGTTTGTCTATGAGGCACCCCTCGCCGCAGAGAGATATCTACCACGGCCAAGATGTGCCAGACGACCCCATCTAAACTTCTGAGAGCGCCGAAACGATGATGGCGCGGCACGTTGCAGCACATCTACAGGTTTTGATGCTTTTTACCATCCGCCTGGCCGCTCTGCATGGCGCCGACAATCAGACGAATACGCAAGACGACGCCAACAGCGCTTCGGTCGATCCCGGGGACAGTCACGACGCCTTGTCTGCCAAATCAACTCTGAAGACCCTGGAAGGCTCCGTTCATTCCGGCGACTTTGAAATCCCGGATGCCGATGACGAAGTGCCAGAAAACAGCGATATACCGCAGGAACAACTGGTCGTCCCTGATGCGGTCGTGGATTCTGAACAACAGTCGTCGTGGAGCTCGACGAGCCGTGCGACCTCTCTCATATCGGATGCATGGGAACAGGATGAGCAGTCGGGTGGACATGACGCGGCCCAACAGGATGTCGCCTACACCGGGGCGTGGCAAGCACAGGAAGCACTTCTCCAAATGCGCAGCAGGGTGACCCAAGAAGTCGCATCAACTCCGTTTGCGCCTGTGAGTCCCTCCCCGGCAAGCTGGACCTCCCTTCCAGGGTTGTCATCTAAGCCAATGGAAGAGGAGGGGTGGGAAGGGGACAACGAGGCACCCTGGCGACCGAGTATTCTCTCCGCGAAATCATCGGGACGAGACCGAGAGGCCACCGAGCAGCACCCGGAGAAGGACGCCGCCGACGACGACGAGGACGAGGACCAGGCTGAAGCCGGCCGATTTGAAGACCCCAAGCCAACCGAGGCCTCTCACAAGATTACACCCAACTTCGACGGCTTCCAACAGCAGGTGATCATCCTGAACCCTCTCCTCGCCACGACCAACAAATACCTCGCGGACCGCATCGCCCGCCAGCAGTGTCTACGGTATCTGTCCCTCCTCAGCTGCCGGGTCAGACATATTGAAGACGTCGCCAAGGGGACTTGCCTCTCTCGCGATATGTGCATTAAACGAGGAAGCAGCATTATAGTAGGTAGAGTTGCGCCGACCGAAGCCGTCGAGCGGCGCCTCTTTCCCCCTGATGTTCCCCTCCCGCCGGCTGGCTCCCTGCCCGCCACATTTGAATGCCAGCTGTGCTTCAAGGTCCAACAAGTCAAGGATTCGTCAGACTGGAAGCATCACGTGCATTCGGACGTCCAAGCGTACGATTGTACGTGGGAGACGTGTAGGAATCTCATCATGTTTAGGCGGAAGGCCGACTGGGTCCGCCACGAAAACGAAGCGCACCGGCGCCTGGAGTGGTGGACTTGCGATGTCGACGACTGCCGCCACACATGCTACCGCCGCGACAACTTTGTACAGCATTTGGTTCGCGAGCACAAATTCCCCGAGCCCGAAGACGGGGCAGAGGCGGCTGGGCTGTCCAGGGCAGCCCGGGCGGGCAACAGGGCGGCGAAAAAAAGGCCGTCCGCGGCGCAAATCCAACGTGGGCAAGGACGCAGCAGTGCCATAAACAAACCGCTGCTCGCCCCGAACAGGAGCCCTGCCGGTTCTGCGGCGACGTATTCAAGACGTGGAAGACGCTGACTGTCCATCTGGCGCGGCACATGGAGCAAATCAGCCTGCAAGTCCTCAAACACGTCTCCGAAGAGTATCTCGACGACGCGCAGGCCTGGTTCGATTACAGTACCCTCGATTTGGGTGACTTGCCATTCGTCCACATTGACCATGGGCCAAACATGGCCGCCTTCGTTGGAGTACTGGGAGCTGGAGCGACAGGAAGAGAAGGAGGATATACGGGATGATCTCGGGAGCAACAAGAATTTTCGGAGTGGGGTTTAGTCGCGACAGGAAGGGACACCTTTCATACCGAGGAGGCGGGTTGAGTCTTTGAGGGTCGATGGTAAGTAGTGATCGTCTTTCTGTTTATCAATCTTTGTTAACAGCTCAACGCCATCTCCTGACCGGCGCCAGGGGTGTGATGTGATGTCTCATCATTCGTGTTTGCCAACCTCTGACCGCCCCTCAAACCTAGGGACCTACCTAGGAATTCCTTTGGCAAAGCAATCTATTGGCGAAGATATGGACAATAGCAAACATAAATACAGGCCAGAGGATCTATATCGACTCGAAGAGAAGGCAGGGAGGCATTTAGATCTGGTAATTAGCACCTCTAAAATTTCAGGAACCCTTCGACCAAGATTAAGTGTCCCACGGCTTGACGCACAATATCTCTTCCCCATCCACAAGCACCATCTCCCAGTCGTCATCTTCCGCAACAGATGCCTCCTCACAAGCCTCTTCATCCACAACAAAACTCGGCCCGTCCTCCCTCACCCCGCCCGCCGCATCCTCATACATCGCTCCGGACACGTACGGCTCGATTCTCACCACGTCGCCGGTCCTCTTCCGGACCACAATCTTCTTCACCCAAAAAGCAAACACAAACTCACCGGACCCCTCAAACCCCCTCCCTCCTCCCTCACCCTCCCAACCCTCACCTCCGGCCCAAACTTAACCGGCACCCCGCCGCCAACCACCCTCCCATCAAACCCAGCCTTGACCTCCAC
>OUNM010050872.1_pt1 | contig 18662 bp, 11 predicted proteins | sample 1769961 | NCBI WGS metagenome assembly OUNM01 (sample SAMEA3914820, study PRJEB12502) | metagenome | biome: forest; material: soil | place: USA | collected 2012-03-12 | depth 0.3 m
GATCAACGTTTCAAACTCCGCCGCCGCCGCGCTCGGCAATCTCTCGATCGGTCAGAACACCCTGAATCTTACTGGCACGGCAGGCACGAGCCTGACCGTTAGCAGCACAACCCTCACCGGCAACGCAAACCTGGTCATGGCAACCGGCACCACTCTCATTAGTGGGCCGGTTGCCGATGACCTCGCCACGAGCGGCACGGCCCGATCCCTCACGAAGGGCGGCTCGGGATCTCTAGTCCTGAACACTGCGGGAACCTATGCCGGCGGCACGGTCATCAATGCAGGCACCGTTACCATTGGCCATTCCGAAGCCCTCGGCACAGGTGCCGTCACCATGAACGGCGGCGTCCTTTCGCTCAGTTCCACCGGCACGGCTGGATTCAATAACTTCTCGCTGAACAGCGCCAACGCCAACCTGCCGACTCTCGACGGAACAAGCAGCGTCCTGACTCTTACCGACAATGGCGGCAGTGAGGCCCGCAGCGCCTTCTCCCAATCGCAGGTCTCGATTGCAAATGGCTTCACTGCCAGCTTCGTTTACACCGCCGGCGGCAATAAGTCCGCCGATGGGTTTACCGTCGCGATTCAGAACAACTCGCCGACGGCTGTTGGCACCAATGGCGGCGGCCTCGGCTACGGCGGCCCAAACGGAACCAGCACAGGAGGAATCCTCAACAGCGGAGCGGTCGAGTTCAACCTCTACACAGGAAATGGAAATTCGGTCGGCACCAATGTCACGGGAAATGCCATCACCGGCTCGTATCTCCAGACATCCGCGGTCAACCTGGCCAGCGGCGATCCGATCGCAGTCAACATTGTCTACGATAACAATGCCAAGACCCTCACGGAGATCCTGACCGACCAAATTACCAACGGGACTTATACCAACGTCTATACTGGAACAGACCTGACCTCGCTCATTGGTGGCGCCGTGGGATATGTCGGCTTCACCGGAGGCACGGGAGGAGCGACGTCCACGCAGACGATCAGCAATTTCGTCTTCAATAACTACTCCCAGGGAATCATCCTGGCCAACAACGTCAATATCGGTGCAGGTTTCACTGCCGGCTTGGACATTGTGCCAGTCAGCGCGGGCGGTGCGGGAAGCGCGACTATCGCTGGGAACATCGGTCTCAATGCCGGCTCGACTCTGAATGTCACTGGAGGCGCTGTCGCTACCAATTCAACCTACTTCTTGAATGTCGTTGGAAGCACGACACTCAACGGAAACGCCAACATTAGCGTCTTCAACAATGGAACGGGCTCAGGCATAGCCGCATTCGCCAATATTGGCGAAACAGCGTCCTCGGCGCTTACCAAGAGCGGTAACGGCACGCTCCTGATTTCAGGCGCTGCGACTTACTCGGGCGCGACCAATATCGCTTCGGGCACGCTGGCGATCGGAGGGTCTGGTTCGATTTCCAGCCCTGCCATCAATGTCTCGAGCGGCGCAAAGTTCGACGTCTCGGCGCTGGGAACTTCCGGCTTCACTATCGCCGCTTCCCAAACGGTTTCCGCAACTGGGTCCGTCATCGGGAATGTGGTCGTCGCAGGCAAACTGACCGGGACAGGCAGCGTGTCCGGCTCCGTCACGGTCCCACCTGGCGGTATCATTGCGCCCGGCAACGGCGGTGGGACGATGACAACCGGGGATTTCGCCCTCAATTCCGGCGCACGCTTGACCCTCGAATTGGGCGGCACCAGCGTCGGCCACTTTGATCAACTCAGCGTCGATGGCGCCGTGACGCTTGGCGGCACGCTCCAGGGAACGCTGATCAACGGCTACCAGCCGCATGTCGGGGATAAGTTCTTCATCCTGCTCAACGACGGGGCTGATGCCATCAACGGAACCTTTACCAACGGCTCCACGCTCGTCATTGGGCCGGATACGTTCTCGATCAACTACGCCGACAATGGCGACGGCGGCACCATCGGCAATGACATCTCGCTCACGGTCGCCAGCGTACCGGAACCGGCGAGCCTCCCGCTGCTCCTTACCGCAGTCTCAGCGTTCGCATTTCCGCGCTCCCGCAAGCGCCGCGCCTGAGCCCAGCGATCGCTGAGCGCACCTTTGCATCGACATGGCACCTGGTTGCTGCAGTCGGCGAGTCGTCTTCAAAAACTGCCACGCCTGACTGCGGCAACCGGGCACATGGATCGGAGCCCATTCCGCGCTGCAGCGGCGGTTTGCCCGGGCAGGATTTCCAATCCCTCAGTTGCCCCTGCCCCGTCTTTCATCCATGCTGTGGATGAACACTGTCCGTATTTTCTGATTTTTCATGCACAACACCGCTCCTGACTGGTCCGCCATCCGCGAAGAATTTCCCATTCTGCGTCAGGAAGTGCATGGGCATCCGCTGGTGTATCTCGACAATGCCGCAACGTCGCAGAAGCCTCAGGCGGTTCTCGATGCGGTCGATGCCTACTACCTTCGCGACAACGCCAACGTCCATCGCGGTGCGCATGAACTGAGCACCCGCGCCACCGACGGCTACGAAGGCGCCCGGCGCAAGGTTGCAGCGTTTTTAAATGCCGCGAGCGCCGAAGAAATCATCTTCACCCGAGGCGTCACCGAGAGCGTCAATCTCGTCGCCAGCGCCTGGGGATCGGCATCAATCCGCTCCGGCGACACGATCCTGCTCACCGAGATGGAGCACCACTCCAACCTCGTGCCCTGGCAGCTCCTGGCCGAGCGCACTGGTGCAAAGCTCCGGTTCCTGGCGGTTCACGACGATGGCACGCTGGCTCTGGAACGCCTGGGCGAATTCCTCGTCCCAGGGGTCAAGCTCTTCTCCTTTACGCATATCTCCAATTCGCTGGGAACGATCAATCCCGTGGAAGAACTCTGCGCTGCAGCTCGTGCGGTCGGAGCGCTCACGCTGGTGGATGCCGCCCAAAGCGCTGGCCATGTTCCGATCGACGTTCGCGCCATTGGCTGCGACTTCCTTGCGCTGTCCGGTCACAAAATGTGCGCGCCCACCGGAATCGGAGCACTCTACGCGCGCTCGGAAATTCTCGAGGCCATGCCGCCATGGCAGGGCGGCGGCGAGATGATCGTCAGCGTTCAGTACGAGCGCAGCACCTACAAGACCGGCCCGCATAAATTCGAAGCCGGCACCCCGAATATCGCCGGAGCCATTGGCCTCGGGGCAGCCGTCGATTATCTGGAGCGAATCGGCCGCGCGAATATCTTTGAGCACGACCAGAAGCTCGCCCTCATGGCGATCGAGAAATTGGAGTCGCTTCCCGGCATCCGTATTCTCGGCCCCCGGCATCGCCGCGGAGGGCTCGTGAGTTTTGTCATGGAAGGCGCGCATCCGCACGACGTCACTACTTTCGCTGACCGCTACGGCGTCGCGCTTCGCGGCGGACACCATTGCAACCAGCCGCTCATGCGCAAATGGCGCCTCCCCGGAACCAGCCGCGCGAGCTTCTATTTCTACAATACCGAGGCGGAAGTCGATCGCTTCATCGAGGTCATGGTCAACGCCTCGAAATTCTTCGCATAACCGCGCTCGCCCAATCTCCATTTCCCAAGCTGAATCTGATTTTTCCATGAACGACGAACTCGAGGAACTCTATCAACAGGTCGTCCTCGACCACGCCCGACGCCCGCGCAATTTCGGCGAAATCACTGGAGACGCCCTCCATGTCCATGGCGACAATCCCTCGTGCGGAGACGAGATCGATCTGCACGTCCGCTTCGGCGCAGATGGCTCCGTCGAGGACATCAAATTCACCGGCCAGGGCTGTGCAATCAGCCAGGCCTCGGCTTCGCTGATGACTTTGAAGCTCAAAGGAAAGCCGCGCACCGAGGCCACGGAGCTGCTCAACGCCTTCCACTCGCTGGTGACTACCGATACAGCCGGAGAAGCGCCGCGCGCGCTCGGCGACGCCAAGCTCCTCGCCGGTGTACGAAAATTTCCGCAGCGCGTGAAATGCGCGATGCTCGCCTGGCGCGCCTTCGAGCAGGCACTCGCGCTGGCCAATCACGAGGCCAAGCAAGATACCGTCAGCACGGAAGAAGAGAGCTAGCCTGCACGGCTGGCCAATTCAGGCGGCACGGGGGCGGTCGATGCACCGCCACGCGGTATCGTGTCATACTTTTTCCATGGAAAAAGTTATGACAGACCGTCTCTCTTTGATTCGTAAATCTCAGCGATTGGTGGTGATTGCATGAAATCGATTCTGGTCATCACCGCCTTCTCCGTGGCTCTGCACGCGACCGCCGGTTCTGCTGCAGCGCAAGAGCAACCGAAGGGCAATTCAGATCGCCCCAACATCATCGTCATCCTGGCTGACGACCTTTCCTACGGCGACCTGGGTTGTTTCGGCCAGACGCATTTCCATACGCCAAATATCGACGCGCTCGCAGCGGAAGGCCGCGTCTTTTCCAATGCCTATGCAGGCGCTCCCTGGTGCGCGCCGTCTCGCACGGCCCTGCTCACTGGCCTGAATGCCGGCCACGCCGTGCAGGGCAAAGCCGAAAACGGAAAGCCGCCGGTATTCTATCCGACGGTTGCCCAGCTTTTGAAGTCCGCGGGCTACGCGACCTGTGCGCTCGGTAAGTGGCACATGAAGGAGGGACGAGAATCATGGTTCTTTGGGAAGAAGAGCCGGGCCGAGGAGCGGGCGGCGGAAACTCCTGCGCAAATGCCGTGGAACCGGGGCTTCGACGTGTGCCGCATCGGGTACTCATTTGGCCTCAATCCTTACTTTCCGCATCAGATCGAGACCGGAGACACGACCGAAATCCCGCTGCCGGAGAACCAGTTCGTGGACGACGATTACACGTCGAAGACCTACCATTCCCCCACCGTGTACGACGCGCAGGGCAGGTTTCTGGATCGCAACGGCACGGATTCGTCGCATCTTCGTTACGCGGAGGAGATCTATCGCGAGGAAGCGGTCAAGTTCATGCGCGAAAACCAGTCGCATCCGTTCTTTCTCTATTACGCAACCCCGCTCGTGCATGGCCCGCTGGCAGTGAAGGAGCTGGGAGAATTCAAGGACATGCCCGCGCCCTGGACCCAAGATCACAAGGTTTGGGCCGCAGAGGTCCGAGAACTCGATCGCTCCGTGGGGATCATTGTCGATGAAGTGAAAAAGCTCGGCCTCGCAAAGAACACGATCATCCTTTTCGCGTCGGACAATGGTTATGCGGCCTGGGGTTACTTCCAGCGGGGAAATTGGGTCGACGATCCACTCTTTCACAACAAAGGGCCTTGGAGTCGCGGCAAGTTCATCAATACCAACGGCGGGGTCGTTGTACCGTTCATTGCATGGGGACCGGGCCACGTGCCCCAGGGCAAGACAGATCGGGCCATCAACTTCTGCGACTTCATGGCGACCGCCGGGGAACTGGCCAAAACCAAGGTCACGGATCCGACCGATGGTGTGAGCTTTGTCCCGCTGCTCGAAGGACGCGATCGCGACCAGCAGCTTCGTGCTTCGATGGTTTGGCCTCCGGAAGGCAACTATGGCATCCGAATTCCAGACGACTTCGTGCCGGGGAAGACGGTGAAGTATCTGCCCGCCTCGTGCCTTCTCGACGAGCGTTGGTATGCGCTCGGATATCGAAAAGAGCCTACACCAGCGCCGTTGACGATCCGGATTTTTGACATCAAGGCGGACCCGGGATGCACGAAGGACGTGTCATCCGAGCGCCAGGATCTGTGTGATCGTGCCACGGCCGTAATGACTGCGAAGTAGCACGGATCGTCTGCAGATTCGCGGATTCACGTTTATTTTGTCGTGCGAACCTGAGCTTAATAAACGCGCATGAAGCGTCCCCTCCTCCTTACCTTCGTCCTCTCCCTCGCAGCCTCGGCGCTCGCCCATGCCGACGAGGAAAAGCCCTTCCATCGCGACGCCGCGGCAGCCGAAACGCTCGGCTGGCATCTGGCCACCAAGGCGTACACATTCCGGGCCTACACGCTGTTCGAGACGATCGATATCAGCAAGGAACTTGGGGTGAAGTACTTTGAGGTGAATCCGACGCAGAAGATGAGCAAGAACGCGCCGGTTAATACTGACCAGACGCTTACCCCCGCGCTCCGCGCGCTGCTCAAAAAGAAGTTCACCGATGCCGGAGTGCAGCCGGTGAATTTCGGAGTCGTCAAACTGACGGGCGACGAAGCAGCCGACCGCAAGATCTTCGAGTTTGCGAAGGATATGGGCATCCAGACGATCGTTTCCGAGCCGGATCCAGCGGCGTTCCCCATTCTCGACAAGCTCTGCGAAGACTTTCAGATCAACGTCGCCATTCACAATCACCCGCAGCCTTCCCCCTACTGGAAGCCCGAGATCGTCCTGAAAGCGATCGACGGCCATAGCAAGCGCATCGGCGCCTGTGCAGACGTTGGTCACTGGACGCGTTCAGGCCTGGATACCGTGGAATGCCTTCACCAGATGCAAGGCCACATCATCACGCTGCATTTCAAGGATGTGGACGAGCAAAAGCAGGATGTCCCGTGGGGCACCGGCAATTCGAACGTCAAAGGAATGCTCGACGAACTGCACCGCCAGCATTTCCAAGGCTTCTTCTCGATGGAATACGAAAGCGGCAATGGCCGGCCATCCATCGACGATTTGAAAAAATCGATCGTCACATTCGACGCCGAAGCAAAGCGCATCCTGGAAACGAAATAGCGATCTCGCCGAGGATCGCGGACGACTGAAAGCGCTAACGGCAGCACCGCCGTTACGAAGTTACACGTCTTCCGGGTCCGGCTTCCGCACTCGAGGAAGGACGAGGCATCCCCAGAGAATGGCGCCCGTCAGCCAGAGATGAGACGCGCCGGTCAGCATGCGGCTGCGGCTTTCCGGATAGAAATCGCCAACGACCCGCAGCACCATCCCGACCACGAGCAATAGAGCCGCGATCGTGAAAAGCGGGAGCCTTCCCCTCGCCCGTTCGAGCTGGCCGCTATGTCCCAAAACCACACGGGTAGCGACGGCGAACGTAGCCAATGTAAACGCTCCAATGAAGAGAATGTGCAATCCGGCGACCCGTTGAAGAGGCCACAATAGCGGAAACGCCAGCCCTGCCAGCAGAAGTAGGAGCGAGATCTGCAGCCACCGCGCGATGGTGCTGCGACCGAGCGACGCCTTCTGGATTCGCACCTCAAAGAAGAAGAAAACCGCGCTGGCCCCAAAGCGGAGAAGGGCTCCGGGCCGGGGAGCGTCGAAGAAGACTTCGATCAGGTAACTGGCCACGATGACCGCGCCTGTTGCGACAGCGCAGGTCGCGCGAGCCTGCCATTCCTGCTTCGCGTTTTCAGTCACCGCCGGCTCTGGCCGCGGCGAAATCTTCAAAAAGCGCGGAAGGAGAAAACCGCCGACTCCCAGCAGTGCGCAAAGCACGAAGCATTGATTCAGGAGATCCATCCCCACGAGCATGGAATAAGGGGACGGAATCAGGCCGCCAGCGAGAATCAGCGCAGTGCCCAGCCAGGCACTCGCCAGGCCGAAGCCGACCAGGACAAAACTTGGGGGCGGCCACTCCTCACTGCGCCGGAACCGGGGAATCATCAAGGCGGCAAACAACGTCAGCAGGAGAAAGAACAGACCGTCTGCCACGGCATACTGTTCGCCAATGTGAACGCCGACCGCCGCGAGATAAAGCATCAGGAGACCCGCGAATTCGCGCCAGGAAAGCGCCTCGCTGTCCGTGAGGCGTGGCCCCGCCGTGCCGAGAAAACCGATGACGAACGCTCCGAGGAAGCCTTCGATCATGAGCCGGGAGTGCATCATTCCCGGGTAGAATTTGTGCAGCCCTTTGAAATACAGGGGCCAAAGCGAAACGCCGGAAAGCCCGACAAGTAGACCAAGCGGGAAGAAAATCCGAAACGGCTCCTTGCGGCAAAGCGCCCAAAACGAGTGCTTCGAAGACGGGGACGAGGTCATGGGACAACCATTATTACGAGAGACTCGCGGGCGGGAGAACGAAAAGATTGCGGATTGCTGACCACGGATCGCGGAATTTTTCGAGTTCGGAGCGCATTCGGGACTCGGGCGACACCCGGGCGATTTATGTCAGACTTGGTGAGTGTTTTTTCAACGCAATGAATTACGCGCCCCATGCCGGGCAGAAGCACCAGTGCGTTGCGCCGGATTGGATGTCGGGCGCTCGCGATCCCGCAAGGTATTTCATACGCAAGCAATTTGTTTACAGCGCGTTACGTATCGCACCACCGTTTCCCACGAGAAAGGTCGCGATCGATCATTCAGCATCGATCCGTCGGATGTGCGTTCCCAAATAATCCGCAATCCGCGATTCAAAATCCGCAATCGCAAAAAGAATCCATAAATTTTTCGCAGCATTTTGCCTCAAAACAGATTAACACTTCGACGCAACCTCCAGAACCGATTCCTGAATATGTTTGGCAAACAGAAGAAAAAAGCTGCATGGGTCCAAAGCGCTCTTGAGCGCTACGAGCGTCCTCTCCTGCAATACGCCCTCAGTATTGTCCAGGATCTGGATCGCGCCCGGGACATTGTGCAGGACACCTTTATGCGCCTTCACAATCAGGAACAGGAGGCCATCGAAGGGCACCTCTCGCAGTGGCTCTTCACCGTCTGCCGGAATTGCGCACTGAAGTCGCTCAAGAAGGAAGAACGTTACATCTACGTCGAAGCCCAGGAATTCGAGCAGAAGCGTTGCGAAGGGCTCACCCCCTTGATGGAACTCGAGCGCAAGGAGCAGCTTGCCCGGCTGATGTCCCTCGTCAAAGAACTCCCCAAGAACCAGCACGAAGTCGTCCGACTTCGATTCCAGCATCATCATTCCTATCAGGAGATCTCTGAGATCACGGGTCTCAGCGTCGGAAATGTCGGCTTTCTTCTGAATGCCGCCATGCGCAATCTCCGCCAGAAGATGGAACGGGATGAAAAGGACGAAAAAATCATCTACCTTACTAAGACAGCATGAGGGGAAAACTTAGCGATCAGGACCTCACCAATTACGCGCTTAACGACGGGCTCGATGAGCGCGAGCGCCTCTACGTGGAGTCGCTTCTCGCAGTATCCGAGGAATGCCGCGAGGACGTCTATGCGATGATCGAGATGGCTCAGATGCTCGAAACGGGCTTTGAGCGCGATAACGATCACGCCGCAGCCGAGCTCACCGCCGAACAGCGTGTGCACTTGCTTAATCCGCCTCGACGTCATCCGGCTGTTGCTTTCGTGCAGTACGCTTCCGCAGCGGTCGCCATGGCGGCCTGCGTTGCCTTCATGCTCGTGCATCCGCAGTATTGGGCTGGTGGTGCGGCTGGCAGGGTAGCGAAGGTCTCGAACAAAGTTTCCAAGATGATGAACGTTGGTGGCGCTCGCGCCATGGCGGATTCTCAGGACGATTTCGCTCAGCTCGTCGATCTGCACACACTGGTGGACGATTCCTCCGCCTGGCTGCAGCAGGCCAGTGATACGATCCCGCAAAACTCGACGATCTGTACCCCGCCATCGTGGCCGGACAGCTCCGACTTCGTCGGGCCGCTCCATTAAGCGTCCCTTTCAAACAGGTGCAACCGCCGTTCTACATCGTGGAGAGCGGCTTCGGCTACGGGAGGTGGGTCCAGTCTTCTTCTGAGGTTTCCCGTGCCATGGCGGCTTCGCGTCCAGAGGCCGTTCGGACATTCGAAAATCTGGAAGGATTTATTCGGGAAAAACAGGATTCCTCCCTATTCCATGGACCGTGGATCCGTGTAGGATGGAAGCCATCTAAAAGCGAAGCCTGCTCCAGATCCGAACAGCGTCTTTCCTTGCACCCAACCGCTCGATTCGCATGACCACTAATACCCCAGCCAGCCCCTCCCTTACGACTTCTCCAATCGCTCCGCCATCCGCGGAGCCCGTCGACGACAAAGCCGCAGCCGCGATGCTCGTCGATGCGTATCAGAAAATCACCGCGGAGATGAGCAAGTTCATCGTCGGCCAGTCCGACGTGATCGAGCAGCTGGTCATCGCCGTTCTCGCAGGTGGCCACTGCCTTCTGGAGGGCGTTCCTGGCTTGGCGAAGACGGCCATGATCCGCTCGCTTTCGCGCTGTATGGATCTCAGCTTCCGGCGCATTCAGTTTACGCCGGATCTCATGCCGTCCGACATCACGGGCACGGACATCATTCAGGAAGATCCTACGACCGGCCGTCGCCAGTTCGTCTTCCAGAAGGGGCCGATCTTCTCGCAGATGATCCTGGCCGACGAAATCAACCGTACCCCGCCAAAGACGCAGGCCGCGCTGCTCGAGGCCATGCAGGAGCACTCCGTCACGGTCGGCGGACACACGCTGAAGCTGGAGGAACCCTTCTTCGTTCTCGCCACGCAAAACCCGATCGAACAGGAAGGCACCTATCCCCTGCCCGAAGCGCAGAAGGACCGCTTCATCTTCCTCGTCAAAGTCGAGTATCCGGGACGCGAAGAAGAGCGGCAGATCGTCGCCCGCACCACTGGTTCCTTTGACACCGATCTCAAGGCGGTCATCCACGGCGAGCAGATCCTTCAGTTGCAGAAGGTCGTCCGCAAGGTGCCGGTGCCGGATCACGTGATGGACTTCGTCCTCGACCTCGTGCGCTACACCCGTCCGAACAATCCCGAGGCCCCTGCGTTCATCAAGGATCTCGTCGACTGGGGCGCCGGTCCGCGCGCCTGCCAGAACCTAGTGCTCGCGGCGAAAGTGCGCGCCATTCTGCGCGGCCGCTTCCACGTCACGGACGACGATATCGTCGCGCTCTCCACCCCAGTGCTGCGTCACCGCATTGTGCCAACCTTCAATGCCGAGGCAGAAGGCATCAAGGTGGATGACATCATCAAGCGGATTGTCGATGTCGTCCCCCGGGGCGAGTCAAAGAAAGTCCTCTGATCCGCGATTCACGTTTTGTGATGGATTGATCGGCGCGTCGGCAAACGACCGGGCCGATCCGATCCATCGCGGCATTTCAACCCTCACAGACCCAAATTCGTGGCGCACGTCACCGATTTCCTCTCCCCGGCGGACCTTCAGAAGATCTCCAGCCTTCAGATCCTGGCCCGCCAGGTGGTGGAAGGCTTCTGCTCTGGCCTGCATCGCTCACCGCACAAAGGCTTCAGCGTCGAGTTCAAGCAGCACCGCCAATACGTTCCCGGCGATGAGATCCGCCATATCGACTGGCGCGTCTTTGGACGCTCGGACCGCTTTTTCATCCGTGAATACGAGGAGGAAACGAACCTCCGCGCCACGATCCTGCTCGATCTGAGCGGCTCGATGAATTACGGCCGAGGCGAAGTGAGCAAGTATCAGTACGCAACGCGTCTTGCGGCCTGCCTCGCTTACTTGATGATGGGCCAGCAGGACAGCGTTGGCCTCGTCACCTTCGATACAAAGGTCCGCCGCTACATCCCGCCGCGATCGCGCGTCAGCCATCTCCGAGTGCTCATCGACGAACTCGAAAAAGCGCAACCCGGCGGCGAGACGGAGCTCGGCGAAGTCTTCCACGATCTCGTTCCCAAGCTGCATCGGCGCGGCCTGCTCGTCATCATCTCGGACCTCTTCAGCAATGTGCCGGAACTGCTCAAGGCGCTGGCGCATTTCCGCCACGCTCATCACGAGATCCTGGTCTTTCAGATCTGGGATCGCGACGAGTTGGAGTTTCCCTTCAAGGGCTGGACGCAGTTCGATTCGCTTGAAACAGCAGGCGTAAAGCACCTGCTGGACCCTGCCCTGCTGCGCCAGGCGTATCTGGAAAATCTCGAGCGTTTTCGCGACGACCTCACCAAAGGTTGCCGCCGGAATAAGATCGATCTCGTGCCGTTCACTACCGACCAGCCCTATGCGGATGCGCTGATGGCTTACCTAAACCGAAGGAGGGCACGCGCATGAACTTCCTCAATATTGGACTCCTCGCCGGAGCTGGCGCGCTCGCCATTCCGATCATCATCCATCTCTTCCACAAGAGCCGTTTTCAGGTCGTCAAATGGGGCGCGATGCACCTGCTGGAATCGGTCATCCGCGTGAATCAGCGGCGCGTTCGGCTCGAGCAGCTCATCCTGCTCATCGTGCGCGCATCCATTCCCGCGCTCCTGGCGCTCACAATGGCCCGTCCAGTCTGGAAAGGCGCGCAGAAGCTTCTCGGCGAGTCCAAGACTTCGACGGTCATCGTGCTCGACAATTCCTACTCGATGCAGGCGAGCCGCGCTGGCCAATCGAACTTCTCGCTGGCCTGCGAAGAGGCGAATCACGTCATCAATAATCTCAAGCGCGGCTCCGAAGTTCAGGTCGTCCTCATGGGTGAAGGCGGCTCGACCCTGTTTGATGCCCCGACTTACGACACATCTCGCGCGGCCCAGGCAATCGCGAAGCTCGATGCCGGCTTCGGGTCGGCCACCGTCCCAGCCGCGCTCGATTTCGCTTCGAACATCTTCAATCAGATGCACGAATCCTCGCGCAACCTGGTAGTGCTCACCGACTTTCAGCGCGTCTCGTTCGAAGCAACCGAAGACGCGATGCTCGGCCAAATGATCAATCGGCTGAGGTCTTCTGCCTTCCCGCCGAATATTTCCTTTTTCAATGTCGGCCAGGAAGTGCACGACAACGTGGCCGTTGAGTCGCTCGAATTCTCGAAGCTCATGGTGGGCGTCGGCCAGAAGGTCCAGATCCGCTCGAACATCCGGAACTACGGCGACGCGAATTATCCCGACCTGAAGGTTTACTTCCGCGTCGATGGCCGAGAGCGCTCCGTCTCGCAGATTGCCCTGCATCCGCACGCAACGGGACAGGTGCTCTTCTCGCATTCCATTGACACAGCTGGCTCCCACGTCGTGGAAGTCTACGCGGATGCCGATCCACTCAAGGCCGACAATTCCTACATGGCCAGTATCCCGGTGCGCGACAAGCTGCCGGTGCTCCTGATCAACGGCGACCCGAGCACTGAACCGCTCAAGGGCGAGACCGATTTCGCCGAAATCGCGCTGCAGCCGTATTCAGCAGGCAAGGTCGAACTCGCAGACCTGATTTCAACCAAAGTCATCACTCCCGAATCGCTGAACGCCCAAGCGCTCAACGGCTTCGCCGTCGCGATCATGGCCAACGTCAGCAAGCTCGACGACACCCAGCTTCACGCGCTCGAAGAATTCGTGAAAAACGGAGGCGGCCTGCTGCTCTTCCCGGGCAATCGGGTCGAAGCGACCTGGTATCAGAATAGCCTTTTCAAGGGAGGCGCCGGACTGCTTCCCATGTGGCTCGGCCCGCTTGCGGGCGATTTGAAGGAAAGTGCTCCGTCCGCCTCGATCGTTGCGCAGCGTTTCGATAACCCGGCGCTCGAGCTTTTCAACGATCCGCGCAATGGCAGCTTCGCCGACGTCGCGATCAAGCTGTGGTTCAAGTACAAGGAGGACGCGCCTGCGCCGGGACTCGACAAGCCGATCGTTCTCGCCCGCCTCGACAGCGGCGATCCGTTCCTGATCGAGAAGCCCTATGGCGATGGCCGCGTCATCGCCTGCTCCACCGCGATCGACGCCGATTGGAGCAATTTCCCGATGCGCCCGTCGTATCTTCCCCTGCTTCAGCGCCTCTCGGTTTATCTCGCGTCCACAGTCTATCCGCCGCGCAATCTCGATGTCGGCCGCCCGCTCGTCGCATTTCTCCCTGCGAGTGATGCAGGAAAGAAAGCGCAGCTAGGCTTGGCCGATGGCACAAACGTGGAAATCCCGATCGTCAAAAAAGGCGAACGCGGAGTGGTTGAGTACGGCAAGACGCAGCGTCCCGGCCTGTACACGCTCACGCCTCCGGACGGAAAGACCGTTCATTTCGTCGTCAATGCCTCGCGCAAGGAAAGCGACCTTCAGCGCCTCACTCCGCAGGAAATCGCTGATTTCGCGAAGAGCCACGGTGTGTCCGTCGTGAATTCGAGCGCGGATTACGACCAGCTCGATCACACGCAACGCTTCGGCCACGAGCTCTGGAAGCCGGTTCTCTGGTTGCTGCTCATCCTCAGCTTTGGCGAGCTGTTCCTCCAACAATACTTCGCGCGCGGCAAACGCGCCGCAACAGGCGCCGCCGCCACGGCATGAACCCTTCACCCACTGCCTTTTCCCCCAATCCCCAAGGCTTTCTTTCATGACCGCGGAACACACTTCCACGACGCTCCGTTTCGTTGGCGACTGGCCGGCGTCTGTCGGCATCACAGGCGCGATGCTGCTTGGCGCGGGTGCCTGGTATCTCTATCGGCGTGATATCGGCCGGATGGGAACGGCAATCCGGATCCTCCTGCCCGGAATGCGCGCCACGGCGATTGCGATGATCGTGCTCATGCTGAGCGGCCCTGTGCTGCACCATCGCACGATCATTGGCGAGCTCACCCGGCTCATGCTTTTCGTCGATGGCTCGAAGAGCATGACGCTCACCGACTCATCGATGGATCTGGGTCGAAAGATCCGGATCCTCCAGCGGCTCGGCCTTCTCAAGGACGACATCGTGGACATGGATCTGCCAAAGGCCAGCGATGCGCTCACGGATGGCCAGACCCTTGCCAACAGCGCGGGATCATCTCTGAAGGTCGATACTTCCGAATGGAACCGCCTGCTCACGGACTTCGCCGCGCGGATGGATGAAGCGCAGTCGCTTCTTACCAAGGCGGGTGATGCCAGCCGCATCGAAAGATTTCATCGCGACCTGGTCGATCCGGCTCACGAATTGGCGCGCCGCGAGATGCGCCAGATCGACGACCGCCAGCGCGCCGCGCATGATTTGGCAAAGCTCGGCGAAGTCGCCGCCAAGTGGCAGAACGAAGTCGGCGAGATCTTCAAGAAGTCGATCGAGGAGATCACCGCCGGAAACACGGCGCTCCAGACCGCGCTCCAGAAGTTCGATTCCATGCCTCGCACGGAACGGCTTCAGGCTCTTCTACTCGAAGGCGGCCAGCAGCAAAACGTCCTCGCAAAACTCGCCGAACGGCATGACGTCGAACTCTACGACCTGAACGGCGGCGGTGCGGAGAAGATCTGGCAGCCGACGACACACGATTCCGCGACTCCGACTGCACTGCCAAAAGCGATTGGAGAGGTCACCGATCTCGCCACGGGCATCAAAACCGCCGCTGGCAATGGAAAGGAAAAGGAACAGCGCGGCGCAGTCGTTCTATTCAGCGATGGCCAGCACAATGACGGCGAATCCCCGGTCGAGGTCGCGAAGGTGTTCGCAGGCCGGCAAGTGCCGATCTTTACCGTCGGGTTTGGCAGCACCGTCCATCCACACGACCTTGCAATCATCAAGGTGGAAGCGCCCGAAGCGGTCTTCTTCGAGGACCGGGTCCGCGGCCGCATCACGCTCAAGGACGACATGCCGGTGGGCAAACCTTTCAAGGCAACGATTTCCGATGGCGACAAGGTTCTGTGGGAACAGAAGCTCTACACGGAAGACAAGAATGTCCGCGTGGTGCCCTTCGATTTCCCGGTCAGCGATCTCGCGAAGGAGCGGATGAAATCGCAGAAGGAAGGCACCCAGCTTTCCGGCGTTCCGCTGGATTTGAAGGTCAGCGTCTCGCAGATCGAAGGCGACGTTGAGCCGGCCAACAACGTCTCGAATCTCCGTGTTCGCGCGGTCACGCAGAAGCGGAAGATCCTCATCCTCGATGGTCGCCCGCGCTGGGAGACGCGCTACCTGCGCAACATGCTCGGCCGCGACGAACAGTGGGACGTGAATGCCGTCATCGCCGGCGCGACGAAACGCGAATCGGGTTTTCTGCGCGGCGACAAACCGGAACAATTCCCTTCGGACCGTGCCCTGCTCCTGTCCTACGACCTCATTGTTTTCGGCGATATCCCCGCAAATCTCCTGAAAACCGAGGAATTGCAGTGGATCCGCGATTTCGTCGCCGAACGTGGCGGTGCGATCATCTTCATCGATGGAGCACGCGCGCACTTGAAGGAGTACGGGCAGACTCCGCTCGCTACGGTCATCCCGGTCGAGTGGAAACACACAGCCATCCTGGATCCCATCGCCCGTCTCTCCCTGACTGATCGCGGGCAAAACGAAGCGGCCTTTGCGTTGGCGCCGGACCACGCGCAGAATATCGACGTTTGGCGTTCGCTGCGCGTACCGCACTGGCTCTCGGGCGCCACGCCTCTTCCGGGAGCCGAGGTCCTGGTCGAAGCAGAAGTCCTATCCAGTGGGAAATACCCCGCCGTCATCACGCGCACGTTTGGAGCTGGACGCGTCATATACCAGGCCTTCGATGACTCCTGGCGTTGGCGCTTCGAAGTCGCCGACGAGCACCAGCTTCGTTACTGGAATCAGATCTGCAACTTTGCCGCCGAACTGCCATTCGCCGTCCGCGACAAGTTCGTTTCGCTCGATGCCGGCGCGATCACCTATCGACCGGGCGATTCCGCCGACGTACGCGTCCGTTTGCGTGACGGCGAAGGACGCCCCGTAACGAATGCCGTCGTTGATGCCGTCCTGACCAAGGATGGACAACGAGTCGCCACGATCCGGCTTTCTCCGGATGAAAATGCCGGCGGGATGTTCCGCGGAAAAACTGCAGAGCTCGAGCCCGGTGAATACGAAGTCGGCATTGAGTCACCGGCCATCGCAGAGCGCGACGCCCGCGCTCGCACAGGCTTCAAAGTCGAGCCGCGGCAGACCGGTGAACTCACGCAGCTCAGCCTCAACGAGGACCTGCTCCGCCAGATGGCCAATGCCAGCGGCGGCCAGTATCTGCGCGAAGAAAATATCGATCGCCTGGTCAAGATTCTCGCTCCGATGAGCCAGGGACGCGTGATCGAAAGCGATACTGCGCTGTGGCAGAGCTACTGGTGGTTCGTCCCGATCATCGCCCTTCTCACCGTCGAGTGGATCCTGCGTAAACGCATTGGCATGCTCTAAGTATGAAGCCAGCACTTCCATCGTGCACCGGCCCTCAGCCCATTAGCGAAATCGCGGCATCATCTGCTGGCCAAGCCCTCGTCCATCGCATTTCCAAATTCCGGGGCGCTCTCCTGCGATCTGGATCCCACCAAAATTTCAATCGTCTGTTCAATCTCGACAGTCCCCGCTCCTGCCTATGAGCACTCACCTCGATCCCCTCATCGTCCAAAAGCTTCAGGCATTCGCGAAACGACGCCGGAAGCTCATCATCATGCGCGGGATTTGCGCCGCCGTGGCCATGCTGCTGACCACGATGATGATTGTCGCCCTCATCGATCGCTTCTTCATCCTCGATGATTGGGTGCGCCGTGTTCTGAGCGGCCTCGCCTATGCGGCTGTGCTGATCGCGGAATGGCGCGCCTGCCTCCGTCTGCTCATTCACATGCCCGATCCGCGCCGCGTAGCGCGACTGGTCGAGCATGCCGCACCAGACATGCGGGAGGATCTCCTTTCCGCCGTGGAATTGGGTGATGGCGATGCAGCGCTCGATTCCGAGCAGTTCCGGCGTCTCGTGCAATCAGACGTCGCCACTCGGCTCGGGAACATCGACATGGATCGCCTGTTGCCGGTGCAATTGCTGCGGCGCTCCATGCTCATCGCGGGCTCCGTCCTCGTGATCTGCGTGGCCGCGCTGTCCTTCACACACCTGCAGTTTGGAACGCTGATGATTCGCGCCCTGCTGCCCATGCTCAACGTCGGCCGCGTCTCAAACGTCCAGGTTCAAATCATCGAGCCCAAGCCTGCGGAAGGCGTGGTCGCGGAAGGCGATGCCGTGCCGCTCAATATTCTGATCACCGGCCAGCGCACGAATAAAGCAGTGGTGGAAATCTTTACCAAGAGCGGCGGCCGCGAGCTGGTGCAGATGACTCCAACCGCGAACGATCATTTTTCCTCCAGCATCCAGGTGGCGCGCGAGGACGTCGAGTATCGCATTCGCGCTGGCGACGCGATGACTCGCAAGTACCTGCTGAAAGCCGCCGCGCGTCCGCAGGTGGTCCATTTCGGGAAGACCTATCATTATCCGGCTTACACGCGCCTGCAGCCAAAGACGGTCACCGAGGAAACCGGCGATCTCGCCGCTTTGGAGCAGACCGAAGTCGAGCTCGACCTCCAACCGGATCAGGCCATCAAGTCCGCCGAACTGCGCATCGAAAAGGAGAAGACAAACACCGTCGTTCCGCTGGCCGCGCAACCGAATGGACACCTCACCGCGAAGGTGCCGCTCGATAAATCCGGCATCTACCGCGTGCATCTTATCGCCGCCTCGACCGGATTCGAAAACAAGTTCAGCCCTGAATACGAGATTCGCGCAGAGCCGGACCTCGTCCCACAGGTTGATCTGGAGACCCCGCCGCACGATCTGATCCTGCCTTCGAATGACATCGTCGATATCGCAGGCTCCGCCACCGACGATCTCTTCGTCGAACGCATCGAGCAGCAATACCGCATCAATGGCGGGGCATGGGTGACGATCCCGCTCAAGACCGCCGGAGGCGCGAAAGTGAAGATCGAAAATCGCTGGGATCTCCTCCAGCAGGGCCTCAAGGCAGGCGACACCATCACGACCAAGCTCGTTGCCTACGATCTAAAGAAGAACCGCGGCGAATCGCGCCCGGTCCAGATCACGCTGACCTCGGCTGGCTTTGAAATGAAGCGGCTCGAAGCCTTGGAAATTGAGCGGAAACTGCTCGATTCCCTCACCGCCATGCGCACGGCGGCGGATGCCCTCGAAAAGCAGGCGAACGATTCGCGCGATCAGTTGGCC
>OUNM010162151.1_pt1 | contig 18658 bp, 17 predicted proteins | sample 1769961 | NCBI WGS metagenome assembly OUNM01 (sample SAMEA3914820, study PRJEB12502) | metagenome | biome: forest; material: soil | place: USA | collected 2012-03-12 | depth 0.3 m
GGCAGTGGACATCGAAGCCGACGGCGATTTGGACATCGTACTTGGAAAAAAAGATGGCAATACTTTTCGCTTAGCATGGACCAGTTGGAGTGGCTCGGCCAAAGCAGCTATCTTCGCTCGCGTTTCAACTTTGGGGATTATCCCTTTTGGGGGTTGACAAGCAATGAGAAATCGTGGGGTATAAAATGGTATTATACAATCTTCCTACACAATGGGGTCGGTCTTTTCCCAACCCAAAGCTTGGTTAGGAACATTGGAATGGATGGCTCAGGAGTACATACAGAGCAAAATAAAAGGGGGGAGGTGCAACTTTGCCAAACATCCATTCCAATTGTGGTGAAGGATCAAATGTCTTTGAGGCACAATGCTCTTCTTTCTCAATTTCTTAAAAAGAACTATGGGCCACAGCCAGAAAAAGCTTCTTTGATGCACTGGTTAAAAAAATACGTAAAAAGGATGCTATAAGGAGTTGATTTGTTTACTACAATACAAATAAGTTTTATGTGGCTGTTCTATCTCTTTCCAGAGATTTCGTTTTGAAGGAGAAAAGTCTTTATATCTTCGCAGATATGATTTCCTTCATCAAACGAATACTTCAGAAAGTACTGTATAAGATCGAGTACGAGGAGAAGAAAAAAAATATCGGCGAACATGTAATATTGGGAGAAGGAAGCCATTTATTGGGCAATTTTTCCTTGGACTTTCGCATCGGCCATGAAGAAAGGCCCTATGTGGTCATAGGAGAAAAGTGCATTTTGGGACTTAACTGCATTTTTGAAACCCCTTCGGGCAAAATCACCATCGGAAACAACGTGCACATTACTTCTGCTACCTGCCTGTGCCGAAGCAGCATTGAAATAGGGGATGATGTAACCATGGCTTGGGGCATTATGCTCTATGATCATAATTCCCATAGTATCGAATGGGAACATCGGAAACACGACAATGCCCAATGTTATGCCGACTATATGAAGTATAATGGCAACAACATTGTGAGCAAAGATTGGACATATGTAGTAAGCAAGCCCATCGTCATAGAATCCAAAGTCTGGATTGGCTATGGGGTTTCCATCCTGAAAGGAGTGCGTATTGGAGAAGGAGCTGTAGTAGGAGCAGGAAGCATGGTAACCAAGGATGTGGCCCCGTGGACAGTGGTGGCGGGCAACCCAGCAGTGGTCGTAAAAAGATTAAAATGAAGATATTACTCATAGGCTCTAAAGGGTTTATTGGCTCCCACGCATTTCGCAGTTTGTCCGAAGACCACGAGGTATGGGGCTGTGATGTTGTGACCGATTATGTTACTCCGCGTTATGTTCAGGTAGATGCGACCAATGCCGATTTCAAGGAGATCTTTCAGGCACACACATTTGACGCTTGTCTGAATTGTGCAGGAGCGGCGAGTGTGCCCGATTCGTTCCATTCCCCTTTTCGGGACATCACACTGAACACTCTCTTGGTGGCCAAAATACTGGAGGCCATTCGCTTACATGGAAAGAAGTGTAAGTTTGTCAATATGTCGAGTGCGGCAGTATATGGCAATCCCATACACCTTCCTATAAAAGAACATATTCCCCTGCACCCTCTTTCGCCTTATGGATATCATAAAAAATATGCAGAAGAAATCGTAAAAGAATATGCCATCTTTTTTGAGGTGGCTTGTTGTTCCTTGCGGCCGTTTTCGGTCTATGGGCCAGGGCTGCGTAAACAGTTGTTCTGGGACCTACACACCAAGGTGCAAGCTTCTTCTCATATAGAGCTTTGGGGTACAGGCGAGGAATCGCGCGATTTCATTTACGTGGAAGACGTGGTCAATGTCCTTCGGTGCGTCTTGAAAAACGGTCTTTTCAAAGGAGAATGCATCAACGTAGCCAATGGAAAAGAAATCACAATCCGAGAGACGGTCTCTTGCTTCCAGGAGGTGTATTTTAAGCCTTTCACCTTTTCCTTCGGTGGGCAAAAAAGAGAGGGAGATCCTTTGAACTGGGAGGCGGATATCACGACCCTCATAGCCTTAGGATATATACCCACTACTAATTTGAAACAAGGATTGACTTATTTGGCAGAATGGCTACGACTCGAAAGAAAATAGGAATTCTTTTTTCCTATTCCGAAGGATGGATCGGAGGTACTTATTATTTTATGAACCTAGTCCATGCACTTCACTCGCTCCAGGACGAAGAAAAGCCACTTGTGGTGATTCTCTCGGAAAACAAGGCGTCTTTCGAAAAGATAAAGGAAACGGGATATCCCTATTTGGAATACTTGGACAGCCATTTCCATTATACAATCTGGGAAAGACTGCTTAACAAGCTCTCTCGCACCCTATGGGGCAGAAATAGGATCGAAAAGGGTTATTCCAAAGAAGAGTTGCCTGTGCTGTTTGGTTATTACGAACAATTGTCCCTCCACAAGTGTGAACGAAAACTCTTTTGGATCCCTGACTTACAGGACAAGCACTACCCTCAGTATTTAGGAGAGGAGGTGGCACAGAGCCGCAAGGTACAACACGAAAAGCTGGCATATTCTTCCTCAGAGATCGTTTTTAGCAGCCAAGATGCCAAACGAGACTTTAATACATTTTATCCAAATGCCACTTGTGCGCAACACGTGGTTCCCTTTGCCGTGACTTTGCCCAACCTAAATTCCTTGTCTGCAACAAAAGTGCTCGACAAGTATGGTATAAAGGATCCTTATTATTTTTCTCCCAATCAGTTTTGGCAACACAAAAATCATCGGATTGTCATTGAAGCGATAGAAAAATTAAAAAAAGAGGGAAAAGAAATACAAGTCATTTTTACAGGCAACGAGGCAACGGGTGGAGGTACCTATGCCACCGGTTTAAAAGAGTATGTAGCGGCACGTGGTCTTCAACAAAACTGCTTCTTTCTTGGGTTCATCGACAGGATGGACCAGTTGGTATTGATGAGGGAAGCAAAGGCGGTCATACAACCTTCTTTGTTTGAAGGATGGAGCACAGTCGTGGAGGATGCCAAGTGTCTAGGAAAATGGCTTATCCTTTCCAACTTGACAGTGCATCACGAACAGTTATCTGAAAATGTTTCTTTTTTTGATCCCTATCAGGTCGAAGACCTAATCGAAACCCTCAAAAGCTTTGACAATCGTCCAGCCCAAGTGGCAAGATTAGATTATACAAAAAATGTGTCCCAATTTGCCCAAACCTTTCTCCACTTATTTTAATCTGTTTCCATGAAAGAGTTTTTGCGACGCACCTTTTATTTTGTGACAGAAAAGTTGGCCAGCAGGAAGATGGAAAGGACAGAATTGTTGCCTGCCTTCCAATTGCACAGAACTCTTCCCAAAAATTTCGATCCTGTCCATACCTCCTATTTTGAGAGGGAACTCAAAAAAACATTTGGTCCGGTAACTCAAGTGGTCGTACAAACACCTCTTTTAGTAGTAGAAGAAGGGATCGTATTGAAAAGAGGCCATATGGTGTCCGAGTCTCTCATGAACGATTCCATCCGGAATTGGTTTGGCCCTAGTTTCCTGTTGAATGCCTATAAAAAGTCAAAGCTGCTTCCTTTTGCCCGCTATCTATATGTCTACAATCATTTTGGTGCAGGCTATGGCCACTGGTTGGCAGACGTTCTGCCCCGCCTCTTTATGCTGAAAGAGCATGCAAAAGAATACATTCTTGTCTTGCCCGAGCACTACTCTTCTTTCCATTTGGAAACCTTAAAACCTTTCGGTATAGGCAGAGAGCAAGTTCAATTTCTTGAAAGAGGGGCATCCTATCGCTTGCCTCAAGTTACCTTAGTGTCACACGTAGGCACCAGTTGCAATACCAAAGATGAGGTTTTGCAAGAATTGAGAGCGTTTTATCTGAACTATTATGTGGGCTCACAATGGCCTGTTCCTAGCAAAAAACTCTATATTTCACGTTCGCGCATGAAAAACCGCAGAGTCATGAACGAAATGGAGGTGGAAGAACTTTTGATTCAACAAGGTTTTCAAATTTTATATCCAGAGGAATCCAATTTTGAAGAGCAAGTCAAGTTGTTTGCCGAATGCAAGGTTCTCGTTGGCCTCACAGGATCTGGACTTACCAATATGCTGTTTATGCAAAAAGGAAGCGCAGTGGTAGAGTTTAAAATGGAAGAGGATTTTAAAAACCTCCACTATTTCAGCATGTCCTCGGCTATGCAACTGGACTATTATTACCTATTGTGCAAAACAAAAGGGGAAGACCGCTTTACTGCAGATTTCAAAGTGGATCTCGAGTCTTTAGAAGCAGTCTTAGAGGAAATAATAAAGAAATAAAGAGAGAATAATGACACCCATCCTAGTACTTGCGACAAAACTAAAATTAGACAATCAGGAATATCTTATTACTTCAAATAAGGAGTAAGGTTCTAACGAATAATCGAATGTTGGTATAAATACAAAACATACATTTCTTAATCATCCAACCGCGATAATTTATGGCCTTACCTAAAATCCTTCTTCTCACCGAAGCAGTGCTCAGCGAGGAATCCGTAGGTGCAAGCCGAACGTTATTAAATCTTTTAAAGGAATACCCGGCAGAAAACATACTTCTCTATTCTCCTACCGACAGCTTTAAAACACATCGTTATCTACCTCCTTTTAATCAACGCAATGCCTTTTTCAATTTTTACTTTCTAAGGCCTGTTCGGAATCGTTTGGGGTGGATGTTGAACCCAATGATTAAGCTTCTTAATTTCTTATGGATGGAAGGGCAACCTATTCGCCTGAACAAAGAAATAAAGAAATTTGAACCAGATATACTCTTGTCGGTACCCTTGTTTCCGGAAACTATGATTATAACGCGAAGGGTCATCCACAAATATCGCTTGCCAGCCTACCTTTATCTCATGGACGATTGGATCACGGAAAATAATGACAACTGGATCTTTAACTCGTTGAAAAAGACCAGTAAGGAAGTCTTGCGGGGGACAGATTGGCTCATGATCAGCCCTAGTCTTCGCGACCGCTTTATAGACTATTTTTCCATCCCTTCCCCACGTTGCATGATTGTCCACAACCCCGTAGAGGTAAAAGAATTTGCACCTCCGGTTCAAAAGACATCCTATACCCTTGCTTATGCAGGTTCGATTTGGGCCATGCATAAAGATGCCTTGCAGAGCGTGTCAAGAGCCGTAAAAGAATTGACAAAAAGAGGGATGGATGTCTCACTAAAACTTTATTGTACTGAAAATTTCTATTTGGAAGAGCGAAATTTTTGGGAAGAAAATGCCACAATTTGGGGCGGCCTAGTACCTTATACCCAATTAAACGAAGTTCTTCAGGAAGCGGACCTATTGGTAGTAACAACAGCATTCGATCTTTCTGTAGCCCATTTGGTACGCACTTCCGTTCTCACCAAAACGACCGACTATATGAACACTGGCCGTGCCATGCTCTCTGTAGGCCCTTCTTATTCAGCCACCAACCGGTTTGTAAGGGAATACGGAGTGGGTTATGTGTTGGATTCCAACGAATTGAATAAAATGACGGAAAAGATTGGCGCTATTTTACTTGATGAGAAAGGTCGACAAGAGCAAGCATACCACGCTTGGAAAGTACTAAAAGAGCAATTTAGCGCAAACGTTATCACTCAACAACTAGCTGCCTTTTTATCTCATGCCTGAGAAAAATCCTACCATAAGCGTTCTTATGCCCGTATACAATGCGGCTCCCTATCTAAAAGAGGCGATAGAAAGTATTTTGAACCAAACATATACCGATTTCGAATTTCTCATTTTCAATGATGGTTCTACGGATGAAAGTGCCGACATCATACGCCGCTATGATGACCAAAGGATCGTTTTTCATGATTCTTTGGTCAACTTAGGGTATGTAACACATTTGAATAAAGGGCTCCAGGAAGCCAGAGGACAATACATTGCCAGAATGGATGCAGACGACATCGCCATGCCTGAGCGGTTTACAAAGCAAATCGCCGTGTTGGAAAAGGATACCCATATGGGAATATGCGGCAGTTGGATGAAAATCATCCATACGGAGGAAGTCATACGTTACCCACACTCCCATCAAGAAATCACCGATCGCCTTCTAATTGAAAATCCTTTTGCCCATTCTGCGGTCATGTTCCGTACCGATATTGTCAGAATCCATCGCCTTCAATACAAACAGGATTATATGCCTACTGAAGATTTTAAACTTTGGAGCGAGATTCTTAACTTTTCCAACGGCCATAACGTGCCTGAGGTATTGCTACACTATAGAAGGCACAGTGGGCAGATTAGCAGTGTAAAAAACCAATTGCAACTGTGGAATTTGCAACGTGTAAAAACAGAATGCCTTTCGTATGGCTACAAAGATTTGTCTATCAGGGAAAAACAACTCTTTGAATCAATAGATGCCGCCGATCTTTTACAATTAGATACATCGCTCCAAGAATGGGATGAGCTACTTTTTAAACTTCGGGACCTGAATGCCCAATTTCAAAGATTTTCCGTCCCATCTTTTGAAGCAAGATTAATTTATCTTTGGAAAATAAATGTGTCCACAAAAACGTCCCTTCAAGGAAACAATCTCTTGAAAAGCCGTTTTTTTTGCACCTTGCCTTGGAAAGATAAAGTGAAATTTTTACTGCGAATGGCAAGAAAAAAGAGAAAATAAGTATGTATTGGATGTTCAGATTGTATAGCCGGTATCTTTTGTTGAAAAGAACGTTTAAACATCGCTATTGGCTTTATAGATACAAAGAGAATTTGAGTATTGATGCCTCTGCAACGCTGTCGAGCGAAATGGTCTTTCGTTTTGCCAACAGCGAATCGAAAGCAACGCTTTGTGAAAAAGTAGAGATACTGCCTTATTCCACTCTTAACATACTAAGAAACGGCCATTTAATTCTACATAAAAACGTATTTGTGAACAGTTATTGCTCTTTGAATTGCTTAGAAAAAATCGAAATCGGAGAAAATACCCTCTTGGGAGAAGGGGTAAGAATCTATGACCATAACCATATTTACAACCATGAGGGCGGTTCTCTTACCACGGAAAGACACCTATTTTCAAGCAAACCGGTCCTCATTGGGAAAAATTGCTGGATAGGGAGTGGCGTAGTAATTCTGAAAGGAGTAGAGATTGGGGATAATGTTATTATTGGGGCAAACACGCTTGTATATAAATCTATTTCTTCCAATAGCCTAGTCAAATCTAACCAATCTTACACGATAACTGCTTAACTTGAAGAAGATCGCTTTTGTCAACAATCAAATTTTTTCCCCATGGGGTGGAAGCGAGGTCCTTTGGTATGAAACTGCATTGCGTCTACGCAAAGAGGGACATAGGATCGAAGTTTACTTCCCCAAATGGCCTCAATTACCTAAAGAAGCCATTGTTTTGGAAAAAGCGGGATGCTGCGTTACCTATTACCCATTCGTCCGAAATCTGAGGGAGAAATTAATTGCCAACTTGCCTTTTGGGTTTTTAAAACAGGATCCAATTAAAATGCGAAAAGAATGGCTCGAGCAGGCAAAACCCGATTTGTTGGTATTAACTGATTTGTTGCCAAGAGGTAAGGAATGGATGAGAATTGCCTCAGAAGCGAAAGTCCCTTATGTAATGATTGGCCAATTGGCTGACGAAACGTTGTGGCATTCTGCAGAAGAATTGCAAGACTCCGACATTCTTTATGCGAAGGCTGCCAAAGTATTTGTGTTGTCGCAGGAAAACAAAATTGCACTTTTCAAACAATTGGGCAAAACCCTTTCGAATGTAGAAACGGTATATAATCCCTTTCAAGTAAATATCCACCAACCCTTTTCTTACCCACCACTTCAGAACGGGAAAGTTCATCTAGCCTGTGTAGCCAGGTTCGGAATAGAACACAAACGTCAAGATATCCTATTGGAAATATTGGCAGATCCAAAATGGAGAAATAGAAACATACACCTCAACCTATATGGCAGGGGTACACACGAACAAAGTTTACGAAATTTGGTACAGTATTATGATTTGGACAATGTAAGTTTTTGTGGGCATGTTTCTGATGTGAATGAGATCTGGGAAAAAAACCATGCGCTTGTATTACCTTCTAGATATGAAGGCGTCTCTCTTGCTTTTCAAGAGGCATTGATTTCTTACCGCGTATGTATTGTAACCCAAGTGGGTGGAGTTTCTCACATGGTGAGAGACAATGAAACTGGTTTTGTAGCAGCTGCAGCTACTACACCTCTGTTCGAAGAAGCACTGGAAAGAGCTTGGCAAAGAGTAGAAGAATGGGAGACGATCGGCCAAGAAGCAGGCAAAAGAGCACGTTCTATCTTACCTTCCGATCCCATTGACTATTTCATGAATAATCTTTTACAATTGATATGAAGAGCGTCTTCATTATGTGCCCAGGAGTAGGCCATATCGGCAGAGGATATGAATCCTTTTCCAATGAATTGTTTCATTATTTACGTCATGAAAAAGATGTACATGTAACCTTGATCAAAGGAGCAGGAAGAGCAGAACAAGATGAGCATGTCGCCTTCTGCATAAAACGTACGACGAAGTGGGCTTATTGGCTAGGTAGCCTGTTCAAACAGCCTCCCTACCATATAGAACAATTCACCTTTTTTATCTCTTCGCTGCCCACTCTTCTGTTCCGAAAACCAGATGTAATCGTATACAGTGATTTTTACTTAGGTGTCCTGCTCTGGTATTTGAGAAAACTCTTACACCTGCGCTATATCTTATTGTTTTCAAACGGCGCGCCCAATGGGCCTCCTTTTACCCGTTGCGATTTTGTTCAACAATTGCTGCCATTTTATAAAGATATAGCAGTTAATGCGGGAGAGGACCCACTTCGCCACATTGTGCTCCCTTATGCGATCGAGGTTCCCACGCTACCCTTGCCCACACAGGAGGAAAAGAAAAAGCAAAAAAAAGCACTTAGCATAGATCAGGAATTCCTGATTTTATGTGTTGCGGCCATCAATGATTCACACAAACGGATTAGCTATCTGATAGACGAAATTGTAGCCTTACAGAATCCCAACATTTGTTTAGTAGTGCTTGGCCAAAAAAATGAAGAATCGGATGCCATCATTCAAAAAGGAGAAAGGGAATTAGGAACCAGATTTCAGGCGAAAACCGTTGGAAAAGAAGCATTGGCAAACTATTATGTAGCTGCCGATTTGTTTGTATTGCCTTCTCTTACCGAAGGACTTCCCCGCGTTATGTTGGAGGCTTTGTCCTATGGACTACCCGTACTGTCTCACGATTATGAGGTAAGCCGAAATGTACTTCAAGAATTTGGCCATTTTGCTGATTTTAGGAACAGAGGAGCTATTGGTGGCTTAGTCGCTATCCTTCTAAAGGAACAAACCACGAAAGACGACAAAATAGCCTATACCCTTCGAAACTATGTGCAAAAATATTATAGTTGGGCCTCTCTGGGACCGAAATACAAAGAAATGATCATGAGAATTACCAAGGAACGCTAATATGATTGTGGTTGGTTTGTTGTACAATTTTAATGGCATGGCCACTTGGTGCATCGAGGCTGCCTATGCCTTGCATGAACATGGCGAGCATGTCCTTTTGGTAGTAGACAGTTCCCAAAGGGCCGATCTGAAAGCAGAGGATTTTCCATTTCCTATTTTTTTCTGGCAGTCAGAACCTTTTCAATTCTCTGCTTCTAAATGGAAGCGGGTGAGTTCTTTTATCACCTCTACATTCAGTGGAGCTTCCAGCGGTTTTGCCTCCAAATTGACACGCGCGTTAGGGCAAGAAGGCATCACACCTTCTGTTTTTTTGTTCAATCAATCCAATTTACAAGATTCGGCTTGTCCTATACCTCAATATATAGTAGCATGGGCGTATCCTACCACGCTATGGGCATATTTGCGCAAAACGGTGCAACAAAATGACCATATTTGGAACAAACAATTTCTCATGTCGATTTCTTCGGCAGTTTCTTGGTATTTAAAAGACAAAAGGGCATATCGAGAAGCTACTGGTGTGATGGCGGTAAGCAAACGATTGCACCAAAGCTTGCTCGAGCAAAAAATCCGCGCCGAATTAGTATATCCGCCTTTACGCTTGGAACACCTGCCTCCTCTTTTTGTAGGGGGGGAGCCAAGAAAGGCAATACGTATACTATGCGCCGCAGTTGATTTAGAAAATCCACAAAAAAAGATTATTTGGGCCTTAAATGCGCTTCAACCTTTCGCAAAACATCTTTCCCTAGAGTTTCACCTAGTAGGGCAATACGAAGAGCTTCCGCGTATGCTGAAAAATTGGGGGTTACATGGCACTCTTTATGGATTTCTTTCTCGTCCTGATCTGAAAAGAATCATGCATCAATGTGACCTTTTCCTGTTTGCTTCTTCTTTCGATGATTGGGGATACGTACAAGTAGAAGCCCTTGCGGCCAATCTTTTGGTAATAGCTCCCAATATAAGTCCCTGTGATGAGATCATAGGCACACAAGAATTATTATTTGAGAGCGGCAATAGCACTTCTTTAGTCGCCTGCATCGAACGATTGATTCATGAAGGCAGAATAGACTATTGGAAAGAAAAAAACAAGGAAAGGATATCCACCTTCGGGAGCCAACATTTTGTGAAGAGACTTGAAAAATGGATTCCATAGACGAATCCTTTCCTACGCTATAGGAAAAACATGATTCCGTTCCTAATTCTTTCTTTCGATTGCTAATTTTCCTTTTCCTTTATAGGTTTGTATACTGCTGAAGAAAATAAAATTATAATTTTTTCTTTGCTCAGACCCACCATGGCATTGTTTTCAGTCATTATTCCTACTTACCATCGTAACGACTTGTTGGCCCAATGTTTGGAAAGACTTACTCCAACATACCAACAAATCCCAAGCGACGTATATGAGGTAATCGTGACGGACGATGGCACAACCAGCACATCAAAAGATCTTCTCAGCAAGGACTTTCCATGGGTGAAATGGGTGAAAGGCCCCCATAAAGGCCCTGCTTCCAATAGAAATAACGGGGCCGACAAAGCCAATGGCGACTGGCTCATTTTTACGGATGACGATTGTTTACCCAACGATGATCTTTTAAGGCAATATGAAAAAGCCATTTCCATTCATCCAGAGAGTATTGCTTTTGAAGGAGCTATCGAGCATTTTGGCAATGATCTTTATCGTGATGATGAATCTTATGAATGTCCTCTAAATCTAGAGGGAGGTAATTTCTGGTCAGCCAATATATGTATTTCAAAAAATACCTTTCAACAATTGAATGGCTTCGATCCCTATTACCCTAATGCCGCTTTGGAAGATCAGGACCTTTATTATCGATTGTTGGAGACAACTACTATACCCTTTGTACGAGAGGCTATAGTCAAGCATCCATTCCGAAAAGTCTATTATCTCAAAAAAATACTCCGCATTTCAAAACAAGCAAAAGATTGGGCTTACCATGCCACAAAACACCAACATCGGTTTCATTTTTCTTCCAAGGGCTGGATACTTTGGGACAGCCTATGTTTTTATTTAAAAGATACTTTGAGACAACTTTCCAAGGGAAGAATCAAAACTGCCTGCTATGATGTGGTTTATTTAACTTGGGGGAATGCTGTACTTGCCAATCAACTATGGAAAAATCGAAAAAAATAGGCTTTTTTATGGACTTCAGCCACCTCATGGGATTTGATGTGGCGATGTTTTTAGGAGGAAACAAAGGCGTTAGCGGAACTGATTCAACTTTTATCCGGGTAGTAAATGGTTTAGCATCCAATGGCAGCAATCTAACATTGTTTGCCAAAGGATCCCTTGAACCAGGCAATATTGCAACCAGGTATACAACGGGCGTAGAAGAGGCCACAGATATCGCCATCAAAGAACATTTTGACTGTCTTGTATTTGTTTACAAAGAATACCAAGAAGTAATAAATGCCATACAATTAGCGAATAGATCTTCTTTAAAAATGATTGTGTGGGCCCATAATCCAATTGGGCATGTTTACTTAGATTTATTTGCCCATTCTCCTTCCATACTTCATATCGTATATGTAGAGCAGTTTGATGCGAATCATATTCGGCATCACAAAGCTTTTCAAAAAGCACTCGTAATCCCTAATGGCATTGAAGAAGAAGTATATGCGCGTCTGCCAAGTTCGAACTCAAAATCCTCACAGGTTTGCTTTCTAGGATCAATTTCGTATAGTAAAGGATTTCATCATCTTGCAAAAGCATGGCCGACAATAAGAAAACAAGTGCCAGACGCAACTTTACTTATTTTAGGTTCAGGCAAATTATACGACAACAGGGCAAAGTTGGGCCCTCTCCAACTCGGAGAAGAAAGCTATGAAAAAGAATACATCATGCCGTTTCTGGGGAAAAATGAGACGGAGCTTTTTGAAAATGGGGTAAGAAGAATGGGATTAGTAACACGGAATGAATTGCTGATGATATTAACTCATTGTAAGGTGGTATGTATCAATCCAAATACAGAAGGGTCATTGGAAAGTTGCAGTGTAAGCTCTCTTGAAGCACAAATGATTGGAGTGCCTATTGTGGCAGGGAAAGCAGGAGGGAATTTATGTACCATTCTACAAGGAAAAACGGGATTTTTAGTGACACAAGGCGAGTTGCCTCATGCTGTTGTCAAACTTTTAAAAAACGAGGAACTGCGCATTCGCATGGGTAATAACGCAAAAAAATGGGCCACCACACACTACGAGCTTGAGTCCATATTACAAAAATGGGAACTCTATTTTTACCAACCTGAAAACAAGTGGGCTTCTTTGAAGCCCCGTCTTTCTAAGAATATCTTAAGTTTTAAAATTATTGTGAAGACTGTCGTGGGAATGTTAAAAGGCTATCGCCCCAATGGTATATTAAATACTTGACAATGAGAGTATTATTCCTACATACCAATAGACAGGATTACTTAGCGGACGGCATCTTTCATGGATTAAGAACACTTCTGGGCGAGGATTGCGTCGATGTTCCCCGATATGATTGTATGTACGCTCCTCTTGAAAATGAGTTAAAATCAAAACTAAGGGGAAATGGGTTTACTTTATATGGCCTTCTACCTGACTTGCCATTACAAGCGCAAAGGTATTATTGGCAAAGTCAACTGAATACATTCGATGTAATTGTGATTGCTAACATTTGGAGGCAATGGATTGATTTGTGGAACTACAGAGATTTGTTCAAAAACAAAAAAATAGTAGTGTTGGATGGGGAAGACATCCCCTATCTATTTCCCTATGGTTCTTATGGAAGTCATTTCAAGAAACATCCTTTTTTTTTATTTACCCCATTGAAGAAAGCCTATTATTTTAAAAGAGAATTATACGATGGCTATGTTAGCCGTTCAATGGATCGAATATTTGGGACTTCTCCTCTTTTCGAGATGAGCTTACCTACCAATGTGTTCCCCATTTCCTTTTCGATCCCAAAAGAAAAAATTACCCGACAAGAAACAGAATGCCAGAAATTATTTCAAACACACGTGGTAGATGAAGAGATCGGAAAACTACTTTTGGAAACTAAGTTTTCCTCCACCGGTTCAGATCTTGCCTTTTTTAAAGAGGAAGACCTCTATTATCACGATATGCGTACGAGCAAGTTTGGGATTACGACAAAAAGGGCTGGCTGGGATTGCCTTCGACACTACGAAATTGCAGCTTCTGGCTCCATACTATGCTTTAGAGACCTGCATATGAAGCCCCCAAAATGTGCTCCACAAGGATTGGATGATTCCAACTCTATCTCTTACACCTCTTATTCGCATCTTATGAATCAGATCGAGCACTTGGACAATGAACGGTACAATCAATTGAAAAATGGCTCTCATGATTGGATCCATCAAAATACGACCGAAACAAAAGCAACCTATCTGTTGGAAAACGTGATCAAATAAATGTTTGTATTTGCTTCTTCCTTACTGTCTGGATTAATTCTTTCCCCTATTTTTTTCATCGCCTCTTATGTCTATATGACGTGAACGGACTTCAAATAATCTGATAACTTGACCTTATGCCACCAAATTTCCTTTCAAATACCAACAGTAAAGATTAAGTAGACATGCAACCGTCCGTTTCTATTGTGATCCCAACTTATAACTATGCCCAATACATTCAAGAGGCTGTTAAGAGCGTATTAAACCAAAATTATCCGACAGAAAAGATTGAAATCGTGGTAATTGACGATGGGTCAACAGACAACACGCAAGAAATCTTGCAACCTTATATAAATGCGGGAAAGGTCCGGTATTTTTATCAAGACAATAAAGGGAAAGCAAACGCCACCTTTCGCGCCATTCAGGAAGCAAAAGGGGAGTATATTTTCAACCTAGATGCTGATGACTATTTTTTGGAGAATAAAATCGCTAGATTTATTCACGTATTTGAACAGTTTCCAGAAGTAGTGCATGTAGGAAATGTTGCTAGGATAGAGTCAACAGGCCCTGACAACCAAACTGTAGAAGGCATACCTATTGATTTATTGGATCATCCTATTGTAGGACATGTTCTTTTATCTTATTTCTACAATCATTGTATGCTCTTTGGCGGAGGTTCTACATTTGCGGCAAAGGCTTCAGTATTAAAAAGCATTTCCGCTCCGAGCGAAGTGGACATGTATATTGACGAATACCTGATCCTGGCGGTACTTAACTGCGGGGCAAGTTATTTGATTTCAGAACCTTTGTCTGTTTGGCGCGTGCATGAGCGTAATTATTCGGTTGGAAAACTATCTTTTGAAGAACGGAAAAAGAAATATGAGCGCCTTCTCAAATCAAGTGATGCCATTTTGCATCAAATACGTTCTGAATTTTATCCGACAGAAATCAAAAATCTATATCATTTACAGCATACTATTAGGATGCTTTATTTTAAGGAAGAGCTTGGAGGCAAAACATGGAAAGACATTTTTTCTTTTTTTCTTTTTTTCTTTGCCTCTGGAAAATATACCTACCGACAATTAAAATCATATTCCGCATTTAACAGATTACTTCCCACCTTCTTTCTACACCTACTCCGTAAGTGGAAAACACGACAGCCAGGTAACAATGATTAAAGTACTTTTAATAGCTGCCTACCCCATTCAAAACGCTGCTCCTCACAGATTGCTAGCAGAAGACAACCGTCTCCATGTAGACACTGTGTATTTAAGCGACCCGAGCGTTAAACTATCGAAAGGAAAAGAGTTTATTAACCAATCCCAGTTTGACATCAAGGTCCTAGACGATACATATCGCTGGCAACTGTTACGAAATTGGGCCCCAAGACCCAGCTTATCCAATTTCTGGGGGCTGATTAATCCTGCTCTTTTTTCACTCGTTCCGAAATATGACTGTATTGTCGTATACGGCCACGCGTATGCAAGTTTCTGGATGGCTATTTTAACAGCCTTGGTTTTACGCAGGAAACTTATTTTCACAACAGACGCTACCTATCTAGAAGCACCTGACGGAAAAGCTTGGAAACAAAACCTCAAAAAACAGTTTCTTCCTTTTCTTTACAATAGACTTGCAGACGCAATTTGGGTCCCTTCCACAGAATCCAAACTCTTTTTAGAGAGCTTGCATGTAAAATCGGAAAAAATAGTGGTTACTCCTTATACCGTAGACCATGATTTCTTTTTAATGCATCGTCATAAGATTTCAAAAGAGGAGATTAGAGAAAAATATAACATTCCTATCGGATCGATATTGCTCGTGTTCTGTGCCAAGTTCATTGCACGAAAAAGGCCACAAGATGCTTTAATTGCATTACAAAAAGCATATCAAGCCGATGTATATCTTCTTATGATCGGCGATGGCCCTATGCGTACAGAATTGGAGCAATTGGCTTTTACTTTAAGAGTTGAAGAAAAAGTAAAATGGGTAGGTCTTGTGAAATACTCTGATTTGCCCTCTCATTACTCGGCCAGCGACATTTTAATTTTCACTTCTGAAACTGAGCAGTTCGGGCTTCCCGTAAATGAAGCCATGCTGTGTGAACTTCCCGTCATAATTAGCGATCGATTGGGTTGTCGCCACGATCTGGTAAAGGAAGGAGAGAATGGCTATACGTATAAATGTGGAAATACAGACGAATTAGCATCACGTATTAAGCAATTGGCAAATGATTCCGAAAAAAGAATCCAAATGGCTCACAAAAGTGCCGAGCTTATACAAAACTGGTCACCTTCTGTAAATGCGCAGGCAAAAGCCGCAAGCATACTTCGTCTTTTTCATAAATAAAATTAATGGGCCCACGTACTTCTAATACCGCGATTTGTCAAATGGATTTATACGCTTTCAAATATTTCCCATTCAAGTACAACGATAATTCAACATCTTTGAGAAGTTTAAAAATTATACATATACAATTTCTTATTCTGTCTTATTGTCCTTTAGTCGTAGTTGTTTATAGCAGATGAATATTTTGTTTATTGTAGGCTGTTTGGAAGCCGGCAAAGACGGCGTGGGAGATTACACAAGGAGGCTTGCCGAACAATACAGCGCACAAGGGGTTTCCTGCTTCGTAGTCGCTCTCTACGATCCTTATGTTCGTCAAGCCGAAATTTTATCACAAGATAACCTTGTATTGTTTCGGCTTCCCCATCACGTGCCCTTTCATCACAAAATTGATCAATGCAAAAAAAACCTCGGAAACATTTCTTTTGATTGGATCAGCCTACAATATGTAAGTTATGCATTCGACAAAAGAGGACTGAATTCTTCTTTGCCGCATTTTATTTCCCAAATGAAAGGACCCGGCACTCAGGTCCATATTATGTTCCATGAATTGTGGATTGGAGAAGACATGGGGGCTCCTTGGCAAAAAAAAATCCTGGGTCACCTGCAACGATTTTTGATCAAGAGAATGGTCAGGAAATGTCAGCCTCGGAAAATCCATACGAGCATTCCCATTTTCAAACAACTTCTAAAAAATAATGAAATAGAAGCCAACCTTCTTCCCTTGTTTAGCAACATTCCTATCAACAAGACGCCCGATTTTACTTGGATTAGCTCAAAATTGGAAAAAGAAAGCGTTGCCAGAGAGCACACGTTTATTGTATGCATGTTTGGCTCCATCATTCCGGATTGGGACCCTACTTTATGTTCCAAAACGCTAAATGAAATAAGCAATAGGAGTGGGAAAACAATTCTCCTTTTGTCTGTTGGAAAAATAGGAGCGGGCAATGGTTTATGGGAAAAAATGAAACAAACACATCTGGATTGGAAATTTGTTTTATTGGGTGAACAACCCCCCGAGCGGATTTCAGATGTCCTTCATTTCGCAGACTGCGGTCTCAGTTCAGTTCCATCTCATATCATAGGGAAAAGCGGGGCCTTTGCAGCGATGCGGGAACACGGACTTCCCGTACTTTGCACTCCCACAACCTTGTCCTACAATTTTCAGGTTCAACATGAGGAATCGTATGATAGGGTGAACCTATGCGGCTCATTTGATCCGATTTCCCTGCTCACACTGCCAAAAGGCAAAATTCAAGACTTGATGGCTCAAGTAGAAACTCAGTTTAGAAGCGATTTATCACTAACATGACAGTAGGCATCATTATCAGCAATTACAATCGCTGGGACCTTGTACAAAAATGCGTTGATCAGATCTTGCAGACATGTGGGAGTGAAGTAGATAAGATCCTCATTGTAGATGATTGTTCCCCCATTAAAAATCCAAATGTCTACCCAGAACCAGTTCAAGTCATTCGGAACGAATACAATTTGGGTTATGTCAAAACTATCAATGTGGGACTCAGAACCTTACAAACAGACCTTGTCCTTATTTTTGACTCTGATGCTTACCCGCTGAGCAATATTATCCCCAAGGTCAAGCTCCATTTCACGCATGACTCCTCTTTGGGAATGCTGGGTTTTCGAACCGTAAACGATCGAAATGAAGAAATTGGAGCTTACGAACCAGAACCCACTATATTAAACCTTATTCTAGGACAAAAAATGATGTTGTTTTACGACCATCACTTCCGAAAGGATGAAGGAAGAATCTGCATATTTTCTTGTGCTGTGGCAATTCGAAAAACATGCTTGGACAAACTAGGTATTTATGATGAAGAATTCCAACACTTGGATGCTGACACGGATTTTTGCCTTCGGCTTTACGAGAACAATTGGAAAGTACTTTTGGACAAGGGCATCACTGTATATCATAAAGGGGGAAGTTCTGTAACGCGAAATGCAAAACGTGTTCTGATGGTATACAAAAGCCGATGGAAATTATTACAGAAACATGGCATGATTCGCTTCCAGAGGCTATCAAAATACCTGATTGTTACTCGATTATTTTTGGAATATTTATTTTTAGCCATATTTGGAAAGCTTCTATACCCTTCTGAGGAGATTTACAAGGACAAACGCGATGGAAGATGGCAAATCTTCAAATATTGCTTTCAAAATTATTAATCACAGAACTGTATGTGATTATTCTAAGGAAAGAGAGGAGATAAAAGACTGAACTTCTCGATAATAGGTTTCCCAAGTATATTTTCGAGCATCTTCTATTGCACAGATTCCCATTTCGATTCTTTTTTCAGGATGTTCATAGAGATATCGTATTTTTTCTTTTAGCAATTCCACGTTGCTGTGCGAAATAACGAAGCCGCTCTGACCGCTTACCGCATCTTTTGCTCCTGTATTTTCCGTCACGATCACGGGAAGCCCGCATGCCATCGCCTCTACCACCGTCATGGCCCAACTGTCCAAGAC
>OUNM010983527.1_pt1 | contig 18657 bp, 37 predicted proteins | sample 1769961 | NCBI WGS metagenome assembly OUNM01 (sample SAMEA3914820, study PRJEB12502) | metagenome | biome: forest; material: soil | place: USA | collected 2012-03-12 | depth 0.3 m
GGCTTGCCCTGTGCGATGTCTCGACGCATCTTCGCATCCGTACGCTTGATGGCGAGCAGGTCGAGTTCCGCTTGGCGGTGGATCTCGGCACGCTTGGCCTTCTCACGTCGGTGTACGACGACGCTCGTGACAACGAACGGGGCGACTCCTACGGCTGCTGCCGCGTAGAAAACGAGTGCGTTACGAACATTGGTGTCCATGAGTCTCTTCTTTCGGGTTGGGGTCTCCTATTAAAGCCCATGAATATTCCGCGAAGAAGAGAGCCCTTGCGGGCTCTCTTGGAACTCACCTCTGTTCGAGGCTGTCCTTGAACTCGGTGTAGTGCTTGTACCGAATCGTCGGGTTCTCCTCGCAGGACTCCCATCCAGAGTGGAACGCCCGGGTCCATGTCGCGCTGTCGGCCTCCCGAAGGATTTCGGGAAGCTTCTTCTTGATTTGGGTCTGGTCGAACTTGGTCTGGATGTAGGATCCGGCGAGGAAAGCTCCGATGGCGGTCAAAGCGAGTTTGAAGTTCATTGGGTCTCCTTGATAGTGGGTTCTATTAGAGTCCCAGTAAACTCCGCGAAAGCGAAGAGCCCATGACGGGCTCTTGCTTGGAACTACTGATTGATCGGGGTGACTCGGAACATGTCTCCGAAGTCCAGGTCCTTGTAAGTGTCAACAGTCACCTGCTCCAGGACGAGAATGCTGTCCGGGTCGATCTTTGGCAGGTTGATCTTGTAGGAGCCGACCTTCTTCTGCTGGAAGATGAGGGCTCCTACGAGCAACGCGCATCCAATCGATCCGATAGCGAGCTCGGGAGCATGGCGCTTGATCTTGGACTTGGCTTTGGCGATGGTGTTGTTCATCGTGGCTTCCAATCTGTAGGGTTCATTAGAGGCCATGAATATCCAGCGACAGACTAAGTATTGGGACCAAAAAACGGAGAGCCCATGTTCGGGCTCTCGCGCTTTTGGAGGTGTTACTGGTTCACCTCGGTCGAAACGACCGTGGCGCCTAGCTCGTCGGAGCACAGCGCAACCGCGGCGTCCATCGCTGCACCGTCCTTGCGCTTCTGAGCGGCCTTGGCCCGGCGCTGGTCGCGCTGGTCCATCTGGTCGCCAATGGCGCAGGTTCCGATGACTCCGATGATGATGCCGAGGATGAGGGTGACAAAGAGCGCGTAGGCGGTCATGGTTTCCTTCTTTCGGGGTTTGGTGGGTCTCCTATTAAAGCCCCTGTTTGTTTTGCGGGAACCGCGGAGGTCGGTACGGGTTTACGCCCATGATCGTGCTCCGCATGTAACGCCTGTCGAACTCCTCGCGAGTGATGAGCTCCTCGTGCCAAGAGAAAATGAAGTTGCGACGATCCCAGCCGTCCGGGTCCAGGACTTCGGCTCCTAGTTGGGCTGCCCAGGTTTCGCTTGTGCGAAAGCCGCTGTCCAAACAGACGTACCAACCGTGCGACGAGTGAACCCTTTTGTGCAGAGGGCATTCGCTTCCTTCAGGAAACTGCTTGGTGGGCTCCTCGATGAAGAAGATCTCGTTGAGCATCAGAGAATCTTCTCGGCAAGAGGCATGTCGAGCATGAACTCGCCCTTGCTGTAGATGATCCGGGCTTCTTCCAGATCGGTCCAGCCGCGCTTGTAGTCGGCAAAGATCACGGGAAGGTTGGCGAACATACGGTACTCAGCAACCGTGGCACGACCGTAAACCTTGATGTAGGTTTTCAACTCTTCCAGAACCGCTTCTGCGTCCGGTCCTGACTTGAACGTGATGTCGGGGACCTTGTTAAGCATGCTGGTTGGAATGGTCATTCTTTTGCCTCTTCCTTGAGAGTGCGAAAGAGAAAGCCAAAGTCTGGCTTTCTCACTTGGGGTTCTATCTTGCGGTGATCCAGAGGTACTCTACGAAGATCAGTGCCTGGACAATGCCAGTGCAGATCAGGTAGTTTTTCATGTGTTTCTCCTTGATAGTGGGGTTCACTATAGGAGAGGTAAAGCGCGCGAAAGAGAAAGCCAAAGTCTGGCTTTCTCCCTTGGTTCAGTACAGCGGGATGTCCTTGATGTAGTTCAGGGTGTCGAACAGCTCGAGCAGGTTCTTCATGCCTTTCTTGTGAAGGCGCTTGGTCTTGCGGGTGAGCTGACGGTTCTTGAAACGGGTCATGTCAATCTCCTAAGTAATGGGGGTTCATTATAGGAGATGTAAAGCGCGCGAAAAGGAGAGGCCCGGAACGGTCTTTCGACTATTCAACGGGCCTCTCCGGCCACCCCCCAGGTGGTCAGTTGTTGCGGGGATGTGCAAGCATGGTGTACAGCTCGCGGATGTTGGTCCAGATGTCGATGTGTCCGAAGTGGACGGCCGAGATGAATGCGCTCATCACGATCGCCACTACGAGCAACATCAGCAGCAGGGCCTCGTATCCGTAGCGGGTTCGTGCGGGCATGATTCCTTCTTTCTGATTGATGTGTAGGGGTTCATTATACCCCCCGTAAATCCTGCGACTGGTGGGAGCGGAGAGGTAGTTAACGGCCTGTATTTATACAAGCGATCACTGTTTCTCTCCGCTCCCCATGTAGGTGCTTCTCTTCAGTCGCGTCAGAGGAGCTTCGTACGATACGACGTCGCCTTATACAAGGCCTACATGACGTTTTTTAACTACTTGGGTATCTCGAGTGGTATGGCAGGACCTCACACGAGCGCAGTGTACATTCTGCCTTCTGCATCCCTTTCGGAGTACGTCTCTCCGCTCACCTCGGAATAGGCGAATACTTATACAATCCTCTCCGTAGAGGGATCGTGCCTATTCCGAGCGCACTGGGCCTAAGAACGTTAATGCCCGTCCCCCAGTGGACGTCGTACTTTTCAAACGGTGCTGCATCACAAGGGTGAAACTGTCCCGCTCTGTCCGATGGCGCGGTTATCGCGGGACTATCTGCGGAACACCACCAACACGAGAGCGATCACAGAGATCACAAGCGAAACTACAGCGAGCGTGTGCGTGGACATTGTTCTCACCTTCTCTCCCTATAGACTGGTTCTCACCAGTATAAGACGGAGCACGGAAGGACGTAGAGATCGGCTCTACATCATGCGGGGGCATGACCTCCCGTGCCCCGCCTTAAGCCGGCGAAGCTGATTTCGATCAGATGGTCTTGTTGCCGTCCATGGCAACTCCTCTCGGTAGGAAATATCTGCATCAATGGACACGGCGGGGCGGAGGCGGAACAGGCCCGGATAAGCCTGGCGCGTTTCCGCATCGTACAACCTATACAGGTGGTAGGGCACCTTGGTCGATAGGGACGCTCGGCCCCGCCGAGAATATGAGTCCGTTGAGTTTCCCCGTAACTAGTATGGGTACTCCATTTTGTTAATGAGGGCTTCGACCCGTTCAGTAACCTGGATCACGGACAAACAACCCAGTTGCGTTTATGCAGCCTGACGCGCCCGCCAGATCGGGTACCCTAGGGACTCCCAATGGACCTAAGCTCCCTTACTAACCTCGAAGAAGCTTTCCGTTTCTTAGTGCCCGCGTCTGTGAGGTAACTTGATCGGGGATATCATCTGCGCCAACACCACGAACCCGAGACAAAGAAAGCTGACATAAACTATGACTGCTACTTTGACGGCGTGACTGAGCTGGTCGGGTTCGCAGCTAGCCATTACAGGGTTGCCTGAATGCTGATGTGGGTGTATCCCGGATCAGGTCCACCATTGATCTTCGGATAGAACGTCCAACCGAGATTGAACGTTGTGGTGGCATGCATGTCAACGTCCGGATACCACGTCTTGCGCGGAGCGCTCTTGTAGAGATCGCACTCTGCGTTGTCCTTGCGCCACTTCACGACGTCCTTGTCGTTCCAGATACGAAGGTTGTCGCAGTCCTCGATCTTCGACTCGAAGTACGCGTTCAGGTCTCCATCGGCGTAGATGCGCACGAGCGTGATGGTTCCGCCCGTACCGTCCGCGTCCCTCTGGAAGTTCACGACGGCACAGATATGAGCCAGGCTCGACCCGGTACCGTCATTGAACGCGACGCACTTCGAGACTTGCGTTTCTGCCTGTGCGGGGGTCCATCTGATGCCCATGATTGCGATCGTTGCCATCATCAAAATCACGAAAGCAACGAACGGGTTCTTACTCCACGTCATCGTCTTCCTTTCTTTTGATTAGATGGTTATTGCTAAACCATCAAAGACCTCCTCCGGGCGGCATGGGGTTCGGGGGTGGACCCGACTCACCCGAAGGAGGCCGTTCATGGGTCAGGACCAGGTCCTGAGGTTCTCTTCGCCCCATCCGTGTCCTCGTATCTGAGTCCACGGAATGTTACGGCGACGGTTCTTCTTGTTCTTCATGCGCTTGGCCCACTTGACGTGCTTGGGACCATAGCCCATCTCCGAGTAACTCCACTTGAAGTCTCTCGGTACCGAGAACGTAGAACGTCCACGGTAGGTGTAGTTGAACTCCTCAGCGTCCACCTCACGAAGGCGGACCCACGAGGGTCTGGTCTTGTCGGTCTTCGACATGTCATTACCTCCTTTAGGTAAATAACATGCCATCACCTCCTTTTTGAGTTTCGGTTAGATTTCCTAACCCATCAAGACCAGGGACGAGGCGGAGGGAGATCACATCCCCGTCCCTGGCGTTCATGGGTCAGGCCTGCCTGCGCCACCAGTGAGTACGGATGTACTCATAGGCGAGAAGCGGAACTGCTACGACGACACCCACCACGAGCAAGTAGATGCAGAACCATAGGGCGTACATCATCCGCCCCAGTTCGCGTTGTCCTCGTAGTACCAGTCGCCGATGTTCGGATCGTCAGCGGGGTGGAAGAACTTCGTCTGACTTCCGCTCCACATGAACTGCCAGTTCTGATCCCGAGTGAACTTCAGCTGGAGATTTCCGTCGACCTGCCAGCCGGGTGACTGATCCATGCGGTACCAGTTGCGATCGGCGACGGGCAGCGCTTCGGTCCGGCACTTGTGATCGCCGGCGTCGTCCACCTGGATCCAGTCCTGGAGAGCGTCGGTGTCGTCGTCGAAGTAGTACGCGCGGATGCGCTCCCCCTGGAACAGAGAACCTCCGTCCTGAAGGTTGTAGCAGTTCTGCGTCAGGTATGGAGCGATCCGGTAGATCCCGTCCGGAGTGTTCTTCCAGAACAGGTAGTCCACCGTGACCGAGATCAGCACCTGCTCCAGGTGTGTACCCGTTCCGACGTTGTTGGGAGCAGTCCAGGTACGAACGGACAGCCACGTCGCTTCCTTGGTCACGACGTACTTGGTAGATGCACTGGCCGGCGTGGCTGCAAGCACACTCCCCGTGAGGACCATCACGAGGAGGATCCATAGCTTCTTCATGTGTCTTCCTTTGGTTGGTGTAGAGATATGGCTGCATACCTCAAAGCGGGGGACGAGACGCGCGGGGTTGCGCATCAAGGGATGTCTCATCCCCCACGTTCAGGTGTCAGCTCCTGGTTCGGACAGCCCTGAAGTACGCAACCCCGACAAAACCAACAACGATGAGGGCTACGATCTTGACAGCTGCTTCTTGGTTACTCATGATTCTCCTCAGCTCGGATCGGCGTCGCGAGGAAGCTCCGTCATCCCTAGCGACTTCGGGTCCACCCCGTCCGGAGTGACGATGACGGCTTCGTCAGTCTCGTGAACTGTGGTCTCAGGATGAGCCTCAGCTTCTGCTTCGCTGACGTACTTGCCAGTGACGCTTGAGCGATCGTGCTCGACGTGCTCGAGACGCTCGAAAGCCTTGTTGAAGGACTTCCTGCTGAACGCCTTGTAGCTTCGAGTCTCCTCGGACCACAGCATGAAGTCGCCGAGGAACGCCTTCGTCTGACGCTGGTTCATGGCGTTCTTGTCGATGACTCGAACGAACCGATCCTTGCCCTCGCCGCCGGCCACGCCTCCGCACCAGTCAGCAACAGCGCGGAAGTTTTCTTCGGTCACCTCGACGTACTTGATGGCAAACGCCTTGCGTCGTCCATCCTTGATGTTCAGTTCAGTGCTCACATGCTCTCTTTCGTTGTGTCAGCCGGCAAGCCGCGCTGATTACTCGACTTTGACTTGATCTTCACCACGAACGATCCCTCGAGCGTGGTAGCGCCCGTGAATTCCGCGTCGTACAGAATGTCCGAGTCATTCGGTATGGCCCAGATATGTCCGCGAAGAGCCTCAGCGACTGCCCGAGCAGACACCAAGACCTCGTTTCCGGGCTTGATCGTTCCGAAATTGGCTGGGACTTCGCTCATGCCTTCATCAGCTCTCGCTGATGCACGGATTCCTTGACGTAGGCCCGAGTCGCCCTGAAGCTCGTCACGCTCATCTCGAAGTAGTTGGCTTGCTCCTGTTCGGTAGCGCCAGCATTCTTGAGTTCAGCGATCTTCTCCAGAAAGGTCTCCTGGTCCTTGATGTCGATCATGTTTCCTCCAGGTCTGAGGCGATGTTGACGCGCTTTCCCAACGAGGTCTCTTCCCAGCCCTCGAGCAGGGAAATATCCACGTGGTTCGGATCGCCGTCAGCAACCGCCTTCTTCATGTGGTCTCGAAGCTCCTCCATGGTCTCGAAGGGCTTGTCGTCTGCAGGACAATAGACTGTCAAGGTGTGTCCTTCTTTCCGTGTAGGATGTACTGCTCGAAGTGGTCAGCCCAGAGAACAACCGCGTCGGGATTGTTGAATTCCTGAAGCGCGCCGTTTCTGAGCATCATGTCGATCATCCACTGACGGAGCAGGTCCGGTCGCATCTGGTTGAGAACCTGAAGGTCCTCTTCAGACATCTCGGGTTCTCCGCCTTCGAAGCCTTCGTATTCAGATCCATCCAACCCTCTAGGCATCAGGGTTCATTCCTTGGAACGAACATCAACCCGCGACTCTCGAACTTCTCGAGAACCGCAGGAATGTCGTCTTCCAAATATCCGGACTCCCGAAGAACCTCCTTGACCGCGATGATGGCATCTTCGGACTTCGGAAGTGGCTTGGAGAGATCCCAAGGAAGGCAGCGAATCACAGTCATGTTCCATTCGATGTCGTAGGAATGTCGATAGACCTCGTACATCGAATGGGAGCCAATAGCTGCGCCGGCATTCTTGATGCGTTCCTTTGCCTCGTCAAGGCTGTCCGCTGCGATGAGAACTGCATACCGGTTCATGTGACGTCCTTCTTCTTGGCTCCACAGACGGGACACTCCATAGCTGCACGAGTGAGAACAAGTTCGCACTTTGTGCAGCACTGAAGATTACCCATCGGAGACGGGTAGTAGACGAGTTCGCCTTCCATCAGAACATGTCCTTTTCGCAGACGATGCTTGTTACTTCGATCCGGGAACGAGTGTTTCCCCAGACACCCGCAGGCCCCTTGTCTTTTGCCACGCCTCCGTTAGAATCCTGTCCGTGCTCAAAAGCCGCCGAAGCAATAGCTACTGCTTCGTTAGCGCTGTTGGCCGTGACCTTGACTCTGCGAGTCTGCGTGACTTCGAAATACTTCATCTCTGGCATCAGACACTCATTCCTGCCTTGCGCTCCACCCGAGTGAGGCGCGTATCGACCGAGTTCTTCCACTCTGCGAGTGTGAGCTCAAGGTTCGGATCCACGATCAGATCGTTTGCGTCCGGAGTCTTTCCGTCCTTCCCAGGCACTCCATCGGCTCCTGGAGCTCCCATAGCCCCCGTAGCGCCGACAGGTCCTGGAGGACCCGGCTCACCGTAAGCGTTGTAGACGTTCTCCGAAGCCTTCTTTTCGCCCTCGATCCTACCGGATGCGTATCCAGCGATCAGGACGAGAGCTGTCCAGAAGACCGCGATGACAACCCACAAGATCCACTCCATCAGCGACGATTCCCTTCTGCGTCTTCACACTCTGGGAGACCTGAAGTCTGCTCGTGTCCCCACTGTTTGATGCACTTGGTTCGCTCGCCCTCAACGTTCGTAGAGACCGGCTCGTTGCAGAGAAGCGCGAACACAACGTCGTCCACGACGACCTTCGTGATGACGTTGTCCTGAGCGAACTCTACGTATTCGTGGACCAGAGTGACCTTGTGCCCATCGACGTCGGAGTAGGTCGGCTCGTTCGGATTGTCCTCTTCGACAGGAATATCCCGAACACCCTGAGCCTTCTCCAGCTCGTCCTCGACACGAGCCTCGAGCTTCTCAGCCAGAGAGGACAACCGCTCGTTGTCGACCGGGATCTTGATGCCTCCCTTTTCGAAGTCGGCGATCGTGACTTCGTGGTTGAAGCCGACCGTGGTCGTAGCGGCTTGCATCATCAGAGCGATCGACTGAGGAATGCTCATCTCCTCGAGCGGAAACTCGAGAATATCCTTGCCTTCACCCATTGTCAGCCTCCTGGCGGCGCTTCATCTCGCGGTCGTAGGCCTTGTAGTGGGCCTCGCGAGGCCACATGTACCAACCCGTGATGATCGCGATCATGCAAGCGAACTTTGTGATGTTTGGGTTAATGAGAATCTTCTGCTTCTTGCCCATTTGAATCTGCCTTACCTTCCAAATATGAGGGGACCTGAAGCCTAACGAGCCTCAGGTCCCCTCAAGGGTGGTCTTGGGTTACTGCTTGGGACGAACCCCTACGCATTTGAAGATGACACCTTCGTAGTCGTAGAGATGCTCGTCATGCTCAACGTCCGTACCGCAGGTCTCCGAACTACCCACGAGCGGAAGCCTTGCCGGCGGCGTAGCACAGAGAACCGACGAGAACGAGAAGGATCAACGTCACGAGAATGCTGATCACAGGTCAACCCTCTCCGCCATGTTGCGAACGATCGACTGGATGTCGTAGATCTTCTGGTTGATCAGGTGGAGCTTGTCGAAGACCTCGCTGTCCTTGCTCTCCGGCTCCGGAGCTTCCGGATCGACGGCCATGGAGTTACGGTCATCAGCCTTGAGCACCGGAAAGAGCTTGGCGTGCAGCTCGCCGAGAACGTGGAATACGTCGTCGACGGCCATCTTTGTGTCGCGGATCTCGTTCAGGATCTTGCCGGAAGGCTTCTCCATCTCCGTCGCGATGGACTTGCGGACGTCGTCCGCGAAAGGCGTGTCAGTCACCGAGGTTCTCCTCTACTGGATCGATGTCTTCGCTGTTCCACTTCAGATCCAGCTCGTCCTCCTGGATCACGCAGTACAGCGTCTTGAGGTAAGCCGTCATGCCGACACTGCCGTTGACGTCCCAGAAGTACGGGACGAACGACACGTCAGCAGTGACGATGTCGGCGCTGTCCATCAGGCCCGCGATGCCCTCGTGGAGCTGGGTCTCGCGTCGCGTGATCGAACCGCGCTGGATGATCTTCGGAGGCTTGTTCCCGAAGTTCACGGTGACCTTCAGGACACAGCGCTCTCCGGAGTCCGGATCCTCCGGACGGGCAAGCTTGCACTTGACGTTCCACCCGTCAGCGGTCAGCTCATCAGCCAGCTCCTGACTGAGTCGGAGGTTGAAGTTGCGATCCCCCTCCGCGTTGTACTTGTCCTTGGCTCCGCTGAAGTTCGGCCAGAGGAGCTCGGCGTTTGAAATGGTGACGATCTCACCGACTTGCACCCGGACCCCAAGGAGGTCGCGGATTTCTTGCTGAGTACGAGATGCCATTCGGTACTACTTCCCTTCGATTTCGGCTTTGGCTGCTTCAGGCTTTTCCGGATCTTCCGGAGGAGTGAGATCCGCGACGAAGACCACATCGTCCGGATAGGTCTTTGCCCAGTTGCGAGCAAATTCCTCGGAGGGAAGTCCGTTGAGTCTTCCCTCCGGAGTGATCGACCAGAACATCACGAGGCCTCCTGCTCGTCGAGAGAGGGCCGGGGGATGTTCTTCGGGGCACTCTTGTGCTTGGTCACACCGTTCTTGACACGTCGGTGCTCCTTGGCGAGCTTCTGGGACGTCTTCTTTGCTCGATCGAGGCGCTTCTGCTCCGCCTCCTTCTTCGCCTCCATTCTCTGCGTCTGGTCCGCCTTCTGGAACTGGAGGCCACGCTGCTTGACCTCGTCCTCCCACTTCGCCCGCTTCTCCATCATCCGGGCGTGCTTGACCTTTCGAGATGCCACGTCAGTTCTCCTTGTGCTCAGTTGGAATGACAACGGTGTCGTTCACGCCTGAGAGGAAGGGCTTGACACCCTTTCTCAGACCCTTGACCGTCTCGACTTTGTAGCGAAAGCCGTAGAAGATCAAGGTCTTGCCTTCGAGCTGACTCAGACTGGAAATATCTGGCCATGCTCCCTCCATGAAGAACACTTGCAGAACGGACTTGTCCATCCTGTTGTGAATTCTCCAGTTCTTTCGACGAAGACGTTCGGCAAGCTGCTCGTCTTCGATGACGACTATGAGGTAACGCCGGCCTGGAGGGTTGTATTTTTCGCCTCTCCCATTCAGATTCCCGAAGAGAATCTTGGCGTCCTTCACGATTAGAGTGTCGTCCTTCATCTCAGTCTCCTAGGACGTGAGTTCCTCCACCGAAACGTGTGCCTCGATGGTCTTTCGTGCCTTCTCCAGAAGGGCTTCGTAGTACCGGAAGTCGATGTCGGTTTCTCCGAGGTTCTCAGCCACGTCGGCCTCGATCCACAAATATCCCTTCGTTCCCGATACCGCGTACTTCTTGTTCTCGTCGACACGGTACAGAACGCCTGCGCCTTCCGTGCCCTCGATAACCGGGTAGAACAGACCGCTCTTCCCGATGTGTCGCATGGACTCAATCGTCACCTCTTCTTCTGGTGCTCGATCGAGCTGGTAGTCCAGGTACATGACACCCTTCGTGACCTGTCGCGTTTGTGCTAGATCACGAAGATCCACCTTCTCGCCTGAGAACAAAGTCTTGTAAACGAAAGGCTCGGCGAACTGGGCTCCTGTTGCCTCCCAGGTTCCGATCTTCCACTTCTTAGCGGCCCAGCCATAGTGCGCGATGTAGACCGCGTCGTTGGCTAGGAGCATCTTGTCGTAGGTCGCCTCGTGCTCGAATGTGTAGCCGTACTTCTCTCCAAATATCTTGACGTCCTCGATGATCTCCGGCGTGATGTCGGGAATCTTGACCGAGTCGGTCTTGATATGCACGACTTTGAGGCCGCGCTCTTGGAGGTAGTGCTTCAGATCGATCATGAACAGCGCGCCTCGCTTGGCGACGATGTTCTCACGATTCCGCATGTCCCTGAACTTGTTGTCGAACTTGGCTGCCGTCAGACCGTAGACAATGTTGATCACGATCTTCAGTGCATCCGACAGTGCCTCTAAGTTGTCACCGTCTCCAAGATACGGTGCCAGTTTTCCCTCCAGCATTTTTCGAGCGGATCCCAAGTCTCCACTCTTAATAGCGAGCCGGGCGTCAACGAGGTCGTTGAAACGCTTTGTATAGGGACCAAAGAGGTTGAGTACACGGATGCTTGTCGGATGCATCGACGCAATGTCCAGAAGCCCAACAGAGCGATAACAGCCTGGCTCGGCGTAAACGTAACCTCCCTCACCCGTTTCTTCGTCTCGATAGAAAGACTTACCTTTGTCGAAGGCATAGCCGGGGAACTCCTTTTTGAGATCAGGGTAGTTGAAGCTACTCTGAGGATGACGATCATCACCGAAGATGATCTTGGCGGTGTGGGCCTGAGTCGTGTGGTTAACGCTCAAACCGCTTAGCTCGGCAAGAATCTGACGGGCTTTGAAGTCACCCTCACGATCGTCCGCCACCTTGTCGGTGGAGTTCACATCGTTCCGGCAGTACTTCAGAATCTGGAATATCTGCCCCTCTTCAACGGGCTTGTCCCAGGGGATGCTGCTCTCCATGTGGTGCAACCGCAAGTCGATCTGGAACCGCTTGAGGCTCTTCTTGATGCTGCTGTAATCCCAAATATCTGCGTAGGACAGGTTGTATGCTTCTCCGAAGAGCGCGTCGTTCCTGTTACCAACAATGATCTTCTGAGACAGGTCGAACAACTGCTGCTCGGTGTAGCCGAGCATTCGTGCGTACAGCATGTGGTTGTCGTAACGCCGGTTGTAGAACCCGACGAGACGATAACTCTTAACGAACTCCTCAACTTGCGCGGGAGAGGGGTTGACCATGTCGACAACCGATTCGTCCGGAGCGCCTCTGAACTTCCAACATACTATGAAGAGATTGGGATAGACCTCAACGTCGTAAACGACGATCGGCTTTTCCGGCTGCTCCTCCATCACCGCATCTTCGTCGACCAGTTCAGACTTCCACTGGATCTTCGTCACGATCTCCAAGGCCTGAACCGACTGGTTCGTTGCTGCGTTCGCAAAGGAAATGACCTTCGGCTTCAGATCAGTCACGTCGAACGACATGCCCTGGTCGTATGCCTCGTCAGTTACCTTCTTGATGAACTCCACATTGGTCTTTGTGCCCGGCTGGAAGTCCTTACGAAGAGCCTTGGCGATCAGGTTACGCAGGTGTTTCTCGTCCTTGATCGTCTTTTCACTCAGCACTGGCTTTTCCTTCAGAGGGAGCATACCCTCTTTGAGTTTGGCAACTGGGATTCCGTTGCAGGCTGTGAGTCGACGTCTGAGAGACGCATCTCCAGCAAGGGTCTTGATTTCGATTCCGAGAGAGTGGACAGAGGACAGCTGGGACACATCTCCATCGTACTCGTAGTGAAGGTGCACCCCATTTCCACCTTGAGATACCTCGCCATAAGTAGGAGGCCAAGCGGATGCTGCTTTGAGATTTGCCTCAAGTGACTTGTTTCCGGAGTCGTCCTTCTTGTCGAAGTCGATGACGACCCAGTTTTCGGGAGTCTTGACGAAGTGGAGCTGGGATGTGTCGATCTCCCTAAGTCGCCTACGATTGTTACTCCACCGGAACTCTGGTCGGTAAATCTGCTTGTCTTCGTCCCATACAGCGAGTTGAGCAGGAGCTTCTGCCATCCGGACATCGAAGAGGGATTCTTTCTGGTCCATGAGAACGGCAGGAGCGTGAGTACGGTCCGAAGTGCGAGACGTAAAAGGACGAGCATTGAAGCCAACAAACAGGCCCCTAACGTCAGCGTTGTTAAATCGCCCACGATCTTTGTACTCCTCGAAATAGCTTTTCAGCTCTTCACGCATCTTGTACATGGGCATTGGCTTTTCGATGCCAGTCTCAGAACAGAACTGCTTGTACAGTTGGTACGCCTGTGAGAGCGTAGTAGCGTTCTGTTCCTTGAACACATCCCAGTTGTACTCGATATAGTTGTAGAACACATCCGTAGCGGCCATCATGGTCGAGGGCCTGTAGCCGGAGTAGTAGTTCTTTCCCATCGAGCGGTACGTCTTCAAGCAGTGCGCTGCAATAGCGCCCAGTTCGAAGTCGATCTTAGCCATTAGCGTGTGATAATGGTCTTCTGGAATATACTGCCCAGACGGGTTCACGTCGATCAGACGACGAAGCAAGCCCGACTTTGAGTTGGTGATCTTTACCGGGTCGTTCGTCCCCATGAAGAGAAACGCATTGATTCGAGCCGAATGAAGCGGCTTCCATTTTGCGTTCATCTGCATCTCCTCATGGGAGACGATGGTGTTCAGCTTGGTGTTGTCCGAGATCCGGGAGAGGTCTCCGTCGGCCTGGATGGCCACGAGGGGATTGTTGGCGAAGGCTTCGGTCGAGAACTGTACGTTAGCGTTCCCAAGGTCTTTGGCGTTGAACCGCGCGATGTACCCCGGGAAAAGACGCCCGATGATCTCGAGGACCGTCCCCTTTCCTCCTCCAGGCGGACCGTAAAGGACAATGAACTTCTGAATGGACTTAGAATCACCAGAAACAATTGATCCAATAGCCCATTCAAGCTTTGCACGCTCCTCAGGAGTATAAAGAGTACTAAGAAGCTCGTCGTAGCCAGGACAATCGCCGTCAACAAGAGCATAAGGCAAACGATGTGAAACGTAGTCATCCTTCTTCACCTCCTGATTGCGGAACGTTAGGTTTGTATTCAGATCATGTGCGTTGTCACTGAGAAGTCCGATGAAATTCCTAAAGGCTTTCCAACTTCCCGAGTTGGCTGAGCGAAGCCACTTCACCTTGTAAGGAACCGAAAGATTCGTCGAGTCGACAAACTTACGGAGTTCCTCGTCTACAAGCCGCTGCACGTCGTATTCGTCCGTGCTCCAAAGTCCCTTGGCTTCATCCCAAACTGCGTAGAAATGCCCACCTTTGACCATCAGGTCGGTAAACCGAGCGACCTGCCAATCAGGGTAGATATCGTACTCGCCCTTTCTGGGACCGCTTTGTACTTCGCTCATCAACACCTTGAAGAAATCCATCACACCCCCCTTCTAGCTCATCTCGAGCATGTACGACTCCATCTGGAACCAGAGTTCCACATAGCGTTGATCTTCATGCGGTTCGCGAAGCGGGAATATCCCGCCATGACCGTCGTAGCTGTACTGTCTCCACACAAGCCTTTCTACGATCTGAGCGACTCGGCGCTCACTCCAGCGATGATCGTTGTACCTCGACAAGCCGGCGTTGTCCATGAGTTGCCAGAACCACTCGCCTATGCTCCCATCCATTTCGAATGAAATATGACGAGCGATCCCTATCAGCATCTCCAGAACCGAGCATGCCTCAGTCATCCAAGAGGCAGTCGGTCTTATCCGTACGTCATGCTGAACAAACTCCTTCCGGAGTGCGATGCCGTCGGCGCTGCGATTTTCGTCGCTAGGCGCCTCGGGCATCGGCACGAACTCCGAATGAAAGAGCTGATCCAGCAAGTCGCAATGAGTAACGTTCTCAGCCTGACGACCGACCAAGTTGTAAAGCCAATCGAGGTACCGGTCGTCAAGCGGATTACTCATCCCGAATACGGAACCTTCTCGGTTGTGAGTGCTGAAGGTGAGGCTCATCGTCGTCTAGAGCCATCACCTCGACCGCGTACTTCCCGGTGGACTTCGTGATATGCAAGTCCATTTCAAGCTCTTCGTTACGGATATAGAGGACCCACTCGTCCCCCGATCCGTAGCCGAAGCGATAGAGGTTGTCTTCCCCAGCAACAACGTCGTTGTCAACCGGGTGGTACTCCTCAGAGTCCATTACGAGGATGTCGTCGCCCTCGTAATAGGTGAAGCGCTCCTGCCTGTATTCAGGATCAGCTGTCAGGAACTCTTCCTTGGTGATGATGTAGGGCTTCTCCGAATCACGCTCCGCAAGAAGCGCTTCAAGGACCTCTTCGCCCGGAGCGGTGTGGCCGCTCTCGAAGACGTTCTGGATCACGATCGGACTTGGCCGACCATCTTCGTCCTCATCTGTCGGCTGGTACCGATGAACAGCATCCAGAGCCTTCGCGATCGGGTCTTCGACCTCGACATACCGAGTTTGCGACTCAGTACTTACTTGGTCCAGCAGACTGTCCTCCGGAGCCTCTTCGTCATCAATGACGAGAACCGCCGGTTTGGAGTACATCTCCTGGTAGAGCTCCTTAGCCTTCTGGATTTCCACTTCCAGATGCGCTTCGTACTTCTTCTCCAGCTGCTTGTCGGCCGCGACATACCCCGCAAAGCCTGCTAGAGCAGCCGACGTCGCCGAGCACGCAAAGATCAGAAGCTTCGTGTTCCCCCGAATGCTCCATTTCATGACTTCCCACGTCCAATGGCGCGAACCTTCTGCGTGAACGGGTGGTCGGAGTCGCTGCCTCCCCCAAGCATTTCGGCGACGTTACCCCCGACGTTGAAGTCAAGCATGATGCTGCCTCGGCCATCATGAAGAGGTGTGACCGAGATGTCGACGAAGTCGTCACTGTCAGGATGACCCACGAACCACCCACAGATCTGTCCCGTGAAGGTGTGAGACACGTCGAATCGGGTATAGACATCGTTCAGGAACAAATATCCCTGAGACCGGAGCTTGTCCGTCAACAGCTGCTGCTGAATGGCAACGTAGTTCTTGTTGAAGGCGAGAGTGTCCTGGAAGATTCCACGCTTCGACTCGTCGATCACGCAGGAATATGGGGAACTCCCCGTCGGAGCCGATCCATAGACGACCTTCGGACCCTTCTTGGTGTCCTCGACTAGTTCAACGGGAGTCGAAGCGTAGTAAACAGCTTTCTCCCTATCTTCTCCGATCTCCTCGCGAACTCGTCCACGATATCCCTCCAGAAACCGCTGGAGCCCCACGTACGCTGCTGTGAGCGCCGTGTTTCTCTGCACGAGAAGCTGGTGAGACCTTGTGAGGCAGACGACGCCGACACCCATGGTGACTGTGGCCGGCGCGTAGAGCTTCATGAGACGCCCCGTCGTGTGAAGAGTAACGATGCGACGCTCGCGCTCGTAACTCACTTCGGGGTTCTTCAGTCGACTGACGTCGAGCATGTTCTTGTTGTGATCGACGAGAACGTCTTCAACCTCAAGCGTCGCCTTGCAAGCGAGAACCGCTCCGCCGACGACAGCGCCCAGTCCTGTGACGAACAGGATCTGAGGCGCGTGAATCCTTGTGCGCAGCACCTGGCGTCCGATCACCCGGGTAACTGACTTGGGAACGTACTTCATGCATTGCTCCTTGGTGCGTTTGGCCTGTTTGAGGCGGGTCGCTTGTTGCTGAGCGACTTTTCAGTGACGACTCCGTTGTAGCGCTGGGAGATCCGTGAAGAACAGATCCCTGCATACAGAAGAGATCCGTCTGACGGGATCCACCAACATGGCTGTCCCAGAAGCCGTCCGTGCCGCTTGCAGTGAGTGTGTTCGACGATCTCTCGGATCTTCGACGTGAAGTCCATCATCGGCGTAATGCTGAACTTGGTGCGATTCTTAGGGCGCTGCATGGCTGCTCCTACTTGAGAGTGATGACCGGTGGAAGATCGAGGTAGTACCCACCCCGAGAATGGACAACGCCGGCGCCTCCAAGATCGTCCCAACCGAACTTGTAGTCAGTGTGAGACGGGGAAAGATCGACCAGTTGGTAAAACTCGGCGAGTGTTACAGCATCGAACTGGTCGATCGACCGGTTCAGTGCAGCAAGAACTTCTTCAGCTTCGGCTCGAGACCCAATCTCGACACGATCAACGCGCTGCTGCTCGCGATCTTCCTTGCTGAATCGTTCGGAGCGACCGGCAAGTGCTCGGTCTGGACTGTGTCTGCTGATCTGGCTTCCGGCGAAGCGAGATGATCCTCCGCGACTCCGCGAACGAGATCCACCGCCGCCTTGCCCGTGGAACAGGCTGTCGATTCCGTCGTGGACGGAATCTGCCATGTTGTCCCTCAGGTTTGGGAAGAACGTGTTCCAGATCATGCTGCTGATCGTAGACTTGAAGTCGCCCTGGAAGAACGTCTCCATCAATCTACGACCCGCTGGGGCCTTCGTGATCTTGCCGGGTGTCATGACTACCGGCTTGACCTCTCTTGGCTCCCGAGCCTTGTGACTCTGGGAGGGGAACTCCGTCATACTTCTCCTTGCTGAAAGAGAGAGGCCTTGGTAGGCCCCTCTCGGGTGGATTGATGTTGCGGGTCCTTCGGTCAGTCCTCGTCGGGTCGTGGCTTCGGGTAACGCTCGTCGAGTGCTTCGTCCATCTGCTTGTTTGCACGGTACGTCGCGCCCATGAGGGCTGCGGCGACACCGCCAACGACGGCCTTGCGCCAGACTGCGCTCCAGTTGAGGTTGAGCTTGTCGAGGATCTTGTCCATGTGGGTCTCCTTTTCGTTGGTCCTATTAAAGGCCATGAATATCCCGCGAAAGAGGTAGAGCCCATGCAGGATGTATGGGCTCTACCAAGTACTACTAGGATCGTTGGTCCTTGCGGATCCGGCGGTCGACTTCCTTGCGATGGATCTTCGAGTTCTTGCGGTCGGTGTTCGCCGACACCAGCTTGGCGACGCCCGTGAGGGCGACACCAGCGGCGCCGATGAACAGGACTGCGTTGTCCTCGTAGGCCTTCAGCGTGGAGTTCTTGACGCGGTTCCAGGTCTGCTGTGCGGACATTGGTCCTCCTTAGTAGGGTTCATTAAAGGGCATGTTTCGTTCGCGGGGCGGAAAGCACGGCGAGATTGAAGCGGAGACCCCACTCGCCTGTTAACCTTCCGCCCCACGAACTAGGCGCGGGAGTGAACCCTTACTCCGTTGCGCCGCCCCTTCGCATGCCGAGTTGAATCAGCCGAAAGGGGAGGTTCTTGCCCTGCATGAAGTGATTCGCGATCGCGTCGAACTCCTCGTCAGAAGTCTTGAGAAGGTAGTCGTCCTCGTACTGGTCCAACGAGTTCAGAAACGAGAACTCCGGCTCGACGACGTCTCCCTGGACTACCTCCATGCCCGCCTTACGGGCTGCACGATCCTGCTCGGCCTGCGCCTCCTCCTGAGAGATCGGTGCGTCCTGCGGCCAGATGCCGGCCATGAACGAGTTGGCCTTGTCCGGGTTGTCAAACAGGTAGTACAGGTAGCCCGAGAAAGCGCCCGTACGCTCGAATCGGTTCCAGATGACGTCGTCCTTGTCGATCTGGTCTCCGTTTCGCTCGCCATAGGCATGACGGATGATCGTCTTGAGCATGCCGAGCAGCTCACGCTTCTCCGGCCCGGTCATCGCCCGCTTCGGTTCGTTAGGATCGTTTCCGACGACCTCGTCCTGGAACTTCTGGAACCGCTCCTGGATGACCTCGAGCTCCATCTCCGCATCCACCTCGAACCGAGTGAGGTTGAAATATGCGGTGAAGACGGTCTGATCCCCATCGATGTTCGTGTAGGGGAATGTTTCCTTCAGCATTTGCTTCCTTTCAGAA
>OUNM010511393.1_pt1 | contig 18655 bp, 15 predicted proteins | sample 1769961 | NCBI WGS metagenome assembly OUNM01 (sample SAMEA3914820, study PRJEB12502) | metagenome | biome: forest; material: soil | place: USA | collected 2012-03-12 | depth 0.3 m
CACATGATGCAATAGATCGAATCGCTCTCGCTTTACTAAATCTGCAATCACGCGGCTGGCCGCACGCTGCCAGAGGGAATAATAAGCGTTGTGCATTCCGAAGCGCTTTTTAAAGCGCTGAAAAGCGGGCTTGAGATCAAAGTACGCAAATCGCGGTGCCCAATCATGGGAGTGTTTTTTGAGCTCCGCATCGATGGCCGCTTCGTTATTGGCGCGTGTTAACACGGTGACGTCGTGGTACCGCGCCATCTGCGTGGCCCATTGCCAGCCCACTTCCGGCTCGGAACCTTTGCCAGGTTCGCAGGCGTAAGCCGAGATGAGGACTTTTAGACGTCGTTCCATTGGTCCATGGCGAGTTGAAGCAAGGCTTCCAGTTGGAGTCTGCCTTCCGAGGGAGGATGCACCATCTTCATGTAAAGCAAATAGGCGATCACTAGTGATTTCTCTATCCCAGTGATGCCAGCGTCTATCGCGTACTTTTGAAACTCCGGTGAGCCGACGAGATTTTCCAGGTCACGCAAGATATTTCCCGGAGGAGAATGGCGCACGAGGATCGATCGTTGAATTTCAAAATGCAGCCAATCCCAACTCGGAATTCCGCGAAGCGAACCGCGCTCCCAGTCCATAACCTGCCATCCCCGGGTTTGGGGATTCACTCGAATATTCCAAGGCGCGAAATCGCCATGCATCAGAACGGGTTTCACCTTTCGCGAGCCCAGGCGATCGCCCCATTTGTTGAGTTTCTCCTCTTTTCGAAGGTGCAAAGCCAATTGCTGCCATGAGGCAAAGCTTTCAAGCGATGCATCGTTACTTGTCCGATCAATCCACCGGGAAAGAAAACCGCAGATTTCCAGGCGGTCCGCGCGCAATGGCGATTCGCCACTCAGATATACCGTGGCAAAGGCTGCCATTTCTTCCGAGTGGAAAACGGCGAGGGGCGGAACCATTCCCGGCCACTGGGTGGATTGCAGAAACTCCGCTTCCCGCAAAATAAGGTCCCGGGCGGCGCCCGCTGCCCCGGCCTTGATCACCGCCTTCGGGCCGCCTTCACTCAACAGCAGCAGGATGAAGCGCCGCCCCGCCGCGTTTGGATTGCCGGCCAGCACCGCAAGACCGCGATTCGGCTCACTCCATTCTTGAGCCACTCCCGTGAGAAACTGCGCAAATGGGCTATCAAGTCCGATGCTCATTTGCGTTTTTTTAAGTGGCAAAGGCATGCCGGATCGCGCGGCGAAGCCCAGACCCTGTTTCAACCATCGCGCCACCCTTTTTTGCGGCGAATAAAGTTCCAGCGCGAGCCGAAATTCCCGGCGATCTTCCGGGGCGGCAAGTAACATCTGGCCCCGCCTCTCTAACAGGCGAAAATTTTTCAGACAATTCCTCTCCCAGGAATGGGACGCGGGGAATATTTCCTGAAGCACCTCGGCGCTCATGAAGACAAGCCGGTGTGCACTTCGCGAAAAAATTTGAAAAGCGGCGCCTCCATGTCGGCAGGCAGCACACAGGGCCAGTTAACAATCTCGCCGCCCACGCGCTCGGCCTGTGGGCAGGCGCCCGTCGTGTATTGAAAGCTGGCCGGCCCCTGCGGCGCGCAGACGATTGGCTCCTGAAACCAAATCCAATCGGTCTCAATCCGCCGGGACATCCGGCGGATGATCTCTTTCGCCTGCGGATGGGTATAGATAAAACGCAGAGGCACAATCTCACGCTCCGCATCATGATATACCGGCGGCAGAAACTCCCTCAGTCCCACCTCATTCGCGAGCTCAAGATACCGGGCCAGCCGCTCCTGCCTCTTCCGGCGCTCCTCCGTCCATCGCCGCAGTTCTTCCAAGCCGAGACGGGCGAGAAATGCCGGCAACCGCGCCGGATATGGATAGCCGCCTTTTTGCAGCCGCGGTTTAAAATCCCCTTCAAGTAACGTGTGCTCCGCAAGCCCGCTCCATCGCTTGCGCAATTTCGAAGGCACCGTGGAGGCCTTGGCCAGTAGTCGCCCGAGAGCGTACCGATGCGGATGAAACCAGCGGCGCTCCACCAGAAATCTCCGCCAGAGCCTGCGCTGATGCGCGGGCGAGAGCTCGGGCAGGGATTGCTGATATTCCCTGGCCCGCGCCGCCAGAGAGGCGTCCCGCGTATAGAGCATTCCGCCGGTCATGGTATTGAGCGGTTTGCTATGATCGGTCGAAAAAATCGCCGCATCGCCCCATTCACCGACGGTGGTTCCTCTCATCCGGGAGCCTACGCTGAGCGCGCAGTCTTCCAGCAGAAATATACCGCGCCGTTTGGCGATCTCCGCAATTTCATCGATGGCACACGGAATTCCAAACGAATGTTGCGCCACGATCATGCGAGTGCGCGCAGTCAGTTTCCTTTCGACGTCCTTGGGATCGGTGCCAAAAGTTCCGGGATCGATATCCGCATAAACCGGCGTGGCGCCCATGCGCCAGATGGCGTTCGCCATCACCGAACAAGTAAATCCCGTGAGGAGAATTTCGTCTCCTTCTTTGATCCCGAGGAGCTTCATGGCGGTATAGAAAGCCATGCGCGCAGCGGCAAAACTTACCGCTTGCCCTCCACCAATCAGACGCGCAAAACCTTGCTCATAATCTACGGCCACCGTCTCTCCCGATCCGCTCCTTAGCAATTCCTCCATCTGCCCAGGCAATTCCGGCGCCACTTCACGATGGCCGGAAAAAAAACCGAAAAATTCCGGAGCCAGCAAATCAGTGACTAGCTTAATTTTGGTGTTTAGATTCACGCTCAAGGAGAAATTCGCAGATTCGACTTTCCACCTGCTCGATTACTTTATCCACCGGTTGTGCGGCATCCACCGCAAATCGTCCATGCCGCTCCCCGGCGGCCTTTCGATAGTGCGCCACGAGCTCGGCTGCCTTTTCCACGGAAACTTCGCCTTTGCGTTTTGCCACCGTTTCCGGATCGGCGATCAGGAAAAAAGAAAAATCGGGCTCCGGCGCCAGACCGCACAGGAAGTGCAACATCCGCGGTGGAAGATTGAGCCGATAGCGTCGCGGATCGCATTCCATATCCGGCGCATAGCGATCAAACAAAACCAGATGAACCTGTGCCTTGCGCTTGAGCACTCGCGGAAAGTAACCGATCCAATAGTCCGCCAGGTAGTAAAGAAGGCGAAGAAATGAAACGACTGGTGAGTGCGGCGTCTGCCCGTGCGGATTGACGTTCGGCGCATCCGACGCCTCGCGCCGCCGCAAAAGAACACCCACGTCCGGGATGATTTGTGGCCGCCAGTGATGACGCTGCACTTCTCCAAAGAGCAGCTCCAGGTCGCGCTCAATGGCCGCGAGGAGCGTGGATTTTCCTGCGCCATCGGGTCCGAGCACCGCCACGGAAATGCCGCGCGGATCCCGCAGCGTTTGCAGTTCCGTCAACCAGTAACGCGCAGTCTGGCACAGCGTGCGCCAGGGCCGCTGCCGAAAATGCTCCCTCTTCAGAGCAAGCCGAAAGGCCTTGGCCGAAGCGCGCACCGCTTCTTTTTTCGGAATATTGGTGAAGGATGGATCGAACGGAAGCCCCAACCCCGGTCCAAAGGCTCGGAAGAAACAGCTATCAAATTCGTGGCGCTCTTCGGAGTCCGAGAGCAGTTCGGCGATTCGAGTTTGATAACGTTCCTTGAAAAAAGAGCCCCAGAGAATGCTAGCTAACGCGAGGTTAAGCGCTTCGTGAGCAGGCCGCGGCACACGCAAACCCCGAAACAGCCGCGCACTCTCGATTAACACCTCCTCCTCGAGGTAGGGCAAGCCGTGCCAGGTAAATGCGCCGTGATACAAGTCGAGCGTGATGATTTGCGGCGGGCGATGGTCTTCCAGCGTGAAGCGGATATCCCGAAAATAGTCTCGTTCGTGTACGATGAAAACGCAGCCGGACTTCTCTTTAAGTAACCGGCGAAACACGCCGGTGGCTCGATCCAGTTCCGCGCGAGGAATAAAGAGATCGAGATCATGTCCGATCTTCTCTGGAAAATCCTCGTAATTGCGCAGGATGATCCAGCGGATCTTTTCCGCGGTGAGCGCTTCGAGGTAATTCTTGAGGAATTCCTGCTCCGCTGCCGAAAGTTTCCGGTCCGCGCTCACGTTAACGAAGAGCAGGCGCCTGCCCCCAGAGCCGCTTCAAAGTATAGTCCGGCTGCAGCACCGCCGCGGCCGCGAGCCCGGCGAGGGCGCGCGCCTTGCGGCCGCAGGCAAAATCCAGTCCCGCCTGGCGGTAAAAATATTTCGCGCGCGTCTTCCGCGCCCGATCCACGCGCCGCAGCCAGGGGGCTTCGTTCCACTCGCGCAGGAATGCCTCCCACGCCGGCTCCGGTTTTCCCGCGCGACGCGCCAGCGCCGAGGCGCGAGCCCATTCGTAACGCATGCGATTTTCCATAAATCGCGCCGTGCCCTGTGCAGGATGCACGCGGTATTCCATCAAGTATTCCTGTTGCACGAGAATGGCGCGGCCCGTCTCCGCGACCCGCGCCCAGAGATCGATATCATTCGCGCCTCCATAGGGTTCGCGGTAATTGCCCACCTTGTCCACGAGCTCGCGATCCAGCAACGCTCCTGGATGCAGCACCCCGATCATTTCATTTTGCTCCATATAACGAGCAAAATCGGCCCGCGTTTTCAGATCGTGAAACGTTTTGCCCACGCGCTTTCCCTGCGGATCAATATAGTATGCGAGACAACTCGCCACGCCGAGGCCGGGGTTCGCCGCCACAAATTCCCACTGGCGCTTCAGCCGGTCCGGCAAAGCGATATCATCCGCGTCGATTCGCGCCACCCACGCCGCGCGGCATTGAGAAAGGCCGCGGTTCAACCCGCCGCTGTGACCCAGGTCCTTCTCATTCAGCAAAAGCTGGATGCGGGAATCCTTCCCCGCGACTTCATGCAACAAGTCACGCGTGCCATCCGTGCTGACGTTATCAACGATAATGAATTCAAAATCCGTGAACCTCTGAGAGCAAATGCTTTCAATCGTTCGCGAGACATAGGGGATGCCATTGCGAACGGAGAGAAGAACGGAAACGGGCGGCGCAGCGGTCATATCGCTTTCTCAAAGAGAAATATTCCGTTGTTTTCTTTCCAGGACGGAAGGGTCAGCGATTGCGCGGCCCATCCGCCATTACTTGGTTTAAACGCATTTGTTAACTGGAGGCCCGCAGCGCGCGAAACCCGCTGAAATTCCCCCGGACTGCGCCACCAACCCCAGAAAATCCATTGATTGCGCCGATAGTAACCGGTAGCTCTCCGGAGCGCTTCGATCAAAATGCGGCGCAGCGAGAGAACGCTCGGGCAATAGCAAATGATCATGCCGCCCGGAGAAAGCGCTGCCGCCATGCGCCGGCAGAAATCCACGAAACCCGCACGATCGAGCACAAAATCGTTGGCGAGCATGGAGATCACATCAAACGTTTGCTCCGGAGTGAAGCTAGCCATATCGGACTGCAGGAAGCTAGCCTGGGGCTGCCTCGCCTGGATCGCCTCGAAATAGGCGCTGGTGCCGTCGTGAATAGTCACCGCAAATCCTGCTTCCAGCCACGTGCATTCGGCCCAGGCTTCTCCTGCGCCGGTGGCTAAAATCCGGGGAGCGCGGCCGTGACGCTCCTTCCACGGTTGCAGGATTCGCGCCGCGATGTCTCTGCCTAGTGTTTGCTTGCTCGCGATCCACTCCGGGGCGCTCTGGCCACGGGCCTGAATCGCGGCAAAAAGCTGATCGTAAAACTCCGCGGTCACCGGCCCCGATCCCAGCTTGGCCGCCGCCGGCAGACGCCGAAGGTCAACTCCCTGGCACTCGCGGAGGTACATGCGCAATTCCATTATCCACCGAGCGCGCTGCGCAGGGTTTCAACGACTCGGTTTTGTTCGTCGTCCGTCAGCTCAAAGTGCAGCGGCAATGTTAACATCTCGCGATAGAGCCTCACGGCCATGGGCAGCGAGACCGATCCACCGCCATAAAAGGAAAGCAGATGATTCGGCTTATAATGAATACCGGTCTCGATCTCCGCGGCTGTCATCACTTCGCGGACAGCGTCCCGCCTTTCATTGCTGATGAAAACCGGGAAAATGTGCGGGACGACATTTTCGTAGTCGAGGTGGAGGGTTCTCAAAGACGGAATGCCTCTCAATTGTTCTTCGTATTGACGTGCGAGTTGCTGGCGCCGCGGAGCGAATTCTGCGGCTAGCCGGCTGAGCTGCACGCGGCCGATCGCCGCATAGACATTGCTCATGTGGTAGCGCCACCCTTGCTCCGTCACGTCAAACTCCCAGCTCCTTTTTCCAGCATAACGTTGCTCGGTGTCCTTGAGCACCCCGAGCAGGCGCGCATTTTTCGCACGCTCCACCACCACGGCGTCGCCCGTGACAATCGCGCCGCCTTCTCCACTGGTGATATTCTTGATTCCATCAAAAGAGAAGCAAACCACGTCCCCGGTGGCTCCGGCATATTTTCCGTCACGCGTGCTGCCGAAAGCGTGAGCGGCGTCTTCGATCACCCGCAACTGGTGTTTTCTCGCCAGACCATAGACTTCATCGATCGCGCCGAGATTGCTTGCATAGTGCACCGGCATGATGGCCTTGGTGCGTGAAGTGACGCGACGCGCGGCATCTTCCACGTCCAGATAGCCATCTTCCTCTCGAACCTCACAAGCAACGGGCTTGGCCCCCGTCGCGGAGATGGCCTGAAATGACGCCACAAATGTGAGAGTCGGCACCAAGACTTCGTCTCCCGGGCCAATGCCACAAGCCTGCACCGCCAATTGCAAAGCGGCTGTTCCCGTGGTGACGCAGACCACTTCCCGTTCGCCGCCGATGAATTCGCTCAGTTCTTTTTCAAAGGCGTTCACTTCCGGCCCCATCCCGAGCGCCGCCCGGCGCACGGCCTCGGCCGCGGCATTGATTTCCCGTTCCCCCGTGCTGGATTTGGAAAGACGAATAAGAGCCATCGATTTTGTTACTTGTTAAGCAGAGGCCATTTGGCATCCTTGTCCGAGACGACCACTACCGGGACCGGCCACTCCAGGCCCAGTGCCGGGTCGTCGTAGCGAAGGCCGCGCTCACAATCAGGCCCATAAACCTGGCTGACCTGATAGCTCACCTCCGCCCCATCGGTGAGCGTGAGATAGCCATGCGCAAACATTTCCGGAACATAAAATGCCCGCCGATTTTCCGCGCTCAATTCCACTCCGGCATGCTGCAAATACGTGGGCGAATCCGGGCGCATATCCACGATGATATCATAGATCGCTCCCGCCGTGCAGCGGACGAGCTTCACTTCTGTCATCGGCGCCACCTGGTAGTGCATGCCACGCACCGTCCCTTTCACATGATTGAAAGAGGCGTTGCCTTGCACATAGGCCGTCTTCAAGCCCTGAGCGGCAAATTCCTTCTCACAAAAAGTCCGGGCAAAAAAACCGCGCGAATCTTCCCGCTTTTCCAAATCGATGATGAAGGCTCCGCTCAGTTTCGTGGGGGTAAATATCATGATTTCGTCCAGTAAAAATTCTCGTCGATTTGCCGGGTGCGAATCAAGTATTCCAGTTGCCGCAAGCGGGTATAACAACGTCCCGCAAAATCCTCCGGCTTTAGATCGATCTGCGCAAAGAGCTCGGCAAATTGCCGGGCCCCTTTCCGGGCGTCCCACTCACAGGAAAACCCCGGCAGCACCCGATGAATTTTATCGAACCCCACGCGATAGCTCCGGTTATCCGCGCCTTGCGTGCCAAAGGAAAGTTCGCAGCCTGGAAAGACTTCCGCCACGATTTCCGCGATTTCTTTCACGCGATAATTCTGATGCGTTTCGCCCACGTTCAAGATTTGATTGTGGATGCTCTCGCGCGGCGCTTCCAGCACTCTCCAGATGGCTTGCGCGATATCCAGCGCGTGCACCAGCGGCCGCCACGGCGTGCCATCACTAGTCATCTTGATTTGCTTCGTAGTCCTGGCCAGCCCGCAAAGATTGTTCAGCACAATGTCAAAACGCATCCGCGGCGACGCGCCAAAGGCCGTGGCATTGCGCAGAAATGCCGGCGAAAAATCATCCGCGGCCATGGCCGAGACATCCCGCTCCACCAGCGTTTTGCAAATCGCGTAGGCCGTTTGCGGATTCACCGGCGATTCCTCCGTGACTGGCAATTCCCCCGCCGCCACGCCATAGACGCTGCAGGACGACATATAAACAAAGCGCTGGATTCCTGCCTTTTTCGCCAGTTCCGCCAGACGCACCGACCCTTTGTGATTGATCTCGTAAGTGATGTGCGGCGCGAGTTCGCCGGTGGGATCATTTGAAAGCTCCGCCATGTGAACGATCGCCTCGATGCCCGACAAATCTTCCAATGTAATATTGCGAATATCTTTCACCAGCGTCCTCGCACTCTGCGCCGCGCCATTGTAGAGCCAGCCTGAACGATAAAAGCCGGTATCCACCGCCAGCAGATCGTGCCCTCTTTGCAGTAAAATGGGGGCGAGGAGACAGCCTAGATAACCTTCTGTGCCGGTAACGAGAATGCGCATGGATCAAAAAATCGAATTAAAGAGGTGAGGGAATCTTTCCGGCAATGCAGCGCCCGATTTCGAGCGAAGCGGTCGCCGCCGGCGACGGGGCATTGCAAACATTTAGACAACGCTGGCCTTCGACAATCAGGAAATCATCGACGAGCCGTCCATCGGCGGCAAGCGCCTGGGCGCGCACTCCCGCGTGGGTGGGAATCACATCCTCTTCGCGCACTTCGGGAATGAGGCGCTGCAGGCTGCGCACAAAGGCCGCCTTGGAAAAAGAACGATGAATCTCCCGCAATCCCTCGCGCGCATGTCTGCCGGCCAGTTTCCAGAAACCGCCGTACGTCATCACGTCCCAGACGTCGCCCAGGTCAAAGTCCGTCTTATGATAGCCTTCGCGCTTAAAGCTGAGCACGGCGTTGGGGCCGGCGTGAATGGTTCCATCGATCATGCGCGTGAAATGCACCCCGAGAAAGGGAAACGCCGGATCGGGCACGGGATAAATCAGATGGCGCACGAGCGAGCGGCGTTCCGGCACCAGTTCATAGTATTCTCCGCGAAAGGGCACGATTCGCGCACCGGGATCGACGCCGCTGAGTTTTGCAACCCGGTCGCTTTGCAGGCCGGCGCAATTGATCACAAAATCCGTTTCAAATTCCCCGCTATTCGTCTCAATGACTTGCTTTGCGCCCACTTGCCGAAGCCCGTGGACTTCCGTGCCCGTGTGTAAAGCGCCGCCCTGTGACTTGATGAGTTCCGCGTACTTCGCCGCCACTTGTTTGTAATCGACGATGCCTGTCGAGGGCACATGCAGCGCTGCGATACATTGCACGTGGGGCTCGATCTCGCGCACTTCTTCCGGCGTGATCTTGCGCAGTTGCAGGCCATTGGCCAATCCGCGTTGATACAGCTTTTCGAGTCCGGGGAGCTCTTCCTGCGCCGTGGCCACGATGATTTTGCCGCACACTTCATACGGCAAACCATGCTCCCGGCAAAATTCCACCATGGAGCGATTTCCCTCCGCGCACATCCGCGCCTTCAGGCTGCCCGGCGCATAGTAGATGCCGGAATGGATCACGCCGCTGTTGTGGCCGGTCTGATGCCGCGCCCAGCCGTCCTCTTTGTCGACGAGCAGGATTTTCGCCGACGGGCGCTGACGCCCCACCCACAGCGCTGTGGATAAGCCGACGATGCCGCCGCCGATGACCGCGAAATCGTAACTCATTGCGCGACCGTCCAAGGCGGGTTCCCGCTGGCCCACATTTCCTCCAGGCGATTCCGATCCCGGATCGTATCCATGCATTGCCAAAAGCCTTCGTGCTTGAAGGCCATGAGTTGCCCATCCGCCGCGAGCCTCTCGAGGGGCTTGTCTTCGAGCACCGTCTGGTCGCCTTCCAGGTAATCGAAAACCCCCGGCTCAAAGACGAAAAAGCCGCCATTGATCCATCCCCCCTCGGTCTGCGGCTTTTCCTTAAACTCCGTCACCCGTTCGCCGTCGAATTGCATCGTGCCAAAGCGCGCCGCCGGGCGGACCGCCGTCACCGTCGCGAGCTTGCCGTGCTTTTGATGAAAGGCGATGAGTGCGTGGACGTTCACATTACACAGCCCATCACCGTACGTGAGCATGAAAGTGCCGCCGGCGCGCAGCTTTCCCTCCAGCCGGTGCAAACGCCCGCCCGTCATGGAATCGCGGCCGGTATCCACCAGATGCACCTTCCAGTCCACGTCCAGGCGGTCGTCCATCTGCACGTCGCCCGACCCGAGATCGACCGAAATATCGGCAAGCCGTTCCCGGTAACGAAGGAAATAGTCTTTGATGATCTCGCCCTTGTACCCCAGCGCGACGACGAAATCATTGAAACCAAAGTGCGCATAGCCGCGCATGATGTGCCACAGGATGGGCACGCCGCCGACCTCCACCATGGGCTTGGGCCGCAGGGTGGTTTCTTCGGACAGGCGGGTGCCGAGTCCGCCAGCGAGGATGACGGTTTTCACGAAAATGGCGAGGGGTTGGGCGTGATTAGCAGCACAATCTTCAATTTCAAGGGAAGAGGTGACAGGAAAGGTAACGGGACGGTTAAGATTTCAAAGCGGGTTCCGCCGTTCATTTTCTCTTTGCAGTCTTCGGAAAATCTGGCAGCCCCCTGCTCGTGCAACCTATTCGCTCGCTCACTGGACTTCGCGGCTGGGCGGCGATGGGAGTTTTTCTCAGCCACCTGTATCATTTCAACTATTTCGGGCTGCCCGAGGGCACGCATCGTCTCATCGACTGCTGGGGCAGCACAGGCGTCTCCATTTTCTTCGTCCTCAGCGGGTTCGTTCTTTACCTGAACTATCCCTTTGAACACTGCCGGGCGCGGACCTTTTACGTGGCTCGCTTCGCGCGCATCTATCCGGCGTATTTTCTCGCGCTGCTGGCCTCGGTGCCGCTCGAGCTGAGCTCGCCCACCAAGACGCACGATCTCGTGGCGTTCTTTGCCGTGCTCTTGCTCGTTCACCAATATTTTCCGCTGACCGATGGCCGGTATAACGATGTGGGCTGGACGCTGGGTGTGGAAGCTTTTTTCTACGCGCTTTTCCCGCCGATCATTTTGGCTTTTGTCAGAGACAAAGCCTGGCGCGCCATTCTCCTGTGCATTGGTGCGCTCGTGCTGGGATGGGTGATCCGTGCGGGCGCCTCGCCGGATTCACTCTATTTCGGCCACCGATTTCCGCCGAATCGTCTGTTTGAATTTGCCCTCGGCATCGCCGGCGCCGCCTGCGGGCTTCGGCAAATGGCGGCCACGCCTTCTCCGCACGCCCGCTCCCTCTGGCTGGGAATCTTCGCCGCCGCCACCCTCGTGTTACTTTTTGTGCCGGCGTGCTTTTCCGCGCCCGATGCGGTCATCCTTCCCTCGTACGTCGTTTCCGGAATCGCCGCGCTCGCCCTGATCCTGGCCATCGCCCGGCTGGAGCACGCGCATTTCACATTTTCCTGGCTGGCCAGCGATACCGCGGTGGTCGCGGGAGAAATCAGTTACGCCTTTTATCTCTATCACAATCTGGTGCTCCGCTACCTCTCGCACGGGCTTTCACGCTTTGGCCATCCGTTACTTTCTTTTCCCGCTGCGGAGCAGATTGCTCTGGCCGTGCTCGCGCTGGGGATCACGATTTGGCTCTCCTACGAAAGCTTCCGGCGCTTTGAACAACCGGCCCGCAAGTTTCTGCGCCACCAGCTTTCGCCTTCGCAGGAGTAACCCGAACGCGCGGCCCGGCTCCGATAAGGACGGTGCTGTAGGCCCGGGTCTGTGATCCGGGTGGCGCAAAATGCCGATTACTGACAGGCTGCCGTCCCCGTAGCGAAGGCCAGCCGCTCCCACCTCGCGGGTCACAGACCCGCGCTACAGCAGCGCGGCGTTCGCTCACTCAAACTGTGCCATATAGCGACGCGCATCCATGCTCTCTGCATATTTGCGCGCCGCGGCGCCCAGCTTCCCACGCTCAGCATCGGGCAGATTCATCAACCGGGAAACGGCGGCGGTAAGCGTGCGCGGATCATCGAGATTCACCGCTTCACCAAATCCATACCGCTCCACCGCGTCGTGCATCGTTCCCTCCCGCGACACGATCGCCGGCTTTCCATGAGCCGCGGCATGAAGAAGCACGCCGCTGGAGGCGTTGAATCGTTTATAGGCGCAGATCACGCAATCCGCCGCGGCGAAATAGTCAGCCAGGTCTTCATCCGCCACAAAGGCATCGTGCCAAATCACGCGAAAGCGGCGCCGGGCCTTTTCCACCGCGGCTTCCAATGCGGAACGCACATCGGCCTCCACCGGCCCGGCGAGCAGGAGCACGAGCCGCGCAGGATCGAGGTCCGCATCAGCGAGGATATTTACCGTTTCCACCACACCCTTCCGCCCGCTAATCACGCCAAACATCAACGCCACCCAAGCATCGCCTGGCAAACTAAGTTTGGCTCGCGAGCCCGCCGGTTCGCTTTGTGGAAGCTCCATGGGATCGACACCGTATCCGCAAATCTCGCCGTATTTTGCCCGCGCCGCATCCGCGCAGCGATGATCGTAAAAGGCGACCTTGCGAAGGGCGCCGCTGCGCAAGGCCCGATGCAAAATGAGGCGATCTCCCCACGCGCGAATTCTTTCCTTGGTCGTCGGATTCGGTGGCGGACGAAACCCATTGTCCCGAAAAAGCAACCCGCGCACACCCGCGGAAAAATGCGCGGGCAAACGCCGCGAAGCTCCCGGCGCCGCAAAGCACGGGAGGGTGTTATCTAACATGAGATAGGCGAAAAAATCGAAAGTCTCGCGGCGCAAGATCTTTTCCACTTCCGCGACTGCGTGGGCATAACCCCTCCAGGCATCGAGAGCGCTCGCAAAGTTTTTCGACTCGACCGGCAGCTCTCGCAACTCCACCCGCGACGCGTTGTCGCGCGCAAACCGCGTGAGCCGGTCGCGATCCCGCACCGCTACTCCGCCGGTCGCGATGACAAACTTTGCGTCTTCATATCCCGTGGACGACAAAGCCGCCTTAAAATGAACGAGCGTGTGGACGTGAAAGTGCGGCTCGACAAGCAGGACGCGGCGCATGCCTTTGCCTAGGCAACATTCACCACGCTGGCGCGGCCACTCTCGCGCACGGCGGACATTTGATCATAGATCCACCGGTAGGTGACTTCCATGCCGTCGCGGAGCCGCGTCGAAGGCTCCCAGCCAAAGATTTTTTGAATGAGCGTATTATCGCTGTTGCGCCCATTCACCCCTTTCGGCGCATCCAGTTTATAGCGTCGATTCAGGCGAATCCCGGCGATTTCTTCCACGATATCAACGAGCTGATTGATCGAAACCAGCTCGCTGGAACCGAGATTGATCGGTTCCACAAAATCACTCTTCATCAAGAGCTGTGTGCCGTGAACACAATCATCGATATATTGAAACGACCGCGTCTGCTCGCCCGTGCCCCAGATCTCGATATCGTGCCGGCCGGAGAATTGCGCATCGATCACTTTGCGGCAAATGGCCGCGGGCGCTTTTTCCCGGCCTCCATCGTAGGTGCCGTGTGGACCATAGACATTATGATAGCGCGCGACACGCGTCTCGATGCCAAAGTCTTCGCGAAAATGGCGGCACATCCGCTCGGAAAATAGCTTTTCCCATCCATAACCATCCTCCGGCATCGCGGGATAGGCGTCTTCTTCCTTGAGAGCGGTGACCTTGGGATCGCGTTGCTTGTCGGCATTGTAAACGCAGGCGCTGGAGGAAAAAAAGAAGCGGCGCGCACCGCACGCCCGGGCCGCCATCAGGAGGTGCGTATTGATGAGCACGCTCAGCATGCACAGCGCCTTGTTCAGCTCGATGAAACCCATGCCTCCCATGTCGGCCGCGAGATTGTAAATGGTATCGCAACCCCGCACCGCCTGCTCGCAAGCACTCATTTCCTGGAGATCGAGCTCCAGGTTTTCCACGTCATCGAACCGCTGATACCATTGATCCGCGGGCTTCTTATCAACCGCTCGAATTTCCGAAATCCCCTGCCTCCGGAGATCCGCCACAAGATGGCCGCCGATGAAGCCACCGGCGCCGCAGACGAGGATTTTGCTCATAAAATCAGGGACAGGAAAAGGTGAAGGACGGTGACTTTCGGTGCCAGCGCACGGGTGTCAAGTTTCCAAAAGTCAAATGCCTGTGGCGAGTCCTGGGAGCGCTGGCATCCGTGCCGGCGCGATGGTGGATGGCAGAGAGGCGGCACAAGCGTGGCGCGGGCATCCTGCCCGCAGTTTCCACTTATGGGCGGGACGCCCATGCTACGCCGAAGAAACTCGTCCGCACGGATGCCAGCGTCAATGCGAAGTTACTTGTATCCTGAGCCGGGAAATTGCAAAGGCGCGGCGAAGCCTCGCTTTCGCGCCGGCAGGGCGACTATTTAGCCGGAGCATCCGGCTGATGATAAATCGCCGCCAGGCGCAAGAGCAACGCTTCCATCTTTTGGAAATAGTCTGCTTCTTCCATCTTCGATTTTTCCTCGCGCAACTCCGCTAGTTGCAGTTCCAGCGTGTCGCGCTCCGCGTGAAGCGCCGGCGGCAAGGCGCGCTCCGCGGCGCTCGGCACCAGATGGATTTGCCGCGCGCGCAGGCCATCGGGGATGCCGCCACCGGTGGCTTTTTTGACGACGCGCAGGCCGTTATACCAATCAGCCGGCGTGCCTTTCCCATCGCCATTGTCATCGAGCAGCGAATGCTCCGTGGCCAGCCGTCCCTCGGATTTGTAAAACTCAGCGGTCTGTTGTGCGGCGCTAATCCACGCTTCGAGCAATGAAGTCTGGCCATCGTGATCGAGGTCGGCGGCGGGATCGGCGATGGCTTCGGAAAGATATTTGCCAAAGCGCGCAAAGTTATTTTCGCCGCCGCTTTTGGTGGCGGTGATCACGACGCGGTTGCTTTTTGAGAGCGGCGCGAGAAAAGCACCGCTGGAGGAAAACGCTGCGACAACGATGACCGGCCTCTTAAACGGCGTGAGAATCGCCGAGAGATCGGCCGCGGTAAGATCCGCGCCGCGCAAATTGAATTTGGCGTCGTGCCCATCGTATGTGCCGTGACCAAGTAACACCAGCCACAACGGTTCCGGGCCGGCCACCCGCTCGGATTCCAAAGCCGTGCGCAATCGCGTGAGGTCTTCACCTTGATCGGTATCTGCACCGATCATGACAATATGCGCCTTCCCCGCGAGGCCCGCCTGCCGCCAGTTGTCCGCCCAATGGCTGAATGCTTCCGTGTATTCCGGCGATCCGCCCAATCCCGTGCAAATAATGAGCGAAGCTGGCGCAGGAGCGGCTTCCTCGCCGCTGCCAAAGGCCAGGCTGTGGAGAAATAGCAAGGCGATGGTAACTAGGATTTTCATGCGAGACCTTTCCAACGCCGCAGTCCCCACTCGGCGACAAAACATCCCAGGGCAAAGAGGAACACTTGCGGTGTGTGCCAGAGCGGGCGCGTCCAGGCCTCGGTCACGGGAGCACGTTTGCTGGGCAAATCGTGCACGAAAGATCGGAGCCGGTCCGGATTCAGCACTTCGCCGCCCGTTTTTTTGGCGAGCGATTCCATGAGCGCACGATTGGCCGCCAGCGAGCGCAATTCCGTGCCGGCCAGATCGGAAGTCCACCCGGTTTTCGCATTTCCGGCATTCGCGCCTGCATCGTTGGTCACGGAAGCATCCACGCGATAGCCATTGTTTTCATGCGGAACGTAGGACGCCTCGTACAAACCAGGCTCGGAAGCGGACGGTTCCGCGGTGAGCGACACGGGCTGGGCCGCGCCGAGCGATGTTACTTTAACAGTCACGCCGGCATTATCGATCGGCTCAAAGGCATTGTCCCGCGCCCGCACTTGCAGATGGATGGTTTCGTCTCCGGGTTTGGACTCGGCGCGCAGGTCGATCTGCTCCGGCACATCCGCCACCAGCCAGCGCACGATTTGCCTCCAGGCTTTCTGCAAATCCTTCTGCCGGTCTTCATCGCCCAGGCCCATGTGCCAGAAATCACCGACAAGTAACGATGCTGTGCGGCCCCGCCCGAAGCGCTGCGTGACCAGCGCGGGGTACTCCGTCTTGCCGTCGCTCACCGTGGCCACCACCATGGCCGCGGGTTTCACCTCACCCACGCGGTTGAAGATTTGGAAATCGGGCGATTCGCCCAGGCGCTTGCGCTCGTCCGCCTCCGTATCGCGCAGCCGCGCCCACGGTTGCAGCCAGCCTTCGCGGGTCAGGGAAAGATGCAGATCACCGGCCGGCGCGGGTTTGCTCGCCTTGTCCAGGTAGATCGGCAGCATGTCGCCGATGGCCGTGCGATCAAACTTGCCATCCACAAACGATTCCGCGCCGCCGAGCATGAGGAGCCCGCCACCGCGCTCGCTGACAAAGCGCTGCAGCAGGCTCATTTGATCCGGCGTAAAAAATTCGGCCTCAAGGTCGCCGAGGATCACCGCGCGATATTTGAAGAGCTCTTCCGCCTTTTTGGGAAAGCCGTCGCGCAATTCAAATTCATCCTCCGTGTCCATCCGCACGAGCACCGCCTGATCATACCGCTCAATGTCTTCCTTCGATTGATTGCCAAAACCCCGAAAGAGCGGGTTACTTGATTCCCCAGCGCGTCCGCGAAATTCGAATTTCGCTTCCCGCTTGGCGATGCGGATCAAGCCCACGAGCTGCGTCTGCTTGTCTTCCAGGATGGCTCGGTGAAGAAATTTATATTCCCAGTTCGGCCGTCCTGCGACGTAGAGGATGCGCTGGTGCTCCGCCCCGCGATCCACGGTGACGATGGTTTCATTATTCGCCAGCGTGGCCTCGCTGCTGTCCGCCGGTTTGGCATCCCATTCTTTTTTTGAGGCCACCCGCAGCCGGTAAAAAAGGACGCCCGTCTTTTCGGGATGAAGCTGAAAACGGAAGACTAGTTTTCCGTCTTCACGCGGTGCGACGAGGATTTGCTCCGCCACCGGTTTCTCTTCCGCAGGGGGCTTGGCCTCGTCGATGGGGAAAACCTTGCCCACAATCTCTTCGCCGCCAAAGCCGGCGGCAGCCACGTCGGCCAGCACGGTGACCGGCGCATCTTCAAAAGAAGTCTGCGTGACCGTCGTGCCGGTGATTCCCAAATCGCGAGGCGCCGGCCCTTCCCCAAAAAGCACGGGATAAACCGGCGGGAAACCGGTGAGATCCGCGCCATCGAGATCGGAAGCCGCACCATCCGTGAGCACGAGCACCCCGGCCAGCGGCTGTCCGCGGAAACGCTCCGCGATCGATTTCAGCCCCCCGCCGAGCGCGGAAGCGTGTCCTTCGAAATCCAGCTCGTGAAAATCGTCCGTGAGATGAATGCGCGAATCGACGAGGAAATTGCGCACGCCGAAATTCGCCTCGAGCTCCGGGCGCCACAGATTGTCCGGCCCGGCGAGAAAGCGCTGCACTTCTTCCCCGCGCGTTTTGGCGCCGGCATTGGCGCGCAGCTTCATGCTCAGGCTGTTATCGGCCACCACGGCAAAAAGATTCGCGCCCGGCTTGGCGCGCTGATCGGTCCAGGTCGGTTCGAGCAGGCACACAAGTAACGAGAGGACGCCGAGCGCTTTCAGCGCCGCGCAGCCCAGGCGCAATCCCGCCGGGGCATCGGTGCGCGTGGCCGTCCAGGCGACCAGGATCAGCGCCACGGCCGCGGCGGCGATCACTGGCCAGAGCCAGTCTTTGTTAGCGAAAAACAGCGAGGTGGTGGCGATCACGAAATACGCTTCAGGCAAACATCCGTTACTTGCTGCGGCCCAGTTCCTCGTAATAGCTGCGCACGCGCTCCGCGTACTTCGGTGGCACCGGATCGCGGTCGATGGGCACCAGGCTTTCTTTGGAATCGCGCGCCGCGAGTTGCTCGCTCAAGCGATTGCGCAGCTCAACCAGTGGCTTGCTGATTTTTGATTTCACCAGGTCCCAATCGGGCTGCGTGCTGTGCTTCTTGAATTCCACGCGCACGCCCTTGGCCACTTCGCGAATGCGCGCGGCTTCATTGCGCAGCTCCGGTGAATCGATCATCTCCTCGACGTTGCGCAGGCGATCCGACCAATCGACGAAACCTTCGCCCGTCAGCGCGCCACCACCGCCCCCGCCTCCTCCACCAGCCGCTCCGGCATTGCGACGAAACAAATCGTTCGCCCGCCCGCCCGCGGCGGTTTGAGCCGTCTGTGCATTCTGGCCACCGCCCTCACCGCCGCCTTGCGGTTGCTGCTGCCCTTGGCGATCTCCGCCTTGCTGGTTTCCGCCCTGGCGATTGCGTCCATTTCCGGCACGGCCTTGGCCGCTCTGCGCGGTTTGTTGCTGGTCCTGCTGATCCCCTTGTGGATCTTGCTGATCCTGAGCTTGCGCCTGCTCGCCTTCCTGGCCGGGTTGCCCGCCTTGTTCACCCTGCCCCCGTTGTCCGCGCTGTCCACGTTGCCCTGCCTGACCTTGCTGGCCGTCCTGTCCCTGCTGCCCCTGCCGCTGTCCGCGCCCTTGCTGATTATTTTGCGCCGTGCGATTTCCCTGCCCGCGATTGCCCTCCTGCTGCCCGTTTTGATCGTTCTGCGCATTCTGCTCGCCGGGCTGCGCGCCATCCTGCGGCTGCTGCTCGGTTTGCTCGCGGCCCTGCCC
>OUNM010061621.1_pt1 | contig 18633 bp, 16 predicted proteins | sample 1769961 | NCBI WGS metagenome assembly OUNM01 (sample SAMEA3914820, study PRJEB12502) | metagenome | biome: forest; material: soil | place: USA | collected 2012-03-12 | depth 0.3 m
CGTCGATCATGATGCGCCGGGCGGACCTCAATCGGTGTTCGAGAGCGGCGCGATCCTGATCTATCTGGCGGAGAAGGTCGGGCGCTTCCTGCCATCGTCGGGCCCCGACCGGATCGCAGCGCTCGAATGGCTCATGCGGCAGATGGGGGGCCTTGGCCCGATGCTGCCGTTCCGCCACCTGGCGGTGCGCCTGAGATCCGACGGGCAGCTTTCCCTCCGCTCCGTGCTCCGCCACCGGCCTTGGACGCCGGGATTGGTGATGAATGGTCCAGCAGTTTCGAGACGGAGCGTGTAGGAAGCGGAGGCCCTCAGGCCACGCCACGACTTTATAAGAAAGCGTCAACCTAGAGAAGTTAGCGTCAGCAAGGGAGAGTCAGATGAAGAGCGAAGCTCAGCCCTTGGTGTGACGCGCGCAGGCGGTTCTGTTTATCCTGACGGTAGGAATCCTGTAGGCAGATGGATTGGTCGCCCATGCGAGCATCCCTGACCGGATCTCCGAACCACTGACGGCAATTCGATCGCGACCGTATGACGGGGCGCAAACGATAAAGCTGTCGCTTGGTCAGACGCTGGTGATGTTCGGCGGTCTCGTCGCCCATCGCGTGCTGCCGGTCGTGCAAGGTCCGCGACGCATCGTATCCGTGCTCTGCTTCCGCGCCTTTGCCGGCGGGCGGGGGCGAAATGCGAGCGATTAAATATCCAGACACGGCTTGGAACTGCATGAGTGCTTGCGAGCGAGGCATGAGCCTGCCCAAGCACCGTCTGGCCTAAGGCGGCGATGAGCAGTCGGTCGCCGTGTAGGAGCGTCTCATCGGCGTCACGAGCCGCGAAGCCCGCTGTCGCGTGAGATCCGCGAACGGCTGATGACCGGCGAGGGCCTCGCAACCCTTGCTTGCGGTCCGCAAAGCAAAACTTGATCTCGAGCATCGTGAAAAAATGACATATATATCAATACGTTGACCACGGCATTCCGAGCATATGAGAACTGCTCAACGATGCCCTGAGCTAAACTCTATTGATGGACTAGGGAATTTCGTTCCTCATGGCGTGGACCGAAGACAGGAGTCGGCCATGGGGACAGTTCCGTCGCATCCACCGCTCGTGAAATGGCTGCAGGCGCGCTGGGTTTCGCCGGTCGCCCTGCTGTTGCTGTGGGAGCTGGGGTCGCGCACCGGACTGATGCCTACCCGGATTCTGGCTGCGCCATCGTCGGTTCTGCTCACGATGTTCGACATGATCCGGTCGGGCGAGCTTCCCTCCAATCTGCTCGTCTCCTTCTGGAGGGCGGCGATCGGGCTGACGATCGGCGTCGGCCTGGGGATCGCGCTCGGGCTGACGGCGGGGCTTTCGCGGCCGGGCGACAGCGTCATCGATCCGCTGGTGCAGATCAAGCGCACCATCCCGGTCGTCGCCCTGTCGCCGCTCTTCATCGTATGGTTCGGCATCGGCGAGACGCCCAAGATCGCGCTCATCGCCTTCGCCACCCTCTTCCCGGTCTATCTGAATCTCTATCAGGGCATCCGCGGCATCGACCTGCGGCTGATCGATATGGGGCGCAGCTTCGGCCTCGGTCGCGGGGAGATCATCTGGAACATCGTGCTGCCGGGCGCGCTGCCGTCGCTGCTGGTCGGCTTTCGCTATTCGCTGTCGATCGCCGTCATCATGCTGGTGATCGCGGAACAGATCAACGCGTCCTCCGGCCTCGGATTCCTCATCAACAACGCGCGCGATTTCATGCGCACCGACATCATCGTCGTTTGCCTGATGGTCTATGCGATCCTCGGCCTCGCCGGCGACCTGCTCGTCCGATCGATCGAAAAGAAGGCGCTGGAATGGCGCCCCAGTCTGATGGAGGCCCGGGCATGAACGAGGTGGTGCGACTTCCGCTGGTGCCTGCGCCGGAACCGGAGCCCGTCGTTCGGCTCAGGAATTGCTCGCGCTCCTTCGGCGCGACCCGCGTGCTGACCGATCTGGACCTGTCGATCGCGCCCGGCGAGTTCGTGGCGCTGCTGGGCCGGTCCGGATCGGGCAAGACGACCCTGCTGAGGACGCTTGCCGGCCTCGACGACCCGGCCGGGCAGGATGTCCGCGTGCCGGCCTCGCGCGCCACCGTCTTCCAGGATGCGCGGCTGCTGCCGTGGAAGAAGGTCTGGCAGAATGTCGCGCTCGGCCTGCCGGGCGGCGCGCGGCGTCACCATGCCGAGCAGGCGCTGGGCGAGGTGGGGCTGGACCATCGGCTCGACGCCTGGCCGCTGACCCTGTCCGGGGGCGAGGCGCAACGTGCGGCGCTCGCCCGGGCGCTGGTCCGCAAGCCGGAGCTGCTCCTCCTCGACGAGCCCTTCGCGGCACTGGACGCGCTCACCCGCATCCGGATGCATGCGCTGGTGCTGGCGCTGTGGCGGGCGCACCGTCCGGCGGTGCTGCTCGTCACGCATGACGTGGACGAGGCGATGGCGCTCGCGGACCGCATCCTGGTGCTCGACAAGGGGCGGATCGCCGCCGAGGAACGGATCGTCGCCGCGCGAGGCCAGCGCTCGCCGGTGGTCCGGGCGCTCCGGGCGCGGCTGCTCGGCCATCTCGGCCTCGACACCAGCGACGGCGTCTATGCCGATCTGATCGCGCGCAATCCCGCAGGCGACGCATGAGCGCCGCCGCTACGCTCGCGCCGGAAGCCTCGGCGGCGTCGCTGTCTCCGCTCCGGGATTTCGTGCGCGGCCTCGCGGCGCTGGCCGATCGCGGCGCGACGGAGGCCGAGTTCCTGAGCGAGGGCGGGGCGCTCCTGCGGCAGTTGGTGGCCGACGATCGCTGGCTGCCCGATGCCTATGCCGCGTCCGATGCGGAGCGGTATCGCCAGTATCTCCTCTACCTCGATCCCGCCGGGCGCTTCTCGGTGGTGAGCTTCGTCTGGGGGCCGGGGCAGAGGACGCCGGTGCACGACCATCGGGTCTGGGGTCTCGTGGGTGTGCTGCGCGGGAAGGAGGTCGTCGAGAATTACCAGCGGCGGCCGGACGGACTGCGCCTGACCGGCAGCGAGCTGCTGCCGGCGGGGAGCGTCGACGCGGTATCGCCCGCCATCGGCGACATCCACCGCGTGTCCAACGCCTTCGACGACCGGGTGACGATCAGCATCCATGTCTATGGGGCGGACATCGGCAAGGTCCGCCGCGCGACCTATGACCATGACGGCAGCCCGAAGCCCTTCGTGTCCGGCTATGCCGAGGCGCCGCCCCTCTTTCTCTGGAACGACTGAGATGAGCTTGACGGTGACTCCGCAGGACGTGCGGCGCGCGCTGTTGCTGCGCCGGGAAATCGCGCTGCTCGATCTGCGCCATGAATCCGCCTTTGCGACCGGCCACCCGCTGTTCGCGGCCAATCTCGACTTCGAGCGGATCGCGCTGGAGGCCGAGGCGCGCCTGCCGCGCAAGGATGTGCTGATCGTGCTCTACGACGGTGGCGAGGGGCTCGTCGCGGAAGCCTCGGCGCAGCTTGCGGCGCTCGGCTACAGCGACGTCCGCGCGCTGGAGGGCGGCCTCTCCGGCTGGGCCGCGGCGGGCTATGAGCTGTTCCAAGACGTGAACAGCTATTCCAAGGCGTTCGGCGAACTGGTGGAGGCGCGGCGGCACACGCCCTCGCTCGCCGCCGAGCAGGTCGCCGCGCTGATCGAGGAGAAGGCGGACATCGCCATCCTCGATGCGCGCCGCTTCGACGAATATGCGACGATGAACATCCCCGGATCGGTGAGCGTGCCCGGCGCCGAACTGGTGCTGCGCGCAGCCGACGCCGCGCCCGATCCCGACACCATAATCATCGTCAACTGCGCGGGCCGCACGCGCTCGATCATCGGCACCCAGTCGCTCATCAACGCGGGCGTGAAGAACCGGGTGGTGGCGCTGCGCAACGGCACGATCGGCTGGACGCTGGCGGGCCAGCCGCTCCAGCATGGATCGGATCGGCGCGCGCAGGCGGGCGATGCGGACGAAGCGCGCGGGAAGGCGCGCGCCGTCGCCTACAAGGCGGGCGTGCGTCACATCTCGCGGGAGGACGCCGCCGCGCTGGCGGCGGAAGCGGGCCGCACCCTCTATGGGTTCGATGTCCGGACGGCGGAAGAATATGCCGCCGGCCACATCCCGGGCTTCCGTCATTATCCGGGCGGCCAGCTTGTGCAGGAGACCGACATGGCGGCGCCCGTCCGCGGTGCGCGCATCCTGCTGGCCGACGATCTCGGCCCGCGCGCGGACATGACTGCCTCCTGGCTCGCCCAGATGGGATGGGAGGTTTACGTCCTGGAGGGCGGCTTCGACGGCCCGCTGGAAACCGGCGCGCAGCCGAGCATCCCGCCGCCCGATCGCGCCCATCGCTACAAGCGCCCCTATGAGGGCACCGACAACGCCGCTGCCGCGATGCAGGCCTATCTCGAATGGGAATTCGGCCTCGTCGCCCAGCTGGAGCGCGACGGTACGCACGGCTTCATCGTCATCTGAACCACCGTCCGGGGAGACCTCTCATGCCCGTCAAGTTCATCGGCTATATCGGCTTCAACGACACCTCCGAGATCCACAACGCGGTCCGCACCCGTATTCTCGACAGGGACTATGTGGACGCCGCCGCCCGCGCGCAGGAGGAGGGCGGGTTCGATCGCGTGCTGATCCCGTTCGGCTCCAACACGCCGGAGAGCCAGATCGTCGCCGCGCACGCCGCCGCGATCACCAGCAAGCTGGGCTTCCTGATCGCGCACCGTCCGGGCTTCACCCAGCCGACCGTGGCCGCTCGCCAGCTGGCGACACTGGATCAGCTCTCCGGCGGCCGGATCGCGGTCCACATCATCACCGGAGGTGCCGACTCCGAGATGGCGCGCGACGGCGATCACAGCACCAAGGACGACCGCTACGCCCGCACCGACGAATATCTCACCATCCTGCGGCAGGAATGGACGTCCGAAGCGCCCTTCGATCATGACGGCCGCTTCTACAATGTCGTGCAGGCGTTCAGCTCGGTTAAGCCGGCCAACCTGCCGGTCTTCTTCGGCGGCTCCTCGCCCGCGGCGATCGATGTCGCGGGGCGTCATGCCGACGTCTACGCGCTGTGGGGCGAGACGCAGGCGCAGGTGCGCGAGGCGGTCTCCACCATCCGCAGTTCGGCCGCGCGCTATGGGCGCCGGCCGGGCTTCTCGCTGTCGCTCCGCCCGGTGATCGCGGACACGGAGGAAGCCGCATGGAAGAAGGCGGACGAGATCGTCGAGCAGGTGCGCGCGCTCCGCGAGGGGGCGGGGGCCGCGACCGAGGGGCACCAGCCGCCCAATGCCGGCTCCCAGCGCCTGCTCGAGACGGCGCAGCAGGGCTATCGCGTCGACAAGCGCCTGTGGACCGGGGTCGCCGCGATCGGCGGCGCGCAGGGCAATTCGACCGGCCTCGTCGGCACACCCGAGCAGGTCGCCGACGCGATGCTCGACTATTACGACCTCGGCATCGATCACTTCCTGATCCGCGGCTTCGAGCCGCTCAAGGATGCGATCGACTATGGCCGCCATCTGCTGCCCGCGGTGCGCGAACTCGTGGCGCGCCGGGACGAGCAGGGCGCCGAACCGCAGCGAGCCGCCGGATGACGGCGGGGAGCCTCTGGGTCGAGGCGCCGGGGGACGAAGCGCCCCCGCCGCCCCCTTCGCCACCGACGAAACCGAAGCGATGGCGCTGGCCGCTGCTGATCGCGCTCGTCGCCCTGCTGGCCGGCCTCTATGTGGGGTTCGGACGAGGCGCCCCCGCGGGCGACGTGCTGCACGTCGGCAGCCAGCGCGGCGGCACCAAGGCGCTGATGCTGGCGTCGGGCGTGCTGAAGGGCGCGCCTTATACGGTCGACTGGTCCGAATTCCCGGCCGCCCAGAATTTGCTGGAGGCGATCGGCGCGGGCGCGGTGGAGGTCGGGCTGGCGGGCGATGCGCCGTTCCAGTTCGCCTATCAGAGCGGTCAGCCGATCAAGGCGATCGGGGCGCTGGCCGCGCGACCCCGGCCGCCGGGCGCGCTCGACATCCTCGTGCCCGGACATTCGCCGATCCATGATGTCGCGGGTCTCAAAGGCAAGACGATCGCTACCACGCGCGGCTCGATCGGCCATTATCTGATCCTGCGCGTGCTGGAGGGGAACGGCTTCAAGCCGTCCGACGTGAAGATCACCTTCCTGTCGCCGGGCGACACCAAGGCCGCGTTCGATTCCGGATCGATCGATGCCTGGGCCACCTGGTCGCCCTATGTGCCGACGGCGTTGGCCAGCGGCGCCCGGATCATCGCCGACGGCTCGGATTATTACAGCGGTTATGGCTTCGACGTGGCCAATGCGCGCTCGGTGGAGACGAAGCGCGCCTTGCTCACCGATTTCCTGCGCCGCGAGGCTCGGGCCTATCTGTGGGCGAAAGAGCATCCGCGCGATTATGCCCGCGTGCTGGCGAAGGAGACGGGTCTGCCTTTCGACATCGCGCTCTATCACGTCCAGCATCAGTCGCTCGCGCGGGTGCCGATCGACGAAGCCGTGAAAGCCGAGGAGAGGGACGTGATCGCGCACTTCCGCAAGGCCGGCGCCTTGGCGGGAGAATGCCCGGTCGATCAGGCCTACGAGCCCCTCGATCAAGGGGAGAGCCATGGTGGCTGATACTCCGACGCGGGACTGACCCGCAGCGGTCGGCCGACCGCATGACACGTCAAAAGCGCCGCAGCACCGCCCCCGCTCCATCGGCCGGGCGAAGGAGGCGTGCGGCCTTCGCAGGGAGTTTCCATGACCATCATCGCCCGCCTTCTCGCAGGCTCGATCCTCGCCTCCGCCGCGGCACCGGCCCTGGCGCAGCAGGCGCCTGCCGCGCCCGTGCAGATTGCCGCTGCGGATAGCGCCGCTGCCACGGTCGCGCCGGCCGGCACTACCGACGGAGACGGAGCGACGGCCATCATCGTCACCGGCGTGCGCGGCCTGCGTGTCCGCACCGTCGCCGACAGCCCGGTGCCGATCGACGTCGTCAACGCCAAGGAGTTGCAACAGACCGGACGCACCGGCCTCAAGGACATCCTCGGCAATATCGTGCCCTCCCTGGAGATGCCGGCGCTGGGCGGCGGCGGCACGTCGGCCAGCGTCAAGCCGATCTCGATCCGGGGCCTCTCGGGCGACTATGTGCTGGTGCTGGTGAACGGCAAGCGCCGCCACACGACCTCGCTCATCAACAATCTCTCGCGTATCTCGGGCGGCTCGACCCCGGTGGACGTCGACCTGATCCCGACCAGCGCGGTGGGCCATATCGAGGTTCTGCGCGATGGCGCGGCCGCCCAATATGGATCGGACGCCATCTCCGGGGTCATCAACATCATCCTCGACGATGCGCCGGAGGGCGGGCAGTTCTCGATCACCGGCGGCCAGCAATATTCGAAGGGCGCGCCGCTCTATCAGACGGACCTGAGCTACGGCACGCGATTGGGTGGGGACGGCGGCTTCGTTCGGGTCGCGGTCGAGGCGAAATATCATGACCGGGCGGATTCCTCGGCCGAGGCCGTGCCGTTTATCCTGCCGCCGGTGAACGGCCAGCCCGATCCGGCCGATGCGAAGCTCCACCATGTCTTCGCGGGCGGCTATGGCCGGTCCAACCGCGACAAGATCGTGGACAGCTCCTACAATGCGGAACTGCCGATCAGCGACCAGTTCAAGCTCTACAGCTTCTCGACCTACAGCTATCGCGACATCAAGGATGCGCGCGGTGCCTTCATCCCGGCGCCGACCGGCTATGGCGGCCTCGCCAACACCAGCGCGCCTTCGGTCCTGCCCCAGATCTATCCGGACGGCTTCCAGGCCTATCGCCGCATCTGGGAGCATGATTTCCAGTCCAGCGTCGGCATCAGGGGCGAGGTCGCGGGCTGGAGCCTCGATGCCAGCACCTCCTACGGCCGCGATCATGTGCGGCTGGGGGCCGAGAACACGCTCAACCCCTCGCTGGGACCGACCAGCCCGACCAGCTTCTATCTGGGCACGCAGATCCAGACGCTTTGGGTCAACAATCTCGACCTTACGCGCGATTTCGACATCGGTTTCGCCAAGCCGCTCACGGTTTCGGCGGGGTTCGAGCATCGCTGGGAGAAATTCCAGAGCAAGGCCGGCGAGCCGAACAGCTATCGCAACGGCGGCTATCAGATCCCGACCGACAGCACCCCGTTCGGCACGCTCTACGGCGGCAAGTTCCCGTCGCCGGGCCTGGTCTCCTTCACGGGCACGTCGCCGGCCGATGCGGTGTCGATCAGCCGCAACAATGTCGCCGGCTATATCGACATCTCGACCAGCATCGTCGATCGCTGGTTCATCGGCGCCGCCGGACGGTTCGAGCATTATGACGACAGCGCCGGCGACACAGGAAGCTGGAAGGTCACGACCCGCTATGACCTCGGATCAGGCTTCGCGATCCGGGGCGGCGTCAACACCGGCTTCCGCGCGCCGTCGCTCTCCCAGACGGGCTTCTCGACCACGCAGAACACGACCACGATCGTCGCGGGCCATCCCGTCTCGACCATCTCCAAATTCCTGCCGGTCGACAGCGCGGCCGCCATTGCGCTCGGTGCAAGGCCCCTCAAGCCCGAGAAGTCGCTGAACTACACGGCCGGCGTCACCTATGAGCATGGGGGGCTGCATCTGACGGTCGACGCCTACCAGATCCGCATCGACCATCGCATCGTGAAGACCGAGTTCCTCGGCACCGCCAGCAACGGTCAGGCGGTTGTCGCCGCCATCCTCGCGGGCAACGGCATCAGCGGCGTGGACAGCGCCCAGTTCTTCATCAACGGCGTCGACACCCGCACGCGCGGGATCGACGCGGTGGCGGACTACACCCTGCGCACATCCCGCTTCGGCAGCGTCCAGCTGAGCGCGGCCTACAGCTACAACAAGACGAAGATCCTCCATATCGCGGCCAACCCGCCGCAGCTCGGGTCGAGCGTCGTCCTGTTCGCCCACCAGGCGCAGAGCGACCTCACCCAATCGCTGCCCCACGACAAGCTGGTCCTGACGGGCGACTGGAGCCTGGACAAGGTCCACGCCCTGGTGCGCCTCACCCGCTTCGGGAAATATGTCGAGGCCGGCACCGCGACGAACGGCAGCGCGGATAGGACATTCGGCGCGAAATGGGTGACGGACCTCGAGATCGGCTACGACATCACCGATCGCATCACGCTGTCGGCCGGCGCGAACAACCTGTTCGACGTCTATCCCAACAAGAACGGCCTCATCGCCTATGACGGCTCGGGCGCCTACGGCAATTTCGCGCCCTTCGGCCTGGATGGCGGCTTTTATTACGGAAGGCTCAGCCTGAAGATCTAGGCGGGCCGTTTTGCCCCATCGATAGTCAACGGGTAATCCTTGTCTTATTGGATGACGAAAAGGGCTATTTGATTATTTCAGATCATGGCCTAGTTGAGAAAGCTTCATAGTCTGGCGCAGATAAATCATAATACTCTCGGTGTATTTTCTCTTAGGATGGTGCGTCCTTTCAATGCGACCAGCACGAAAAGAGAGGTGCCCCATGTCTACAGCGATAGCAGATGTCCTTGAGCAGACCATCGACGGCGCGATCGGCATTCGCCGTCTCCAGCCGACCATCGGCGCCGAGATCGAGGGGGTCGACCTCAGGCAGCCCCTCTCGCCCGAGCAGCGGGACGCGATCAAGGCGGCCATCCTGAAATACAAGGTCGTCTTCTTCCGGGGTCAGCCGCTCGATCATGAGCAGCATGCGGCCTTCGCGCGGCAGTTCGGCCCGCTCTATGTCCATCCGAGCACGCGGCGGGACGAGAAGATCGCGCCCATCCACCAGATCGCGGCGGTCGACGCGGCCAAATATGAGAAGCGCATCCATCGCGACGTGGGGCCGGGCGACGCCTATCACAGCGATACGAGTTGGCGCCTCGTGCCGACCTGGGGCGCGGTGTTGCGCGCGGTCACGCTGCCCGAGGTGGGTGGCGACACGATCTGGGTGGACGCGCATCTCGCCTATGAAGGCCTGTCGGACGAGCTCAAGCAGCGGCTCGAAGGGCTGCACGTCACCCATGATTTCCGCGACGCGCTGGCGGGGTCGGGGCAGGACTATCCGATCGTGGCGCATCCGGTGGTGCGCACGCATCGCGAGACGGGGGAGAAGATCCTCTGGGTGAACTACACGCAGAAGCCGCAGATCCTCGGTGTCGAGCTTGCGGAAAGCCGGGCGCTGCTCGAGGAGGTGGTGCGCCAGTACAAGCGGCCGGAATTCCAGGTGCGCTTCTCGTGGCAGCCGGACTCGGTGGCCTTCTGGGACAATCGTGCGGCCGTCCATTATGCGGTCAAGAATTACGGCGATTTCCCCCGTGTCCTCGAACGCATTCTCATCGCCGACGAGCCGCTCTACGCCGACCTTTAACTCTCGCGGTCGGCATAGGGGAAAGGCCGGGTTCGATGGACCCGGCCTTTCTGGTGTACCGATCCGACGTGGTTATGCGGCCGCTCTCGTCCTGATCCGGTGGATGGCGGCCAGAATTTCCGGCGCTTCCGTGCGGACGAGCCAGTCGGGGCTCACATCCACGAAGCGCACCACGGCGGCTCCGTCGATGATGATGACGGCCGGCTGCGGCAGTTCCGCGGTGCCCGTGCCGGTCAATTCGCCGATCCAGCCGGGGGACGGCTGGCCATCGGGCACCTCGCCCTGCGCGAAGCTGATCCCGAAGCGGCGGGCCAGGCCATTGTCCCGGTCGGACGCCACCTGAAGGCCGAGCTGATGGCGGGCGCGGATAGCGTCCAGCCCCTTTTCCGGCAGGTGGGGGCTGAGCGCCACCAGCGGAATGCCGAGGGCATCCAGCGCGGGCCGAAGCTGGCGGTCGTAATAGGGAAGGGCGAGATTGCAGGCCGGGCATCCGGCATAGCGGAAGAAGATCAGGACGGCCGGCCCGCCGGCGATCAGATCGTCGAGGGTGATCGGGTCGCCCTGCGATCCCTCCACGTCGAACGGCTCGACCCGCGCGCCGACCTGGACGATCTTCGCCGGATCGAACGCCGCGACCAGCCTGCGGCGCTGCGTGATGTTGCGCTCCAGCTGGGCCGGCTCCCATGTGCGCACCCGTTCGGCATGAAGGGCTTCGAATTGCGCCGTGAGGCTCTCGGTGGGCGCGGTGACGGTCATGCTTCTCTCCTCGTCCTGTTCAGATGGAGCAGGGGAAATCCGAGACGGACCAGCGCGTCCCGCAGAGGGGAGCGTCCAATACCATCCGCCTATCCTTTGGGTCCGGCGGAAGAATAGGTGGGGGTTCGACCGGCGACCAACGAGATGTGAAAAGACCAATCTTGATGTCCGCTCATAAGCCGGACCATCTAGAGGTCGCGCACGATCTCCGTCGCGAGTTCGATGAGGCGCGCGGTCACCGCGCCCGTTTCGCCCGCCTTGCCGACCATGAAGGCGACCCTGGGAAGCGCGGGCAGGGTCGGATCGACGTTCCGGCCGGTTTCGGGGAGGAAGAGATGCGTCCGGCAGGTCAGGCCCATCCCCGCATCGACGGCCGCCCGCAGGCTGGAGAGGTTGGGGGTCTCGACCGTGATGCGCCAGGGCCGGCCGGCGGCGTCGAGCGCGGCGATGGCGGCTTCGCGAAAGCGGCAGGGCTTTTCCAGGACCGCGAGCGGGATGACGTCGCCGGTGGCGAGGTCCGGAGACCCGTACCAGTGCATGTCCGTCACCTTGATGGCGCGCGGATCGTCGGCCGCGGCATAGCCGATGACGATATCGAGATGATTGCGATCGAGCATGTCGAGCAGCTCGACCGTCCCCGAAACGCGGGCGTAGATCTGGGAGTCCGGGTGCAGCTCGGAAAAGCGGGCGAGAATGCCGCTCAGCAGCGTCTCGGCCACATCCTGCACCATGCCGACGCGCACGGGCCCCGAGAAGAGCCCCTGGTTCACCGCGCGGACCGCCTCGTCGTGCAGCGTCAGTATCCGGCGCGCATAATCCAGCAACACCTCTCCGGACCCGGTCAGCTGAAGCCGCCGGCCTTCACGGGTGAACAGGGGTTGCTGGACCAGCTCCTCGAGCCGCTTGATCTGGAGGCTGAGCGCCGACTGGGTCACGAAGACCTGCTCGGCCGCATTGAGCATGGATCCGGCATCGACGATCGCCACGAAGCTGCGAAGCAGATTGGTTGGAAGATTGACCGGCATCCTGTCTCTTGCTCCGTGAGCGATCCCGTTCCGTCCCGAAAAGGTCAGTTCCAGGGGCGGACGATCGGGAGCGGCGGTTCCACGAGGCTGCCGGGCGGGACGTCGTCCCTCAGCCAGACATTGCCCGCGATGCGCGAGCCGGCGCCGATCGTCACGGCACCGATGATGACGGTGCCCGCGAAGATCACCACATCGTCCTCGACATGCGGATGGCGGCGCCGGCCGGGGTCCGCGGCGCGCGCCTCGCCCTCCCCGAAGGGCTCGCCTCCCAGCGTCACCCCCTGATAGAGCCGGACGCGTGCACCGACGACGCTCGTTTCGCCGATCACGACGCCCGTGCCATGATCGATGAAGAAGGCGGGACCGATCGACGCGCCCGGATGAATGTCGATCCCCGTCTGGGTGTGGGCGATCTCCGAGATGATGCGGGCGACGACCGGCGCGCCCAGCCGATGCAGCGCATGCGCGAGCCGATGGTGGATGACCGCCAGGACGGAGGGGTAGCAGAGCAGCACTTCGTCGACGCTGAGCGCCGCGGGATCATTTTCGTAGCCGGCCTCGACATCGCTATCGACCAGTCGGCGGATCGCGGGGAGGCGGGCGGCGAACGCGCCGATCATCTGCTCGGCCAGCTTGGCGGCGGCGTCCCCGTCGGGCTCGCGCAGCTGGATTTCGAGGGCGATCTGCGCGCCGAGCTGCGACAGGATCGATTCCAGCGTGGCCGCGACAAAGGCGTTCTCGTTGCCGGCATGCAGCTCGCGAGGCCCGAGGCGCAGCGGGAAGAGCGCGGCGCCCAACTCGCGCAGGATCCGTTCGAGCGCCTGTCGGGACGGGAAGTGGATGCCCTGCTCGGCGTGTCGGGCATGCGCCGCCCGCCAGTCGAGCCGCGCCTGGTGCAATCCGTCCACGACGGTCTCGAGTTCGCGGGGGAAGTCGATCGCCTCGGGATCGACGGGATCATGGGTCATGTCTGGTCCTTATGAGCAGGAAGTCGGGCGCGGGCGCGGCGGTCGTGGAGGGGCCATCAGGCTCGCTGCCGCGCCGCCGACTATCCATTCCCGCCTGTCAACGCGGCCGATCATGTCCTTCCCCCGCGCTGACCCCGGCCAGGCGATTCTCTACTCGTTCGCTAGACAATGTGTGGCGGAGTTTTCCTTGGGAATGTAGAAGCCCTGTTACCGGCCGGCCCTTCCCCGGCACGCCCCGTCGCTTCATAGGACGCCGGGGGCGGCCTGTTGTTGTGGCTGCCGTGGCGCCATCTCGAATGTCGGGGCGGGTCTGAGCTGGTAGTCGTCCCGGTCGGTCCTATTTAGGCATGGCCGTACATCCGGAGAGGTCGCACATGCAGAACGAAGATGCCTACACGCCCCCCAGGGTCTGGACCTGGGACGCGGAAAGCGGGGGCCAGTTCGCCAGCATCAACCGGCCGATTGCGGGTCCGACGCACGAGAAAATCCTTCCCGTGGGGAAGCACCCGCTCCAGCTTTATTCGCTCGCGACGCCGAACGGCCAGAAGGCGACGATCATGCTCGAGGAGCTGCTCGCCCTCGGCCATCAGGGCGCGGAATATGACGCGTGGCTCATCCGCATCCTGGATGGCGATCAGTTCGGCAGCGGCTTCGTCGACCTGAACCCGAATTCGAAGATCCCGGCGCTGCTCGACAACAGCGGGAGCGCCCCCGTCCGGGTGTTCGAGTCCGGATCGATCCTGACCTATCTCGCGGAGAAATTCGGCGCGTTCCTGCCCGTTGAGCCCGCTGCGCGGGCCGAGTGCTTCAACTGGCTGTTCTGGCAGATGGCGAGCGCACCGTATCTCGGGGGCGGCTTCGGCCACTTCTACGCTTATGCGCCGACCAAGATGGAATATCCGATCAATCGCTTCGCCATGGAGGTGAAGCGCGAGCTCGACGTGCTCGACCGCCGGCTCGCCGAGAGCGAATATCTGGCCGGCCACGACTACACGATCGCCGACATCGCGACCTGGCCATGGTATGGCGGGCTCGTGCGCGGTGCGCTCTACGACGCGGCAGAGTTCCTTTCGGTCGAGGACTATGTCCACGTCCGTCGCTGGGCCGACGCGATCGCGGAGCGCCCGGCGGTGAAGCGTGGCCGCATGGTCAACCGGACCGTCGGCGAGCCCGCCGAGCAGCTCCACGAGCGCCACGACGCGAGCGACTTCGAAACGAAGACCCAGGACAAGCTCCAGCCGGCCTGAGCCGGCGCCCTGTTCAAGCGTATGCGGACATTGACCTCGCCGTCGCGAGTGGCGGCCATGCGGGTGTCGCCTGATCGGAGGGTGGAAAGGTGAAATCACCTTGGCTTGAAGACGACGATGCGACCCCGGTCGATGCTCCGTGCTGGGATGCCGAGGCGCTTTCGGCGGCGTTGCGGGAGGCGCGTGACGACTGGCGCCGCGCGCATCGGCGCGACGACGGGCGCGAAGGGGCCGGTTTTCCCTCGCGTGCCCGACTGGAGAAGATCGTCGCGGCGCTGGCGGGCGCGCTGTTTCCCCTCCGGTTGGGGCCGGGCACGGTCCACGCCGAGAATGAGGAGAGGTTCGTCGCCGAGATGGTGCAGGGGGGCCTTGGCCGCCTCCAGACGCAGGTCGGCCTCGAACTCGGCTACTCGCTCTCCGGCGCGCCGCGCGAGGAGATCGAGCGGGAGACGATACGGATCACAAGCGCGTTCGCCGCGCAGCTGCCCGCCCTGCGGCGCCTGCTCGACCAGGATGTCGAGGCAGCCTATGCCGGCGATCCCGCCGCGCGGAGCGTGGACGAGGTGCTGCTCTGCTATCCGAGCGTCACCGCGCTCATCCATCACCGTATCGCGCACGCGCTCTACACGCTCGGCGCACCGATCATCGCGCGGATCATTGCCGAGATCGCCCATTCCGAAACCGCCATCGACATCCATCCGGGCGCGCGGATCGGGACAAGCTTCTTCGTCGACCACGGCAGCGGCGTGGTGATCGGGGAGACCGCGATCATCGGCAACCGGGTGCGGCTCTATCAGGCGGTCACGCTCGGCGCGCGGAGCTTCCCGATGGAGGCGGACGGCGGCCTGAAGAAGGGCCTCGAGCGCCACCCGATCGTCGAGGACGACGTGGTGATCTATGCGGGCGCCACGATCCTCGGGCGCGTGACGATCGGCAAGGGGGCGGTGATCGGGGGCAATGTCTGGCTGACCGAGAGCGTGCCCCCGGGAAGCGTCATCCATCAGGCCTCGGCCGAAAGCGACCGGCCCGGCGGCGATCATCTGCCGCGCGGCCACGTCAACCTGTCGGCCCTAGAGATCTGAACGGCGGGGAACGGAGCCGGATTTGCGGCGGGTAAAGCAAATCTCCGGCATGATCCCTACGGATGTCTTCGGCATCTGCCGGGGCCTTCAGGAGCTCAACGTGCTGTTCGGCGGGACGCTTCGAGCCGATGTGGGCGGCCCTGATCTGATGTCGGCCGACTACTCGGCTCAGGACCGGCACCCTGCGTGAACTATTCCTTTGGAAAAGGTCCGCAAAAGGGGACGCATGCAGTCGCTTCGCATCATCGTCCTCGCTTTGCTCGTCGTCGGATCGGCCTGGTTTGAGTTTGGGCAACCGCTCACGGCCAAGGCCTTGATACGCCGCGCCGAAGACGTCTTCGACAGGCGCCCGGCGAGGCGCATCCTGATGCTTGGAAACAGCCGTACCTTTTTCCACGACATGCCGGACATGGTTCGCGCCATGGCGGATTCGGCCGGCGATCCGCAAAAGCTCGAGATCACGCTCGATGCCCCGCCCGGGGCGAGCTTTGAAATCCTCTGGAACGATGCGGCGACGCAAAAGCTGTTGGGAGACCAGTGGGACGACGTCGTGCTCCAGCCCGAAAGCCGCGCTCAGGGGACGGACGAGTTGAAGAGGAGTTTTCAGACGTATGGCGCTCGGCTGATCGCGGCGTCCCATGTGACGTCGGGGTCGCCCAGGCTCGTCGTGAACTGGAACTATGACGCCAAGCTGTTTGACGACGATCCCGAGGGGCGCGGACGGGCGGCCTATTATGCCGATACCCAAGCCAACACCGCTGCGCTGGCTAGCAGGACGGGCGCCGGACTCGTCAACATCGGCAGGCTCTGGGCGGAGGTCGCCGCGGATTATCCCGCGATCACGCTCACGGAGGACGGGAATCATCCCACATTGGCAGGAAGCTACCTATTCGCCCTCCTGCTCTACGGAGATCTCTCCGGCAGCGATATCAGCAAGATATCCTACGTGCCGAGCGGATTGGACAGCCGCACCGCGGACACTCTGAAGCAGGTTGCTTCCGACTATCGCATGGTCGCCAGCTGAAGTTCGGTCATTCGGCTGCCCGAGGATGGTGGTCTGCGGCTTCTGAGGAAGCCGTCGCCGCGATGAGCGGCCTGTCGCATCGATGAGATGAAGCGCGGAACATAACCATTGTCGAGGATTAGAGTCTGCGGGTTCGAGAACATAAAATCCGCAGGAGAGGGCATGCGAGCAATGCCCGTCGGCCGGCATTGCAGACCGTGCAACCGGCCGATCAGGGGCTCGAAGAATGCGGCATTTTCTCATGGCGGGGGCTCTCGCCGCCGTCTGCGTCTTGCTGGGAGCCGAGGGCGTGCGCGCGGCGCCCATCTTTGCGGTCTATAAGGGGAGCGGTTGCGACGGCCTTGGCCGGTTGCCGCGTTACCAGGCCCTGTTCGGCAAGCTGGGCGGCGTCGACGACTTCTTCCCGAGCGACAACTGGACCAACATTCAGCACGACGCCCAATGGGTGATGTCGTGCTGGAAGGGGCAGCCCTATCGGCTCGCGCTGGGCATCCCTTTGCTGGTGGACGGTGCGAGCTTCAGTGGGGTCTCGTCAGGGGCCTATGATAGCCAGTTTCGGCAGCTCGCGACGACGATCATCGCCAATGGCCATTCCGACGCGCTGCTCCGCATCGGGTGGGAATTCAACGGCAACTGGTATCACTGGAATGCGAACGCGAATCCGGCGGGGTTCAAAGCCGCTTTTCGCCGTGTCGTCACGGTGATGCGCTCGGTTCCGGGCGCGCATTTCGGCATCGTCTGGAATCCCTCGATCGGGTCGGGCACGGCGACGCCCGATTCCCTCTGGCCCGGTGACGACGTCGTCGATCTGATCGGTCTCGATCTATACAACCAGAGCTGGCGCCCGCAGGACGTGGACCCCGTGGTCCGGTGGCAGGGCCATCTGACGGACACCTACGGGCTGAACTGGCTCGCGACCTTCTCGAGTGCGCACAAGAAACGCATCGCATTTCCCGAGTGGGCGACCGGCACGCGATCGGATGGCCATGGCTGGGGAGACGATCCCTATTTCATCCATCAGATGGCGGCGTGGATACGCGGCCACAATGTCTTTTATCAGGCCTATTGGGATTTCACCGCCGCGGATTTCGACGGCACGATGTCGGCCGGAAAATTTCCGAAGACGCTCAGCGCCTATAGTCAGGAATTCAAGCATTGATGAGGCGATGACATCGGGTTGAGCGCGGCGCGGAGAGTAGGCAACGGAGGACGGGCCGGCGCGGGATCATGCGCAGCTTCATGGCCATCCCATCGCGCGGCTTATCTCCAGACGGATTCATCCGGTACGCTTCGTATCGGGTCGCGCCCGTCCCAGCCGGCCGCTTCGGCTTTCATGTAATCGAACAGGCGCATGAACCTGGGCGAAAGCTCCGCGAGTTCGATGTGGGGGCTGCCTTGCCCCATGTCGATGTAGATGAAACGCCCGGCGTCGGGCACCCGCCCGGTCATGAGCGTCGTGCCGCCGCGTTCCAGATAGGATGCATGAAGCGCGTCCACGTCGGCCGTCTCCACGAGGATGTGGTGCAGCGCATCGCGACCGTTGGCGTTGGCCTCCGTATATCCCGATGGCACGTCGTCGTTGTGCTGGGCGATGATCTCGATCTGGATGTCCCCCCAATAGGCCAGCGCGATCGACACATCGATCTCGATCGGCCGGCCGCGATAGAGCACATCGCGATAGGGGAGATGCTCGAGCAGGAAGAAGGGGCCGACCTGCATGGTCTCGGTCCAATGCCGAAGCGTCGCCTCGAAGTCCCGCGGCACGAAGGCCAGCTGCCGGATGGCGCTCCGTCGCGCGAGGGGGAGGGCTGCATCGTCCGCCACGGCGCTACGCCTGATCGGCGACGAGCTGGTCGGCATAGCCTTCGAAAAAGGCCGCGTCCGCGAAGATCGTCTCGATCCGGACCGATTGGAAACGCCAGCCTTCGGCCGTCCGGACATAGCTGTCGTCATAGATGTTGCAGAGCCAGATCGGCGAGGGGTCGGCTGGCCCGTGAAAGGCGAACAGGCCGGTGAACTTGGCCGTGGCCCGATCCCCGTCCAGCTCAATCAGGGGGTTCAGCATATAGTGCATCGCCGATTTCCACTGGGTCGTCAGCGATCGCATCATCGCCTCGATCTCGGCCGGC
>OUNM010274698.1_pt1 | contig 18620 bp, 17 predicted proteins | sample 1769961 | NCBI WGS metagenome assembly OUNM01 (sample SAMEA3914820, study PRJEB12502) | metagenome | biome: forest; material: soil | place: USA | collected 2012-03-12 | depth 0.3 m
ATGATCTGGGCCAGGTTTTCCGGCGTCAGGTCTTCGTAATAGTAGTCGTTGATCTGGGCCATCGGCGCATTGCAGCACGCGCCCAGGCATTCGACTTCCTGCCAGGTGAACTTGCCGTCCTTGCTGAGCTTGTCCTTGGGGCCGATCTTTTCCTTGCAAACCGCAATCAGACCGTCGGAACCGCGCAGCATGCACGGCGTCGTGCCGCAGACCTGGATGAGGGCAGCCGAACCGACGGGCTCAAGCATGAACATGGTGTAGAAGGTAGCGACTTCAAAGACGCGGATCTGCGCCATGCCGAGCAGCTTGGCGATCGCGGTCATGGCGGGCTCCGAAACCCAGCCCTCCTGCTTCTGCACCAGCCACAGCAGGGGGATCACCGCCGATTGACGGCGGCTGGCGGGATACTTGTTGATCCACCAATTGGCCTTTTCCAGCGTGTCCGGGGCGAAGGTAAAGCTTTCCGGCTGGACGGCGGCGAGACGACGAACGCTCATCGGGCCTCTCTCACAATACAAAAACGAGTCTTAAAAGTCATGTTACGCCCTTCCCGCGTCGCGGACCTGGCGGGCTTTTTCGCGCGCCGCATCGATGTGACGCGCCACGGCCTTGGCGATCGGCAGACGGCGGACGACGACCCGCGCCACCAGCATCAGGGCAAAGCACGACCACATCAGCGGCGTCCCCTTTTGCTCCGGGTGTAGCAGGTAGAAATAGACGCGAATACCGATGCCGATGACGACGAACGGCAGGAAGAACAAGGCGTAGCGCAGGACCTCGTCGGCCAGAAAGCCGCCGGCGCCCTTGGGATGGTATTGCCAGGCATTGCTGCTCATCAGCCAGCGCACCAGGGCGATGATAACGATGATCAGCAACGAGATGATCGTCGGGAACAGAATCTGCCCCTGGGTCGACGTCAGCCAGACCGCCCATCCGGGCATATGCGCCTGTTGTTCTGGTGTCACCGGTCGATCTCCCCAAAAACGATGTCGAGCGAGCCCAGGATGGCCGAAACGTCGGCCAGCAGGTGGCCGCGGTTGAGCCAGTCCATGGCCTGCAGGTGCGGGAAGCCCGGCGCGCGGATCTTGCAACGGTAAGGCTTGTTGGAACCGTCCGACACCAGATAGACGCCGAACTCGCCCTTGGGGGCTTCGACGCAGGCATAGACCTCGCCTTCCGGCGTATGGAAGCCTTCGGTGTAGAGCTTGAAGTGATGGATCAGGGCTTCCATCGAATTCTTCATCTCGGCGCGGCGCGGCGGCGTGATCTTGTGGTCGGTCGACAGCACTTCGCCGCCCGTAGTGTCGAGCTTGGTGAGGCACTGCTCCATGATGCGCACGGCCTGGCGCATCTCCTCGACGCGGCAGAGGTAACGGTCCCAGCAGTCGCCGTTCTTGCCCAGCGGCACGTCGAAATCGAGCTCGGCATAGCATTCGTAGGGTTGCGACTTGCGCAGGTCCCAGGCGACGCCCGAGCCGCGGATCATCACGCCGGTAAAGCCCCAGTCATAGGCCTGTTCTTTCGACACCACGCCGATATCGACGTTGCGTTGCTTGAAGATGCGGTTTTCGGTGACCAGGGTTTCGATGTCCTTGAGCGCCGGGAGGAACTCGCGGCACCACACCTTCATGTCTTCGATCAGTTCGGGCGTCAGGTCCTGGTGGACGCCGCCCGGGCGGAAGTAATTGGCGTGCAGACGCGCTCCGCAGGCGCGCTCATAGAACACCATCAGCTTTTCGCGTTCCTCGAAGCCCCACAGCGGCGGCGTCAGGGCGCCGACGTCCATGGCCTGGGTCGTAACGTTCAGCAGGTGCGACAGGATGCGGCCGATTTCCGAGAAGATGACGCGGATCAATTGCGCGCGCTTGGGCACTTCGAGGCCCAGCAGCTTTTCGATGGCCAGGACGAAAGCGTGCTCCTGGTTCATCGGCGCGACATAGTCGAGGCGGTCGAAATAGGGCACGTTCTGCAGATAGGTGCGGTATTCCATCAGCTTTTCGGTGCCGCGGTGCAGCAGGCCGATATGCGGATCGACGCGCTCGACGACTTCGCCGTCGAGATCGAGCACGAGACGCAACACGCCGTGCGCCGCCGGGTGCTGAGGACCGAAATTGATCGTAAAGCGCCGGTCGTCGAGGTCTTTCGGCTTCGTTACGTCGTCTGCCATGGGACAGTCCCTTAAATTACTCGTCGGCATTCGACTCGCTCTTGCGCACGAAGGCGATGAGCAGGCCGAAAGCCAGGGTCAAAATTCCGAAGCCCGAGACAACCGTGGTCGAAAACGTCCACTCGCTGCTCATGACCGCGTTGGCCACCGGGGTCGCCAGCAGCACCGCCGACGCGCCCAGAAGGGCCGATTGCATTTCCGCCGCCGTCAGCCGGCGAATGCCGGCGCCGACGATCAGGATGGCGACACCGACAATGATCGACAGACCGACCGATTGCAGGCCTTGGGCCGAAATGTCCGGCACCCGGGTAAACCCGCCTGTCAGCTTCACCCCGAGGGTGAACAGGTAGGCCGTCGAAAAAGTCATCAGGAAAAACGCCACTGCGGACCGTACTGCCTTGATATCCTTTTTCATGGCCAACCCCCTTTAGGCCCCGCGCCGAAAGCGAAACGCTTTGCGGATTACACGGGACGGCCGATCATTATCCTTTCGCTTTCTCGTCGCCCGGAAGCACGTACTGCGCGCCCTCCCAAGGTGACAAAAAGTCGAACTTGCGAAACTCCTGAACCAGCTTCACCGGCTCATAGACCACGCGCTTCTGCGCCTCGTCGTAACGCACCTCGACGTGGCCGGTCATCGGGAAATCCTTGCGCAGCGGATAGCCTTCGAAACCATAGTCGGTCAGCAGGCGGCGCAGGTCCGGATGGCCGGAAAACAGCACGCCGTACATGTCGAAGGTTTCACGCTCGTACCAGTCGGCGTTCGGAAAGACGTCGCGGATCGACGGCACAGGCTCAGTCTCGTTGGTCATCACCTTGACCCGCACGCGCAGATTCTTGGTCAGCGACAGCAGGTGATAGACGACGTCGAATCGGTGCGGGCGCGCCGGATAGTCGGCGCCGCAGACATCGATCAGCTGGTGGAAGCGGAACGGCTCTTGACGCAGCTTGGCGATCACGTCGACGATCGAATCGCGCGCCACGGTCAGGGTCAGTTCGCCAAACGCCAGCTTGACGTCGAGGATGGTGTCACCAAACGTGGTGCGCGCAGTGTCCGCCAGGCTTTGCAGTTGTTCTACAGACATGAAGACCTCCTACCGGCGAATCCCGCCGGTGCGGCGGATCTTCTTCTGCAGTTGCAGCAGGCCGTAAAGCAGGGCCTCGGCCGACGGCGGGCAGCCCGGCACGTAGACGTCGACCGGCACGATGCGGTCGCAACCGCGTACCACGCTATAGGAATAGTGATAATAGCCGCCGCCATTGGCGCACGAACCCATCGACAGGACGTAGCGCGGATCGGGCATCTGGTCGTAGACCTTGCGCAGCGCCGGGGCCATCTTGTTGGTCAGGGTGCCGGCGACGATCATCAGGTCCGACTGACGCGGGCTGGCGCGCGGCGCCATGCCGAAGCGTTCCATGTCGTAACGCGGCATCGAGGCCTGCATCATTTCGACGGCGCAGCACGCCAGGCCGAACGTCATCCACATCAGCGAGCCGGTGCGGGCCCAGGTGATAACGTCGTCGGCGGCGGCGACCAGAAAACCGCGCTGATCGAGCTCGGTCGTCACCGCTTCGAAGAACTTGTCATGGACGGCGGGATCGTAGCCCTCGACCGTCGAGCGCCCGGCCAGACCGTAGGGCGTCGCCCCGGTCGCGGTGGCAGCAGAAGTTCCCGGTGGCACGATTACTCCCATTCCAGGGCTCCTTTTTTCCACACATAGATATAGCCGAGGCCGAGTTCGACCAGGAACACCACCATCGTCCAGAAGGCCTGGATCATCGCCGTATGCGGCAGCTTGAACAGCGACACCGCCCACGGGAACAGGAACGACGCCTCAAGGTCGAAGACGATGAACAGGATCGACACCAAATAAAAACGGATGTCGAATTTTTGCCGTGCGGAATCAAAGGCGTTGAAACCGCATTCGTAGGCCGACAGCTTTTCGGTGTCCGGCGACTTGGGCGCCAGGGTCAGGCCAAGCGCTATAAAGAGGACGCCGATGGCCACCGCGATGATGAAAAAGATGAGAATCGGCAGGTAATTCAGAAAATATTTCGCCAGGTCCGCATCCATTCGAGCCACCTCGTCCACTCTTAAATAGCCCGCGATTAACCATCGCCGGGACTCAATCCCGAGGTCTATTAGACCATCCGTTTGGCGGCTTCAAACCTTTGCAGTGCGAAAAAGCATGCTTTTGATGATTTTCCAGCATTTTTTAGCCGCAAGGTCGCCGCATTTTACGCGATTGCAAATCATTCTCGACAATAACGACGATGCGTGAAAATTCGCGAAAAAAGCACGATATGATGCTTGACACGAACCGGCCCCCCGCACTATCTAGCCACCTCCCGACGCCAGGGCCTGAACGGGCCGTTTCGCCGGGACACAAAATGGAATGCGGGTGTAGCTCAGTTGGTTAGAGTGTCGGCCTGTCACGCCGAAGGTCGCGGGTTCGAGCCCCGTCACTCGCGCCACCTTTTCGAAGGTGGCATCGCATTCCTCCCCTCCCCTGAAAATAACGCATGTGATGGCCGTTCCCCTAGCGGGACGAATCCGCAACGCCTTGAAACAAAAGCGTTCGCGTAATGCCATTCTGGCAAAGGCGACAAGCCGAGGTCATAATTAAGCCCTCTTTATTTTCGAGGTTGCGCCGCCGTGGGGGGCTTGGCGCCCGTTCGCGGACCAGGCGCGCACTCTTTTCAGCCGCCTGAATAAAGGTTAACACACGCACGCCGCCGGATTGGACTGACTGAACCGTCATTCTCATCCAGTTGTTTTGGACGCCTTTTGCTATACCCCAAAGTGGCAATCCACTTTTGGGCGCGAGGCTCTAAGCACTGGTAATTCCACGCGGCGTCGATTAAGACGACGTAACCCGTGCGCCCCGCGCGGGATCGAGCATATTCGTGACGACGAGCACCTCAGGGAAAGCCTAACCTATGCGCAAGACCAGACTTCTGACGGCCACAGCCCTCTGCCTCGTCCTTATGGGCGCGGGCACCGTGACATTGGCCGGCAAAGCCTTTGCCGATACGACGGTGTCCTCAAGCTCGACCACGCCGCTCCTCACCTCCACCTCCGGCAACATCACGGTAGCGTCCGCCGGCACCATTACCCTGACATCGGGCACGGCGATCACCGTCGATTCCAACAACAACGTCGACCTGGAAGGGCCGATCGCCATGTCCGGCTCGGCCGGCGGCTCGACCGGCATCCTGATCACCGGCGGTCATACGTCGAACCTGACGGTCAACAGTTCGATCACCGTCACCGACAATTTCACGGCCTCCGATACCACAAGCCCGGTTGACGGCATCGTCGACGGCCCCTTCGCCGACGGTGCGGCGCGTTACGGCATCCTGTCGACCGGCACGACGCCGTTCGTCGGCAATGTCTCGGTCAGCAACACGTCGGTGCTCGACGTCGAAGGCGACGGCTCCTACGGCACGCGCTTCCAGAACAACATCAACGGTAATTTCAGCTACGCCGCCTCGACGACGATTATCGGCAACAACGCCACCGGCGTGTCGCTTGAAAACGGCGTCACCGGCTCGACCTTTGTCGGCGGTTCGTTCAGCGTGCTGGGCAAGAATTCGACCGGGCTGAACCTGGCCGGCAACTATGGCGGCAATGTCGTCATCAGCAGCTCCATCTCCAATACCGGCTATGCCAACACGGCGACGCAGACGGCGGCCGAAACGGCGATCATCGTCGCCAATCCGAACGACATGTACGAAGCCGGCCCGGCGGTCGTGCTGTCGGGCAACTATGCCAACGGCGTCATCTTCGAAGCGGCCCCGGTAACCGACAGCACCCTGACATCGGCCGACCAGGACGGCGACGGCGTCGTCGACACGACCGAATCGACCGCGTCGATCACTCAATATGGCGTCGCCCCGGCCCTGCTCGTCGGCAATGCCAACGCCGATATGACGTTCGGCGCCACGCAGACGGTCGTCGGTACCAATGGCGCGGCCACGGCGCCGGCCGTCAATTACGGCCTGTGGGAAAAGGGCACGATCACCTCTTCCGGCATCTATGCCGGCAAGACCGCGACCGCGGTTCAGATCGGTGGCCTTGGCCACAATGTCACCATCGCCAACGGCATCGGCGTCGGCGGCGCCATCACCGCCTCGGCCCTGGCGGCCAATGCCACGGCCCTGCACATCATGGCCGGCACCTCGACGCCGCAACTCGACGTCAATTCAAGCACCATCTCGGCCAACGGCCAGGACGTGGTGACGACCAATACCACGGTCACGCCCAACACCTACTCGACGGCAGCCGGCAGCGCCAACGCGCTTGTCATCGATAACCACGCCAGCGTGCCGATCATCAATATCAATGGCGCGTCGTCGTCGATCGTTGCCACCGCCACGGGCTCTCAGGCCTCGGCGACCGCCATCCTCGACAACTCCAATACGCTGACGTCGATCACCAATAACGACCTGATCAGCGCCTCGATCACCGCCACCGACGAAAACGGTGACGGCGTTGCCGATGCCCTGGTCAACCGCGCCATCGCCATTGATGCCCGCAACAACACCGTCGGCATGACGATCACCCAGAATTCGGTGACGACGACAGCGACCGACGGCACGACGACGGTCAATACACCGCAGATCATCGGCGACATCCACCTCGGCTCTGGCAACGACGTCATCAACGAAAACGCCGGCGCCATCACCGGCAATATCGATTTCGGCGCCGGTACAAACGCCTTCACCATGAAGGGCTCGTCGACCTATGTTGGTTCGATGACCAGCTCCGGCACCGTGGCCCTCGACATCAACGCCGGCGCGGCCATCCTCGATGCCAACACCAAGCTCAACCTGTCGACCTTCCACCTCGGCGCGACCTCGACGCTCGGCATCGAACTCAATACGACATCGCCGAACGCGGCGGTCCTGCAGGCCACGGGGGCTGCGGTCTTCGATAACGGCGCTGCGGTCGGCCTGAGCCTGAACAACATCCTCCTCGCCCCGACGACGTTTAAGGTGTTGACGGCGTCGAGCATCAGCCTGGGTAACCTCAACCTGAACGACCTGGGTGGCAACACGCCTTACCTGTACCACGTCGTCCTGGTCCCCAACGCTACGAATACCGAACTGGACGCCAGCTTCCGCCTTAAAACCCAAGCCGAAGGCGGCTTCAACACCAACGAATACAACGCCATGATCCCGGTCCTGACGGCGGTCGGGCAAGATTCGGGCGCCACCACGGCGCTGCTGGCGGAAACGACGCAATCCGGGTTCCGCAGTGTTTATAATCAGTACCTGCCGGACTTCTCGGGCGAAGACCTGCTGACCCTGTCGCGCGGTAACGAATCAGTCACCCGAACGCTGGCCAGCCTGACCCTGATTCCCGACAACGACGCCGGTCAGTACTGGCTCAGCGAATACGGCTATCATACCAAGCGTGCCTACGGTGACACCAACGGCTTCTCGGCGACGGGCTTCAGCTTCGCCGGCGGCCGCGAAGTCGCGGTCGGCGGCCGTCAGATGATCGGGACCTACCTCTCATTCAACTCGGCAACCCCACTCGACAGCTTCGCCATCGCCAAGGAAGACATGGTCAATTCCGATCTGACGGTCGGTGGCTACTGGCGTTTGCGTGACGAAGGCTTCAAGGCCTGGGCCAATGCCGGTGCCGGCTTCGTGCACGTGATTTCGACGCGCCAGATTCTCAATACCTATCAGGATCACGTCGCCAAGGCCGACTGGACCGGCTATTCCTACAGCGCCGGCGTCGGCGCCTCGTACGAATACCGCCTGGGCGGTTTCGGCATCACGCCGCAGCTGATGGGCGACTTCTACGACCTCAGCGAAAACAAGCACACTGAAAAGGGCGATTCCGACTTCTTCGACCTGACGGTGGCCAAGCGCGACGGCAATTTGATCGACAGCCAGGCGCTGATCAATATCAGCTATGCCAAGTGGTTCGTGAAGCCGGAACTGTGGTTCGGCTATAAGGACAACCTGTCGGTCTCGATCCCCAACACGGTGGCGGCGTTCACCGCGGCCGGTAGCACGCCGTTCACCCTGACCGGCGGCAACGTCAAGGGCGGCGGTCCGGTCGGCGGTTTCCGCATCTCGGCCGACAACGAATACAGCTTCTTCTCGCTGGAAGGCGATTACGAAAGCCTGCCGGACTATACCAACTGGAGCGTCTCGCTGCGTACGCGCTTCCAGTTTTAAGCACTCACGAAAAAGTCCCTCGCTTATCGCTCGGTGTACTTTTTCGTGTGAAGACCAAAAAAGGCCTCCCGATTGCGCGGGAGGCCTTTTTCATTGCAAAGAGCAATTGTTTATCAGGCGGCTGAGACCAGGAACTGCTCCAGCTTGCCGTCCTTGGTGATGTAGACGGTGATGCGGAACGGCTTGGCGCCCAGGCGGACGCTGTAGCTCTTGAAGGTCATACCGCCGCGCAGTTCGCTGCCGGTGACGCGGAAGCCCGAGGCCGCGCCCAGGCCGCCGAGGCTCGACTTGATGTCGCCCACGGCCTGATCCGACAGGTAGCCGTTGAGATTGTCGGTGAACTTGTCGCGGTCGGCCTTGCCGGCGCGCAGGTCTTCCAGCACCTGGAGCACGCCGGCGTCTTGGCCCTGAGGCGGCAGGAAGACGGCGGTGACGCGATCGGCGACATCGAGGAAGGCGCGGCCCGACATGGTGTTGGTCAGCACGACGACGGCGAACTTGTCGTCGGGGTAGATGCGGTTTTCGCTGAGGTAACCAGCCCCCTCGCCCGTATGTTCGATCAGGGTGTGGCCATTGGGCTTGCTGATGAACAGGCCCATGGCGTAGCCCGTATCCTTGCCGTTGTTCAGCTTCACCGTCGTCACCTGGGTGTCGTAGGTTTCGGGCTTGAACAGGCTGCGCTTCATCACGCTGATGTCCCACTTGGCGACGTCGGACGCGGTCAGGCCCAGATAGGCGTCGCCGAACATCCAGCCGTGGCCGGATTTCAGGGTCAGCCGGTCGGGCCCGAGCGCGATGCGCTCATAGCCCAGCGCATCCGGTGCCTTCAGGTCGACGCTGGAGACGTCAACCGCATCGGTGATGCCGACGGGCTTGAGGATGCGCTCGCGGACGAAGTCAAACAGGGGCTGGCCGCTGGCCTTTTCGACAATCAGGCCGGCGACGATGTAGCCGGTGTTGGAATATTGCCAGTCGGTGCCCGGCGCATAGTCGAGCGGCGCGCCGGCAAAGCGCTTGGCGACCTCGGCCGGAGTGATCGACACCGTCATGGTCTTCATAACGTAGTCCTGAGGCCAGAAGTCGGAATAGCCCGAGGTGTGGGCCAGGACTTGCCGCACGGTGATATCGTTGGCCGAGGTCAGGTTGAGCTCGGGCAGCCACTTGCCCACCTTGTCGTCGAGCGACAGCTTGCCGTCTTGCAGCAGCAGCAGAATGGCCGCGGCGGTGAATTCCTTGGACACCGAAGCGATCTGGTAACGCGTCGCCGCCGTCGCCTTGACTGGCTTGGCGCCCGCCACGGCGTCGCCATAGGCCTTGGCGAAGACGATCTGGCCGTCGCGAACGACGGCGACCGAGGCCGACGGCGTCTCGCTGACCGACAGGGCGGCGCGCACGGCGGCATCGATTTTCGCCGTGTCGGTCGTTTCGGCGTGAACCGATGGCGCCATAAGCGCCACAGCCAGCGCAAATCCGGATATTACAGGTCGCATAAAGCCCTCCTTGAACATGCTGACCTATGGCTTATCACGCAGTCGCAAAGTAGAATAGCGCCGCGAGGGGTGCGGTATGCGGTGGGTTGTTCAGGCAGCGTTATGGCTTGCGGTTCTGGCTGTCGTGACAGCCGGCGTGGTCAGTCTGTGCAGCACCTGGCTGTGGCCAGGCGACATGATGACGCCGTTTAGGCCACAACTACTGCTTCTGGCGATCGGCGTCGCCCTGCTGTGTGCCTTCGGCCGCGGGCCCTACCTCGGCGCCCTGGCGTTTGCGGCGGTGATCTTATGCCTGGCGCCGATCATGGGCCGCGTCGTCGATCAAAAGGTGCTGCCGGCGCAAGCCGAGACGCCAGGGCGGCACGTCGGCATCGTCTTCTCCAATGTGCTGTGCGATAATCAGGCCTATTCGCGGGTCACCGATCTGGTGCGGGCGCAGGATCCGGACCTGTTCGTCGCCGCCGAAACGACGCCGGAGTGGATTGCCCACCTCGACAGCCTGCGCGACCGCTATCCCTACCGGTTCGCGCCGCCGGGTCTGAAGATTTTCGGCATCGCCGCCTACGCCAAAAAGCCTTTCGTTTCGCAAGTCATGCGCGTAGGCGCCCACCGCATGCCGCTGGGGCGTTTGGAATTTGCCGACCAGGTCGTGTTCGTCGCCCATCCGCTGCCGCCGCACAGCGCCTCGACCGCCGCCGACAACCGCGTCTATATCGCGACGCTTACCCGGTTGGCGCGCGCCGAGACCAAGCCGGTGATTATCGCCGGCGACCTCAATGCGACGCTGTGGTCAGGCGCGATGTCGCCGGTTCTGGACGCTGGGCTGCAGTGGCCGCAGGGTTCGGGCGACGTCTATACCTGGCCGGTCGCCAAGCCGTGGCTGGCCATCCAGATCGACCAGATCCTGGCGCGTGGCGCCATCGCCGGCACCTATCGCCGCCTGCCCGAGGTCGGCTCCGACCACTATCCGGTGCGCGTCGATCTTGAGTTCTAGCCTCATGCCGAAAAGTGGCCGCCACTTTTCGGATAAACATGAGGCGTCAGAAAATTATAAGCGGCTTCAGCCGGGCCTCGACCGCGTCCGGTGACAGGCGCGCGCCGTCGTCGAGCCACCAGACGAGCACCGACAGGATGGCGCCGGTGACTGCCGCCGTGCGCAGCGCCCGCGCCTGACGATCGAGCTCGATGGCGCGCAGGTCCTCCTCGACCAGTTCGCTGATGATCGCCCGCAGGGCCGTGTCGGGGCCATCGCACAGGCCGGCATGGTGTCTAGCGTGCGCGAACAAGGCGCGCGTAAAACCGAAACGCTCGCTGGAGGAGGCGCGCAGAGCCGCTTTGAGGTGGCCGAGGCCGCTGTGCCGCAGATCGTCCTTGCCGGTGTAGTGGGCGTAGAAGGTCGAGCGTCCGACCTCGGCGGCGTCGCAGATATCGCGCACCGACACCGCTTCATAGCCGCGATGGCGGATCAGCCCTTTGAGCGCATCGTGCAACGTGGCGCGGGTCCGGGCCGAGCGGCGGTCGATGGTCATGAAAGCCTCCGTTGCGGGACAGGGCGGGCCAGAGTGTCCGGGAAAAGCCTTGGACGTCAAAGGCCTGCGCGGCCTAACCTGCCCAAGACCTTAGCAGAGGAGAGCGTAATGGCAAGCCAACCGACACCGACCTGGGTCAAGGGCTTTGTCGCCGTATTGGTGGCGATCGTGGTCATCATCATTCTGCTCCACGTCTTCGGCCTGGCGCCGCACATGCACCACATGATGCCCTGAGCATGAAAAAGCTCAACCTGCTCGGTCACGTCGTCAGTTCCGTCGGCTGGTGGGTCGCGGTGGCGGCGTTCCTCGCCTTGGCGGTGGCTGGCCTGAACGGTGACGCGGCCGCGGCTGCCACGGGCCTGTTCGTCACCGGCTGGTGGGTCATCGTGCCCCTGGCCATTCTCGCCGCCCTCACCGGTTTCATCCAGTCCCTGAGCGGCCCGTGGGGGCTGGTGCGGCACTGGTGGGTGGTCTTCAAGATCGTCCTGACCCTGCCGTGCACAGCGCTGTTGCTCCTGCACCTGCAGGCCGTACCCTATGTCGCGCACGAAGCGGCCACGCGGCAACAGATCGTGCTCGATGCCGCCCTGGCTCTGATCGTGCTGATGGTGCCGATCGTGCTGTCGCTCTATAAGCCTCGCGGGACTACGCCGTGGGCGAAACCTGTCCCAGGACATAGGGCTTAGCCACGACCGGCTCGGCCGGCTTGCCTTCCGGCAGGGGTACGGCGCCGTCGAGTCCGCTGCCCGTGACATTGCGCGTCGACAGCAACGGCCCGGCAAAGCCCGTCACCTTGATGTCCTTGAGCACGGCGTGGTGGATATTGGCCAGCGCAATGCCCTTGCCGCAGGTGCCGGTGACGTCGGTCAGTGAAAAGCCGTCGAGCGGCTTGTCGGGATGGATGCCGGCACCGTCGACCAGGACGGGCACGTCCGTGACCTTGATATGGGCGAAGTGAAAGTCCTTGATCGTCGGGATGCCGTCGGCGCCTGCGACCGGGAATTCGTCCTGCTTGCCGCTGTCGAGGATGTTGAAGCGCAGAAAGCCTTGTCCGGCGCCGGACACTTCGAGATTGGTCATGACGATGTCTTCGATGAAGGCGCCGCGGCCCGGCCGGCTCTTGATATAGATGGCAAAGGTCCGCGCCCCCAGGCACTTGCAATTGTCGACCCGCACCTTACGAATGCCGCCCGAGGTCTCCGAGCCGATGCCGATACAGGCCCAGATCTTGTCGGTGAAGGTGCAGTTGCGGATGATAACGTCCTCGGTCGGCCGGGCAATCTCATTGCCTTCCATGCCGCGCCCGGATTTCAGCGAAATGCAGTCGTCCGACGTGTTGAAGACGCAGCCGTCGATGACCACGCGGGTGCACGAATCGACGTCGATGCCGTCGGCGCCGCCATTGATCGTGACGTTGAAGAAATTGACGTCGTCGCAATAAACCGGGTGGGTCGACCACATGTCGTTCTGCTGCGTGTAGACGTCGCGCACCTGCACGCCCTTGCAGTTGACGAATTCCAGCAGGGCCGGATTGCGCAGGCCGGACGCCTTGTCGATACGGCCCTTGATCATGGGATTGCCCAGGATCTTGCCGGTGCCGGTGATGGCGATGTTGGTGGCGTCGATGGCCGAGATGAAGCCGAGATACCCCTTCACCCAGCGGCCTTCCCAGCGCACCTGGGTCACCGGATAGTCGGCAAGGTCGGGCGAGCCCTGCAGCACGGCGTCGGCCTCGAGATGCAGGGTGGTGCCCGACTGGACGCGCAGGGCGCCGGTCAGGTAGTCCCCCGCCGGCACCACGACCTCGCCGCCGCCGAGCCTGGCGCACCGGTCGAGCGACTGCTGTATGGCGGCGGTATCCTTGGTGGTGCCATCGCCGGCGGCGCCCATGTCGCGGATATTGATCGAGACGTTGGGTTTTGCGGCGCCCTTCTCGGAGGCCGTCGTTGCCACCAGCGCGGTAACCGGTGTCACGGGCATGGCGGCAATGGCCCCACTGAGGGCCAGAAAATCGCGGCGTTTCATTGGTGAGCTCCCTGCCCCAAGGTTCAGCTTTGTGTTTGGCTTATAGTGAAGCCTGTACGACAGGCGCCAAGGATAGAACGGCTTTTGCAGCCGGCTCCGTCGCGAGCCGTCAAGTCCATAGGCGCCGGCGCGCAAACGCTTGCCCGGAGCCGGACTTGAGATAGGCTTCAAATGCCAGGGCTTGTGGCTTGTCGTTGAAAGCCAGGTAAGTGACTAGCGTCCACGGCCTGTACTTCGACGTGTGGGGTGAGCTGCCGGTATTGTGGACCTGAAGGCGCTGTTTCAGGTCGTCGGTGTAGCCGATGTAGGTTTGTTCGGGCGAGGACTGACTGCGCAAAAGGTAGACGTAATGCATTGAATATCCCCCGTTTTGACAATGAGGATATATCGACAGTGCACCGGACGCAGCCCCCCTTCGCCAAGGCTTCGGGCGGCACGCCTTCGCCGAAGAAAGTCTTCGGTTCGCAAGCCATTCCTGTTTCCGGCTGATCTCAGAGGTGGCTTGCCACCCGAAGCCTTGGCGAAGCGGACGCCGCGCGGGGTGGTGGGCGATGACGGGATCGAACCGCCGACCTACTCGGTGTAAACGAGCCGCTCTGCCAGCTGAGCTAATCGCCCTTTGGGTATCCGTTCCAAGGGAGGTTGGCTTTGCCAATGGCCCCCTCAAAAGTCAAGAGACGTTTCCAGCGCGCGGCCGGAAACGTCTCTAAAAACTCCATGATCCACAAGGTGGACCCGGAAAGACTTCGCTTAGTTCAGCGCGCCCTTGAGGCCTTCGCCGACGCGGAAACGCGCCGTCACCGAAGCCGGACGCTTCACGGTTTCACCCGTGCGCGGGTTGCGAGCCGTGCCCGCTTCGCGCTTGACGGCCAGGAAGGTGCCGAAGCCGACGAGGCGAACGTCGTCGCCCTTCTTGAGCGCGGCAACCACGCTGTCGGTAAAGGCGTCCAGGGCCTTCTTCGATTGATCCTTGGTCAGTCCGGCCTGCTCGGCCATCGCGGCCACGAGTTCAGCTTTGGTCATTTGTGTCTCTCTCCCTTACCCGGAATTCGGGCGGTTGCTAGGATACCTGGGCCGCCTCGCGAAAGCCAAGCCGCGCAAGGCCTTTTGGGCCGGCAGGTGGAGACGATAGAGACTACAAAAAAAAGGCTTCGTCAAAACGTAAATAGCTTTTTGTGCACCGCAAACCGTGTTTTTTTAAGGGTTTCACGCGTTTTTGCCCAATTTTGGGCGGTAAAAACAGCTTCGGGCCGGAAATCAGAGGTCTCGCGTCCCTGCGAAACCGCCGATTCCGGCCCGAATCCGTTGTGCGTAAGGAAGTGATTCTCTTTTAGGGGCTCAGACGCCGCCGGGCTCGCGCCATGTGGCGCGGCGGGCAGTCGCCCTTGCCGAACGACAAGTCGTTCGGAGAATCATTATTCCGCTCAAGTGCCGCGCGGCTCCTCGCTAAAGCTCGGGCGGCCAGTCGGCCTTGCCGAAAGCTATGCTTTCGGAAAACCATATTCTGATGCATTAGGATTTAGGGAGCGCACCGTCTCTCCCCGGCGCTTGCCGAAGATAACGCGATGCACTCCCCTCTTCTTAATGTGCCGTGGCGGCGTCGGCGTCCGTGTCGTCGATCGTCGAGGCAACGGTCGGGTTGACGACCACGGGTTCGATCCATTCGACCGGGACCAACGGCTTGGTCAGGGCGTTCTTGAGCACCTCGTCGACCTGGGCCACCGGGATGATCTCAAGCCCGGCCTTGACGTTGGCCGGCAGGTCGATCAGGTCCTTCTCATTCTCTTTCGGGATGAGCACGGTCTTGATACCCGAGCGCAGCGCCGCCAGCAGCTTTTCCTTCAGCCCGCCGATCGGCAGCACGCGGCCGCGCAGGGTAATTTCGCCGGTCATGGCGATATCCTTGCGCACCGGAATGCCGGTCAGCACCGACACCATGGCGGTGACCATGGCGACGCCGGCGGACGGGCCGTCCTTGGGGGTCGCGCCTTCCGGCACGTGGACGTGGACGTCGGTCTTGTCGAACACGGGCGGCAGGATGCCGAACTTGGGCCCCAGAGCCTTGACGTAGGAATTGGCCGCCGACACGGATTCCTTCATCACGTCCTTGAGGTTGCCGGTCACCTTCATATTGCCCTTGCCGGGCATACGGATGGCTTCGATCGTCAGGATGTCGCCGCCAAATTCGGTCCACGCCAGCCCGGTGACGATGCCGACCTGGTCGGTTTCGTCGGTGGCGCCGTAATGGAACTTCTTGACGCCGGCATATTTGGCCAGACGCTCGTCATCGATGGTGATCGATTTCGTATCCTCACGCACCAGGTCACGAATGACCTTGCGCGCCAGATTGCCCAGTTCGCGTTCCAGCGACCGCACACCGGCTTCCCGGGTATAGTAGCGGATAAGGTCGCGGACAGCGGCTTCCGGCACGATGAATTCCTCGGCCGACAGACCGTGTTCCTTCATCAGGTTCGGCAGGATGTGACGCTTGGCGATCTCGACCTTTTCGTCCTCGGTGTAACCCGGGATGCGGATGATCTCCATCCGGTCGAGCAGCGGCTGCGGCATGTTGAGCGAGTTCGCCGTCGTCACGAACATGATCTTCGACAGGTCGTAATCGACTTCGAGATAATGGTCGGCAAAGGTCGAATTCTGCGCCGGATCGAGCACTTCGAGCAGGGCCGACGACGGATCGCCGCGCCAGTCCTGGCCCATCTTGTCGATTTCATCGAGCAGGAAGAAGGCGTTGGTGGACTTCACCTTCTTCATCGACTGAATGATCTTGCCGGGCATCGAACCGATATAGGTGCGGCGGTGACCGCGGATTTCCGACTCGTCACGCACCCCGCCCAGCGAAATGCGCACGAATTCGCGGCCGGTTGCCTTGGCGATCGACTTGCCGAGCGAGGTCTTGCCGACGCCCGGAGGCCCGACGAGGCAGAGGATCGGCCCCTTCAAGGTGCCCATGCGCGCCTGCACGGCCAGATGCTCGAGGATGCGCTCCTTGACCTTTTCCAGGCCGTAGTGATCGGCCTCAAGGATGTCCTCGGCCTTGTTCAGGTCGATGGCCTTGGGCTTGGCCGCGCCCCAGGGGATGGCCAGAAGCCAGTCGAGATAGTTGCGCACGACCGTGCTCTCGGCCGACATTGGGCTCATGTGGCGCAGCTTGTTGAGCTCGGCCATGGCCTTGGTGCGGGCTTCCTTGGAAAGCTTGGTCGCCTTGATCTTCTTTTCGAGCTCGGCAAGTTCGTCCTTGCCCTCGTCCTGCTCACCCAGCTCGCGCTGAATGGCCTTCATCTGCTCGTTGAGATAATATTCGCGCTGGGTCTTTTCCATCTGGCGCTTGACGCGCGAGCGGATCTTCTTCTCGACTTGCAGGACCGAAATCTCGCCCTCCATCAGGGCGTAGATCTTCTCCAGCCGCTTGGTGACCGAAAGCTGCTCCAGCAGAGCCTGCTTGTCCTGGATCTTGACGACCAGATGCGCCGAGATCGAGTCGGCCAGCACGCCCGGATCGCTGATTTCGGCGATGGCGTTCAGGCTTTCCGGCGGGATCTTCTTGTTCAGCTTGATGTAGTTTTCGAACTGCTCAGATACGGCGCGCACCAGCGCCTCGGTGTCCGGGCCTTCCGACATCGGCTGATCCAGCACATAGGCTTCGGCCTCGTAATAGGCGTCCTTGCTGGTGAAACGCTTGATACGGGCGCGCGACTTGCCTTCGACCAGCACCTTCACGGTGCCGTCGGGCAGTTTCAGCAGTTGCAGGACGTTGGCCAGCACGCCGATTTCGTAAATCGCGTCGGCATCGGGATCGTCATCCGAAGAATTCTTTTGCGTGGCAAGCAGGATCTGCTTGTCACCCTTCATCACCTCATCGAGGGCCAGAACCGACTTTTCGCGGCCGACAAACAGCGGCACGACCATGTGCGGAAAGACCACGATGTCTCGCAGCGGCAAAACAGGAATGGTAACGAGATCTAACATGGATACTCCTTGCGGGTGACCCGCTTCACAGACTCAACGCCAAGATGCCCCGCCACCGTTAAGGGTATGGCTACTTTTCTCAACAGAGTCTTAAGATAAACCGCGCCGCCCGGTCCGCGAAATCACGAATGGATCGCGAATCCCGGCGGCGCCTTCACGAAACTATGTGGTGCAAAATCGAGCGGTTTCAAGACACATCGCCATCCCCGGCCCCGCCCCGGTCATCCGGCCGGGGATAACCCTGTTACAAAGCCTGCCGTTCGGTAATGCTTGTTGATTCCGCGCCGCCGCTAGTGCCCGACAATCGTCGCCGAATTGACCGGGTGCGGATGATTGGTCTGCCAGTCTTGAGCCAGCAGATGGCCCTTGTGGACGTCGTCGATCGTCATGCCCGCCTCGATCGTGCGCATTATCGGCAAATAGTGCGTATCGGCGTCGGTCGCCAGCACGATCCACTTGTCGGCCTCGGCCTTGTCACCGGCCTGGCCGTCGTCGGCATATTGCAGCGCCAGTTCCGACTGCGCCTGGGCCAGGCCCTGATCGGCCGCCTTCAGGTACCATTTGACGCCCTGCCACCGGTCGATGGCGACGCCGTCGCCCTTGATATAGGCGTTGCCGAGGTCGAACTGGGCCTGGGCATCGCCGGCTGTGGCCTGGGCGGTCAGTTTGGCGATGTCGGCCGCGAAGGCGGGTGATGCGGCCATGAGGCCGGCCAGCCCCAGGACGAATAAGGTTTTACGCGACGCGAACAGGGTCATGACTTCCCTCCGGACGGCGCGGATGTGCGCATTAACCTTCTAGCCCGCTCGCCATCAAGAGACCATACGGTTCGCCTTTACCGGTTTTTCCCGGCTACCCAGTCCTCGCGCTGCAGCAGGTATTGCTTGTCGCGGAAGACCTGGTCGGCCAGGCGTTCCGGCAGGCGCACCTTCTCGAAGCGGTCCCAGTTGGCGACGTCGATATTGGCCTGGATCAGATCAAGATCGGTATTCCAGCGCACCCCGGTCAGGCGCCATTGCGACACCACCATCAAGAGAGCCATGACGAGACCTACAGCGACGACCGCGACATCGGGCAGGTGCAGCAGCCAGACGATCAGCGCCGGGATCGCCAGGACCGCCATCTCCGCGACCAGCAGCAGGTGATTGGTGACGCTGCCCACGATCTTGTAGAAATAGAAGGCGCGGCGGATCAGCCAGATTTCGAGCTGGGTCGAACGTTCCAGCG